>ERZ1643251.1118-NODE-1118-length-32086-cov-6.199775_pt1 | contig 32086 bp, 33 predicted proteins | sample MGYA00579261_ERZ1643251 | MGnify/ENA primary metagenome ERZ1643251 (study PRJEB29033, sample SAMEA4952267) | chicken gut metagenome | biome: Broiler Chicken; feature: Gastrointestinal Tract; material: Caecum | place: Ireland | collected 2018 | study: Broiler... | reverse complement strand
TTCCTTTTTGTTTTCCATTTTTCTTCCTCCTTAGTTTTAGATTTTTTTATTTTACTCAACTTCCACAACTCCTATTGCCTTTCTGACATTCTGTATTGTTTGTTTCGCTAACTCTCGTGCCTTTTGCGCCCCATTTCTTAAAATTTCATCCACTATTTCTCTATGCTGTTTAAGATAGTTATATTTTTCTCGCATTGGTGAAAGATATGCGTTCATAAGATTAAAAAGTTCGGCTTTTGCCTCACCCCAAGATATACCCTTTTGCAGTTTTTGCGCAAAGACCTTTGTTTGTTCTTCTGTTCCAAAAAGTTTATAAAGTTTATAGATTGTATTATCTAAACTTTTTGGCTCGTCAGGTGCAGTACTATCTGTGACTATCCTATTTACCAACTTTTTTAGCTTTGCCTCGTCAGCAAAAATTGGTATTACATTTCCATAGCTTTTGCTCATTTTTCTTCCATCAAGACCTACCAAAGCACCGACATTTTCAGAAATAAGTTCTTCTGGCAAGGAAAATGTGTTGCCATATTTTTTATTAAAATATGCCGCAATGTCACGTGCAATTTCAACATGTTGTTTCTGATCAAGTCCAACTGGAACAAAATCAGACCCTAACAACAAGATGTCTGCCGCCATTAAAATTGGATACGTGTACAGTCCCATATTGATGCCATAATCCTTATCCTCGCCTGCCTCTTCGTTTGCTTCCACCTTTGCCTTGTAAGCATGTGCCCTGTTCATAAGGCCTTTTGGGGTAAGATTTGAAAGTATTGTTGAAAGTTCAAATGTCTGCGGAACATCCGACTGTTTATATAATACAACTTTGTTTGGATCAAGTCCGCACGCAAGCCAAGTACATGCGATGTGATATGTATATTCAAACAATTCTTCCTGATTTTGCACTGTCGTTAGCGCATGATAATCTGCTATGAAATAATAACATTCATAATCTGAATTTTTGCTTAGTTCGATGGCTGGTTTAATTGCACCAAAATAATTTCCAAGATGTGCAATGCCCGTTGGTTTTACACCTGTAAGTACTCTCTTCATTTTATCTCCTAGAAAATGTATACCTTCCTATTTCAAAAAAGTCAAGTTATTCAACAGATTTGAGAGAAGCATTCATATCTGTTTTTGTAATTTTTCTTCGAAGAAGCAGTGTTGAAATAAATGTGAAAAATATTGTCGCAATTGGAGTCAATACATAGGACCACCACTTTACAGTGACCAAGGCTCCAAAAGAAATGTAGTTGAATAAGAAGTATAAAAAGCCCACACCAAAAGGAATTCCCAAGATTGCAGCGATTATGCTGATTATATATATCTCTCTAAAAATATAACCCACGACTTCACTGTTGGTGTAACCCAATACCATTAAGGTCGCTATTTCTCTTCGGCGTTCACTGATGTTTATGTTTGAGAGATTGTATATTACAAGCGCACTCAATAGCGCAGCAAATATGATTAAAAATATGGAGATGTAAATTATGGATCCAAGTTGCCCCTCTGCAATTGCACAGTCGAGTAATCCAAGCCCCGCAAAAACTAAAACCGTGGCGCCTACTATGGATATAAGTGTCATAAAAAACCTACTTCGAAACAAAAAGACATTCCTAAAACTAGATTTGTACTTGAAGCTTAGTCTGTTCCAAATAAATGGAATTTTTTCTAGAATAGTTCGTCTTCCAACTGGTGGAGATTTTGGTAACAAAAGTGTTGCAGGTTTGTTTTTTGTTATATTGAGTCCAGTTGCAAGAGTGACCACAAATGTTGACACAATATAAAGTACGAGTATGAGAATATATCTTATGAATGTCACTTGTTCAACACTTGGTGGCATCACAAACTGGATATTAAATGTTGAATACAAAATATTTGTAAGTCCAGTTCCCACACCAAAGGCTAAAAGCCCACCAATAATGTTGGCAAGTAACACAAATAACAAATATTTACCAAGTATGCGCATACTTGAATAACCCAAAGTTTTTAAACATGCAATTTGAGAGCGCTCCTCATCAAAAAGTCTTGTCATGGTAGAAAATACGACAAGTACGGTGACAAGCATAAAGAAAATGCTAAATATTATGCCTATATTTCCAACCTTGATAGCATATTCATTTAAAGAGTATAGTCCATAATTTTGGTACAATGTGAGAAGAGTTATGTCTTGATTTTCAAGAAGCGATGTTTGTTCATCTATATAATTTTCGTATGCTCCATCATAATGATTGAACAAATTTCTATCACTTATGCTGATGTAAATATCTGTATTAGGAAGTGGAAGCAAATTGTGCTGTGAGATATACAACACATAATTTAGTGACCTTCCTTGAATGTTGCTCGGCTCTTCATATTTGTTTATAAGTAGAGGATTTTGAACAATTCCACACACAGTAAACGTCTGCCCCATGAGTTGAACAGTGTCATTTATGCGATAAGTTTTTAAATTCTCTTTGCCTTGCTCCACCAAAATTTCATTGGCACTTTGTGGAAAACTTCCCGAAATTATTTGCAGTTTGTTGATATTGGAATTTTCCAGGTCATATTTATATAGTCTATACACATCACCATCATTTTCCATATCAAGACTAAATAATGCCATTACATTATCTTCACCAAACTGCTCTTTATATGCCGTAACATCACTTTGAGAAAAACCAATGGCATTATGATTTTTTAATATGAAATCTGGAATATTTTGAGTTTGATAGTATTGCGTGAGTGAGTTTTGAATTTTACTTTGGCTCTCACCTATCCCCGTCATAAAACTTATACTGATAAACAGCATCAAAACCAAAGTCAAAAACCTGGTTATTTGACTTTTAAAAAGTCTAAGTGTAGTTTTATCATATTTTTTCATCACCACTCAATCTCCATAATTGGTTTTGGGTTTTCATTTATGACAATACTTTCAATTTTTCCATTTTTTATGCTAATTACCTCATCTGCCATATCTTTGAGTGCCTGGTTATGTGTTACGACTATCACAAGTTTATCTTGTTTTTTAGATACTTCATATAGTAGCTTTAAAACATTTTTTCCAGTGTTATAGTCCAGCGCTCCAGTGGGTTCATCACAAAGTAAAATTTGTGCATTTTTTGCAATTGCTCTTGCAATTGATACACGTTGCTGTTCACCACCACTAAGCTGAGCTGGAAAATATTTCAATCTTTCGCCAAGCCCAACATCATTTAGTACACTTTTGGGATCAAGTGCGTCCTTACAAATTTCAGTCGCCAGTTCAACATTTTCTAGTGCTGTAAGATTTGGCATTAGATTGTAAAATTGAAAGACGAACCCAACATCTTTACGCCTGTACTGAGTAAGTTGTTTCTTGTCATATCGTGCGATGTCCTTATCATCCACAAAAATATCACCACTTGTGACACTGTCCATGCCGCCAAGAAGGTTAAGTAGCGTCGTTTTGCCGGCGCCACTTGGTCCCAAAATTACGACAAATTTACCTTTTTCTAGCTCAAAATTAATGTCGTCAAGTGCAGTGTATTCACCAGCCTGAGAAACATAAACTTTTTTTACATTTTCTAATTTTAAAAAACTCATATTAACCTCCTTTAATTGCAAATTATTTTATCTTATGATATTATAATTTATCAAACATTGGTCAAATAAACAACTACAGTTTAAAACTTGAGTTGATTTTCCAACTTTTTTTGTAAATAGTTGATAAAAGGAGACGGTATGCAAGATTTAAGAACAAAAAAAACACTCATGGCCTTAGAAAAAGCATTTTATGAAATCAAAAAGAATAAGCAATTGGAACAGATAAAAGTCAAAGTTCTTTGTGAAAAGGCCATGATAAACAAAACTACATTTTACAACTACTTCACAGATATTTATGCTTTTTCGGACTATATTGAAAACAAAATTATAGAAGAAAAATTTAAAATATTGCCAAAACACAGCAATGTACTTTTTAACATCAAACAACTAATATACGATGTTTATAATTCTTTCAATTGTAAGGAAATTATAATTTTGTTTGGTAATAGATATGATGTGCTTATTAAAAAATGTGAGAAAAAACTTTTTGATGAATATAAAAGCACCATAAACACAACAAAAAAACAGCTATACATCTCCTTTTTTATATATGGTGCCTCCCACATTCTTTTTGATAGCAAAGGTACTGAAAGTGAGAAACTTGAAATGTTAACTGAAATTTTAGACAATGATTTTTGTAACAAGATGGGGATAAATTTTTAATAATCTTCCAAAAAAGTGTGCATATTTTCACCTTTCTTGTACCCTATGACCGTGTCAAGACATACACTGTGCAAACTTTTGAAGATATTGTTATCGACAGCCGGTATTGAATTTTTTAATGTTTTGATCAATTGTTTTATCTCCTTGCGCTTTGAACTCATCATGCCCTCATTAACTTTTTGTACAACAGCGCAAGCACAATTTAAAAATTTTAGGTTATTGTACTTCACCCAATGGATGATATCTTCTTCCCTGACCATGTAAAGTGGGCGTATGAGTTCCATGCCTTTGTGGCTTGTACTTTTGAGTTTTGGCATCATTGTTTTAAATTGTCCACCATAAAACATGCTAAGGAGAGTTGTATCAATGGCATCATCAAAATGATGTCCAAGCGCTATTTTATTGCAACCTAGGCTTTGAGCAAATTCATATAGATATCCCCTACGCATTCTTGCACAAAGATAACAAGGAGATTTATCAATTTCATTTACAATGCCAAAAATGGGACTGGTGAAAATTTTTAAATCTATCCCCAGTTTTTTGGCATTTTCTTCTATCAGCTTTCTATTTTTTGGCAGATATCCTGGATCCATACAAATGTATTCGACGTCAAAATCAACATTCCAATGAATTTTTAAAACCTCCATACACTTTGCAAGCAAAAAACTATCTTTGCCGCCAGAAATGCAAACTGCAATTTTATCACCTTCTTGAATCAATTGATATTGATCAACAGCATGAATGAATCTTTTATATATTGTTTTTTTGAACTTTTTAGTTATGCTGTGTAAAATTTCATCCACTTTCATTTATAACCCCATTAATTTTTTAATAACAAAATTTGCAATCATCAGTCCTGCAACAGCTGGTACAAAGATCGCACTTTGTGGTCTTTTTTCAACTATATTGGCTTTTGGTGTTTCTTTGGAATAGAGTACATCCACCTCTTTGATTCCCTCTTGTCTTAGTAGCTTTCTTATGACTTTAGCCAAAGGACAAACACTTGTTTTTTCTATGTCCACAATCTCCAAAGCTTTTATATCAAGTTTATTTCCAGTCCCCATGCAGGAAATGATATTCGCTCCACACTCTTTGGCCTTTTTTATTATTGCAATTTTGCTAGTTACCATGTCTATAGCATCGATAACATAGTCAAATTTTTTAAAAACAATCTTATCAATATTCTTCGCATCAATTTTTTCGTTTATAGTCGTCACTTGGCATTTGGGATTTATTTGTAACACACGTTGTTTCATGACCATAGTTTTACTTTCACCAACAGTACTTTCAAGAGCGATAATTTGTCGGTTGATGTTTGATGGTTCAACTACATCAAAATCTACTAGAGTGATACATCCGATACCACTTCTAACTAAACCCTCAACTACATATCCACCAACTCCACCCAAGCCAAAAACTATTACATTACTGTTTTTTAATTTATTGAATTTATCTTTACCAACAAGGTTAATTAGTTTTTCAAATCTTTCCATACGTACTCCAATAAAAATGAATAATTATGCATTAATTTGATTTTTTATTCACCAATCTTCATGATATCCTTTGCTCCAATCTTTGACATCATCATAAAAATTATAATAAGATTGCTTAAAAGTTTTAACATTATTTTTGCTACTTTTAGTCTTTTTCATTTATTTTCTCCAATAATACTAAAGTTTCAATATTGTTCGTTTGTGGAAACATATCATAAGGTTTTATATACTTTATTGAATAATTATTCATAAAGATGTTTAAATCCCGAGCTAGTGTATTAGAAGCGCAAGATATGTAGATTATCTTGTTTGGGCGAAGTGCTTTTATGTTATTTGCTGCTCTGGCTTTCATACCCCCACGAGGAGGATCAATGACTACACAATCAACGTCTTTAAGTTTTGTTATTTCTTCGTCTACATCACCCAAAATAAATTTGATATTGCGCATTTCGTTTATTTGTGCAATTTGTACTGCGTCCAGATGTGAAGATTTATCTATTTCTATACCAAACACAAATTTTGCCTTCTGGGCTAGCCTACATGACAATTCTCCACGTCCAGAGTAGCAATCAACCACAATATCACCTTTTATCAAACCCAGAACATCATCGTACAAAATTTTTGCGACATCATCATTAACTTGTAAAAAGCTCTGAGGACGTACAATACATTTTAACCCAGAATTTTCATAACTGATATTTTTAATTCCATATGCATGTTTAAGATGCTTATCCTTAGTGTTATACACGAATATTCCATAAGAGTACATATTGGAAAGATCAGAAAGCAATAAATTACTATCAAATTTTTTTGCCGACTTAGTGTAAAATGTTATGAGTATTTGCTTTTGTATTGCCTTTATGTCAACTTTGTCAAAATCCATTTGTTGATTTCGCATAAAATTATTGATGGGTTCTATACAAGAATTTATCATTTCATTCGCGATATGGCAGTATGATATATTTTCTAATTCATTACTACTTTTTTTGTGAAGGCACAATGAATTGTTTTTTACAGAAAAAGTCATATGGTTACGATAATTTAGTTGCTTAACACTTTTTTGAATATCACTATCAATCATCGTCTTAGCATACTTAGCAATATTGCCATTTACTATTTGTTCTTTTATTTTCAATTGCTCATGGTAATTTGCATGCATAAGCTGACAACCACCACAACTATTAAAGTATGGACAAATGGGCTGTACTCTTTTGTCGCTTTTACTTAATATTTTTTTAACTTTAGCAAAATCATATCTAGATTGTTGTTTAATTATCTGTACTTCAACTCTCTCACCCACCAGAGCACCATCTACAAAAATAATTTTGCCCTGATTTTTTGATACGCCCTCTCCAAAACTTCCATATCTTTCAATATCTATAATCATAAGTTTAATATATCACAAACCAACAAGATTTCGCAATAAAAAACAGGCTTTCGCCTGTTTAAAGCTTATGCAGTGTGCATATTTTAGCCTTGATAAATTATTAAGCTCACAAAATATAAAATGATACAAACAGCCATAATTGAAATCAGTGCAATTGTAGCTCGAGAAAGCTTTACGTTTCTAGATTCACCTTTATTCTGCGCATAATAACTTTCTTGTCCAACGCTGCCACTTAGAGCATTGCTTCCATCTTCATTGGTGTTTGACTGCAAAAGTGTTGTAACGATCAACATGATAGCGCACAATGTGGTTATACAAATCAGCACAATTCTTGCAATCGGGAATGAAGCAACAACCCAATCAGGGGCCAGTGAAGTTAAAATTTGTGTTAAGTGTTTCATTTTGTCTCCTTTAAAATCCATAAATGCTAAACAGTACAATAATACCCGAAATGATTATAAAAAGCAAAACATTTACAAACTTTATTTTAGGTTTATTGCTTTTATTTGAAATTGTTTTTATAAAAGATATCAAAAGCAAGATATCCAATATCGCTAAAAGTGCAATAATGGAAATTTTCAGATAATAATTCATTTGTGCGATACCAGTTACGATATCATTAAAAAACTTTTCCATAATCATTCTCCCTACTGCTAGGTACCTAAGTTTAGGGTATCATAAAATCATGCTTTTGTCAATGATAAAAAGATCAATGGTGATGATGGGGATCCACAGTAGGTATTGTTTGAACAATATGGCAATTCTCATCTTCACAATCCAAACTTTGGAAATCTATTTGAATTGTTAAATGCACTATGTTAAATTGCCTAGAATATTGATTGATTTCATTTTTAATTTCGCAAACCTTATCTTTTGGATCACTGTCATCTACCACTACATGTAGTGTTGCCAGTAAACTTTCACCATCAAGTGTCCAAATGTGCAAATGATGAACAGATTTAACTCCATCAATTCTTTCCAGCCCACCTTTGTAAGTATCATACTCAAACGCCTTTGGGGATTTTTCCAAAACAATTGAAATTGCGTATACAAGATTTTTAATAGCATGATAAATAACATATATTGAAACCAAAATAGATAAAATTGGATCTAAAATGTACACATCCAGCGTCCAAACAAAAATGCTTCCAATCAGCACAACTACCCAACCAAGCACGTCTTCAAGCATGTGTAAGTTTATTGATTTTTCATTTATATTTCTGCTTTTGGCCGTTTTGAATACAGCAATTCCGTTAATCAAAACACCAAAAATAGCAATTATAAACATCCACATTCCGTCAATAGGCCTTGGTTCAATTATTCTTAAAACTGATGTGTAAATAACGACGGCACCACCCACAAGAAGTATTGCACTAGTTAACATGGCAGAGATAACCGAATATCTTCTGTAGCCAAATGTATATGTTTTATCCACATTTTTATTTGATTTTTTTTCAAAAAAATACGCAACAAAGATGGATATGCAATCACCAAAATCATGAATACTATCTGAAAGGATCGCCACACTTCCAGTAAATATACCACCCACAACTTCAATTATAACAAAGAAAAAGTTTAACAAAAAAGCAGTCAAAATATTACGCGACGAATTTTTCTCGTTTTTCTTAGTCATTCTCACTCTCCATAATATGTGCTAGTGCAATTTCAAAAATATTTTTGACGTGATTGTCTAAAAACAAATAAAACACTTCTTTCCCTTTTTTTTCGCTTTTAACTAATTTCGCATCTTTAAGCACCCTGAGTTGATGCGAAACTGCACTTTTAGTCATGTTTAAAATTGATGCTAAATCACTTACGCAAATTTCATTTTGATCAAGAACGCTTAAGATGCTAACACGAGTATTATCACTTAGAATATGAAAAAAATCTGCAAGCTTTAAAAGTAATTTGTTTTGAGTGACACCCTTTTTAAACATCTTTACCACATCTTCATGCAAAATATTGCAGTCACATCCATGCTCTGGCTTGCCCATATAATTCCTCCTTGATTGAATAAATATTCAATCGTATTATAGTTGAATACCTTTGCACATGTCAACAAAAATTAATATGTATATAAAATTTTTTTTGTCACAAAATATTTTTGAAAGGAGAACAAATATGATAGTAGTCAATTATATAGCCTTTATTCTTTTGGCAATTGGTGGGCTGAACTGGGGACTTATTGGTTTATTTAATTTCAACTTAGTAAGTGCCATTTTCGGCACAGAAAGAAACATTGGCAGTAGTATAATATATATTCTTGTCTTCTTGTCAATGTTGTGGTTAATATTTTCTATCATCTATAATAATGGCTATATTTTGTTTAGAAATATTTAAAAAGCACAAAAAAATAGGCATTTTTGCCTATTTTTTTTACATTTCAATGTGATCGGTTTTTGGTTTTTCAAATAATAACAACTTTTGTATTAAACAATCTAATTGGACAAGTGTGGCATTGGGTTTGGCTCCAAGTTTACATTTTTCTAATTTACTTATAATCTTTTCTCTACCTTCGCTGGTTTGCAACAATTTTTTAACATGTAATATTCCAGCATCCATATCCTCATGATTGGACATCCAATTTACAGAACTCTCTCTATCATAAACCCAAAGAAAACGGTTGATTACCTCTTCAATTGTTTTGCACTTTGCATTATATGATTCGTTTCTAATTTCCTTAATCTGTTTGTCATATAAAAGTTTCAATTTTGACAAATTTGGTGCAATTCCAGGCGCCTCACCAAATGCACTAATTTCAGCTTGTCTTAAAACATTATGATCAATGGCATTATAATCAATTTCAAATCCAGCTCTGTTTGCAAGTTCTGTGAGAAATATCATTTTAACTCTGCCATTACCTTCTCTAAAAGGATGAAGCACATTAAATTCATTTGAATAATAACTGAACAATTCAACAAATTCACGTCTAGTTAAATTTTTTAAATAATTATCTTTTCTTAAATTGTTGAAAATTTCTTCCATGCCATATAAAAGAAACTCAACATTATAGAACATACTATATCCTTTTTGTATGTTCACAGTGCGATATTCGCCCGCCCATGGATATATATCTTGAAAAAGATATTTGTGAATGTAACAAAAAGTCTTCGCATTTAGTGGCAATTTATTTAGTTTCTCGCTATCAAAAAGCTCAAAAGCACGCAATGATGATAATTTTTGCTCCATTTTGATACATTTTTGCTCGTCTACTATGCCAAGTTTATTGTCAAGATATGGCATAGTTTTTTGTTTTTCAGGGTCGGCCCTATCATAGTCTAGCATCAATCATCCTCCCTATTTATTATTTTATTAATTTCAATATCTGCGTCTTTTGACTTGGCAATTCTCTCCATAGCTTCCTCGTCTTCTTTTGTCAATTCGTAGCCATCAATAGACCAAATATTGCGTATGTTTTCAATATATTTTTTTTGCTTTTGAGTCAATTTACAATCATCCATAACTCACTCCTCTTAAAATATAGCATATACCCTATTGTGACGTCAATACTTAGCTCGCTGATAAAAAAATTATATAAACTAATTTTTTACACAATATAAAGTATATGAAAAAGATTTTACTATTTCTTAGTGCATTTGTCCCACTCTATATCCTTGTAGTCATCAAAATTTTAATTGATATAGTATTTTTAAACCTTTCTTTTAACTTTTTAAATACATTCTCAATAATATTATTTTCAATTTTAATTTGTTTGGGTATTTATGGCGCAAATTTAGCAATTAAACATGAAAGCACACCTATCTCAAATATAAAAATTGTAACTGCCACAAATATTACTGAAAAATATTTTTTAGGTTATTTTTCACTATTCGTCTTGTTTGCACTAAGTTATGAACTTGAAAAAGTCAGTATGTTTGTCGTATTTATATTGGTAATATTTTTTATTGGAATTGTATACGTTAAAAATGATTTATTTTATATCAACCCCTTCCTAAATATTTTGGGATACAATTTTTATGACATCACCTTTATCAATTTAGATGAAAACAAGGGAGAACAAAAAGCCAAATTTTTTTATAAAGGTAATTTAGAACGGCATGATAAACCTTTTGTGGCCTATCTTAGCCATGAGAATTTTAGTATGCTTGATCATAAAAAAAATTAGATATTGAAAACAACAAAGTTATATGGTATCATAAACTTAAGGTAGGTTACCATGGATGTCAAAAATAAAGTTTATGAACAATTGGTTGTTCAAAAATTGTTTGGAAAAAATTATTTTTCGGCATTCACTAAGGTATCAAAATCTTTAAATTTAAATAGCACAGTTATCTTACAAGCTTTCAACGAACTATTAAAGGAAAAAATCATAAAGCTTAATAAAAAACACTATACAAACAACCTTCAGCCAACGCAAGGCATAATATGTGGAAAAGGCAATAATTTATATTTAGAAACTTCCAACAATATTTTAATACCTATAACTAATAAAAATGACGCCAATATAGGCGACACTGTAAGCGCATATGCTTTAAATAACAAACAAAAACAAATCGCAATCGTAGAGAAGGTGCTAGAAAGAAAAGAGGAATTTATTTATGGTAGAGTTATAAAATTAAACTCCGGAGCAATTGTATTGGTATGCGATGACAATAAAGATAAAATACTTTTAGCATATGACGAACATTCCATAAATAGTATTGGGAAAAAAGTTTGTGTTAAATTGGATAAAATTTCAAATAACATAACACAAATTCGCACTGGAAGTATAGTTAAAGTATTTGGTTTTGCTAATGATCCTATCGTAGAAAATGTTGTTATAGCAGCCAAGCATGGCTTTGTTAAACAATTCAATAATAAAGTAGAATCCGAACTTGACAATATTTTGGATTATGTAACAAAAGATGAAATTGAAAATAGAATTGATTTAAGAAAATTAAAGTTTGTTACAATTGATCCCAGCACATGCAAAGATATGGACGATGCTGTTTATGTTGAAAGAACAAAAAACGGATATAAAATTTTAACTGCTATTGCAGATGTGGGACACTATGTCGCACTAAATAGTGAAATAGATAAAGAAGCATACAAAAGAGGTACAAGTTGTTATCTTGGTGACGGAGTATATCCTATGTTGCCTGAAAAATTATCCAATGGAATTTGCTCACTAAATGAAAATGTTGATAGGCTCGCAATTGTCACTGCCATTGATATTGATAAGGATGGAAATCTTATAAGATATTCAATAAAACCAGCAGTTATCAACAGCAAACACAAACTTAGCTACGAAGTAGCCGATAAAATCCATCTTGGAGATGATAATTTAGGTCAAAAATTTTCAGACATAAAACCTCAAATTGACATGATGTTTGAAATTTCGGATATTTTAGTGAATCAAAGACGAAATCGTGGCGCTTTATTTGTAAATTCAAATGAGGCAGATTTTAAACTAGATGAAACAAAAACAATAGTGACAGAGATAGAAAATCACTCAAATCTTTTATCTACCAAAATTATTGAATCTTTTATGCTTTTGACAAATGAAGCCATTGGAGATTTCTTCACCAAAAATAACCTTGATACATTATTTAGAGTTCATTTGGCTCCAAATATCGCTCAAATCGATGAATTGAATGAGATATTGCAACAGTTTAATTTGCCAAAAGTTGATTTTAGTGTAAGAAGTTATCAACGCATTTGCGATTTGGTAAAGGGTGAAAATTACGAGGAATACATAACTATTCAATTGCTAAAAAGCTTGCAAAAAGCGACTTATTCGCCATTAAATCAGGGCCATTTTGGCTTGGCATCTAAAGATTACATTCAATTTACCTCGCCTATTAGAAGATACCCCGATCTTGTTGCTCACAGAATTTTGAGTAGTTATTTGAGCAATAAAAATTATCTTCCATCATCAGAAAGGCTGATGCTGATGGGCTTACATTTAAGCAAAAGAGAACAAGATGCAAAAGATGCTGAACAAGAAAGCAATGCACTAATGAACACAATCTGGGCTGAACAACATATTGGCGACAAATTTGTAGCCAAAATTTATGACATCACCCACAACAAGATCATAGCAAAATGTGGTTTGGTCAGTTTCGTTATCCCTATGCATGATATTAATAAATATGGTTATAAATTTGATGGAAAAACAAGATATCTAAAAAAATTTCCAGACAAATATTTGAGAATTGCCGACCAGCTGCCTATAGTTATTACGAAGGCTGACAGAACAAATAAAGAAATAACAGCGCATTGTGATTTTGTGCAGACAAATCAAAATGTGATGGATGCCAAATGCTTATAAATGTTTTGATATAAAATAATTTTGGTGTATACTTAGCATATAAAATTTTTTAAAGGAAATATTATAAGTATGTTTGATATATCACCATTAACCGTTTCTGGTAAAATTGCAACAATTTCATTGCTGTTAAAGATATTGTTACCGATACTTTTTGTTGCTCTTAGTGTAGGACTTTACTTTGCACTTTGTGCTCGTTCAGACAAAGGCAAAAAAATAACTAAAATAGTTTTGGCAAGTACAATATGCGTTTTGTATGCTTTTAGATTTTTCTTTTGGCTTGCAAGAGCAATCGTGACAAGTGGAAGTTTTTCATTTTCATATTTTTTGTTGGCATTGGGCTTAAATGGGAATTATGCTGTAACCTCTTTGCTTATGATAATTTGTGCCGTAGCATTATTCATTAGTGCTTTTGCAAAACAAGAAAACATGACATTATCTTTTTGTAAATACACACTTTTGGGAGTAGGTTTTCCATTTGCTATAATACAGTTATTTAGAGTTGACATGATAATCAACACCATTGACAATGTTTATCATATACTCAATTTAATTTCCATGATGTTTACCATATTGTTGCTTGTAGTTCCTATTTATTTCATCAAAATCTATGAACTTAGACCAAAACTATCTAAATTTTGGTATGCAATAGCTGGCTATACATCAATTGCTTCAATTTGCATGACTTTATCTCTGGTTACAACAAGTGGCAATATTGCAGAAATGACGTATGCGACATCACTCAGACAACTTGGAATTAGTGTCAATTTCCCTTGGCATCTTCTCATTTCAATTCCAGCCTTTTTGATTATTTGCTTTGTTGTCTATTACCTTGTTACACTTATATACAAAAAGATAACCCATGATCCGGTAACACTTGAATACAAACATAGAAATGAATTTTTTGAATTATATTCTTTTGCAACAAAATCTCTTTGTTGTATGCAAGGATTACTGATATTGATAATACTCGCAACAATCATTCGCAATCCTTTAGGTTCGCTGTGGGGGCTTTTCTGCTTGGTTCCACTTATAATGACAATATTTTGTGTCTACGCAGCTTTGGAAATGGAAGAACAAGCCAAAATTGACGATGAACAAGTATTTGAAAAAGGAAATCGTGAGGCAAAAAAAATTATCACACTTTCAATAATAGGCAATGTAATTTTTGGACTTGTGATTGCAAAACAAATAAAAAATGAACGTGAGAATATAATTGATAGAAAACAACGTGAAGAAAAACGAAAAATGCGTGAAAAAACAAAGACTTTGGATTAAACAAAGTCTTTTATTTTAAAACCGGATATCCCATACCTTCAAGATTTCTATTGTGAGTTATGCCCTTTGAACATTGAAGCAAAATTTTTTTCAATTGATCTGGCCTTAGTTGTGGGTATTTTTGCAGAATTATTGCACAAATTCCTGCAATCATTGGTGCAGATACGCTGGTACCACTCAATGTCACATAATCGCTGTGCCTTCCACAAGACACTATGTCCACACTTGGTGCCACAACATCTGGCTTTATCCTAGAAAATGCGGGACCTCTTGATGAAAATGGTGCAATTTCAAAGAAATTTTCATTGAATGTGTCACCTATTCTGTTATCATTAAAACCACCGACTGTAATTATTTTTGATGAAATACCTGGACTTTTTATAGTGTTATAATTAGGTCCACTATTTCCAGCTGCGGCCACAACAGTAATGCCACAATTCCAAAGCTTTTCTGCACCTCGCATGATTGGATCATTATGCCCTAACGGCTCACTGCCAAAACTCATGCAAACAACTTTTATATCATATTTTTTGTAATTTTTGTATATCCATTCAACAGCATCCAAGATAGTTGTTGCAGTTGCCTCACCGTTTTTATCCAAAGCTTTTATGGAGATTATGTTTGCATCACTTGCAAAACCGCTATATTTGCCGAATGACATAAGTCCGTTTCCACACAAAACACCTGCCACAAAAGTTCCATGCCCGTTATCATCATAAGGAAGTGACTTATCATTAACCAAATCCACGAACTTTATAATTCGATTTTTTCTTAATGTAAAATCAAGGTGTGGAGATATCCCGGTATCAATTATTGCAACACAAATACCTTTGCCATTGTAGTCAATACCATCCACACCCATTATTTTGCGTGCAACATTGCATAATGATTGAACTTTGCTTGAGTGGGCTATGTATTTGACAAACGGCATTTTGGCACAATCATACACATCATTTTTTGTTGCATCTATGCAAAAAAGATTTAAAAATCTGTATTCTTTTAAAATTTTTATATTTCTATGATCTAAGTATTTTCTTGCTCTTTTGTAGTCAAAAACCTCTACTAAGCATACTTGTTTTGGGTTTGTTTTAGATAACATAAATACATTTTCCAAATGTGAATCTATTTTTCTCATATATCATTTTATTTAAGTTGTTGTAAAATTGTCATTAAATATTTTTGTTGGTCAAGAGTAAGATACGGTAAAATCTGATTTATTTGTATTCTTAGTTTTTCAAAGTCGAAATTTCCGTCACTCTTTTGCTTATCTACATTTTTTAATAGTTCTTGCATTAAACTATTTTGATCCATATCTTTGTACTTCTCATAAAGATTTTTCACGTCAGTACTTTCATCTATTTTCTCTTTTTCTTGTTTTTCAGTTTGTTTTTCCCCTTTTGATTTGAATTCACTTAACTTCATTTTTTTACACCTTTCACTAAAACATTATATGCTTGCATATAATATTTAGTGATGGAAAATGAATTTAATATATATCCAAATACAAATTTAAACAATCAAAACAATGAGCAGTCAAATTCTCCAAGCAATAGTTCCATTTTGCAAAAGATTTTGCCTATGCTTGTATCTGGCAAAACGCTGACGGATATATTACCTTCAATTACAAACTTAAATGGAATAAATCCAATGCTTGCCAGTGTTTTGAGTACCACTCCCACAAAAAAGGATGATAAAAAAATAGAGAGTGATACGATAGACATATCACATCTCACTAAAATTGAATAGATACATATAATGGTGTGGAGGAAAACATATGACAAGAGATTTTAGATTATACCAAGAACATCCACACTTCGATTTAAGACCAGGCTGTGGCTGCAATCCATGTGGTCCAAGTCCTTGTTTGCCTAACTTCCCTATAATGCCAGATTTTTGCAATCGACCTTCATGTCCGCCATCTTGTCCACCAACATGTCCACCACAACTTAAAAGACGAGGTTGTAACGAAGATTTAATGTGGCTATTAGTTGGCATAGGAATAGGTCAAATATTAGATAAGTGATTCATAAATTTTAAGTAAATTGCTCATTTCGGCAAATACATAGTCGAAAGTGTTCTTTTGCATTAAATCTACACCTGCAACTTTCAAAAGTGAAACAGGATCCATTGACGAGCCCAATGTCAAAAATTTGCGATATCCATTTAACACTTCTGCATCACCTTCAAATATCTTGTTCGCAATGTAAAATGCCGATATTAGTCCAGTTGCATACTTGTAAACATAAAATGAGGAATAAAAGTGTGGTATACGTGACCATTCATATTTGATTTCCTCACAAAGTTCCACATTTTCACCAAAATATCTTTTATTTAGATTATAATAAAAATCGTTAAGTGCCTTGGCAGTTGTCTCTTCACCAGATTCATAAGCCCTATGAGCATACTCTTCAAACTCAGCAAACAAAGTTTGTCGGAAAATTGTGGAGTAGAACATTTTAAATAGGTAATCAAGATAGTATAACTTTTCTTCTTTGGTTTCGGACTTGCTTAAAAAGTAATTTAAAAGCAACATTTCATTAACCGTTGATGCAACTTCAGCAACAAAAATTTCATATCCGGCCTTTTGCTCAACCTGGATTTTATTTGAAAAATAGGTATGCATGCTGTGACCAAGCTCATGCGCAAGTGTAAATATATCATTTAGTGTACTCTCATAATTTAAAAGTACAACTGGATGTTTCCCATATGCGCCCCATGAAAATGCACCAGTGTCCTTGCCGTCATTTGTAAAAACATCTATCCATCTTTCATCAACTGCACGATGCAAAATGTCGACATAGTCATCTTTTAATACCTTTAGTGCATCAAAAACAATGTTTGTTGCTTCTTCATAGGTATAATTTTTCTCTAAACTGGAGCAAGATGGTGCTCGCATATCATAGACTGCAATCTTGTCTAATTTTAAAATACGCCTTTTCAAATCAAAGTAATCATGAAAAACCGAGAGGTTGTCATTAACGCATTTTAAAACTGTATTGTAAACCTTAATATCCACATCCTCTGAAAACATTGCCGCTTCAAGTGGCGAAGAAAAACGTCGTACATTACTGTAAAAACTATCAGCTTTTACATTTCCAATATATATCTCTGTAATGGTTTGATTGAGTTTTCCATATGCACCATTCATGGATTTATATGAACTTTCTCTGAGTTTTCTATCTGTGGATTGGCTATACCTATTGTAGACAGAATTATTCATTTGATATTTTTTGCCGTTACTATCAACTGCATCATCGAAGGTAATTTCTGCTGTGTCAATTTTATCAAAAATTGAAGAAAATTGTCCCGAAAATAAACCCGTTTTTGCCAACAATTTTTCTTCATTTTTTGATAGCATATGTTTTTTAAATTTAATGATATCTAAAAAATACAAATCATAATCTTTAAAATCTTCATCATTTGATAATTGTTTTAAAAATTCGTCACTTAATTGGTTTAATTCGCTGTCAATGAACGAATATGCTTCATTAATTTCAACCGATAATTTTTCAATTTTATTTAACATATTTTGATGCACAGCATTTGTTGAATTTTCCTTTACTTTAAGGCTTGCATAAACATATAAAAGAGACATTTTTGATGAAACTTCCTGTTCATTTTTAAGACAAAGCAAAATATCTTTTTTATTATTTAATTTATTTTCAAATTCAAGGACTTTTTTATAGTTATTTTTAACAAATAAAAAAGTATTTTCCCATTCATTTAAATCTTTAAAATATTCACTTAAATCCCACTTATATTTTTCTGCAATTTTTTCTCTTTCCATATTATACCTTTATTTTATATTATTAATTTCTTTATTAAAAAAATTCCAAGGATTTTCAATTGGTGGCAAAAATATATATGTTTGCTTTTCATTTTTTGTTGGATGGTAAAAAGACAATTTGTAAGCCCAAAGTGCCAGATTTCCACTTTTGGCAAAGCCATAGCGATGATCGCCATATATTGGTGCATTGACCCCTCTTAATTGCACTCTAATTTGATGGCTCCTTCCGGTGTGCAAATTAATTTTAAGCAAACTTAGACCGTCTTTTTCTGATATCACCTCGTAATCCAATTTCGCTTCTTTGGCAAGTGGTGTTGTTTTTGATACCAACGAAACCATATTAGTGAAATTGTCTTTTTTTAAGTAATTGACCAGTGTGCCTTTTTTCTGCTTCAAAATACCATTTGTAACTGCTAGATATGACTTTTTAAACTCACCGGACTTTATTTGTTCGCTTAACCTTTTTGCCGCCTTTGAGGTCTTGGCAAAAACCATAAGTCCACCAGTGACTCTATCCAGCCTATGCACTATGCCCACAAAAACATTACCTGGCTTTTGATATTTTTCTTTGAGATATTCTTTGATCTCGGTTTGCATATCCATATCGCCACTTTCATCTTTTTGCGTGGGAATATTTTGTGGTTTAACGCAAACCAATATGTGATTATCTTCATATATTATGTTCACCATATTTTCACCCCACTTGCACCACATGGAAGTATAAGACCATCACTGCACTTTATACCCACTTCATACGACGAAATGTTTCCATCACCAAACACAATTTTTAGTATGTTATTTAATACCAGTGGTTGAAGCCCTGTTGTATATGAATTTATTAGCACAAACAATGGATTGTCTGAGAGAACATTTCTACAAAGTTTGACAAAATCAAAAAGGTTATCTTCAAGCTTCCACATCTCTCCACCAGGACCTCTACCATAACTTGGTGGATCCATTATTATGGCATCATATTTGTTGCCTCTTCTTATCTCACGTTCAACAAACTTTTTGCAGTCATCCACAATATATCTTATTGGCTTGTCATTTAGTTGCGATAGTGCAATGTTTTGTTTACATCTTTCAACCATATTTTTGCTTGCATCTACATGAGTGACAACTGCACCTGCACTTGTACAAGCCACAGTTGCACCTCCAGTGTATCCAAAGAGATTTAACACTTTAATTTCTCGCTTCGCATTTTTGATAAGTGAAATCATCATGTCCCAATTTGTCGCCTGCTCTGGAAAAAGACCGGTGTGCTTAAAGCCCATCGGCTTTATCAAAAAGTTTAAATTTCTCCACGACACTATCCAGTCATCTGGTATTTTTTTTAGATACTCCCAACTTCCACCCCCAGAGCTACTTCTATGGTAATGTGCACAAAGGTTTGGTATTTTTAATGATTTGCCAGTATCCCAAATGACCTGTGGATCTGGACGAAGTAGGTATACTTCACCCCATCGTTCCAACTTTTCGCCTTTTGAAGATGAAATAACTTCAAAATCTTTCCACTCTTCGTTATATCTCATAATCAGCCCTTAATTTTAATAACTACATCCTCACCACCAATATTGACAGTTTGAACAATATTGGCATCTTCAATGTCACCATATTTTGTTACTAATGCCTCTGACTTTATTTTGTCTAGATAGTTTACCACAACTTTATTGATACTTTCGTCATTTGATACTATTTCAAGTTCAATTCTTTGTTCAATCCTAAGATCACTCTCTTTACGAATAACTTGTATAGCACGAATAAGTTCACGAAGCAAACCTTCAAGCATCAAATTCTCATCAAGTGTAATGTCAAGAACGACGGTTATATTGTTTTCACTTGCTATCACATAGTCCTTCTTTGGTTTCAAACATAGTTCGAATAACTCACTTGAAAGGGTTTGTCCCAAAAGATTGATACTACCGTTTTTATACTGACTGACAAGTTCTGCCATCTTTGTATCTGAAGCATTTAATAGTTCGGTTTTTGCTTTTTGAACATCGCCTTTAAGTATCGCTCCAGCCTTCTTAAAATTGACTTGAAGATATTCGACATTAAAGTTTGTTGCATCATGTTCAAAGACAATATTTTTGATGTTTAATTCATCTTTTATGATATTTTCATACGCAAGTATTGCACTTTTTGCCTTATTGTCACATGTGATGTACATGGTTTTTAGTGGCTGTTTGATCTTTAATTGGTTTTCATTTCTAAGTCTTTGTGCAAGGTTTATAACATTTCTTGCAATTTGAGTGTTGTACAATACATCCTCATCGTTTATATCAAAACTCACGTCAGCAAAACCATCCATAAAAATTGAAAGTTTGGCATTATTTTCTACCGACCTTACCAAATTTTGATAGATATGTTCACACATAAATGGTATTATTGGAGCCATGACCTTGGTGATGTTTTTCAGTGCATAATAGAGTGAAGCATATGCGCAAAGCTTATCATCGCCTCCACTTTTCCAAAATCTTCTACGGCTTGTTCTGATGTACCAATTTGACACATCATCAATCAAACTTTCAAAATCTTTGATAACATTGAAGTATCTTTGATTTTCATAATTCTCTTGGCTGTCACGAATAAATTTATTTGTTGAAACTATCAGCCATTTATCTACCACATCAAATTTGTCAGGTTTGAAACTTAAAATATTTGGATTATCCAAAACATAATACGTGTTAAAGAATACATACGCATTCCAAAGTCCCAAAATTTTTCTACGCGTTTCATCACAAATGCCAAAACCAAAACGAGTATCATTTTGCATGTTATTGGAGGCAAAGATATACCTAAGTACATCTGCACCATATTTATCTACAACTTCATCAAAACTTATGTTGTTTGGCCCTGATTTACTAAACTTCGAACCGTCTTCAGCAACAAGCATTGCAAAGCCTATAACTTTTTTGTAAGGGGCACGATGTTCAAGTGCCACGCTCATAAACAAAAGTGAATAGAACCAAAGCCTTATTTGCTCTTTCATTTCAATAACGCATTCTGCTGGAAAATCTTTTTCCCAATGCTCTCTGTTTGTAAAATACTGTTTTGTACTAAACGGTCTAATACCAGCATCTAGCCAACAGTCACCAACTTCGCTGACGCGTTTGACCTTATGGTGACATTTTGGGCAAGTTATTTCAATTTTGTCTATATAAGGCCTGTGAAGATGAGGAAGGTTTTCAACCTCTTCACTGCTCGACAATCTTTTAAGTTCGTCAAGTGAACCCACAACTGTGAGTTCTCCACAATTTTCACATCTGTAGAATGGAAGTGGTAAGCCGTAAAAGCGCTTACGAGAAATGTTCCAATCGCCCATATTGGTGAGCCAATCAAGCATACGCTTTTTAGTAAAAGCAGGTTGCCATTCAACAGTGTCTATTGCCTTAATTAGTTCTGGACGAATTTCATCGGCACTTAAATACCATTCCTTACTTAACCTGAATATCAATGGATTTTTACATCTCCAGCATATTGGATAGCGATGCTTATGCTTATGAGTATAATAAAGTTTATCTTGCTTTTTTAATTCATCAAAAACAAGGTCTACAACTTCTGTCGTCTTTTTCCCAGCCAAAAATCCAAAATCAGAGTAAAATACTCCATTTTCATCAACTGGACAAACTTTTTCAAGACCCAATTTTTCGCCAAGCTCAAAGTCCTCTTGCCCACATCCAGGTGCGATATGGACAGCACCAGAACCTTCAGTTGCGTCAACCATATCCCATGCAACAATTTTGTGCACAAAATTTTGTTGCTTAAGCTCAGGGAAACACGTCTCATATTCAAGTCCGACGAGCTCACTTCCCTTGATAGTTTTCTCAATACTCACAAGATCATCTTTTAAGCATTTTTTTGCATCGCTACATACAATGAGTTTCCTGTTTGTACTTTTTACATTGCATACGATATAGTCAAGTTCAGGATTTACAGCAACTGCAACATTTGAAGAAAGTGTCCAAGGTGTTGTTGTCCAAACAACGATGGACATATCACTATCTTTTATTGGCAACTTGAAAAATACTGCCAAGTGCTCCATATCTTGATAGTTATCTGCAACTTCGTGCTCGCTGAGCGAAGTACCACAGTGACTACACCATGGCATTGGCCTGTGCTTTTCAATAAGCCAACCTTTCTCATGACATTTTTTGAGGAAATACCATATTGATGTAATGTTTTCATCGGTATTTGTAAAGTATGAATGCTCCCAATCCATCCACTGACCAAGTCGTGTTGATTGGCGTGTGATTATTGATGAATAGTGATTTACTCTTTCAATGCATTTTTCAACAAAATTGTCCATTCCATACGACAAAATATCTCGCTTGTCCTTTAGTCCAAGCTCTTTTTCAACATTGACCTCAACCCAAAGGCCTTGAGCATCAAAACCATTTTGAAAGCAACTATCATAGCCCTGCATGCTCTTGTAACGAAGCATAATGTCCTTGAGTGCTCTATTCCAAACATGGTGAAGCTTCATTTCATTGTTTGCTGTTATTGGCCCATCCAAAAATGGATACCATTTGCCTGTCTTTGAATTTTGCTCACGCATCTTTTTAAAACAGTTTTCATCTTCCCAAAATTTTAATATATCTTTTTCTAATTTAACAAAATCTGGCATACCTTGTTCTTTTTTCATAATCTTGTCCTTTTTAACAATAGAGTGTAACATAATCATTATAATAATGTCAAACTTATGAAGTGTTGGAAGCGTTAATCTCTACTTTTTTTCTTTGGTGCCACAATAATTACAAAAAGTATGCACTCTATACCAAGCACAACATACCACCACTCAACATAAAAGTTGAAAACCACACCTTTTATAGTTGTAATTTGGATTACACCTCTTCCCGCAGTTAAATCATCGGCATCAACACCAAAGACAATACTACCCATTGTATCTGTACGAAATACATTTTGAGCACCAACTAAATTTTCAACACGAGCGAGCACCTCTTCATTTGGATGTTCATAACTATTGCCTTCGCCCACAGAAATCACTGCATAATTTGGATGAGTCGCAAGTAAAAACTCTTGTGACGTGGAAGTATTGCTACCGTGATGACCAAGTTTTAATATGTCACAACTTATGTCTATGTAATCATCAAGCACTTCTTCTTCAACTTCTATTTCAGCATCGCCAGTAAGCAGTATTTTTCTGTATTTATATTCAATCATAATCAGTGGTGAATAATTGTTGGCATCGGTGTATTTTTGTTGTGTCGGAGATAAAAATTCAACAGTATAATCACATTCAGAATCTAAAAATAGTGGGTTGTTCATGCGTTCGGTTACAAATACCATACAATCCTCTGCATCTGCTTTGTCTATCATTGCTGTGTAACACTTTGTATTACAAGTGTTTACTTGATCAGTTGACCACCCGTTCTCTTTCATTTCTTCATCAGTGTAAACATTTGGTCTATAAAAACTACGGATATTAAAGTTATCAAATACGACATCGGCTCCACCCACATGATCTTCGTCTTGATGAGTTGCGATAAAATAATCAATGTCACGATCATCTCTTGAAGAAAACACATCATTCAAATATGAAAGCAAATCATCCTCACTTGAACCCGGACCGGCATCTACAAGCATTATCTTGTCATCTGGAAATTCAATCAATATGCTATCGCCCTGACCGACATCAATAAAATGAACTTTTAATTCACAATTTTCTACATCTTCTGAAAGTGGCGGATTGATTAGTTCATTTACCCAAACTTCTAGTTTGTCATTAAAAAAGAAAGTAGAGCAAATTATTAATGATAGCACAAAAAATATCGCTAGTCTCACTTTCATATTTCTCTTTTGATTATTTTTAGATTTTGTTTTAGCCATGTATTTGTGGTTCCTCGCGATAATAATCTTCTTTTGTCTTGTTTTTATTAGGCTTTCTGCTCAAAAGCGCTAAGATTTGTGGCATTTTGTCTATGGTTTCTTTGTATCCTTCGTCCACCATATCCATCATTCCTTCAGTTTTGGAAGCTGAAAATCTCTTTGTTTCTGGTCCAACCATCACATCAGCACTAAGATATCCACGAAGTGCAGTATTTTCCATTAAAACTCTTATGGAACACGACACAACATCCACCAATTTCAAACTATCAGTGCCGTAAGTTCTATGCTTATTTACATCAATCCCAATCACATAGTCACAACCAAATCTTTTTGGCACACTTGTTGGAATGGTGTTTTTAAGCCCACCGTCACAAAGATGATAATTTTCAAATACAACGGGCACAAAAACGCCAGGAACACAGCAACTTCCTGCTACAGCTTTTGCCAAATTGCCTTTACGCAAAATGATCTCTTTTGTGGTCTTTATATCACAGGCGACACAAGCAAACGGAAGTGGCAAATCTTCTATATTTATATCACCAAGTTGAGCTGATATAAGGTCAACAATTCCATCGGTTTTTGATGGCATAAACGGAATTTTATTGGTACGGATGTCGTCTTCTTTGATGTTTTTTGCAATTTTCATCATCTGACTGAAAGTATAGCCAGCAGCATAAAATGCACCGATTATGCTCCCTGCACTCGTACCACAAATGAAGGCAAAATCAGTTGGCTTTATACCATATTCTTCAAATGCTTTAATAACGCCAAGATGAGCAAATCCCCTTGCTCCTCCACCACCAAACGCTATTCCGATTTTGGCTTTTCTCTTGGAAAATATCTTGTTTAAATCAAATTTCATATTTCACTCTCTATTAGTTAATATATTAGCATAATACTTCAAAAAAACCAATATATAATAAAAAAAACTCCACAAATTGTTTTGTGGAGTAATATTGACTTGAAAATTTCCATAAATGCAAGTCTTGATTTATATATGTTTATTCAAGAATGGCCTTTATTCTTCTAATTCCAGCGCTACAAGATTGTTCTTTTACAATTTTAAAGTGACCAAGCTCGCCCGTGGAGTTGGCATGTGGACCTCCACAAATTTCTTTTGAAAACTCGCCAATCCTATATGTTTTTACTTTATCACCATATTTATTTGTGAATAACCCTATAAAACCCTGATTTTTGGCTTCTTCAACTGTCATTTCCTGCATTACAACAGGAATGTTTTGCTTTATAACATCGTTGACCATATCTTCGACTTTTTGTAGTTCCTCTTTTGTGCAAGGTCTGTCAAGATTGAAATCAAAACGAAGTCTTTCTGCTGTTATGTTGCTACCCTTTTGATTTACATCAGGTGAAATGACCTTTTTAAGAGCAGCATGCAAAAGGTGGGTTGCTGTGTGAAGATGTGTTGTTGCCTCTTGATTGTCTGCAAGCCCACATGCAAATTTTTGCTCACTGCCTGCACGAGAGATCTCTTGATGTTTTTTGAATGCTTCTTTATAGCCATCCACATCCACCTTAAGATTTTGTTCTTTTGCAAGTTCGACAGTCATTTCAAGTGGAAAGCCAAAGGTATCAAAAAGGTGGAATGCAGTTACACCGTCTATGGTATCACCATCGAGTTTTCTGACGGTGCGTTCAAACTCTTTTAGTCCACCCTCTAGTGTCCTCATAAATTTGTTATATTCTTTTGTTATCTCTTCATCAATTTTTGCTTTGTTTTGTTCAAGTTCGGGATAAACATCTTTGTATTTCTCAATGTACTGCTTTGCTATTTCGTTTAGTCCACCTTCTTTAAGACCAACTGTTCGAGCATGACGAATTGCTCCACGAAGTATCCTACGCAAAATATATCCTTGGTCAACATTGCTTGGAACAATGCCATTTTGGTCACCAAGCATAAAAACAGCAGTGCGAATATGGTCCAAGATTACACGAAATGCCTTTGTTGTCCTCTCGTCTTCACCATACTTTATGCCAGTAAGTTCCTCAAGTTTTTTTCTGGCATTTTCAAACAAATCGGTATCATAAACTGATTGTTCGTTATTCAAAACACATAATGTCCTTTCAAGCCCCATACCAGTATCAACATTTTTTTGCTTTAGTGGTGAATAAGTGCCATCGGCATTTTTGTTATATGCCATAAAAACATCATTCCATATTTCCAAAAATGCGCCACATGAACATGCTGGAGAACAGTTTTCACTACATTTTTCTTTTACTTTTATGAACATTTCTGTATCAGTTCCACATGGACCAGTGGTTCCAGCAGGTCCCCAAAAATTGTGTTCTCTTGAAAGAAAATATATATCATCTTTATTTATTCCCGCTCTTTCCCAATACATTGCACTTTCCTCATCACGAGGCATTTCTTCATCGCCAGCGAAAACTGAAACAGCAATTTTATTTTTGTCTATTCCAAGATACTCTGGACTTGTCAAAAATTCATAACTCCAAGCAATCATTTGCTCTTTAAAATAGTCGCCAAGGCTCCAGTTTCCAAGCATTTCAAAAAAAGTACAGTGAGAGGAATCACCTACTTCATCTATATCCCCTGTCCTTATGCATTTTTGATAGTCAGTTAGTCTGTTGCCCGCTGGATGTTTTTCCCCAAGAAGATATGGAACAAGTGGGTGCATACCTGCTGTGGTAAAAAGCACCGTTGGATCATTCTCTGGAATTACAGACGCTGATGGAATTTGTTTGTGCCCACGATCTGTAAAAAACTTAATATACATTGTTCTTAATTGTTCACTAGTTAATTTTTTCATAATTTTTATACTACTACACCTTAATAATTTTATCAAACATATTTAATAGTTTTTATGCTTTTGAGATATCAATACTGAATACCCCAAACCACCATATGCTTTGCCTTTTCTTTGCAAACGACACATTTGTCGCCGTCAGATACAGGTTCATCGGTGATACATCTAGATTTTATTCCACCGATCTCTTTCATTTTAAGCTCACATTCTTGCTTGCCGCACCAATGTGAATAGATAAAGCCTGGTTTCGTTTTTATAATTTTTTCCACCTGAGAGATATCATCAGTTCTGTACGTTAACTCATCTCTTCTTTTTAATGCTCTATCATACAAATTTTGTTGTATAGATTTCATCAAATTGAGAACTTCATTGACTATGTCGCAGTCCACCTTTACATTCATCTTTTCTCTAGTATCACGCCTTGCAAGTGTAATTTCGCCGTTTGCAAGGTCCCTTGCGCCAATTTCAATTCTGACAGGAATACCATTTACTTCATGTTCTGCAAATTTAAATCCCGGTGAGCGATCTGAATCATCACAGAAAGCTGATATATTTGCCTCTGATAAAATTTTCAAATATTTATCAGCAAGTGCCTTGACTTCGGCACTTTCCCCTATTGGTACAATCACCACTTGCCTTGGAGCTATGTTTGGTGGAAGTATAAGACCGTTGTCATCACTGTGAACCATAATGAGTGCACCAATCATGCGAGTTGAGCAACCCCATGAGGTTTGGTATGCGTACTGCCATTCGTTATTTTTATTTAAAAATTTTATGTCATATGCTTTTGCAAATTTTTGCCCAAAATAATGTGAAGTTGCACTTTGCAAGCTTACACCATTGTACATAAGTGCTTCAACAGTGTATGTGTAATCAGCGCCTGCAAATTTTTCCTTTTCTGTTTTTTTGCCACAAACCACAGGAATTGCAAGATATTTCTCGAAGAAATCTTTGTAAACGTTGAGCATTTTAAGTGTTTCTGCTTCAGCTTCCTCTTTTGTGGCATGAACCGTGTGACCCTCTTGCCACAAAAATTCACGCGTTCGAAGAAATGGTCTTGTTTCCTTTTCCCAGCGCATAACATTGCACCATTGGTTGTAGAGTTTTGGAAGATCGCGATATGACTTGACTTTCAAACTATAATAATCCGAAAAAAGTGTTTCGCTTGTTGGTCGAATGGCAAGTCTTTCATCCAAAATGTTTTGTCCTCCAACTGTAACCCAAGCGCACTCAGGTGCAAAACCTTCAACAAGTTCACTTTCTTTTTTCAAAAGATTTTCAGGAATAAGCATAGGCATAGAAACATTTTGATGACCAGTTTGTTTAAAAATTTTATCCAAAACACTTTGCATCTTTTCCCAAATAGCATAGCCATTTGGCTCTAAAATAACACATCCCTTGGTGTTTGAATATTCAGCAAGATTTGCGCATCTGACAATATCAGTATACCACTTTGCAAAATCTTCATCACGTGAAGTTATTGCTTTGTTTTTCATGATTTTCTCCTATTTTATATCTAGTTTTCTTTTTACTATAGCACTTTTAAAGCAATAAGTAAACATAAAATAAAAAAATACTCGCATTGCTGCGAGTACTTTTTTGAGTTGTTGTTATGGTCCAGTTGGCCCTGTTGGTCCGGTTGGTCCCGTCGCACCAGTTGGTCCCGTTGGACCAGTTGCACCTGTCGCTCCTGCCGGGCCAGTTGGTCCTGTTGCGCCTGTGGCTCCTGCCGGACCGGTTGGTCCCGTTGCCCCTGCTGTGCCTGCTGCTCCAGTTGGGCCCGTAGGGCCTGTGGCTCCAGTTGTTCCTACAGTTCCTGCTGGTCCGGTAGCTCCTGTGGCACCGGTTGGACCTGTTGTGCCTTGTGGAATGGTTAGGTTCAAGAAAAAGTTTGGTGCAGTTCCCGTTATAGTGGCTGCTGCTGTAGTTCCTGGCGCTCCCGTTGTTACGGTACCAATGGCAAATATTGGTGTAACACCAGTTGCTCCAGTAGCTCCTGTGGCACCGGTTGGACCTGTTGGTCCCGTTGCCCCTGCTGGACCGGTAGCTCCAGTCGCACCAGTAGCGCCGGTTGGACCTGTTGCTCCTGTGGCACCAGTTGTACCTTGTGGCCCTTGTATTCCTGCAAAACCTTGAATACCTTGAATTCCTTGAGGCCCTTGAGCACCAGTTGGTCCAGTTGCTCCTGTAGGACCTGTAGCACCGGTAGGTCCGGTAGCTCCTGTTGGCCCTGTAGCACCTGTGGAAGGACCAGTTGGGCCAGTTGGGCCGGTTGGACCGGTTGGACCTTGTGGACCACGTTGACCAGTTCTCACCGTATTTGTTACAAAAATGCTTTCGCAACAAGGTGGTGGTGTATTATTACAATTACATGGCATCGTGTTCATCTCCTTTTATTAGTGTATTCATTTCATTGTATGTTTGATAATTCAATATTGTTAAATTATTTGAATTATTTAAATTTTGTGTTATGATTATAAACATGAAAGTAAAAACGAAACAATGTAATAGTAAGATGTGCATAGTTTGTGGCTTGGAAAACCCAAACAGTTTAAAAGCACCTTTTTACGAAATGGAAGATGGCAGTGTGATGAGCATATTTGAATTTAAGGAAACTCATCAAAGTTACCCAGAACGCACTCATGGTGGTTTAATTACCGCGATGCTGGATGAACTTGGACTTAGGTGCATATGGCCAATTGAGAATACCTTTGGTGTGACAATGGAAATAACTACAAAATTTAGAAAACCAGTTCCTTACAACCAAAAACTCAAAGGTATTGGCAAAGTAATTTCAAACACACCAAGATTTATTCAAAGCCATGCAGAAATTCTAGATTTGCAAGATAACATCTTGGCAGAAGCAAATATTAAGTACTTAAAATTGCCTACAGATAAAATTGTTTTAAGTAATGTAAACGCAGAAGAACATAATATTTTTGTACCTGATGATGTGAAAGAAATAAATTAGATATTACATTGATGAAATTTGAGTGTATAATAGGAGTACAAATGAAAGTTGTAAAGTTTGTAAAAATTAATCAAGATGCAATAATACCAGATTATGCTCATGAGGGTGATGCTGGAATGGACCTGTACAGTGTCGAAGACACAGTCATTGAACCTAACACTTTAAAGAAAGTTAATACTGGGCTCGTGATTGAACTTCCTAAAAACACAGAAGCGCAAGTTAGAAGCAAGAGCGGTATTGCACTTAAAAGCCAAGTGTTCGTTCTCAACTCACCTGGCACTATCGATGAAAATTATCGTGGTGAAATTGCTGTATTATTGTACAATTTGGGAAAACAAGCCTACGAAGTAAAGAAAGGTCAAAAAATTGCACAACTTGTAATAAATGAAATTTGCTATGTAAAAACAAAAGTTGTTGAAAATGTATCTCAAACTACACGTGGCGAAGGTGGATTTGGCTCAACGGGGTTAAAAAGGAACAAACAATGAATTTTGCAAAATTAAATGATAAATATTACGTTTTATTTTCTTTTCCATACAAAAATGAAGAAGTTTTTGTTTGCAGAGACAAAGTCAATCTTTTGTACTCTTTTTTTAAATTTGTTGACGATGACTTTATTAAAATCAAATCACCAACTCTTGACAAAATATTCAAACCGAACACAGACCCAATAGTTTATAGCGTATCAAAATATCCGGCAAATTTTTCAAAAATTAACTTTGAACAACTCAAATCAACAGCAATTGATTTGATAAAAGATATGACCAATAATTTTTCTGCATACATACAAAATATTATAGAAAATAATTTAAAAAATGTTGTGATAAGGGTAAAAAAAATTGGAAGGACAAATGTTTCAGCTGAGTACGATGGCGAAACGAATACTATAACCATAGATGAAATTGAAATTAACAAAATGTCAGATAAACTGTTATTGCACACTTTTTTCCATGAGATGCTTCATTGTGCATCGGCAAGTTTTTATGCTTCAAAATCTGGTTTTAGGAGTAACAACGTCATAAGCTTTAAGAGTGGAATAATTTTTAATCAATATGAAAACACATATTTTAATGAAGCTTACACAGAACTTATGGCACATAAATACTATCCTGTTAAACCACGAAGTTATGCTCTTGTCACATCTATGCTTGACACAATTTTAAAATTTTGTGATCAGGATAAAGTTAAAGAATACTACTTTACAAACGATAATCAAAATTTGGTTAAACATTTACAAGAGGTCTTTCATCAACCACAGAGCGAAATACGAAAGTTACTTCTTTTATTTGACGTCTGTGATGAGACTTTTAACAAAACTGTAAGAGACGAGCGCTTTAATCTACGTGAGATTATCTTATCAAGTTACTCAACACTTGTAAACTTAGTCTCAAAAATGATCATTGACAAATACAGAGCTGAAAATAAAGATTTAAAACAATTAAATTTTTACTCAATATTTGTCAATAGATTGAACTCAGAGTTACCAAGTGATGTTAAAAATGCAGTAAATTATTGTCTCGATAAATCACAGAGATTTTTTGAATATTACTTAAACAATAACTTTGAGAACAAAACTGACCAAATTGACTATGTGATGTTCCCTTACTATAAAAAAATTTTTATTGAAACTTTCGCTCAAGGAATTCCCCTCCCCCCTTCTTTCCCTGAAAGATACAAATGTTTTGAAATTTATCAGCAGGTACTTTCAAATAATACAGAAATCGTAAACAAAAAGGGATGGTACACAAAAGAGTCGGTATTTAAAAATTTATTTGACGAAAGATTCAACTATTTACCAAAAGATGAAGACAGGCGCCTGCATGTCATTTACCAATATTTGACCATAATGAATGATTTTAAATTTGATATAACCAAGTATTTAAACAAAGACCAGGTTATTGCAGTTTTAAAAAAGAGCCCAAACATTTTTAGATCCTTGTGTGCTAGTAATATTTACTATATGCTTGACATACAAAAAGATTTACCTTCTCAAATGCAGGCGTCAGAATATTTTTATGTAGGTATTATAAAACAATTGTTAAAAG
>ERZ1643251.1117-NODE-1117-length-32144-cov-7.866060_pt1 | contig 32144 bp, 24 predicted proteins | sample MGYA00579261_ERZ1643251 | MGnify/ENA primary metagenome ERZ1643251 (study PRJEB29033, sample SAMEA4952267) | chicken gut metagenome | biome: Broiler Chicken; feature: Gastrointestinal Tract; material: Caecum | place: Ireland | collected 2018 | study: Broiler... | reverse complement strand
TTCCACTTCTATCAAGGTGGCAGGGGATAACTTTGACGAGGCCATTATGCGCTATGTGAGAAAGAAACATAATCTGATGATCGGTGAACGTACTGCAGAGGATATTAAAATCCAGATTGGTACTGTATATTCCCAGCCAGAGCCAAAGACCATGGAGGTAAAGGGAAGAGACACCATTACCGGCCTTCCCAAAAGTATTACGATAACTTCCGAAGAAATCAGAGAGGCTTTAAAAGACGCTGCAACTCAGATTATGGAGACTATACACAGTATTCTTGAAAAAACTCCGCCGGAACTTGCTGCTGATGTGGCGGAGAGAGGAATTGTCCTTACCGGCGGCGGGGCCCTTCTGGGAGGACTGGAACAGCTGATCGAGGAAGAGACAGGGATTAATACTGTAGTCGCAGAGGAGCCGGCCCTTGCAGTGGCTATCGGTACTGGCCAGTATATGGAGCTTATGAGTAAGCTGGGAGGAAAATAATCTTAAAACACGGTATGGAAGGGAAGAAGTGTGGAAGAAACAATAGAAGGATATGTAGACCATATCATATTTCAGAATCGGGATAATGGATATACAGTGGCCTGTCTGGTTTCAGAGGGAGAGGAAATAACCTGTGTGGGAACTTTCCGCTTTCTTAATGAAGGTGAGACCATACGGGCAAAAGGCGTTTATACAAGACATCCTTCCTACGGAAAGCAGTTTTCTGTAAGCTCCTATGAGTCTGTGATACCACAGGATTCTCTGGCAATGGAACGCTATCTGGGATCAGGCGCTATTAAGGGGATAGGAGCGGCCCTTGCAGCCAGAATCGTAAGAAAGTTTGGAGATGATACGCTGCGGATCATTGAGGAAGAACCGGAAAGACTGGCGGAAGTGAAAGGGATCAGTGAAAGAAAGGCAAGAGAGATTGCAGAACAGGTGGAAGAAAAAGCGGATCTGAGAAGGGCCATGATGTTCCTTCAGCAATATGGGATTACTCAGAACCTGGGAATGAAAATATACCGGCAGTATGGGCAGGAGATGTACGGAATACTGAAAGAGAATCCCTATAAAATGGCAGAGGACATTCCCGGGGTAGGTTTTAAGATCGCAGATGAGATTGCCGCCAGGATTGGAATCCATACAGATTCAGATTACCGCATCAGAAGCGGTATTCTATACATATTACTTCAGGCATCAGGAGAAGGCCATGTTTATCTGCCAAAAGAAGTACTGCTTGGCCGGGCCAAAGAGCTGCTGGGAGTAGAACAAGAATATATGGAGAAACATCTGACGGATCTTTCCATTGACAGAAAGATAGTGATCCGGGAGATATGCAGAGAAGGAAAGCCGGCAGAACTGGCAGTGTATGCTTCTTCCTATTATCAGATAGAGCTTCATGTAGCCCAGATGCTCCATACATTAAACCTTCAGGATACTGTGCAGGAGGACATCCTGGATGAAAAGATTCAGAGGATACAGAGAGCTGCCAGAATAGAGCTGGATGAAAAACAGCAGGAGGCAGTACGGGAAGCAGTGAAAAATGGACTTTTGGTTGTCACAGGAGGTCCGGGGACTGGTAAGACTACTACGATCAATGCCATTATCCGATACTTTGAAATGGAAGAACTGGATATATGTCTGGCGGCGCCTACAGGCAGGGCCGCTAAGAGGATGACGGAGGCCACCGGGTATGAGGCAAAGACCATACATCGGCTTCTTGAACTGAGCGGCGGTCCTGAACAGGCTCAGGAGAGCATCCGATTTGAGAGAAATGCCCAGAATCCTCTGGAGGCAGATGTGATCATCATTGATGAAATGTCTATGGTAGATATATTTCTGATGCATGCCCTTCTTTCTGCAATTGTTTCCGGAACCCGCCTGATCCTGGTGGGAGACGTAAACCAGCTCCCAAGTGTAGGACCAGGAAGCGTACTGAAAGATATTATCTCTTCAGGGCAGTTTCCAGTGGTAGAACTGGTGAAAATCTTCCGGCAGGCATCCCAGAGCGATATTGTGGTGAACGCTCATAAGATCAACCAGGGAATACCGGTGATACTTGACAATAAGAGCAGGGATTTTTTCTTTCTGAAACGCTATGATGCAAATGTGATCATCAGTATTGTCATAACTCTGATCCAGAAGAAACTTCCTAAGTATGTAGAAGCCTCTCCATATGAGATTCAGGTCCTTACCCCTATGAAAAAGGGTCTGCTGGGAGTGGAGCGCTTAAATGTGATACTGCAGCAGTATTTGAACCCTCCGGAGGCGGAGAAAAAGGAAAAAGAGCATGGACAGGGGCTCTTTCGGGAAGGTGATAAGGTAATGCAGATAAAGAATAATTATCAGCTGGAGTGGGAAATCAGGGGAAATTACGGTATACCTGTTGAAAAGGGAGTAGGAGTTTTTAACGGAGATACTGGAATCATCCGGGAGATTAACCTGTTTGCAGAAACAGTAACCGTTGAATTTGAAGAGAAAAGATTCGTGGAATACTCTTTTAAGCAGCTGGAAGAACTGGAGCTGGCCTATGCCATTACCATACATAAAGCCCAGGGAAGTGAGTATCCTGCAGTAGTGATTCCCCTTCTTCAGGGTCCTAAGATGCTGATGAACCGAAATCTCCTTTACACCGCTGTTACGAGAGCCAGAAAATGCGTGACTCTTGTGGGAGATGAAAGAACCTTTTTTGATATGGAAAGCAATCAGATGGAACAAAATCGATATACAGCTTTGGACGTAAGAATCAGGGAGATTCAGTGAAAAATAAAAAAATAATAATGAATACATTTCTGGATATTCTGTATCCCCGGCACTGCCCAGTGTGTCATAACATAATCGGCTTCCGGGGACAGAAAATCTGTGACAGCTGCAGGGAAAAATTGCAACCTGTAACAGGACCAAGGTGCTATAAGTGTTCCAGACCACTGAGTGATCCCGGACAGGAATACTGCAGGGACTGTAGCAGCCGAAGACATTTCTTTGAACAGGGAATAGGAATTTTTCCCTATAGTACACTTCTTCAGGAATCCCTATACAAATTAAAATATGAAAAACGACAGGAATATGGAACATTTTACGGAGAGCTGGGAGCTCTTTGGGCAAAAGAGCAGATAAGCCGTTGGAAAATAGATATTATAGTACCTGTACCCCTTCACAGAAAACGCTTGGAAAAGAGAGGGTATAACCAGGCAGAACTCATAGCAGAAGCTTTGGGAAAAAGACTGGCTCTGCCTGTGGATAAAAAATTATTAAAACGAAAAGTAAATACCCGTCCTCAAAAGGATCTGGGACCGGCAGAACGGAAGGCGAATCTGAATAATGCCTTTATTTCCAAAGGCAGACTGGAGGGTGGGAATGTATTGCTTGTAGACGATATTTATACTACTGGAGCCACTGTGGACGAGGCTGCAAGAATACTGAAAAAGGCAGGGGCGGACAGAGTCTATTTTCTGGTAATTGCTATCGGCTCTGGGGCCTAAAACTCTTGATTCACTTCCCAGGGGTATGTTATAATGCAGTAAGTATGAGTATGTATCAGAATATAAGGAAAGAGGAAATTTTATGCTTGACGTCCAGAAAATAAAGAAAATGCATAAACTGGCTGCATATGAATCAGGTGAGGGAAAGCAGCATCTGGCTATCAGCAATTATTATAGAAGCGATTACATAGGCTTGGCTTTGATCAAGAATTTTTTTCTTACCACCATGGCCTATGGACTGCTCCTGTTAGGATGGGCCGGATATAAAAGTGAATATCTGATGAACAATATACATCGGATGAACCTTACGCTTCTGGTAGTGGGTGCACTGGGCGGGTATATTATCCTGCTGGTGGTTTACAGTGTGCTTACGTATATTTATTGTACAGTAAAATATGCAAAAGCTCAGAAAGGAATACAGGAATATTATAAAGGACTGGGACAGATAAAAAAGATATATGACAGAGAAGAGAAAAGAAATGATAGGATTACAGGAAGGAGAAGGTGACCGTGACAACATTATTGGAGACTAAACAAAAAATAAAAAATTTTTACGGGGAGCATGAAACCTGGATTCTTCCTCTTCTGAAGTTCCTTCTTGCTTTTGTTGTATTTCAGGGTATAAACTCCACGCTTGGGTTTTTAGAGGCTCTAGATAATATTTTTATAACTTTGATTTTATCACTGATATGTGCTGTGCTGCCTTTGAACGGAATGACTATTCTGGGGTGCATTATGATAATTGCTCACTGTTATGGTATAGGTGTTGAAGTAGCGGCTTTTTCAGCTTTGCTCCTTCTGCTCCTTATGATCCTGTTCCTAAGATTCACATCTAAGGACAATGTAGCGCTGATCTTAACACCGGCGGCATTTACACTCCATATGCCGGCAGCAGTTCCAGTAGGAAGCGGTCTGTTGAGAGGCCCTTCCTGTGCGGTTCCTGCCTGTTGTGGTGTGATTTTATACTACTTTATGGAAACAGTCAGTGACAGAAGTACAGTTCTTCAGGGCAAAGAAACGGAATCCGTCCAGAAATTTCAGATCCTTCTGGATGCCCTTATTAACAACCAGGAGATGTGGCTGAATATTCTGGCCTTTGTTGTGGTGCTGATGGTGGTATACCTGATTTCCAGAACGTCAGCAGATTATTCCTGGAGGATAGGTGTTGCCGCAGGCGCAGTGGTATATATTTTGATCATGATTCTGGGCGGAATGTTTTTAAATGTCAATATTAATATAGGCGGTGTGATCCTGTCAGGAGTTTTGGCAGCAGTAGTGGGACTCATTATTGAGTTTGCAGCTCTGGGTGTGGATTATTCCAGAAGCGAGATTACACAGTTTGAAGATGATGAATATGTATATTATGTAAAAGCTGTTCCCAAGTCCTTTATAACCAGAGCAGAAAAGAGTATTAAAAATATTTCTTCAGAGCCTGGAGAAAAGAGTGACGATGAGGAAACCGCTCCTGTGGAGAGAGTTGAGGGAGAGTCTTTTGACTTCGAAAAACAGTTGGAGGAGTCATTAAAAGACTTATAGAGTATAGATTCTGAGATTGAGAATGCTGGATGTTTTTGGCCTTGTAGTTCTGAGAACTCCGGCAGGAAAGGGGGAGAAGTGATGTGAGTGGCTTTTTAAAGTCTATCCATGACTATTTAGGGCAGTGGACGTTGCCGAACAATATACAATGGAATGATATTGTGGAAATCCTGCTGATTGCCTTTTTTGTCTATCAGTTTATGCTGTGGATTCGAAATACCAGGGCATATTCGCTGCTGAAGGGTATTTTAACTGTGTTAGTATTCATATTGATAGCATCTCTGCTGGAAATGAATACGATTTTATGGTTGGTTTACAATGCCGGCGGTTATGCAATTACAGCGATTCTTGTTATTTTTCAGCCAGAACTGCGTAAAGCCCTGGAAGAATTAGGACATAAGAAAATTGTCAGCAATCTTATCCCCTTTGATACCAGCAAAAAAGAGACAGAAGGACGATTCAGTGACAGAACAGCTAACGAGATTGTAAGAGCAAGCTTTGAAATGGGAGCTGTAAAGACAGGGGCGCTGATCGTTATTGAAGAAGAAACAGTGCTCAATGAGTATATTCGAACAGGAATTGCACTGGACTCTCTTGTGAGCAGTCAGTTGCTGATCAATATTTTTGAACATAATACCCCTCTCCATGATGGAGCAGTGATCATACGGGGAGACAGGATCGTATCGGCCACCTGTTATCTCCCTTTGTCGGATAATCTGGAGCTGAACAAAAATTTGGGAACCAGACACCGTGCAGGTGTGGGTATCAGTGAGGTCAGCGATGCTCTGACAATCATTGTTTCCGAGGAAACAGGAAGAGTCTCTGTAACTAAAAACGGAGAAATCCATGTGGGACTGAATAAGGAGGAGCTGAGACAGATTCTGGAAGAAGAACAGAATAAGACAAAGCAGGAAAAAGTAAAGCGCAGACTGTGGAAGGGTTTGGTGAAAAATGAAAAGAAATCTGATGAATAAATTTACTCTGAAAATCCTTTCTCTGGCAGTTGCTATTCTGTTGTGGCTTTTGGTAGTAAACATCGAAGATCCTGTAAGGTCAGAAACTTACTGGGAGGTGCCGGTTACAATAGTGAATGAATCCTATCTTACCAGTGACCTGCGGATACCTCTTCTGGTAGAAGGCAGTGATACAGTAACGGTCAGGATTCAGGCCGAAAGCTCTGTGCTCAGAGAAATTGACAGAGACAGTATTACTGCAGAAGCAGACATGACCCAGATCATATCAATGGATACAACTCCTTATATGGTACCTGTGCGGGTAATCTGTCCAGGAGTCTCTGATGAAAATATTACTGTTACGCCGGCAAATATTCCTATAGAAACCGATGATCTTACAACCCAGGCTATGACCATATCTGCTTCCGTAGGAAACACCAGGCCTGAATCAGGATATGAAGTTGGAAAGCTTACAGTAAATCCGGAAAAAGTGACAATTTCAGGACCGGAAGATTTGATCAGCAAGCTGGACCGGGTGGTAGCTGATGTAGATGTTTCGAGTATGAACCAAAGCGGCAGTATTTCTGCTCCTCTGCATATATATGACAAAAACGGTGACGAACTGACAGATACTCAGATGTCTTATCTGAATCTCCAGGGAGCTGAAAATAATACGGTAAGTGTGGATGTAGATCTGTGGAGAGTGAAGACAGATATTAACATTCAGGTAGAATCATCAGGAACTCCGGAAGATGGATATCAGGTATCTGATATTACTACAGTCCCAAATACGCTGAGTGTGGCAGGGACAGAGGAGGCTTTGAAAGAGCTGGAGGATAACGGTAACACAATAACCATTCCTGCCTCTGAGGTAGATGTTTCTGGTAAAAATGCGGATTTTGAGCAGACTGTGGATATTGAGGATCTGCTTCCAAATGACATTATGCTTGCCAGAGATATCAGCAGTTCCGTAATCGTTTCAGTGACGATTCTGCCTTATGACAGTAAGGAATATGTGATACCATCTACTAAAATTGATAGAAGCAAACAGCCAGAAAATATGACAGCAGTTATCATGGATGACAGCGTGACTGTCCGTGTAAGAGGTTCTGATGAAGACTTGGAAAATCTAAAGGAAGATGATATAAAGCTGTCCATAGACACCTCAAAGTATACCAAAGAGGGAGAGCAGGAGGTTCCTGTAAATGTAACACTTCCTGAGGGCTATGAATTGGTAGATGAGGTCACAGTAAGAGTCAACCTGACTCCATCTGCTGAGAGACAGTCAGAAGAATAAGAGAAGATAGGAAGTGAGACAATGGTCAGTCAGAAGGTAACGATAAAGAACCCTACCGGGCTGCATCTGCGTCCGGCAGGAATACTCTGCAAAGAAGCTATGAAGTTTAAATCTCTGATCACTTTCCGTTTTGCGGGGGGCTCTGCAAACGCTAAAAGCGTCCTCAGTGTTTTGGGGGCCTGTGTAAAATGTGGAGATGAAATTGAACTGGTCTGCCAGGGAGAAGACGAGGAAACTGCTTTAGAAACTCTGGTCGCTGCTATAGAGAGTGGATTAGGAGAATAAGATGCAGGCTGCTGTATTAAACAAAGAGTGCAAAGCTCGTTTAATATGGCAGCTTTTCTCGTAATAAGGATTACAAAGGAAAATTGGAGGTAAAAGACGTGTTATGGTACATAATAAGATAAGAGCTGGGCTGCGTGACGGCATTCCCATTGCTCTTGGATATTTTTCTGTGAGCTTTTCTTTTGGAATGCTGGCGGTGCAGGATGGGATTTCACCTTTCCATGCAGTATTGATTTCTCTGATGAACCTTACGTCTGCAGGACAGTTTGCAGGCCTGACAGTTATAGTTTCAGGAGCGTCTTTAGTGGAGATGGCCCTTACCCAGCTGGTAATCAATATCAGATATGCTCTGATGTCAGTTTCTCTTTCTCAGAAATTGGACAGTTCAGTAAAGACATTCCAACGCATGTTGATCGCCTATGGAAATACAGATGAAATTTTTGCAGTGGCAAGTTCCAAACCGGGAACTGTGGGAAGTAAGTATATGTATGGATTGATCCTTCTGCCTGTAATCGGATGGGTGGGAGGAACCCTGACAGGAGCTGTTGCCAGCACGATTCTTCCTGCCGCTGTGATCAGTGCCTTGGGAGTAGCCCTTTACGGTATGTTTATAGCGATTGTGGTTCCTGTAGCGAAAGAGAGCAAAGAAGTGCTTCTGGTAGTGGCAGTATCATTGGTATTTAGCAGTGCTTTTTATTACCTTCCGGTCCTTCGGAATATTTCCTCCGGATTTACTATCATTATCTGTACTGTGGCTGCTGCCGGAATCGGAGCAGTACTATTTCCAATCAAGGAGGAACAGGCATGATATATGCATATATATTTGTTATGGCAGGGGTGACTTATCTGATTCGTATGCTGCCCTTGACATTGATCCAGAGAAAAATTTCGAATATTTATATACGTTCTTTTTTATATTATATTCCTTACGCATGTCTTACCGCTATGACTTTTCCGGCAATTCTTTATGCTACAGAATCACCTTTCTCAGGATTTGTAGGGCTTGCGGTGGCTGTATTTCTGGCAATTAGAAAGAAAAGCCTGATTTTTGTGGCAGGCTTTGCCTGTGCAGGAGTATTTCTTGCGGAGAGAATCCTGGAGATATTACCAATGTGTTAAGAAAATATGAAGCGGGTTAGTTGATTTATGTAGATAAATAGTGTAAACTAAACTAATACTATTAAGGAATTAAAATAAAAGCAGAGGTAGAATAAATGACTAAGCTAAAAAAAGTATTTGAACTTCCAGTAGAGCTTTACCATAGCAGACACTTGATATTTAATCTGGCAAAAAATGATTTTAAAACAAAGTATGCCGGTTCTTATCTGGGAATTGTTTGGGCCTTCGTTCAGCCAATTGTTACAATTTTAGTTTACTGGTTTGTATTTAGTGTAGGCTTAAGGGCCGGAAATGCAGATGACTACCCCTTTGTGCTGTATCTGGTATCGGGAATTGTGCCATGGTTTTTCTTTCAGGATGCATTAAATGGGGGCACAAATGCTCTTTTAGAATACAATTACCTAGTGAAAAAAGTAGTATTTAAGATTAGCATATTACCTATGGTCAAGGTGATTTCGGCAATGTTTGTACATTGCTTTTTTGTGGTATTTGCATTGCTGCTCAGCTCTTTCTATGGTTATACCCCATCAGTGCATACGATACAGCTGATATACTATTCATTCTGTACATTTGTCTTTTCTCTGGCACTTGTTTATATTACCAGTGCTGTGGTAGTTTTTTTCAGGGATTTGACTCAGATTATCAGTATTATTCTTCAGGTGGGAGTGTGGATGACGCCTATTATGTGGGATTTAAATATGCTGAACGGATATCCTATATTGATGAAAGTGTTCAAATTAAATCCAATGTATTATATTGTATCTGGATACAGAGATTCTATGCTGGGTAGAATCTGGCTGACTGCCCATTGGAAATGGGGGATTTATTTCTGGTGCCTGACAATTATTATTTTTATATTAGGAACAGTTATTTTTAAAAGGCTTAAGCCGCATTTCGCAGATGTACTTTAAGGAGATAAGATATGTCAGAAGTTGCAATAGCAGTGAATCATTTAAACAAAATATATCGATTATATGATAAACCTATAGACCGGTTAAAAGAATCACTTGGTTTGTCCAGAAAAAAAAGATATAAAGAGCATTATGCTCTTCGAGATGTTTCTTTTACTGTGAGCAGAGGAGAAACCGTAGGGATTATCGGAACAAATGGCTCCGGAAAATCTACTATATTAAAGATTATCACCGGAGTATTGAATCCCAGTGGAGGAGAAGTGCAGGTGAATGGAAGGATTTCTGCTCTGTTAGAATTAGGGGCTGGCTTCAACATGGAATATTCGGGTATAGAAAATATTTATCTGAATGGAACCATGATAGGCTTTTCCAGGGAAGAAATAGACAGGAAAATGGATGATATCCTGAAATTTGCAGATATTGGAGATTTTGTATACCAGCCCGTGAAAACTTATTCCAGCGGTATGTTTGTGCGTCTTGCTTTTGCTGTGGCAATAAACATAGAACCGGAAATCCTGATCGTGGACGAGGCACTGTCGGTTGGGGATGTCTTTTTTCAGGCTAAATGCTATAGAAAATTTGAAGAATTTAAAAAACAGGGAAAGACGATTCTTTTTGTCAGCCATGACCTGGGGAGCATCAGTAAATATTGCGACAGGGTTGTTCTGCTGAACAAAGGGGAGAAGATGGCAGAGGGAAAACCTAAGGAAATGGTGAACCTTTATAAAAAAGTTCTGGTAGGATTAGAGGATGCGGAAGATGCATCGAAAGATGAAAATCCTTTAGAATCTGTTCCCACAGACGGTAAATGGGACCGGCCTTTTGAAACAAATCCCAATGTGCTAGAATATGGAAATGGGCGTGCTAATATAATAGACTTTATTATTATGGACCAAAAAGGGATTCCTGCAAATAGCATAGAGAAGGGAACTGGATTTTCAATAAAAATGAAGGTGAAATTTCAGGAAACTATCCAAGAACCTATTTTTGCATATAGTATAAAAAATCTCCAGGGAACAGAAATAACAGGAACAAACACACTTTTTGAAAAAGCAGATATCAGTCCAAAAGAGAAGGGACAAGTTTGTGAGATTACCTTTACACAGGAAATGAATCTGCAGGGGGGAGAGTACTTGCTTTCCCTGGGGTGCACTGGGTATGTAAATGGAGAATTTGAAGTGTTTCATCGTCTATATGACGTGTGTGGAATTACAGTTATATCATCAAAAAATACGGTTGGATTTTATGATATGAATTCTAAGATAACTGTAAGCTGAAGGAGATATAAGGTGGAAAAAATAGGAAAAGTGAAATTAGATGATACCTATTATAGCGGTAAAGATTTATATAGTGACGGGGAGATTGAAGAGAAACTATTAACGATTGCCCAGAAACATACAGAAGAGGAATTGAATCAGGTTATTGCCAGAGAAAACAGCTGGCCTGTTATGTACCACTTTTCTAATATAAGACAGAACATTATAGATTGGCTACCGATCACAAAGGAAGAGAAAGTCTTAGAAGTGGGGGCAGGGTGTGGAGCTATAACAGGAGCTTTAGCAAGAAAAGCAGGTGAGGTGGACTGTATAGAACTGTCCAGAAAGAGAAGCCTGATCAATGCATATAGAAATAAAGAGCATGATAATATAAAAATAATTATGGGGAACTTTCAGGATATCGAGCCGAACTTAGATTCAACATATGATTATATTACGTTAATCGGAGTCTTTGAATATTCTCAGGGATATATACAGGGAGAAAATCCCTATATCCGTATGTTGGAGAGTATAAAGGGACATTTGGTGCCAACAGGGAAAATTGTGGTAGCGATTGAGAACCGTCTGGGACTAAAATACTGGGCGGGCTGCACAGAGGACCATGTGGGAAGATATTTTGAAGGACTCGAGGGATATCATACTACGAAAGGTGTCAGGACTTTTTCTAAAAAAGAATGGGAAAAGATGATCCAAGAGACTGGTTTGAAAGCAGAATTTTATTATCCATATCCAGATTATAAGTTTCCGCTGTCTATATATTCTGATAAATATTTACCCAGAAAAGGCGAGTTGAATTTAAATTCTTATAATTTTGATAGAAAAAAAATAGAACTGTTTGATGAGGGAAAAGTATATGACAGCCTGATTGAGGATGAAATGTTTCCTGTATATTCTAATTCATTTTTGATATTGTTGGAGAGGGGATAATATGAGAAAAATCTTGTTTACCAAATATTCAAATGAAAGAGATCCCAGATTTGCGATCAGAACGGATATATGGGAGGAATCTGGAAAAAAAGGTGTCAGTAAAAAGGCATGCTATCCCCAAGGCAAGAAACATGTAGAGAGCATATTTAATATATTTCAAAAATTAGAGAATACTTTTCAAAACACGAAGATTCAGATAAACCAGTGTAATCTGGAAGAGGAACAGCTGATTTTAGAATATCTGAGTGGAAATACTCTCCAGGAAATTTTAGATGGCCTTTTGAAACAAAGGAAAATAGAAGAGTTTAAAACGATATTACAAGAATATATTAGTATCATTGAGAAAACAGCTCAGACGAAATTTGTGATCACAGAAGAATTTCAGCAGGTGTTTGGAAAAATCCAGGAGTCGAAAGAATTTTTCTCCGCTGAAGTGACAGATATCGATATGGTTTTAGGAAATGTAATCGTCCAGGGAGATAAATGGACGCTGATTGATTTTGAATGGACTTTTTCTTTTCCGATTCCTATACAGTATGTGATATATCGGATTTTGCATTATTATGAAAAAAGTAATGCTTTTAGGAATCAGATAGCATCTTGGAATCTATATGAAACAATGAGAATTGGAAAAAAAGAGCAGGAAATGTTTCAGGGTATGGAAGAGAACTTCCAGAAATATATATTGGGAAACTATGTACCCCTTCGTGCCTTATATCCTAGGATCACTCCGGGTGTGGTAACACTGCCGCAGCTTTTAAACAGTCAGATACCAGAGGAAAAGCTCCAGATATTTATGTCAAAGGATGGGATTGCCAGAGAAGAAGAGTCTTTTTATTTTCCAATGGAGCAGGGAAGAGTAAGAGCAGAGCTGAAAATAGAAACTGGGACAGTTTTTATCAGGCTGGACCCAGGTGAAGCCCTGGGAGTCGTTATTATCAAAAAGCTGGAGTGGAAATCCGGAGAAAAATGTGTGATAAAAACCAATGGAATTCAAAAATCTGAAAATGAATGGCTATTTATTAACCAGGATCCTCAGATATATATAGAAGTGGTACCTAAAGATACAGAAAAGTTACTTATTGAGGTTTATAAGAACTATGGACTGGAGAGCTATGCACAGGAAATCATAAAAGAAAAAGAACAAATTCTCCGCCAGAAGAAAGAAATATTGGAACTGACATATCAACTGAAAGAAAAAGAACAGAAAATTCAGGATATGGAAAATACTAAGGTCTGGAAAACGTACAAGAAATATAAAAAGATGGTAAAAGGGGACTAGAAATTATAATGAGTACTATGCGCTGGTGCATCGACGAAGCTGATGTAAACCGTTCTGGAAAAAATAGATTTGAAATTAAAGGATGGATATGGAGCAAGAAGGGAAACGCCATTACTGCGGAGGTTAAGGATAGCAGTGGACAGGATATTCCATACAGAATCTCCTGGATAAACCGTCCAGATGTTCAGAAATATTTAAAAATAGAAGACAGTGAATTAAAATTAGGCTTTATTATTTATATAGACGATATTTCTAAGCTGTGGGAAAAAAAGGGCGAAATAGAAGTGAAATTTTCAGATTCTGTGGAGACCGTAAAAGTATTCCAGCGAGAATGGAAGGATATTAAGCAGAGGTATATAAAAAATCTTATAAAGTATCATGTAGACAGTGCATGTATCCTGGAAGATTATGTCCTAATAAAAGGCTGGGCCTTTTACAAGAAAGAGCGCTGCCCTGTTTTTGTGCTGGATAGCCAGGACAATGAGATTGAATTTACATGTGAAAGAGAAATAAGACCGGACGTTAACGACATCTTTTCTGTAGATTCAGAATTGGAAAGCGGTTTTACTATAAAATTTCCTAAAAAGTGTCTAGAAAATGGAAATGTGGCGGTGACATTTAAAAGTAAAGACTCCAGAGCAAGATATGTGCTTTCAGCCAAAAAGCTATATTTCAGTAACAGTAAGGTGGGAAAATATTACGAGCAGCTGGGGCCAAAGAAATTAAGGAGTAATTACCAGTTTATACGTGCCCATGGAATGAAAGAATTTAAAAAACAGCTTTCTATTAATCTGAATCCCAATAATCAGGGTTATGGATATTGGGCAAAACTGCACAAGACCAGTAAGCAGGAGTTAAAAAGGCAGAGACAGACTCGCTTTCCTTATGAACCTTTAATCAGTATTGTGATACCTCTTTACAACACCCCTTTAAATTACTTTGACGACCTATTACGTTCTGTGGTGGGACAGACCTATTCAAACTGGCAGCTTTGTTTTGCAGATGGAAGCCCAAATGACCGGATTGAAAAATTTTTGCAGGAAAAGTACAAAAAAGAGAAAAGAATTGTCTATAAAAGATTAGAAAAAAATGAAGGGATTTCGGAGAATACCAATGCAGCTCTGAAATTGGCAGATGGTGAATATATTATGCTCAGCGACCATGATGATGTGCTGGAAGTAAACGCATTATATGAGATCGTAAAGGCCTTAAATACTGGCGGCCATCCCGATATCGTTTATACAGATGAAGACAAGGTGACGATGGATGGAAAGGAATATTTTGATCCACATTTTAAGCCGGACTTTAACTGGAATTTATTGAGGAGCAATAATTATATCTGTCATATTTTTGTAGTTTCAAAAAAAATAGTGGATCAGATAGGCGAATTCAGGAAAGAGTATGATGGAGCACAGGATTTTGATTTTATTCTAAGATGTTGCGAGAAGGCAAACTGTATTTATCATATTCCGAAAGTTTTGTACCATTGGAGATCACATCCTAATTCTACGGCTGGAAATCCCGCCAGTAAAATGTATGCCTATGAAAATGGAAGAAAGGCAGTGGAGGCCCATTATAAGAGAATCCAGCAGGATGCAGAAGTGACTATGACTCCTTATTGGGGAAGGTACCGCTCCAAACTCAAACATAAAGGGACGCCTCTGGTTTCTATTATCATACCAAATAAGGATCACATTGATGACCTGGACAGATGTATAAAGTCCATTTATGAAATAAGTACGTATAAAAATTTCGAGATTCTTATAGTGGAAAATAACAGCAGCCAACAGGAAACTTTTGCATACTATGAGCAGATACAGCAGACGAGAAAAAATCTAAAAGTATTATATTGGAAAGAGCATTTTAATTATGCTGCCATAAATAATTTCGGTGTGAAATATGCCCAAGGAGATTTTTTCATATTTTTGAATAATGATATTGAAGTGATCACGCCGGAGTGGATGGAAGAGATGCTGGGATATTGCCAGAGAGAAGAGGTGGGGATTGTAGGTGCAAAACTATATTATCCCAATGATACGGTACAGCATGCCGGCGTTGTAATCGGAATGGGTGCAGATCATGCGGCAGGTCATGTTTTCTACGGAGTAGACAGAAAGCAGTTTACTTATGGAGGAAGAGCAAACTCTACCCAGGATATAAGTGCGGTAACTGCAGCCTGTATGATGGTAAAACGCAGCGTCCATGAGGATATCGGCGGTTTTGATGAAAATTTTGAAGTGGCGTTTAATGATGTGGATTATTGTCTAAGAGTCCGAGAACTGGGAAAAACAATCGTATTTCATGGGTTTGTAGAGCTATATCACTATGAATCCAGATCCAGAGGACTGGAAGATACTCCGGAGAAGAAAGAAAGATTTAATCGCGAAGCAGGACTGTTTAGAAAACGCTGGAAATCTATTTTGGATAAGGGAGATCCCTATTATAATCCAAATCTGACTTTGGAAGACTCAAACTGTACTTTAAAGTGGTAAGATAAAGGGAGAAGAGAATGAAACGTGAGTTAATGGAAGTAGAAAAGGAACGTTTCAGCCTTAAAGAGAAAGATAAATATCTGCTCCAGGGAACATGGAATCAGGAATACAGACCGGAGGTTTTTCTGGACCGTCAAAGGGTAAGTGAAGTAGAGTTTACAGAAGCAGATGGAAAGGCTGAAATCTATATAAAGATTCCCGTGAATATAAAAGAGTATAAAAAGCTTTATGTCTATGGGAAAAAAGAGGAAAAAAGAGTTCTCTGGTTCTCAGAAAAAGCAGAGAAGATTGCGAAAAAACAAAATATGCCCCAATATTTTATTGATTATGTAGATGTGGATTTTGAAAATCATAAATGTATGATCAGTGGGTGGGCAGTTTACCATCATCCTTTGGAGATCTATGTTGAGAACCAGAACAGGGAGAGGATAGAATTTTCTATTGAGAGAGTGAACCGTTCTGATGTGCAGCAGCAGTATCAGGAGATTGATATAGGGAAAGAAAGCGGATTCTTTTTAGAGTTTTCATTTGAAAAGGAAAGCGGAGTACGACTGGTCTTTTCTTCCCAGGGCTGCAGAGCTATCCGCTATATCAGCCTGTTAAAGCGAAAAATGGTGGGAGAACGAATAGGAACCTACTACCAAAAAGGAATTCGTTATTTCAGACTTCATGGCGCCGGTGGGTTTGCTCTTAAACTGGTAAAAAAAGCAGAGGAATATAAGAATCGTCCGTATCCATATACAAAATGGTATCCGGAAAATATGGCAGGAGAAGAAGAGCTGGAAAAGCAAAGAAAAAAAGTTTTTGCCTATGAGCCATTGATCAGTATTGTGATTCCGCTTTATAATACGCCTACTCAGTATCTGAAAGAACTGATAGAGTCTGTTCAGGCGCAGACCTACAAAAAATTTCAACTTTGTCTGGCTGATGGAAGTGACAACGAAAAGGTCGGCACTTATATTCGAGAAAATTATAAGGAAGACAGCCGCATATGCTATAGGCTTTTGGAGAAAAATGATGGGATCTCTGAAAATACGAATAGAGCTATAGAACTGGCAGAGGGAGACTTCATCATGTTTTCAGACCATGATGATACTTTAGCGCCGAATGCATTATATGAAATTGTGAAAGAGATTAATGAGAATCCGGGGACTGATGTGGTATATACAGATGAAGATAAGGTGACTATGGATGGGAAACGTTATTTTGATCCTCATTTTAAGCCGGACTTTAATCTGGATATGCTCAGGTGTAATAATTACATTTGCCACATTTTTGTCGTGAAAAGAGAGATACTGGAGAAAGTGGGAATGCTTCGTAAAGAATATGATGGCGCTCAGGATTATGATTTTATCTTACGCTGTTGTGAGCAGGCCCGTAATATTCGACATGTTCCCAAAATACTGTACCATTGGAGAAACCATCCGGCTTCTACTGCTGGTAATCCAGAAAGTAAGATGTATGCTTATGAAGCGGGGAGAGCAGCTGTACAGGCTCATTATGACCGGGTGGGAATCCCCGGGAAGGTGAGTATGACAGAAAATTGGGGAAGATACAGAACAGAACTGACTGTTAAAGGAACTCCCCTGATCTCTATTATTATTCCTAACAAAGATCATAAGGAAGATTTGGAGAGATGTGTTTCTTCTATTTATAAGAAATCCACATACAGGAATTTTGAAATTATTATAGTAGAGAATAACAGTACAAGCGAAGAAATTTTCCATTATTACCGTCAGATAGAGGAACAATATGAAAATATCAGAGTTCTGGAATGGAAAGGAGAATTCAACTACTCAGGAATTAATAACTTTGCAGCAGAATCAGCCAGAGGAGAATATTTGCTGCTTTTGAATAATGACATAGAAGTGATAACAGAGAACTGGATGGAAGAAATGCTTAGTTACTGCCAGAGAGAGGATGTAGGTATTGTAGGAGCAAAACTTTTATATCCTAATGATAAAATCCAGCATGCCGGTGTTATCATAGGTATGGGCCCGTCAAGGACAGCAGGACATATCTTTTATAATTTTCCAAAGGACCAGTTTGTGTATGCAGGGCGTACACAAACGACTCAGGATTTAAGCGCAGTGACAGCAGCCTGTATGATGACGAAGAAATCTCTGTATTTTAGACTTCAAGGGCTAGATGAGAATTTCCAGGTTGCCTTTAACGATATTGATTACTGTCTGAGGATGAGAGAACTTGGAAAGCTGGTAGTGTATAATGCCTACGTGGAAATGTATCACTATGAATCGCTGACCAGAGGTTCTGACAAAAATGTGGAAAATAAGAAGCGATTTTCAGAAGAGGTAAAACTATTCAAAAAACGCTGGGGAAAAATCTTGAAAAACGGAGATCCGTATTACAATCCAAATCTGAGTCTGGCCAGAAGTGACTGCTCTCTGAGAAAAAGAAATGAATAGAAAAAGAAAACAGGACCACTCTTTCCCATATACGCAGGCAATAAGCCAGGCGGGAGCCAATGTGAAAGAGGGTCCTGTTTTGTATGTTATGCGCTTCTTTTTTTCTTAATTTTTGGCTTTTTCCTAGAAGCGAAGGAAATAAGAATTATAATTTCTGATATACATAGAATAAGTAAGATTACCCCCATGCCAGGCAGAACATAATCCCATCCACGGATTTGATAGAAGGAGGAGGACGGGATATCTGCTTCCTGCTCAAAACTTACCGGAAGGCTGATCTGAGCACTGTACAGATCTACCCCCTGATAGGAATAAGTACGTGTCCTTGTATCCCCACTGTCGCTGTCTTTGACAGTGAGCACATTGCTCTCCACCCCTTTAGGCAGGACCACATATCCTGCAGGTTCCTCGCTGTTCAGCCAGTAGACTGGAGAAAGGTGGAAATTTTCAAATCCATAGTCGAAAAGACTGACAGTATCTATAAAACGGTTTTCACCATCGGAACGGAGAACTACACATACAAGAGTCATGCCGTCACGGGCGGCGGCGGTGACCAGAGTATTTTTGGCTGCCTCTGTATGACCTGTTTTGCCCGCTATGACACCGTCGTAATGATATTCGCTATCGTTGATAAGGGCATTTGAATTTTCAAGATTCCTGGGAGATGAAGTCATGTTGGTGGCAGGAATCGTGTAAGTGGCAGAGCCAGAGATACGGCAGAAATCTTCGTTTTGGATTGCTGCAGCCAGGATTAAGGCTAAGTCATGGGCAGTAGTATAGTGATTGGGGTCAGGCAGGCCATTGGCATTTACAAAGTGGGTATTCTGACAGCCCAGCTGAGAAGCTCGCTGGTTCATCATGCTTACAAAATTTTCAACAGATCCGGCCACATAAACGGCCATTTGGGTGCAAACCTCGTTAGCAGAGGCCAGCATAATGGCGTAGAGACATTGCTCTACTGTAAGCTGTTCTCCGACCTGGGCGTTTATCGTAGAGTTTCCGGGCTCCAGATCAGGAGTGATCACATCAGTAAAGGTTACGGTCTGGCTAAGGTCTTCTATATTTTCAAGGATCAGCAGAGTCGTCATTATCTTGGTGGTACTGGCAGGATAACGGATTTCGTCCATTCCCTTATCAAATAGAACCTGTCCTGTAGAGGCTTCCATCAGAACACCGGTTTCTTCGGCGATTTCAGGGGCTTGGGGCCAGCTTGCGGGAAATTCTGCTGCTTCCACCGGAGAATAGAAGCTCAGCATAAGGATAAAAGCCGACAGAACACAGCAAAGAGGCTTCAGCAATATATTTTTCTTCACAAAAGTTCCTCCTTTATATAAAATGAAATATGAAAAGGCGGCCCAGTCAGGGCAGTTCCCGCTCATTATAGCACAATAAAGGTTTTCTTTAAACAGAAAATGTGTTAGAATAAGCAGATGAATGAGAACAGGAAAGGCAGGTGAAGGGTAATGCCTACTGGAAAATTAGAATGGGGGAGAATTTTAGGGAGGCTTTCGCCATATACCATTCAGAAGGGGTTTCGTTATCTGAAACATTTTGGTTTCAAAGAATTTTGGATAAGACTTCATGAACGTTTTGAGCCTGAGGAGATACCCTATGGTCCCTGGTATGAGGAGTACAGACCGGCCCCGGAAGAACTGGAAAAACAGAGAAAAAGAAAATGGAAAAATCCGCCTAAGATCAGTATAGCCGTACCGGCTTACCAGACTCCGGAAAAGTTTCTGCGTCAGATGATGGACTCAGTATTGGAACAGACCTATGAAAATTGGGAACTTTGTATTGTAAATGCCAGTCCCAAGGATGCCTCAATGGAATATATTTTAAGGGAATATTCCAGGAAAGATGAAAGAATCCGGTGGAAAAAACTGGAGGAGAATAAGGGGATTGCAGAAAATACCAATGAAGCTCTGGCAATGACTACAGGGGACTATGTAGGACTGCTGGATCATGATGACCTGCTGGCACCCAACGCTTTGTATGAAGTTGCCAGCGCTCTGGAGAGAGAGCCGGATACAGAGGTTATCTATACAGATGAGGATAAGGTAAGAGGAGAGGAACTGGAGCATTTTCAGCCCCACCTGAAGCCGGATTTCAGCCCTGATCTGTTAAGATCCAATAATTATATTTGTCATTTTTTTGTCGTAAAAAAGAGTATTCTGGAGAAAACAGGAGGATTCCGCCGAGACTACGACGGTGCTCAGGATTACGACTTTATTTTCCGCTGTACAGAGAAAGCAGAGAAAATCTGCCATATACCGGAAATCCTTTATCACTGGCGGACTCATGAGTCCTCCACTGCGGATAATCCGGAGAGTAAGCTATATGCTTTTGAGGCTGGAAAAAGGGCAATAGAAGACAATTTAAAAAGAAGCGGCCTTACAGGAACTGTGACACAGACAAAGGACTATGGATTTTACAGAGTGAAGTATCCGGTTATGGGCACTCCCCTTGTCTCCATTATCATTCCCAATAAAGATGCCAGAGAGGATCTGGAAAAGTGTATAACTTCTATATTAGGAAGGAGCATATACAGTAATTACGAAATTCTCATTGTGGAGAATAACAGTACCTCTCAGGAAATTTTTGATTATTACAGACAGCTGTCTGAGAATCCCAAAATACGGCTTCTCAGATGGAAGAAAGAATTTAATTATTCTGCTATCAATAATTATGCGGCTTCGAAGGCAAAAGGGGAATATCTTCTTTTCCTTAATAATGACACAGAGGTGATTACTTCCGACTGGATAGAGGAAATGCTGGGATTCTGCCAGAGAGAAGACACCGGAGTTGTAGGTGCAAAGCTGTATTATGGAAATAACACTATTCAGCATGCCGGAACAGTAATAGGCATTGGAGGAATTGCCGGCCATATGTTTGTGGATATGCCAAGAGAGAGGTCCGGCTATATGCATAAAGCGTCCATCATACAAGACCTCAGTGCAGTGACGGCAGCCTGTATGATGATGAAAAGACAGGTGTTTGAAGCAGTTCAGGGATTTGAGGAAACTCTGAGTGTGGCTTTTAATGATGTAGACCTTTGTCTGCGGGTAAGGGAACTGGGATATCTGGTAGTATATGACCCCTATGTAGAATTATATCATTACGAATCAAAAAGCCGGGGGGCAGAAGACAATAAAGAGAAAATACGCAGATTTCAGACAGAAATAGAATTTATGCGCTGCAGATGGGAGAAACTTTTAAAGGAGGGAGATCCTTATTACAATAAAAATCTTTCTCTTGCCAAGTGGAATTACTCTCTGCACCCAAAAGACTGAAAGGTAGGAACATGTGTAAGGTTTCGGTGATAATCCCTAATTATAATGGGAAAAGATATTTAAAAGACTGCCTGGAAGCTATGAAAGTACAGAGCTTCCGGGATTTTGAGGTACTGCTGATAGACAACGGTTCCCAGGATGGAAGCCAGGAGTATGTGGAGAAAGCATATCCTTGGGTGAGACTGATAGCCTTGAAGGAAAATACAGGATTTTGTGGAGCAGTGAACGAGGGGATCAGAAATTCCTCCAGTCCCTATGTGATACTCCTCAATAATGACACCATTGCAGATAAAGACTTTGTAGGGGAACTGATCCGGGCAATCGAAGAAAAACCCAGAGCCTTTTCCTGCCAGGGAAAACTGCTCCAGATGAAGAATAAGGATAAGATTGATGATGCGGGAAACTATTACTGCGCCCTGGGCTGGGCTTTTGCAGATGGAAAAGGTAAGCAGGAAAAAGCCTATGAGAGGGAAAAGAAAATTTTTGCATCCTGTGCAGGGGCGGCTGTCTACCGCCGGGAACTTTTAGATAAGACTGGGCTGTTTGACGAAGAGCATTTTGCCTATCTGGAAGATATGGATATAGGATACAGAGGAAAACTCCTGGGCTATGAAAACTGGTTCTGTCCCAAAGCAAGAGTCCTTCATGTAGGAAGCGGAACCACTGGATCCAGATATAATCTGTTTAAGGTCAGGTACTCTTCCAGAAACAATGTGTATCTTATTTATAAAAATATGCCCCTTCTCCAGATCATCTGGAATTCTCCGCTGCTCCTTCTGGGCTTTGCTGTTAAAACTGCTTTTTTTACCGTAAAGGGCTTTGGGAGAGAGTATGTGGCGGGGCTGAAAAACGGGGTCACGATTTCTTTAAAAAACAGAAGAAAAAAATTCCGGGCGGATTCGCCTTTGCAGTATCTGAAAATACAGATGGAGCTATACAGAAATCTGGGAAAATTTCTTATGAAGTAAGTACAAAGGAAGGAATTTACTATGAAATGGAAAAAGGGTCAAATTATGTCAAGCAAGGTTTTTCTCCTTATGCTTTTGGACATTCTTACTATACAGATTGCTTCTTTTCTGGGGCTTTTTATCCGGTATGAGTTCAGCTTCAACAGTATTCCGGTTTCGGATATGGAGCAGGTTCTGCGTTATACAGTGCCAAATACAATGATAACCCTGATTGTGTTTGCTGTCGCAAAAATGTACAGAAGTGTGTGGCGACACGCCAGCTCCAGTGAGCTGGTCAATATTATCTTGGGTAATGCAGCAGCATCTGCAATACAGGTAACCTGCGCATGTCTGCTGAAACTGACACTGCCCAGATCCTCCTACCTGATCTACTATTTTGCTATGGTCATCGGTACCAGCTGTGTGCGTTTTTCTTATGTTATTTTAAATATCCTTAGCGAAAAGATGACGGACATTACCGGGGGCGGAAAGAAAAGAGTCAATGTTATGCTTATCGGTGCAGGAGCTGCAGGAAGTTCAATTTTAAAGGAAACAGAGGAAAGCAGATATCTGAACCTGAAAGTAAAATGTATCATTGACGATAATCCGGCAAAACAGGGAAAATATCTCAGAGGAGTTCCTATTGTAGGTACCAGAGAGGATATTCCCGATAAAGTTGAGGAATATAATATTCAGGAGATTATTGTGGCCATTCCTTCTCTCGGGAATGTGAAGATGAAAGAGATACTGGATATCTGTAAAGAGACCAGGTGTAAGACAAGGATTATTCCAGGCATTTATCAATTCATCAATGGAGATGTAAGCGTATCTAAGCTGAGGGAAGTCCAGATCGAGGATCTTCTTGGAAGGGAACCCATTCAGGTAAATCTGGATGAGATCATGGGATATGTACAGAATAAAACCGTAATGGTAACTGGAGGAGGCGGCTCTATCGGCAGCGAGCTGTGCAGACAGATTGCAGCTCATAATCCAAAACAGCTGATCATCCTGGACATCTATGAAAATAATGCCTATGAGATTCAGCAGGAATTAAAAAGAAAATTTCCTGAGCTGAATCTGGAGGTGCTGATCGGTTCTGTGAGAAACACCCACAGAATGAATAACATTTTTGATAAATACCGGCCAAACATTGTCTATCATGCGGCAGCCCATAAACATGTTCCCCTTATGGAAGACAGCCCCAATGAAGCAATCAAAAACAATGTGTTCGGAACCTTTAAGACAGCAGAGGCGGCAGACAGATACGGGGCAGAGAAATTTGTGTTGATTTCTACAGACAAGGCTGTGAACCCCACAAACATCATGGGTGCTTCTAAGCGGATGTGTGAGATGATTGTTCAGATGTTTGCGAGACATTCAAAAACCAATTTTGTGGCGGTACGCTTTGGAAATGTGCTGGGAAGCAACGGCAGTGTAATTCCTCTGTTTAAAAAACAGATAGCAGCAGGAGGGCCGGTAACGGTTACTCATCCGGATATCATCCGGTATTTCATGACCATTCCGGAAGCTGTTTCCCTGGTGCTGCAGGCAGGTGCTTATGCCAAGGGAGGAGAAATCTTTGTTCTCGATATGGGAAAACCGGTAAAAATTTTGGATCTGGCCACAAATCTGATCAAACTTTCCGGCTATAAGGTAGGGGAAGATATTAAAATTGAATTTACAGGTCTCCGTCCGGGAGAAAAGCTGTATGAAGAACTGCTTATGAGCGAAGAGGGACTCCAGGATACAGACAACAAGCTCATTCATATCGGAAAGCCCATTGAATTTGATGAGGAAGAGTTTAAGAAACAGCTGGCAATTCTGGATAAGCTTAGCAGGGAGGACAGCCCCCGGATTAAGGAAGCTGTACAGAAGGTTGTCCCGACCTACGTGATCACCACAAATAAATAACAAATGTGTGGATTTAATCAATTATTGCGTTCTTAGTAGAAGTGTGATATATTATTAAGAAAATATTACATGTGTTACATGATTAAGTAGAGGGTGATAATACCTTGATAAAAGAAAATCAAAAGCATTTTAACCGCCTCCACGTGGTGCTGGATGCTTTTGTTATTGTAGCAGCCTACTTTATTGCCTGGGTGATTAAATTTTTGTTTATGGACCAGGAAGTAGGAGGGCTTCCCTTCAGGACTTATGCTGTGGCTATACTGCCTATCGTGCCGGTATATCTGCTCTTATACTATATATTCAACTTGTATACTCCTAAGAGGGTCCAGGGCAGAAGACTGGAAATGTGGAATATTGTCAAAGCCAATACTGTTGGGATCGCCCTGATCCTTGGAGTGCTGTATCTTATTAAGATGATGCACTTTTCCAGAGAACTCCTGGCAATTTTCTACTGTGTGAATATCCTGATGGAGACAGGACTCAGAAATCTGATCCGGTACTTTCTGATGAGTATGCGGAAGAAAGGCTATAATCTTAAGCATATCCTTCTCGTTGGATACAGCCATGCGGCAGAAGAATATATAGACAGGATCATTGCAAATCCACAGTGGGGATATAAGATACGAGGAATCCTGGACGACCATATTGAAGCGGGAACAGAGTATAAAGGAGTAAAGGTGCTGGGAAGGATTGTAAATCTGACGGTAATCCTGCCTCAGAGCCGCCTGGATGAGATTGCAATTACTCTGGGACTGAATGAATACAGCCGTCTGGAAGAAATCGTAGCTTTGTGTGAAAAGTCAGGAGTGCATACAAAGTTTATTCCTGATTATAATAGAGTTATACCGACTAAGCCATATACAGAGGATATATTGGGACTTCCGGTGATCAATATAAGACATGTTCCGCTGACAAATACTTATTATGCGTTTTTAAAACGGGTCATGGACATTGTAGGCGCTCTGGTTGCTATTGTGATTTTTTCACCGGTGATGCTTTTTTCTGCAATTATGATCAAGCTTACGTCTCCGGGACCTCTGATTTTTAAGCAAGAGAGAGTAGGACTTCATAATCAGCCTTTTATGATGTACAAGTTTCGTTCTATGGAAGTTCAGGCACCGGAGAAGGAAAAAACCCGATGGACAGTAAAGAATGACCCCAGGGTAACCGGATTCGGTAAATTTATGAGGAAGACCAGCATTGATGAGCTGCCTCAGTTTTTTAATGTATTAAAAGGGGAGATGAGTCTGGTTGGCCCCAGACCGGAAAGGCCTTTTTTTGTCGAAAAATTCAAAGAAGAGATTCCCAGATATATGATCAAGCATCAGGTACGTCCGGGAATTACTGGCTGGGCTCAGGTAAACGGATACAGAGGAAATACTTCTATCCGAAAAAGAATAGAATATGATCTTTACTATATTGAAAACTGGACACTGGGACTGGATGTAAAGATTTTATTTTTGACCTTTTTTAAAGGATTTGTAAATAAAAATGCGTATTAGTGATAAAGGGGAACGAAGATGTCTAAGATGAAAAAAAAGAAGAGACACATAGGTAGAAAAATCCTTTTCGGAGTTGAGATTCTTGTACTGATCCTGCTGGTTGGAGTTCTATTTTTATATACTCAGATTAATAAAAGAATGGACAGACTGAACTTTACTCAGGCGGCAGATGAACAGGAAGTGCAGATTAATGAGTCTGTAGCGGGAAGCGAAGTGCTCAGCGGCTATACGAACATTGCCCTGTTTGGAGTGGATAAGCGTGCAGAGGACGAGGGAGCCTATGGAAACAGTGATACGGCCATCGTAGCCAGTATCAATAATGATACCAAGGAAGTGCGCCTGGTATCTCTGTACAGGGACACCTATATGCGGGTAGATGAGGATGAATACGGTAATGGTATTTATAATAAATGCAATTCTGCCTATCTCCGGGGTGGCCCCATGCAGGCGGTGAATATGATGAATACTAACATGGATCTGGACATTGAGAACTATGTAGCTGTAGATTTCAGCGCTATGGCTACAGTGGTAGACTGCCTGGGCGGATTGGATATTCCAATGTCCTATGAAGAAATTGAACATATGAACAATCACTGTGTAGAAACTTCCCAACAGACAGGGATGGATTATACCCCAATTGAAAAACCGGATCCTGCACCGGAGGACCAGTCACAGATTTTGGGAACCTATCATCTCAACGGAGTTCAGGTTACAGCCTACTGCCGTATCCGTCAGACTGCTTCGGGAGACCAGGGCAGGACAGAAAGGCAGCGTCTGGTACTGGACCTTCTGGCAGAAAAGGCGAAATCAGCCAGTCTGACTACCCTGAATGACATTGTGGATCAGGTATTTCCCCTTATACAGACAAATTTCTCCAAGTCACAGCTGATCCGTCTGGGAACCAGTATCCTGACTTATAGTATGGGAGAAAATACCGGATTTCCTGTAGATTATGTAATGGGAGGAGACCTTACAGTGCCAGTTACAGGACTGGACTGCATTATTCCTACTACTTTGGAAACAAATGTAAAATATCTCCATGAATTTCTGTTTTCCGATGAGGATTATCAGCCCTCTGAGACAGTAACTATCCGCAGTGATTTTGTGGTAGACCGCACCGGATTCGGGGAGAGTTATGTTGCAGATGAGAGAAAGTATCTCTTGGATGATGGAGAATCCTCTGAAGACAGCAGCGACAGCTCAGAAGATACCGGCAGTTATGAGGATTCCTCTGCAGAAAGCTACAGCTATAATACAGAGGATGACAGCAGTTATGATATTGAAGAAGAATACTATTAAGGAATAAGTTTTTGGGAGAGAAAAGGGAGGTGCTGGAAGGCCCTTCCTTTTCTTTCGTACACAAAAAGCTACTGAAATCTACAAAGAGGAGAAAAGATATGAGCGTTACAGTAATTATCCCTACCTATAAACCGGGAGATAAATTTCTCAGACTTATGGAAGGTCTGAAGAAGCAGACGCTCCCCCCGGATAAAATCCTTATTATGAATACAGAGAAGAAATTCTGGAAAGATTCTGTGCTCCGAGGAATGGAGCAGGCAGAAGTCATCCATATTTCTAAAGAAGAATTTGATCATGGTAGAACCAGAGCCCAGGCGGCGGAAATGGCAGACAGTGAATTTCTGATATATTTTACGCAAGATGCGGTACCAGCAGATACATGTACCATAGAGAATCTTCTCAAACCTTTCAGAGACCCTGAGGTGGGGGCGGTCTATGGCAGACAGCTTCCAGATAAGGACTGCAGGCTTATTGAACGATATACCCGTTCTTTTAATTATCCTGAGAAAAGCAGGAGAAAGACCAGAAAAGACATTCCCATACTGGGAATTAAAACTTTTTTCTGTTCTAATGTGTGCGCTGCATATCGTAAAGAGGCTTATGAAAAAATGGGTGGTTTTACATTTCCCACGATTTTTAACGAGGATATGATCATGGCCGGAAATATGATAAAGGCAGGATATGCTGTGTTCTATGCCGCAGATGCCCAGGTGATCCACTCACACAATTATACCTGGCTACAGCAGTTTAAGCGGAACTTTGACCTTGCAGTATCCCAGGCAGATCATCCGGAGATATTCAAGGATGTTCCTTCGGAGGAGGAGGGAATCCGCCTGGTAAAAAGTACCTGCTGCTATCTTATAAAGAAAGGCAGACCCTGGCTCTTCCCTCAGCTGGTCTTCAGCAGCGGCTTTAAATTTCTGGGATACAGAATGGGAAAAAACTATCGAAAATTACCCAGGCGACTGGTGATGAAGTTTACCATGAACCCGGATTACTGGAAAAAAAAGAATTAAATTTCACTTTTTCTTGTTTTTTTTATCACAATTTGAACACAATTGACTGTTAGACTTAGTCATGTAAAAAGGAAAAGAGATAATTTGAGGAAAGGAAGCATAAATTATGAGTGACGAATTTAAAAATATAAATGATACAGGTACAGAGCCCGATAACAGAACGGAAAAACCTTTGGAAAATCAAAATGAAGAATCTTATACAAAAGGAGAATCCTTTGTTATGAGAAATTCTCAGGAAAGTGAAACAGATTCCCAACAGCAGAATATGCAGGAACCCCAGGAAGCGCCTAGTGAGGAAAATCCTTATTATGCCCGTACTTACAGGAAAGCTTCTGAGCCAAGAACGGAAAACAGAAGTACAGAGGAAACAGCAGATAACACTGCCAGGGAACCAGCAGGAGAAAAGAAAAACAGTTATTCTTCTTATCAGTTTGCTACCCCTGTCCCGCCAGAAAAGAAAGCAAAGAAGAAAAAGAATACTTCAGGAGCTGCCAGAAAGCTTGGATTCGCAGCAGCCTGTGCAGCAGTGTTCGGACTGGTAGCAGGAGTTGTTTTCCAGGGAGTAAATTATGTAGGCGATCAGCTGACGCCGGAAGAAAATACCCAGATTGCCCAGGCTCAGCTGACAAATAGCAGCACAGCATCTTCTGATTCTTCTTCCCAGGGAAGTGTTGCTCAGGTGGCTGCCAATGTTATGCCTTCTATTGTAGCAATTACCAGTATCAGCGTACAGGAGATTCCAAATTACTACGGATACTTCTTTAATTATGGCGGAGGAACCCAGGAACAGGAAACTGAAAGCAGTGGTTCCGGCATTATCGTAGGGCAGAATGATACAGAGTTATTGATTGCAACGAATAATCATGTGGTAGAAGGCGCCACCAGCCTGAGCGTATGCTTTACAAACCAGGATGGAACAGCAGCCAGCTCTCAAAGTGATGTGGAAAATACCAGCTCTGATTCAGGAAGCAGCACAGACCTGGAAGGCGGCACAGCAGTAACTGCACAGGTGAAGGGTACAGATGTGGATAACGACCTGGCAGTAGTTTCTGTAAACCTTTCAGACATTCCGGAAGATGTCCTTAATGAAATCGCAATAGCTAATCTGGGAAGCTCAGATGACCTGGTAGTAGGTGAGCAGGTAGTGGCTATTGGAAATGCTTTAGGATATGGACAGTCGGTTACTTCCGGTTATGTAAGCGCTTTGAATAAACAGGTAAGTTCTGATGATGTAGATGGGACCTTTATCCAGACAGATGCGGCTATTAACCCTGGAAACAGCGGTGGAGCTCTTCTGAATATGAATGGAGAAGTAGTAGGTATCAACTCTTCTAAAATCGCATCCAGCTCAGTAGAAGGTATGGGATTTGCCATTCCGATCAGCCGTGCAGAGCCAATCCTGGATGAACTGATGAACAGAGAAACAAGGCAGAAAGTTGAAGATGAAAGCCAGGCAGCATATCTGGGAATCACATGTATCAATGTGACCAGCAATACCGAGGAGATGTATAATATGCCGGTTGGTGTGTTTGTCAGCAGTGTTGAGGAAGGCGGACCAGCGGCAGAGGCTGGAATCCAGCAGGGTGATATCATCCAGAAGTTTGACGGAACTACGGTACAGACCTATGATAATCTGACCAATCAGCTGTCCTACTATCAGGCAGGAGAGCAGGTAGAGATAGTCATATCCCGGGCTGAAGGCGGACAGTACCAGGAACAGACAGTTACGGTAACATTAGGAGCAAAAAGTGATGCCCAGAGTTCTGCTCAGGATAGCCAGAACGGACAGTAATCATATTTAATGGGGAAAATTAAAGAAAGCAGACAGACGGCAGCCGGGAACAGACGCAGGTTTCGGGCTGCCGTCTGTGTCTATTTATAAAAAGTTTACTTGTTAGATACAGGGATTTATGATAAGATACTGGAGTCAAATAGTTTAAATCTCAGGATAGTTTTTATAATGGAAAGAGAGCGAGAACAGTTATGTCAGATGATAAAGAGTATTTAGAAACCACTTCTTCTGATAAAGAAGATAAAGGAAAAAAGGATACTTACGAAAAAATATGTTTTATGTGCAGACGTCCGGAGAGCAAGGCAGGAAAAATGATCGATCTGCCCAATAATATCCACATCTGTACAGATTGCATGCAGCGCAGTTTTGACACTATGAATAACAGCACCATTAACTATGATGAGCTGATGAAAAATATTCCCAACATGCCGAATATCAGCATGATCGATTTAAGTTCCCTTCAGAACCAGATTCCCAATAGGCAGAAAGTGAAAAAAAGACAGGAACAGCCCAAAGAAAAGGTAGCACCGAAGGTATTTGATATTCAGAGCATTCCTGCGCCGCATAAGATAAAAGCAAGCCTGGATGAATATGTGATCGGACAGGAACATGCTAAGAAGGTAATGTCTGTAGCTGTCTATAATCATTATAAGAGAGTCTTCGCAGAAAGCAATGATGATATAGAGATTGAAAAGTCAAATATGCTGATGATAGGGCCTACAGGAAGCGGGAAAACCTACATGGTGAAGACCCTGGCCCGCCTTCTGGATGTGCCCCTTGCCATTACAGATGCAACCTCACTTACAGAGGCTGGTTATATCGGTGACGATATCGAAAGCGTAGTCAGCAAGCTTCTGGCTGCCGCCGATAATGATGTAGAGAAAGCAGAGCACGGAATTATCTTTATTGATGAGATTGATAAGATTGCCAAGAAGAAAAATACTAACCAGAGAGATGTCAGCGGCGAAGCCGTTCAGCAGGGAATGCTGAAGCTTTTGGAAGGAAGCGAGATAGAGGTACCGGTGGGCGCAAACAGTAAAAATGCTATGGTTCCTCTTACAACAGTAGATACAAAAAATATTTTATTTATCTGCGGCGGCGCATTTCCGGATTTGGAAGAAATCATAAAAGAACGTCTGAATAAGACTGCATCCATTGGATTTCAGGCGGATCTGAAGGATAAATATGACCATGATGACAGCCTTTTAGAGAAGGTAACGGTAGATGATCTGAGAAAATTCGGAATGATCCCGGAATTTTTAGGCCGTCTTCCTGTTATCTTCGCATTAAAGGGACTTACCCGGGATATGCTGGTAGAAATCCTTAGGGAGCCAAAAAATGCTATCCTGAAACAGTATCAGAAGCTTCTGGCTATGGATGAGGTAAAGCTGGAGTTTGAACAGGGAGCATTAGAGGCCATTGCAGATAAAGCCATGGAGAAACACACAGGCGCAAGAGCACTGAGAGCAATCCTGGAGGAATATATGCTGGATATCATGTATGAAATCCCCAAGGATGACAGCATCGGAGAAGTAATCATTACAAAAGAATATATCCAGCACACAGGAGGACCTAAGATCCTTCTGAGAGGACAGGAGATGCCTCAGCTGGAGATGCATTAAAAGAAGCGGATAGCTTGAGCGAAACGCTCAATACGAGAATATAGAAATAGCCCCAGGTAAGTAAACTTCCCTGAGGCTATTTTTATATTCTCTGTGCTGAGCTAAATCGTAGCAAAAAAAAGATGCAGGAGATGGGACTTGAACCCACACGATATTGCTACCACAGGCACCTGAAGCCTGCGCGTCTGCCAATTCCGCCACTCCTGCATTTCTGATATTTTATTGTGTGCTCCTGAGCACAAAACATATAATACACGATAAAGAGATAAATGTCAACAGAAAATTTGAAATTTATTTTCAGAATTAACCAAAGGTTTTTGAAAGTTTGAAAAAAGTGAAAGCTTATAGGAATATCTGGATTTTAAGGATAGCTCGGAGGTTTTTTTATAGGGTAGTCCGGGGAATTTTCTGTGGAACGAAAAAGAATCTCAGTATCTGATAACTGAGATTCTCAAAGCGTGCAGGAGATGGGACTTGAACCCACACGATATTGCTACCACAGGCACCTGAAGCCTGCGCGTCTGCCAATTCCGCCACTCCTGCAATTTTTATGAAGTTTTGCGTTTTCGTAAGCGCAAAATATATATTAAATGATTTGTCTCAAATTGTCAAGCAAAAAATAAAAAAAGTTTTATGGAATGGATTCTGTAAAAAAGGTTGAAAAAAACAGTATGTTATGATACACTTTTTACAATTTGGGGAAATTTAGGGCTTTTTAGGAAGCCGGAAGGCCGGGAGGATTTCCAGGCTCCGGATTTACAGATCAGGAGCAGTCTTATACAAGACCTTTTATCCTGG
>ERZ1643251.1116-NODE-1116-length-32194-cov-29.131274_pt1 | contig 32194 bp, 43 predicted proteins | sample MGYA00579261_ERZ1643251 | MGnify/ENA primary metagenome ERZ1643251 (study PRJEB29033, sample SAMEA4952267) | chicken gut metagenome | biome: Broiler Chicken; feature: Gastrointestinal Tract; material: Caecum | place: Ireland | collected 2018 | study: Broiler... | reverse complement strand
TCATAAGTTCCTCATCATGGAAAGTTTCCATTTACACAGAATTTAGGACACACTCAATTTTAATATTTCTACGACATCATCTTTTTCTTTTGAATTAATTGTTTCGATTTTTTTATGTTTATCATTATCAACTATAATCGAATTATATATTTCTCTTTTTTTGGAAGAATGATCATCTATACCCATATTTTTAAATCCATAATTTATCGTTAATTTCGTTTTTTTACTATTCGAAGTACTATACTATTATTCCAATATCTTTTAAATTTCTAACTGTGTCCATTGAATTATCTCTAAGTCCCATTTTATTTATATAGTCATCTAATCTTTGTGTTCTAACTGTCATTGGAGAAACAAAATCAAATCTTTCCCCAAAAGTTTTGTGCTTACAATTTGGATTAGTACAAAAGAATTTTCTCACAATTAATAATAGTCTTACCTCGTTATTTTGAATAGGCAAATCAATTATTGTACGACTATATTTACTATGAATACTTGCTGATAATTGATTACAATAAGGACATATACTGTTACTTGTATTTTTTTCACAAGTTATATAAATTGTATTTTCTTTTATATTCTTTTATAGTTAAATTTTTATCTAAATCTTTTATTAATTCATTTAAGTTCATGCTTTATTTCACCTTAGTACTTATTATACATTAATTTTCACTACAATTCAACTAACGTGAAGAAGAATCAGATTTATTTACAAACTCCTCTCTTTCGCAGTATTTAATATGTTTTTAGACCATTGTATACAAAACATACTTTTTTTGCTTAAAATAAATTATTTTTTAAACAACTATTTAGCACTATTTTTTAATATAGTAAATATTTATTACAATTTTCCTTATATATTTATACTTTTGATCCACGACTCTACATCATATACTGATAATCTCTTACCTTCCTTAACATCTGAATTAGGAAGAAATTTTTTAAAATCTCTTATGGAATTGCTTATACCAGTTCCTCCAGATGTGCAAAAAGGAATAATTGTTTTACCTGCTAAATCATATTTATCCATAAAGGTATTTATTTCTCTAGGATATGTTCCCCACCAAATTGGATAACCAATATAAATAATATCATAAGAAGATATATCTCCTAATTCTTCGATTTCTGGTCTTGAATCGCTATCTTGCATTTCTTTACTACTTCTTGACATTGAATCATTCCAATTCAAATCTTCATTAGTGTAAGGAATAGCTGGCTTAATTTCTAAAATATCACTATTTAAGAATTCACTAACTCTTTCAGCTACTTTTTTTGTAACTCCACTAAAAGATATATAAATTACTAACGTTTTACTCATTTTTTTCTCCTTCTCTTCCAATCATATTCATCAAACGATTAACATGAGAGTTTGTTTTTTTCTTAATCATATCTATACTTTCTTCATCAGTTCGCATTTGATAAGAAACTCCACCACTATAAACATAACCTATAAAAGTCATTCCACATAAATTGCAAGTAGCTTTAATAGCTGGCAGAAAATCTTCTATTTCGTATCCAACAGCTTGATTTTTGTGATATACTTCTTCTTTGGCTCCTGATGTAAATGATGCTATTAGTTTTTTGCCTTTTAGTTTATCTCCACCCATTCCATGCGAAAAACCATGTTCAAAGACCATTTCCATCCATTTTTTTAGAATTGATGGTATCCCATACCAAAATATTGGGTATTGCAATATAATAATATCAGCATCTATTAACTTTCTTTGCTCGCTTTTTACATCAATTTCATAATTTGGATATAATCTATCTAAATAAGAAAACACAGCATCTGGTAATTTATTTTCTAATTCTTGCAAGATCTCTTTATTTGCTACTGAATCGTTTAAATCAGTATGTCCTGAAATAATTAAAACGTTTTTCATTTAGCTATCCTCCTTTTCTTCTAATTTTTTCTATAACTTATTAAAATGTCACCATCTCCTCCATTATCAGTAGATGGTTCTTTTAAAAAGACATAAAATCCTTCTTTGAGTAAACCTAATATTTTGAAGCAGAATTAGTAAATTCCTTTACTAAGTCTTTTTTTTTGATTTTTTGTAAGTTTTGCACTTTCTAATATAATTACTGGCATATTTTTCTCTTTTCTTAATCTACTATACCTATTACAACATGAATCGACTTTTCTTTTGCTAAAGTATTTGATGTCCCATTCATATAAGTGCTTCCTTTTAAAACCACTATTTTCATTATTTTTCCTTTCTCCATTTATTTATAATTATTTCTAACATTATTCTCTAATATACTTTTTGGCATTATCATTTGAACCATCATTTTGTCTAATAAATTTATCTACTTTCATATGTAAATCATATTTTTCTCTTAATGCTATAATTTCTTTCATCATATCAGTTTCATGATGTCTATCAATAGCATCTTGGTTTCCCACTCATCAATTAATAATAATGTTTCTTCATCATCCAGCTTAAAAAAGTAATCGTACCTTATATTTCCTTTTTCGTTTCTGATTCTTTCAACCAAACCAGATTTCAGCATTTCTTGAGCAAATTTTTTAGCATTTCCATTCGTTCCTTTATAATATTATATTTATTACAATACTCATTATATATAGCTTCAATCCACTATCTCATTTTACCTAAGATAATTTATTATATTTTTCGTCAGTTACTGCCTCACACCATTCGTTCTCCGAATTTTCTCCAGGAACTTCAATAGCGATATGACTAAACCAAGAATTCTTTTTGGCTCCATGCCAATGTTTTACATTTGCTGGAATGGTAACAACCATACCCGGTTCTAAACTAATTGGATCTTTCCCTTCTTCTTGATAGGAGACTAATATTTTTGCAAATCTAAACTGTCAAGAAATTCATAATTAAATCTATTAAAACATCTTTTTCCTTTGGATTAGACTGTGCAATAAGTAATGTTATTGCTACTAAAGTATTATTATCTATTACTTGTTTATTGTTCTTATATAGGATTCCGTAATACTCCAAAAAATATATAAATAATGTTGCTGCAATCCTTTTATTACCATCAATAAATGTATGATTTTTAATAATTAAGTATAAGAAGTTAGCTCCTTTTTCCTCTATTGTTGGATATAAATCTTCTTCTCCAAATGTTTGATATACAGCCCCAATTATTTCTTTTAATCCTTCATTTCTTTCTAGTGCAAATAAGTTACTATCATTATTAAATTTTAATTTGTTTATAACTTTCTTACATTCTTCATAAGTAATTAAATTGTCACTTACTGTTCCAGAAGGTTTAGTTATTTTTTTATGATCATAATCATCAAGTAAATTTAAAGCACTAGAATAATTATTAATTACTTTTATAATTTCTCGAGCTTCATTTCCTTTTAATTCATCATCAATTCTTCCAGCAATATCAATTAATTTAATTGTTTTTTCTAAATATTCAAGCCTCTTTTGATTAATTGCATAACCTTTAATTAAATAATCTTTTAAAATTTTATTCGCCCATTTTCTAAATATAATACCATTTTGTGACTTAACACGATAACCAACTGATATAATAACATCTAGATTATATAGTACAGGTTTTCTTCCACCAGAACTTTTATCGGAAATTCCGATAGAAGTATCTTTATCAAGTTCTTTTTCATTAAATATATTACTTATATGTTCTGCAATTGTACTTTGTTTAACCTTAAAAAGCTCACTCATCTGTTTTTGTGTAAGCCAAACTGTTTCCTCATTAATATTAACTTCTAATTTTACATCCTGATTTTCAAATAAGACTATTTCATTTTTCATGATTAATCATTACCTCCTGAATTATATATTTTTATTCTAATTTATCATATTCTTCCTCTGTTACAGGCTCACACCATTCGTTTGATGTCTCTTCTCCTGGCACTTCAATAGCGATATGACTAAACCAAGAATCCTTTTTGGCTCCATGCCAATGTTTTACATTTGCTGGAATGGTAACAACCATACCCGGTTCTAAACTAATTGGATCTTTCCCTTCTTCTTGATACCAACCATAACCTGCTGTGCATATTAGAATTTGCCCACCATCTTTGGTAGCATGATGAATATGCCAATTATTTCTACAACCTGGTTCAAAAGTTACATTTGCTAAAAACATATTATCAAGTTTGGCAAGGGGATTTAGAAAAGACTCTCCTATAAAATACTCTGAAAATTTGATATTTGGTTCTCCTTTTCCAAAGACATTTAATTTATTAAACTCTTCTTTATTCATTTTCTTTATATACCTCCTCTATGATTGGAAATGTACTCCATGCTTTAGGCCATCCTACATAAAATGCTAATTGTGTTACTATCTCGACAACTTCTTCTTTTTTTAAGCCATGACCTTTTCACATAATTATGTGTGACTTTAATTGAGGATATAACCCTAAAGCCATAAGAACTGATATGGTAATCATACTTCTATCTCTTAATGATAACTCTTCTTCTCTACTCCAAATTTCCCCAAATAATACATCATCATTTAGTTCGGCAAATTTTGGAGCTAAAGAGCCTAAATTATCTCTTCCAGCAGTTTGTTTTTTCATCTTCATTCCTTCTTTCTTTTATTTTAATATCCTAGTTCTTCTACCCAAGTATTTACACGATTTCTTGAACTAGATGCACTAGAGCCACTAATAGATAATCCTTCTGTTACATTAGCATTAGGCTCGGCATTTCTAATTTCTGATAGTGTGTTAGAAAAACCTGAACCACCACTTGTTACAAATGGAGCGATAATCTTTCCCGAAAAATCATATTCATCAAGTAAAGTATAAATTGGCATTGGCATATCTCCCCACCAGTTTGGATAACCTAAAAATATAACATCATAATTATCTAAATTGATAGTAGTTTTAAGTGCTGGTCTAGCATTATTACGTTGTTCTTCCTGAGCTTCATCCAGTAAATCGTTATAATCACTAGAATAAGTTTTTTCCGTTTCTAACTTTACTAAATCACCACCCACTTCTTCGTGAATAAATTCTGCTACAGTCTCTGTATTTCCACTCATTGAGAAATATAGTATTAAGACTCTATTTCCTGTAGATGTCGTATTGTTATCTTCACCTTCTTCTTCATTATTATTTTCCTCGTTATCATTTGTAACTTGATTATTGTTTTCTTGATTTGGATTCTCATTTGATTGTGTGTTATCTCTAGTCGTAAAATAAATTACTCCACCAATTACTACTAAAAGTACCAATACCCCTATTAATGTTATTACTTTCTTATTCATTTTTTCTTTCCTCCTTTTTTAAATTTGAAAATATTATATACAATTAATGCTATCCCTAGTACGACCATTAAATGTTCTAAATAGAATAATATTTTATTCTGATTATAATCAAATAGTTTAAATTGTGAGATTAGAAACATATCATTCCATAATTTGGCTTTTATAAATCCATAAATACCATATATAATGATTAATAATAAAAGCAAATAATAAACATACTCAAAAGTATTATCTTTCATCTTTTTATTCCATTTTAAGAGCATGGTATTAAGATGTAATCCTAAATGAATTGCTATTAAAACAAATCCCCATGAAGTCGATATCATGTGTAAGTTTCTGGCAAACATCGTTGTTTTTATATTTAAAAACTCAAATACAGTTGCTGAAATCATAATACCACTTATCATCATACCCAGCATTGATATAAAAAGAAGGGTGTTAATAATTAATATGAATGTTCTTTTAAAGTTATATTTTCCTTTAAATATCGTTTTATACCACTTTATGTTTAAGATATGGTGAATTATAAATAGCAAGAATGTTATAACACCCAGTATCTCATGTACTTTATTTCCAGTAATATGATATCCCATAAGAATGATATAAAACACCATCATAAGCACATCGACAAATATTTTAAATCTTTTTTTCATATCTTCACCTATTTTATTCCATTTAGACTTAACCATTCTGTTATATCAGCATCTAACCTAGTGCCACCTGAATAGTGGATACTAAGTGGACTTCCTATAACAGAATCTTTTGCAAGTTTAGATATATCACTTACACTTTGTCCAAGTCCTCCTCCACCGTGACTACAAGATGGAATAATTATCTTTCCTGAAAAATCATAACTTTCTAGTAAAGTAGCAATCGGCATTGGAATGGTCACTTGGACTGTCCATTGCAAAACTACCGCCACAAATTAAAAGCAAATTATCATAAGAAGTTGTTATCTATAAGTTTTCGAGATTACTATTCTCATTGTTTTTGGAACTTGTAAAAAAGGAAATAGCAAAACCTATTCCAATTAAAATTAGAATACTAATTATCAAAGCGATAATTTTTTTCGTTTCGTTTCTTTCCTCCATTAAATTTTTAACATATTCAAAATAGCATGATAGGCAATTTCATAAATTGTCATAAATTTGTAGTCGACATTTGCTCTTGTCATTGCTTCTTTTTGTTTAAAAGTTACAGCTGTATAAGGATATATTCCATACATAAAGGGAAATAAGGAATATATAAATTTTTCTATTTCTTCTTCGTTAAAATCTGATACAAATTTATTCAAGCATTTCTTAACATTATTTAACGCCTCACCAAAAAGTAGTTTAAAATCTGTAAGACTTTCAATGCTACTATTTTCTTCGATGTCATATAAATTCATCGCTAAAAGTTTCAATAGATTTTTTCTATTGGAAATAGACATCGCTAATTCGCTTGCTAATTCTCTTTTAGATAGTTGTTCTTTATCTAGTATTTTTGTTAAGTCTTCGTTCCACAGACGATATTCTCTTTTTAATAATTCTAAAAATATTTCTTCTTTTGTCTCAAAGTAGTTATAAATGGATGGCCTTGAAAAACTTGTCTCTTCGCTAATGTTTTTGATGTTAATTTCTTTAAAACTTTTTGTTTGATATAATTTTTCACAAGCATTTATGATTTCCTCTTTTCTATCCATTGCTTCATCTCCTAATGTACTCATAGCCCTCCTTTCTGACACTATGTCAACTATAATCATTATACAACGTTATTGACACTGTGTCAACAACATTTTTATAAATATCAAAAATTTTAAATTCCAATACCTAGCTTTTAAAATATTTTTGTTAAGTTTTAATATAAAACATTATCATTCATTAAATTGTTTCACGAAGTTTCACCTAAATTTTTTTATATTTTCAACCTAATTATTAAAAACTAATTTTCATTAGTACCAATTAAATTTCTATATTATTTAAAGATATATAACATAAATAAAAACGTTACTTCTATTATTATTCGTAGCGTTTTTACTTTATTTTCCATTTCAAATAAAACATAAATTTTAGTTAAAAATTAAGTTATTATAACTTAATGCAAACATATTTTAATATTCTTTCTTTTTTATCAATTGCAGTGAATTTCCATCTAAATCTTTAATAAAAAAACTTTCTCTAGTTAAATCACCTAAAAATACATCTAAAGCTGACTTTGAATAGCCCAATTGAAGTGCTAAATCTATTGCCTCTTTAATATTATCAAAACTATAAGCAATATGATTAATGTCTGATAATGTTTTATCTTTCATTGCATTTCATAAAAATTTATTGCTCTATCCAAACTACTACTGTCAAAGCAGCATGAGCAAACTTAATAATAAAAACATCTCCTACAAACATTATAAAATACTATATAGAAAGAGCATTTAGTTCTTACTATTTACCTATACAAGAGTGAAGCTCATTTATTTTATCTTCGTCATACTTACTTATTTTATGATAATCAAAATTATCAAACGCATCTCTAAAACTTTCCCTTTTATTTAGAACGCACTACCAAGACAAACCTGCTTAAAAAGATTCAAGTATTAAGAATTCAAATATATAATCATCATCGTGCGGAAATACCCATTCTTTATCGCGATAACGAGCATACAAAGGATTTTCTAAATTTACCCATTTACACCTTTTTATCTTATTCGTTATAAAGCTGTTCCTTTCGTTGGTATAGAGTATTTATCTGTATTTACACCTTCTAATTTCAAAAGTTCTATTTTGTTTTTTATTCCTCCGCCATATCCTGTTAAACTTCCATTGGTTCCAATGACTCTGTGACAAGGTACAATAATACATATAGGATTCCATCCTACTGCACCGCCAACTGCTTGAGCTGACATTCTTTTTAAGTCATGTTTTTTAGCTATTTTTTTCGCTATATCATTATAAGTCATTGTTTGTCCGTAAGGAATTTTTAACATTTCTTCTACAACATCTTGCCTAAAAGGTGTCATATCAGCTCTTTTAAACTTTGGAATAAATCCTGGATCTTTTCCACTAAAGTAAATATCTAACCACTTTATTGTTTCATCAAATATGGGTAGATTCTTTTCTTCACTTTCTTTGATTTTAATATATCTACTATAATCTTTACCATCAATAAAGCATAGAGCGGTTAAATTTTCACCATCAGAATTTAAGATTATTTCTCCAAGTGGAGAAGAATATTTTTTACTATAAATCATAAAATCCTCCTATATGTTCCATTTATACTTTTTAAATCAACACATAATGCATTTTCCAATGATAAATTTTCTTTTTTAAGTAATTGCTTTTTTTCTTTGAAATATGCTGTTATTTTGTTACTGTGATTTACGACTCTATGACATAGGAATTTGTCATAAAGTTCTGACATAGATAGTATTTTACTAATTAAACGAAAATTTTTCAGTTTATCTTCTAAATAAGGAATTTGGCCATAAATTGCAACTTTCTCTTATGGAATTTTTTCAACAATAGGAAACACTAAATGAGTTAAATCTTTATTTAAAACATTGTTCATTATAGTGCAGTTCCTTTTGTAGGAACAAATAAATCACTCATATCAACATTTTCATGTTCTAATAGATATTTCTTTCTTTTTATTCCACCTGCATATCCTGTTAAACTTCCATTAGTTCCAACAACTCTATGACACGGAATAATAATAGAAATTGGATTATGGCCTACTGCCCCACCAACTGCTTGGGCTGACATTTGTTTTATACCTTTTTGTTTTGCTATCTCTTTTGCGATGTCATTATAAGTTATAACTGTTCCATAAGGAATATCCATTAGTATTTTCCACACACTTTTTCTAAAATCACTACCAATAGGATTTAAATCTAATTCATTTATGCTTGGTTTATTTCCATTAAAATATCTAGCTAGCCAATTTTTCGTTTTGTTAAGAGTACTATTATCTTCTACCTCTTGTAACTTCTCTTTAAAACTTGATAAATAATACTTTTGACTTTCTATCCATAAACCAATTAGTTTATCATCTTTAGCAGCCAATAAGATATCTCCAATAGGGGAATTATAATGCGATACATATATCATTTTTTCACAACCTACACATTAAAATAATTATTAGAATCAGTTGGAGCATTTTCTCTATCATTCATTTCATATTCTCTAACCGTTTTTACTACAGTTATTTTGTAATTGGTAAAATCATTATCTCTACCTGCTTTTTGACTTAATCTATGTGCTTCCATGTTTCGCCACTTTTTTATGCTTTCCTCATCTTCCAATACTGTCATACTAAGTAGTTTTCCTTCTACTATTAGGCTTGAAAATCTTTCTGCTCTGACGAAACCTTTAATATTTTTTAGATATTCTTTTAGCTCGTTTGCTCTTTTTAAATAATATTCTATCTTCCCATCTTTAATTGTAACTTCAAATAATACTATAATATTTTCCATTTTCTTACCTCCGAATTTATATAAATATATTATTTTATTTCTTCTATTTTTTCTAGATAATCCCACAGTCTAATCGTAATATATGTTTTTCATGGGTTCCACCTTTCTTGTACATTTTTATTTTTTCATTGTTCGTATTGATGGTTCATTTTCCAATACCTTTAATTTTCATTAAATTATTTATTTCTTTAGCTGGATCAAGGCAATCATTAAAATTAACATTGTGTTATCCTAAATGAATCTAACATATTTGTTATTTCATTATTTAAATTTAAAAACTTTTCAGGAGCTGGAAATAAATATAAGTCCTCTTCATTATAGATTTCTATTATTCTCTTTAATATTGTCCTAGCCAATTTTACACTCACTAATTGTCCGATAATTGCTCTAACACATATTTTAAAATCGTTAATACATCCGGGTATTCTTGTACCTTTTATAAATAATCCTGGAACAATATTATTGATACCCTTTATACTCTCGTAAATATTATTTGGTTCTGCATATATATCAAATTGATTTTTTATTTTCGTTATTATTTCTGGTAATACTTTTAATAGTTCATCTGTGATAGTTAGATAAACAACTTTTCTTTGTATCATTAGATATTTTTATTATTCCGCAATATTTTTTATTATCTTTGTTTCCTTCTATTGTACGAATGTATATGTTATCTTCGATTCTTTCACCTCCATCTATTGTCCTTAATTTCAAAAAATTCAAAATACTTTCGTAATTATATGGTTTTTTATAACCTATTTTTATTACTATTTCAGCGGACTTCTTGTTTTTTTGATTCACTTCTAAATGCAGTAGGTGTTAACTTGTATCTCGCTTTGAATAATACTGCCAAATCCAGGAGCAATCTCGGGTCTACATACTAAACATGGTCTAAAACCTGCTTTTTCTACCGATGCTTATGAGTCAAAATAAGCACAATTTTCTTTTTTTGGGCGTTGCCGGACAAATTGGTTTGCAATAGATACCTGTAGTTTTAACCCCCCTACATAGAAATCTGCCAGCATATCTTTCATCTCTAGAGTGAAATATTTTATACAGATCTTATTCAAAATTCTTTATATTTCACCTCATTTCATAAATATTATAACAAAAATTAAAATATGTATCTAGCCATTTTCAAACATATACAATAAAAGACAGAATGTTCTGCCTTTAATAGAATTTAATTATAACAATAAACTTGTTAATATAAGATATATTTATTGACATTGCCATATAAAGAATATTATATTGTTTATGAATGAAATGTTGAAAGTTAACCATCACGATAGCTATTTTGGGAGATTATTTTACATTTCATTCTTTTTTTCTCTAAGAATATATTCGACTATATTTGAAATATCCTGTCCATATTGCAACAATACATAAGATGTTTTAGAAAGAACATCTTTATCAATTCTTTGTATTTGATTATTATAATATTTTTTTACTATGTCATGATTTAATACAGTTAATTGTTCCATTTTTAAGATTGAGATACCTGCACGATCCATAGAATCACCGACTTTATAAGTATATTTACCATAATCTTCAAAAATACCTAATACATCCATATAACTATCTATCTTTCTCTTCGTATAAAAAAGTTATACAATATATAAAGTAAAAATATTTGACAAAAATAGGTTTGTCAGTAAAAGTGTAAGTTATCTATTATTTCTATATAGAATATAAGGAATATAATTAATATTTTCCAAGAGAAATGATTAAGAATATTGGTAATTGGTATTTAGAGATTATATACATTCCATATGGAAAAGAAAACAAGAAAGATTGAAACTAAATATTGAAGATTTACGCAAATAAAAAATCAATCATTGATTGGTTTTTTATAATTCCTTTAATTAAGGATTAAATTCATATCTGGCGTCCCCGAGAGGGCTTGAACCTCCAATCTGTCGCTTAGGAGGCGACTGCATTCTCCTATTATGCTACGAGGACATATATTTTATTTTAATATATTAACTATCAAAATAAAATGCTTTTTTAAATTTACTTTGCTTTTTTAAGATAGAGACAGAAATATGTAACATTTTTCTTTATCTTATTATTTTCCAACTATTATTCCATATAGATTTTCGTTACTTTCGCCTTAAAGTTTAGGAAAATTTTAGGAAGAAATTTCTCTATCCATCTGAATTGCTGGAACACAATAAAATTATAACAAAAAAAAAGAAAAAAAGAAAGCTCTTTTTTACAAAACATAGGTAGTCAATATAAAATATATTGCTGCAACCAATATAAGAAGGCCTAAAATAAGAAAGAACACTTTAAGTCCAACATGGCTTTTCTTCTCAATAAAAGACTCATCTAGATCGTCATTATCAAAATCTTTTTTAGAGAAAGTAAAAGATCCACTATAAAAGGTTTCACTATCTCTTGCCTTTTCTATCATAGTAATTTCATCTTTAATTATAGGATCAGTAACAATAGTATTATCACTACCTTTTAGATCAGTCAGTATATCGAGAGGCAAAGAGTCGGTATTAGAAATTTTTTTATTTTCCATTGGCGGTACAGATACTTCGCTATTTATAGAGGATATTTCAGCATCTTCTAATTTAGTTAAAAAATTGGTATTAGGTAATCTTTTTTCTCGCATTTCAGAATTTAATTTAAAACTTGTTTTTTTGGCTTCCTCTAATAAAACATTTATATCATAAATCTTATTTTCTTCTTTTTTAATTTCTTCTGCGAAAGTTCTTTGTTCAGGACGTACTTGACCTTTTTCTTTAGCTTTGCGATATTCGTCGCGGCTAGATATTATTTTCTTTAGTCCATTAATATCAATTTCATTAGCATTGTCTGGTATGGGAAGATTATCCAAACCTTCTATTTGACTAGAAATATCTTTATAAAGTTCAACATTTTTTTTACTTCGTTCAAGAGCATTTTCTCTCTTATAATATTTGTCCATTCTACTTTCCATATCTATACCTCTATTATATATATAATAACACATTTTAAATTTAAATAAAAGATTTTATTGATTTTTTTTCTATTTTTGATATAATTTTATTAGAAAGAAGGAAAGTGATATGAAAGTAAAAGTAAATAAAGATAAATGTATTGGTTGTGGTCAATGTGTAAGTATATGTGATGAAGTATTTAATTTTGGTGATGATGGACTTGCCGAAGTAATTGTCCAAGAAGTAGCGGAAAATTTAGAGAAAGAAACACAAATAGCATTAGAAAGTTGTCCAACTGATGCAATAGAAAAAATATAGAAGAATTTTTGATGATTAAAAAAAGCAGCTATTCTAGCTGTTTTTTATTCAACTGATTTTAGTGAATCAATCATATTAATTTTTCTCAAAATAAAGTAAGTTATGAATTGTACTAGGATGGTAAAGATAATCATAATAATAAAAGTATAAAGATAACTTAAAAAATGAATATCCTTAACAAATAATATTTCATCAGTTTCGGCAACACTTAAGACAAAAGTATTTAGTGACAAACCTAAAACAATACCAATAATACTCCCCATAATAGTCAGAATGACTGTTTCTCGATAGACATAAGTTGATACTTCCCCATCATGAAAACCTAGAACCTTTAGACTTGCTATTTCTCTTTTTCTCTCGCTTATATTAATAGTTGTTAAATTATAAAGAACAGTAATAGCTAAAAAAGTTGAAAAGCCAATGATTAAATAGACAATATCATTCATGCCATCGACGATATCTTCAAACATCGACATACTATCTTTAGTATATTGAATGCTACTAAAATAAGGAGAGGATATTAAATTGTTACCAATTGTACTACTTTCTTTACCGTTAAAATTTATCATAATAGCATTGTATGTTGATTGATTAAAAATTTTTTCATAATATTTACTATTCATATATATATAATTACCGACATAATTATGACAAATATCACTTACCTTTAAAACGTATAATTCATTATCACTACTTCTAACTTTTAGAGTATCGCCTTTTTGAACGGATAATAGTTTAGCCATTTTTTCGGTAATTATAACACCATAGTCATCAAAAGAAATTGTCCCGCCTTCTAAATTCTGTAACTGTAAGTATTCACTTATATTGGTTATATCTTGGAAAGCCATAATATAAGTATTCATGGTTTTATTAGAAGCTTTAAATGTATACGTTTCCATATTAACATATATTTCTTTAGTAATTGCATTATCTTTTAATAAAGTAGTTATTTCTTCTTGAGGTTTTGGTTGAGATTCTTCAAGAAAAGCAAGAGCATCATAATGCTGGATTTCCTTAAATTGTTTATCTAATAGTGAATTAATACTATCTTTAATACCAAATCCTGTCAGTAATAATGCTGTGCAACCTGATATACCTATAATAGTCATAATAATACGTTTTTTATATCGAAAAAGATTTCTTATAGTTACCTTCCAAGTAAATGATAAACGTCTCCAAAGAAAACTAATTCGTTCTAAAAGGACTTTACGGCCAATTTTAGGAGCTTCAGGTCGCAGAAGACTAGCGGGCATACTTTTGAAATCACGATTAGCAGCAAGATAAGTGACAATTGTCATGGTCAAAAAACATACTAAAACAATAATTATACTAGTCTTGACATTAAAATAAGTTATTAAAGGGGGAATTGTAAATGATGATGTATAAACATCAAATAAAGCTAGTGGAACCAAAAAATAACCAACTGATAAGCCGATAACTAGACCAATAACTGTTGCTATTAATACGTAAAATATATATCCCTCAATAATTTTTCTTTTAGAAAATCCTAGAGAAGTTAATAGACCAATCTCACTTCTTTCTTCGTCAATCATTCTCGTCATTGTATTCATACACATAAGAAGTGCAACTAAGATAAAAAAGATAGGAAAAACGCTGGCAATAGCATCTACTTTAGAAGCTGATTCGTAGAAAGTTGTATATCCACTATTATCTTCTCGATTAAACAAATACCATTCTGGCTTTTCGAGACTGGCTAGTTCGGTTTTAGCATCAGAAATTTCTTGTTCAGCCTTTTTTATTTTCTCCTGATAAGTCTGATAGTTACGATTATATTCTTCTTTGCTTTTTGATAACTCATTTTCTCCTTCTAATATTTTTTGATGAGACTCATTTAAGAATGATAGATTTTTATTATATTCTTCTTGCCAAAGTCTTTGTGCCTCTTCTAGTTTTTTTTGTCCTTCTTCAGTTTTCTTGATAATTTTTTGAATTTGTTCAAGCGCTTCTTTATTTGAATTTAAAGTTGTTAATTGTTTTTCTAAATTTAAATATTCTTCAGAAGTATTGGGAAGTGTTTCCATTACTTTTTTTATTTTGATTATTTGGTCTTCAAGAGAGGCAACAAATGAATCAAGTTGAGAAGATGTAATACCATATTTATTCAGCTCTTCATTTATCTTTTGACGAGCAGATTCTAATTCAGAGTTTTCATATGCAAATTTCTCTTCTGTCTGCTTTTTAGTATTATTTAAGGTACTCAAGCCCTTTTGATAATCACTTTTAGCAGTAACAAGATCTAATTCACTATTCTGAATTAGAGTTAGGGCATCTTTAAACTTTTGTTCATTTTCTTCTTTAGTAGCTTTTAACTCTTCTTCAGCTTCGTATATTTCTTGCATAGCCTCTTGTAAAATTTCTTCATAACGAGCGGTCTCACGAATAGTTTTTAAATCTTTTAATTCTTCTTCTAGAAGAGATATTTTATTGATATATGCTTCGCGATATGATATTTCTTCAATACTACCTAAGGCTAATAAATAGATTTCGGTATAATAATTATAAGTAAAATTACTAGGAAGAATATACATAAACGTATCTAGTTTTCCATCACCAACTGTCGATATACCTTTATTTTCATATATATATAGTGGGCTTCTTACCTCTCCGACAACTTTATAAGTAGTATTTTTAAGAGCATCTTGTTCTTCTTCAATGGTTATAATGTCATTTACATGATATGTACCATATTCCACTAGAATCTCATCTTCTGCGGCAGGCATTTGACCATTAATAAGTTCAATTTTATTTATTTGATCAGATAAAGCATATATTTTGGTGGTTTTTCCATCAATTAAAGTTTCGTAAGAATATGAAGGTATCACTTTATAGGAATGATCTAAAGATTCTAAAGAAGATACATCAGCAGCAGTTAACCCCATCGTACTTACAATTTTAAAATCCATTAAAGAGCTTTCATCATAGTATTTATCCATCGTTTTTACCATATCAGAAGAAGTTTCTCTAATTCCTGAAAAGAAAGCACTTCCTAAAGCTACAATAAAAATCAGTGAAAAGAAACGTCCTAGTGAGCGGCGGATCTTACTAAAACTATTTTTAAATAATAACATTACCAGTCAATATCCTTTACTAATTTAGGCATTTTATTGATAATAATGTCATCGACCTGTCCATTTTTAATCTTAATAACTTTATCCGCAATTTCACTAATAACGACATTATGTGTAATAATGATTGTTGTCATTTGCATCTTCTTGCAAGTATCTTGAAGTAGCTCTAAAATCATCCGTCCTGTTTTTGAATCTAAAGCACCAGTCGGTTCATCGCATAACAAAAGTTTAGGATTTTTAGCTAAAGCTCTAGCAATACTGACTCTTTGCTGTTCACCACCAGATAATTGAGCGGGAAAATGATCTTTACGAGCTTTTAAACCAACTTTTGATAACATCGTCAGACTATCTAGAGGTTCCTTACATATTTGACTAGCTAAAGATACGTTTTCTAAAGCTGTTAGATTCCCCACTAAATTGTAAAATTGAAAGACAAAACCAATATCATAACGTCGATAATCAGTTAACTGCTTTTTCGAATATTTGGAAATATCTTTATCATCGATAATAATAGAGCCACTAGTTACAGTATCCATACCACCTAAAATATTTAAAATAGTTGTTTTTCCAGCTCCAGAAGGTCCCAAAATAACTACCAATTCACCCTTTTCAATAGAAAAACTAATTTTTTCGATAGCTTTAATTGAAACTTCTCCCATATTATAAATTTTAGAAATATTTTTTACATTAATAAAGGGCATTTTACCACTCCTATCTCTTAATTAAATTATATCATATTTTATTTAAAATGGAGATTAAAATATATGACAAATTTTATAACATATATATTTTTAATAATTTAAAAATAGTCTCACCATAAAAGTGAAACTATTTTTAACTGATTATGAATTTGACACCTTTTTTTTCGTTTTCAATATTTATATCATAGTTTAGAAATATAAGGGTCTTTTTTACAATAGATAAACCAAGTCCAAAAACGCCCTTGACCCCCTTTTCATAAGGAGTAAAAATATTGGTTAATACGTTTTCATCGACATTAGGTCCATCATTATATAAAATTATTTTATTATTTTTAATAGTTATTTTTACTTTTGTCTTAGCATATCGCATAAAATTACCCAAAATATTATCGATAATAGCTTCCCACATCTCTTCACTGCCTCGAAACAAGACATTTTTTTTATCAATATCAAGAACAAATTCTACATCAGGCCTAGAAGGATTGAATTTTTCTATCGATGCGATAATAACTTTACTTACATCGCATTTTTCATTAAGATTATCCTTCTTTTCCTGAAAATAGTTTAATTTATTTAAATATAGTAAGGAGTGAACTTTCATTTCTAATTTTTTTAACTGTTCTTTGCATATTTCTAAAACTTTATCTTTAGTTTCGATTCCATCTTCGGAAGCTTCAATATAAGATTTCATAACAGTAATAGGAGTTTTAAAATCATGAGAAATGTTTTGATACATTTGATTTTTATATTCTTCCTGCTCTTTCAAATATATACGCATATTTTCAATAGCTACTTCTAAAGTATATAATTCATCATCATAATCATAAATACCTTTATGATTATAATCGTCATTATTGATGTTATCGATTTTATCTTTTAACTTTTTTATTCTATTAACTAAATTATTAGACCATATTAGAATTAAAAGAGAAATAATAATAAAAGTAATACCAACCACTATTAAAATAATTTTAAGTATTTCTGCTTTCATCTTACTTATGTAATTATTTCCTGTAATCGCGATTTTCTTTAGATTACCTACCTCTTCTAATACATAGTAATATTTTTTCTTATTATAGATAAAACTCCCGTAATTATCTGTAATTTCTTTTAAAACCACATCAATATCTTGAAGATCAATAATTGAAGCAGCATTATCAGATAAAATAAATGAATTATTATTAGTCAGATAAATATAAGCAATTTCACTATTTATTTTATTTGAAATATTACTTGGATTATCCAAAAGTAAAAGTGATTGCCTTAAGTAATTATATAGATTCTCTTCATAAATTGGAAGTAAAGTCTTGGGTAAGACAATTCCAAGTGATATTATGACAATAGATACAATTAAAACACATATTAGAAGAAGTTGTTCTGTCAAAGTTGGTTTTTTCATATTAAACGATAACCATATCCATATATAGTATTTATATTAAGAAGTGGCATTTTTTTCCTTAATCTTCTAACTAGATCGTCTACTACCCTATCTGTACCAAAATAGTTTTCTCCCCATATGTTGTTTAAAATATCATCCCTAGAGAAAGATTTCTTAATATTTGTTACAAACATGTATAATAGATCAAATTCTAAAGTAGTGAGATTTAAATCCCTATCTTGAAAAATAACCATTCTTTTATCTAAATCTATAATATAATCTTTATAAAATATCTTTTTATTATCTTTAGAATATACTCTTTTTATAAGATTATTAACTCTAAGTACGAGTTCTTTTGGAGAATAAGGCTTAGTAATATAGTCATCGCTTCCTAATTCTAATCCTATAATTTTATCTAAATCCTTATCACGAGCTGAAGTAAATATAACTGGAACATTTTCATTAAACTCTCTTACTTTTTTAATAATATCATAACCACTGATATCATCCCCTAACATAATATCTAAAATCCATAAATCAGAAGAGATTTTAATATTATTAAGAGCTTCAGTGCCACTATAATAACTTGTTACAGTATATCCTTCTTTTTCTAGATACATTTTAATAAGATTATTTAAATCCTTTTCATCTTCTACTAGAACTATATTGTACATAGTATCACCTTCTAATAACAGTATAACATTTTTTTAATAGATTGTACATTTTTTATTCATCTATCACTTCCTTTCATAATCAAATTATATTACTATAACTTGTATAAATTATCAAATAAATGTGGTAAATTATGTGAGAAGAAAATATACTATACTGGTGATACTAAAATGGAATATGAAAGAATAAAACTAGATTATAATAGCCTAGAAGATGTGATTGATGATAAAACTCTAGATTTACACTATAATGTTCATTATAAAAACTATACTCAAAAATTAAATGAACTACTAAAAAAAGAAAACTATAATTATAATTATACACCAATTTATTTAGCTAAAAACATTGATATTATTGCAATGGAAAATAGAAGTGAAATATTATATAATTTAGGTGGATATTTAAATCACTCTCTTTATTTCTTTAATTTAACAGATAAAAAGAAAGATATTCCCAATAATTTTATTGATTTGATAAAGAAAGATTTTTCTTCTTTCAATTCATTTAAAGAAGATTTTATAAACATGGCTCTTGAAGTAAAAGGAAGTGGCTATACTTTTCTTGTAATTGATAAGAACAATAAGTTACGAATAGTAAATATGACAAATCAAGATACTCCTTATTATTATGGATTTACACCCATTATGACTATCGATGTTTGGGAACATTCATACTATCTAAAATATTATTATGATCGAAGAGAATATCTAGAAAGAGTATTTAATATAATAGATTTTGAAAAAGTTTATAATTTATATTTAATAAATCAAGAATAAAAATTAACTAAATTATTGTTTTCATACAAAAAAAACACTATATTAGTGTTTTAATAATTTCTTTATGTAACTACGCAGTAAATGTAGCAGTAGTACCAGTTCCACCAGCAGAACTAAATGTTACACTACCAGTAAATGAACCTTTATCTGTATCATTTTGTGATGCGTTAGTTTCATTAATATAGACCATTACATAGTAATATTTTGTTTGACTAGCTGCAAATAGTTCATTAGCAGTAATTGATGTAACACTACTAGCATTAAGATTAGATCCAACCTCATCTGGAGTAGCATCTGAAGTAAGTCCAGAATCTTTATTTATATTAGCCCACTTAAGATTAGTATAACCAGTAGCGGATAAAGTTAGTGTTCCATCTAATCTAGCTGGAACAGTACCAGTATTTTCAACAGTAATTCTATATACTTGACATACAGTATTACTTTCTTTATCTAAACACATTTTCTCCCCGCTAGCAGTGTCACCAGCTAAACCATTATTTAATAAACTTTCAGCTATAGGTATTAGACCACCAGTAGCATCTGTACTAATTTTATCTACAGTTAAAGATAAACCAGCAGTAGCGGCTGTACCAGTAACAGTATCATCATCAGTAGCAGTAGCAGTAAAATATGCAAATGTAGCTCCAATAATTGCTACAACTAAAGTAGCCACACCTATTACAGCATAAAATATACCAGGTCCCTTTCTATTTTCTTCTCCCATTTTTTCAATCCTCCTTTACATTAATAATTGTATCAAATAATAATTAAAAAATCAATACCTTTTTTTGTGGTTTTTCTACTTTAAGTTCTAAAAGTTAAGACATAGAATCTTCATCTTTAATATAGTTTTTACCATCGATATTAACAAAAATGCTTTCGTTAACACCTGGTAAATTTAAATCGGGAAAGGAAATATTTTTCTCTTCTCTAGAGGTATTTGCTATTGGCTGATTATCTTCAGTATAATTTTTTATACTAATAAGACTTTTATTGTCTTGAAAAATTTTACTTTTATCAACTTTATTTACATCGTAAGAGTCTACAATCCAAAATTCATATAAAATTTTGAGTATATCTTCAGTCATGACCGAATCATAAATAGCTTCAATTTTGCTTTCTTCAATTTTAATATTATTTTCTAATATGAATATTTCATCCAAAATACTAGATTGCTTTTCAATTAGGATACTTTGACTTATTATTGTATTATAAGTATTAGGAAAAATATTCTTATTTAATCTTTCTTTTAGACGATTCCTCTTAATGACAAGTTGCGAATAATCAGTTTCTTTTTCAAACAATAGATATAAAATAGTACTAATATCTTCACTTTGATACTTAATATCTTCATATAAAAGATCTTTATATTTGTTAGAAGTATCTTCATGAAATTTTGAGAGAAGAGTATCTTCTAATAATATGTTATCGACGGCATATTCTTCTTTAGTTACCATTAATTTTTCTAATTTTTCTTTATCTTTTTTAATACTAGATAAGACCGCTAAATATCTATTTTTGGCATTTAAATATTTATCGATATTGGCATATCTTTTTTTATAGTCCAAAAGATTATCAGAAGAATTATTAGTACTTTCTAAATATGCAATAATTTTTGCTAGTCTTTCTTTTTCTTCAGGAATAGTAGCTGTAATATAATCATACTTATCCATTTTTATCCTCCATAAAAGATATTTTCTTAAAATTTTCTACTGTTTTGATAATTAAGTCATCTTTTTTCTTTTTGCGATTCTTATTTTCAAGCTCTATTTCCATCTCTTCAATTTTATCTAGTGCCTGACTAGTAATTTGGCTTCTAATAACATTTTCGGCAGCACGAGAAATACATTCACACATTCTAAGTTCATATAATATATAAAAAGATAATAAGCTATGAAGCATCGTAGTAATATCTGTTTCAATAACAAAATCATTTTTAGTATCATATTCCCCATTAAATTCTATAGGAAATAAAGTTAATTTACGAAAATCAAAAGACGTACTAGAATTATAGTGATTATAGTAAAGATTAATTTCGCTATATGATAAATTTTGTACTGCTTCGTCAATTGTTTTTTCTATTTTAGCAAATTCTAGATAAAAATTATCTTTATCAATTTTCAAGATCGTCTTATCATCTTTATAAATTATTTTTTTACCAATAATGATTTTATAATCATCAGTATCTTGCCTTATCTGCCTTGCTACTTGTGAATTAAAATTACCACAAAAGCCATAATCATTAGCAATATATATATTAAGACGTGGCATTTTAGGATCTGGAAGTATAGTTTTTTTATCTAAAACAAGATTTTTATTATAAACAATTGTTTTGATTATTTGTGTTATCTCTTCACCAACATTACGATAACTTTCGGCTTGTCTTTTAGAAGCATCTACTCTAAGTAGTGAATGAAAGTTCATCACTTTAACGACATTTTTAATTCTCACTTTTTATCACCTTTTCTAATATATTTATTGGCAATAACAACACTATTTAGGTTTTTTAACAAAGTATAAGAAAGATACAAAAAGACAAAGAGCATGACAAAGACGAGAAGTAAGAGCATCCAGACGGACATATATTCTGCTGAAAGATAATCATGAATTAAATAAATTATTTTAATACCTGCTAGTGAAATTAAGGTTAAAAAGAGATTGATAAGTATCTTTTTATTTTTTATGAGAATATCACCCAGTAAAGAAAGAAAGGTAACGATTATAACAATATCAATAGTAACGTCGACAAAAGAAACCATTAAATATATCATAAAAACATAACTAATAATAGCACTACTTATACTAATTATTTCACAAGTACTAATTCCCTGTAGAATACCATAGATTCTGACTTGTGATTTTTCGGGATTAAATTTTTTTATTAACACTTTTAAAATAATATAAATTGCAATTACGACAATTAATGCAGCAAAGGCAAAGTAAAAGATATCATTCATAAAATTTACCCCTCTTCTTTTATCATTAGATTAAAAATATTATTACTGTTCATGTAAAAAGCTCTAATTTTAGGAAAAGATAAATCAATCGTATCGTTTTTAATATCAATAGAACCTTCAATTTCGCCAATTATTGGTAAATAATCTTTCATTATAAGTAAATTATAATCTTTGCTGATAATTCTGATAATCTTAACGTCATCATATTCACGAAGTCCATGCTGCATATCAAATATTCTTACTTTTATTCCTTTATTATCCATTGTACTTACCTATATATCTGAATTTACTCTCGTCGACAGTATCATATTTTCCCTTTAAAATATTTTCAACATCATCTAAAACATCTTTAATATCGACGAATTCTCCTTTAATATTGGTATAAGATTCTGCAACAAACATTGGCTGTGAAAAATAATTTCGTAGTTTTCTAGAACGATAAAATATATTTTTATCCTCTTCTGATAACTCCTCAATTCCTAAAACAGCAATTATCTCTTCTAATTCTTCGTATCTAGTTAAGCAAGCCAAAACTTTTTCAACTAAATTATAGTGGCGTTCCCCAATTTTTTCAGCATCAATTAATTTTGACGTTGACTTAAAAACGTTGATTGCCGGATATAAACCAAGTTCCGCTATTTTTCGGTCTAGCACGATCTGTCCATCCATGTAACTCATAACAGTTTGAACAGCATCATCGGTCAAATCATCAGCGGGTATATAAATAGCTTGAAAAGAAGTTATCGAACCGTTATTGTTGGAATTGATTCTCTCTTCGATTTGACTCACCTCATTAGCCATGTTAGCTGGATATCCATTTTCGATAAGTAATTCTTTTAAATCAGTAGCAATTTCGGCTTTGGCCTGAATAAAACGATAAATATTATCGATAAATATTAGGACATCCTGTTTTTTCTCATCACGTAAGTACTCAGCCATTCTAAGACCCGTAGCAACAGACTTGCTACGCGATACAGGATTATCTCCCATCTGACCAAAAACCATTACCATCTTATCCAATAAATTAGAACTTTTCATATCCTCATATAGTTCTTTTCCTTCACGACTTCTTTCTCCGGCTCCAACGAAGACAGCATTAGAATTAGAACTAGAATAAATATTATGAATTAATTCTTTAATTAAAACAGTTTTGCCAACGCCTGCTCCTCCTAACAATCCCATCTTAAAACCTTTTTGCAACGGTGCGAAAAAGTCAATAACTTTAATACCAGTCCATAATGGATCATTCTCTACTTTTACTTCTTTAAGAGATACGGTATCATTATTTACTTTTACCTTATGTTCACTTTCAAAAGGTAGGCCATCAATAATAGTCCCATAAGAATTAAAGACTCTTCCTAATATTTTATCAGAGTATTCTATTTCTAGGCCATCGCTAACTTTTATAACAATGCTTCCTTTTTGTAAGCCTCTCGTCGTATATAAACTCACACAAGTAGCCGATATATTATTGACTTCAATAATTTCAAAGACATATTTATGATCGTTTTGAACTTCAAGAATATCACCAATTTTTACATCAGTATTGGATAAAATTATTTCTATCGATATGTCACTTATTGTAATAATCTTACCTACTTCCATCATTTTCACCAACCTCTAAAAATCTATATAAACTCAACATTTCTTCTTTACTTTTGGGTGCAAACTTATACTGGCGAAGTTTATCTAGAATAATCTTACCATCTTTCATTCTCTTTTGGAGTTCAGGACTCATTTCATCAATATTAGCAAGTTCATAAACATCTCTAACGTCTAAATATTCTAAAAGTTCATTTCTAACTAGACTACCTAATTTTTTCATTTCTTTATCTTGAACGTTACCACCGAGTCGTGATACCGAAAGTCCATAATTTAAGGCTGGTTTTTCACCTTTAGCAAAATTCTTACTTGAAAGAACTAACTGTCCATCACATATCGAAATAATATTTGTCGAAATATAATCGGTAATATCAGAAGATTTCGTCTCGATAATTGGCAAAATTGTTATTGAACCGCCATTTTTATGTTGACATCCTTTTTCTAAAAGCTTTGAGTGGGCATAGAAAATATCTGAAGGATAAGCATCTCGTCCTGGTGTTTTTTTACTAGCTAGTGAAATTTGACGATAAACATCAGCATGCTTTTTTAAATCGTCGATAACTACTAAAACATCGTAAGCATCTAACATCATTTCTTCAGCAATTGACAAAGCCACATAAGGAGTTAAATATGTTCTATTAGGAAGTTCGTCGTGAAAGGAAGCTATAATAATCGTATAGCTAGCCGCTCCACGTTTGGCTAGTTCATAATAGATATCTTTAACTTCTTTTTTAGTTTTACCTATGGCCACATATATACAAACCATATTTTTATCTTTTTGATTAACAATGGCATCGAGGGCTATTTGTGTTTTACCAGTCTTTTTATCTCCGATTATAAGCTGTCTTTGTCCCCTTCCAATAGGATAGAGCATATCAATTCCTGTAATACCAGTTAAAAATTCTCTAGTTACTAGATCTCTATCCATAAGAGGAAGAGGATCATTCTCAATGGGAACTTCTACTAAATTATCAAATTTTTTATCAGCAATTAGATCATTACCAAAAATATCGATAACTTTTCCCATAGAATCCATACTAAATAAGCATTTAAATTGTTTTTTTAATGAATAGACCAAATCACCCGGATTGATTTTTTCAGTAATCTCAACAATTGATATGGTAACAGAATTTTTCCCAACTGCAAAAACAAATCCTTTAGCTTTATCGGCAATATCGACTTCTTCATAATAAGTTATATCATTAAGTCCAGAGACAATAACAGTATAAGGATTAACTTTTATTACCTTGCCAACAGAGTAAATGTTATCATTGTTTTTAATTTCCTCTACTTTTTTATCAATCTTATTAAGTTCCATCTTACACATTCCCTTCATTTAAGCTAAAATCATAAATTTTATTTTTATACAAAATTTTTATTCCTCTATATATTTTTTCTGAAACGACCGTCTTAATTTTCTGATCAATATAATCAAAATTAATATTTTTATTAGAAACTAATATTATAACAGTAGGATCATTAAGTTCAATTAATCTATTTAAATAATCAATAAAATCTTCCATATTAAATTTATTAGTGCTTAAAAATATCTCATAGACTTTATATTCTTCGTTGTTAAGTTTTTCTTGCAAGTATTGATCCCGTTCTTCCGGTTGTAAAATTTCTATTTTATATATTTCGTCAGGCGTAAATTTATTTCTTAAATTAAGGCAAAAATCATACCTATTATTATCTTTAATATTTGAAATAAAGTCTTTTATTAAATCTTCATAATTAATAATAAATTTTTCTTCAATCTTTTTATTAATAGCAAAAACATTTTTATCTAAATAGTTAGTTTCTGTAAGTAAATCTATAATACTACTATCAAAGTCATAACTTGGTTTAGTTTCAGAGCGACTATTTTCTTTTAATTCTTCCTGTTGTTTCTGTAATCTTTCTTCTACTTCTTCTAAACGTTTTTCTTTCTCTTCAATTAAATGATCATATTCCTTAAGTTTATCAACAAAATATGATTTTGACTTATCATCGATTGTCTTAACAGTATTTTTTAAAATTAAGCTCATAACAATGACAAGTAAAATAATGACAATAAAAGAGATAATAAATTCAGTCATATATTATCCCACAAGCGGATTAAAGAATAGTAATAAGAAGCAAAAAGCAAATAAAAATAATAAGAAAATAGCAAATATAATTAAAATAGTCATGATTGAATGAACGACATCATTTTTAGTTTCTGGGTTTCTCCCTACAGCTTCAGCTACTCTTCCACCAAGTAATCCGACTCCAAGACCTAATCCTAAAAAAGCTAACCCCAACATAATTCCAATTCCGATAGCGGTTGCTGATAAAATATTTTCCATTATAATTCCTCCTTATCGATTTTTCCAATTTCTTTTTTTATATAAGCCGTTGCATTATCCATATTAGTCTGATAACAAAGTTTATAAAGATCCTGCAATTTAACTGTATAAAATAACGTTCCATCTGTTATATAAAAACTCATAATTTCGGGAAGTTTTTCTCTTATTCGTACAATATACCTTTCACCATTAGCATTAAATTCTTCGCTACTCATTTCTTCACCAGTAATTGCATCTATCATCATTTTATCAGTATTACCAGATAATCTTATATATTCATTGAAAAGATCTGTAGCGATATTTTTGTAATTACTAGAAGCCATGTCTAACATTTCCTGACTGCCAAGTTCACTACTACTTTCTAAATCGACATTTAAAGTAAGAATTTTCTCATAATTTGCAAGATCCCCATAAATAATATAACTAATTTTTATTGATAAAATTTTATTATCTAAATTTTTGTCGATATTAGTATCAACAATTTCATTATTATCTAAAATACCTCGTTGTCTTTTTAAAAAGCTATTATTAATATCATCAGTTATGTTTTTTAAATATACCAAATTACCATCAACTTCTAAATAATCACTAATTCGATGACTTATTATTTTATTATCGATACTGTAGTTATAATGTTTATGGTAATATGCATATATCCAATAAGTAATCATTGCCATAATAATACAAAAAAGCATTATTGATATTAAAATGGTTCTTCTAATATCGATAGTATTACTTTTCATTACTTTCTTCCTCATAAGCTTTCACTTTCCTACTCTATATAAGTATAACATTTAAATAGTTATTAGTCAATTAAAATTTTTCAAGGTCAGTTAGAGAAAATCTAGAGAAAGCAACCATATATCGCCCTTTTTATAAAAGGCTCACATCAAATTAAACTATCTCCTTTAAAAGAAGGAATAAAACTTGTATTTTGACTTTCTTCATCTTGAACAAAACAATTTCTGAAGCCAAGATCATATGCATAATCAATCAAATTATTATATTCTCTCGAAGAGACTTTATGGTTTAGATTAGGATACTCTAGTTTTCGAATAGGAGTATACTGATTCATCAAGCTGACAATAACATTGTTTTGATATTTATTATATAAATACTCCATAATTTTCTTCGAGTCCTCCATATGTCCTGGAAGGACTAAGTGTCTTATAAGGACACCTCTTCTTAAAGTTCCATCTTTATTATAAGCTACCTTCCCAACTTGACGATACATTTCTTCGATGGCTCTTGTGGAATAATAAAAATAGTTTTCAACCTGTGAATACTTTCCTAAAGCATTTGAAAAATATTTTAAATCAGGTAAATAAATATCAATTAATCCGTCTAACAGTTGGAGACTAGAAATATTTTCATAGGCCGAAGTATTATATACTATAGGGATATTCAAGCCTCTTTTTTTAGCCAAAAGCAACCCTTTTTTTATTAACGGAATATAATGTGTAGGGGTTACAAGATTAATATTAGTAGCTCCTTTTGACTGAAGGAAAAGACAAATATCTGAAAATCTTCTAATTGTTATTTCATCACCTTTATTTTTTGTACTTATATCATAATTTTGACAATAAACGCATCTTAAATTGCAATAAGAAAAAAATATTGTTCCCGACCCGTTTTTTCCAGTCAAAACAGGCTCTTCCCACCGATGTAAATGATATCCTCCAATTTTTATTTTTGATCCTGCTCGACAATATCCCAACTCATTTTTATTTCTATTTATGCCGCACATTCTAGGACATAACAAACAACTATTAAATTCTTTTTCCATACAAATCACTATTTATAGTTTATAATAAAAAAAAGACTTTTTCAAGTCACTTGTTTGTCAATATAATACAGACAACTATTCCTATTAATAGCATAATTGTAGCAAAATTGATAAAACCCTTTTCTCCGTTTCTTTTAGGAATATCTAACTTTATTTTAGGCATAGTACTTGTAAACTCAAGATTGTCACCAATTAATTTTTCTTCCCTAACAATTGGCAAAGGCATCTTTTTTATTTTGTCATCACTAATACCATTACATTCTTGGGCCTTTTCAATATCCTTTTGATCTTTGGCCCTTCCTGTCATTAATTTGTCCGCTATTACGAACTCTAATGACAATGTCATATATTTTTTATTGTTTGCCGAAACATAAGGGACAATATAATCAGATATTCTAGCAGCTAAATTTTTAATTCGTCCTAATCTTTTCTTACAATCAAAACTATACTCAATTATTCCATCTTCAGTTTCTTCAAAAACAGCAATATCTACTTTTACCTTATCAATGATAACTTGAAACCCATAATCGATATTATTAATGGTATACGTCAAACTATCTTTTTTAGGATCATAAATATTTTTTTTACGAAATATTTCTCTTAACATATTTATATCTTTCTTACTACATAGAAGGTCTAAATTGCTATGGCGGCGATTAGAATCTTCGTTTAGGAGAACATACGGAACAATTCCTCCTCTCAAGTATACTTTGGCACTTGTCCTATTCATCTTTTCTATTTTTTGATAGGCATTAAGAACTTCTTCATATGTATTTCCCATACTGTCTAAACTTTTCTGATACTCTGCTATACTATTGCGAAAAATATCATCGATTTTGGCTTTTATAGCTGTGATATCTTCTTCTCTATTTAAAAAAACGGCAAGTAATTTATCAATATTTTCTCTATGAATGTACATAGACATCTCTTCTAATTCTTTAACTTTATTTTCAATATATGCAATTATGAGTTTGTTCTTTTCTTCCATAGTTAATTACCACCTACTATTATTTTACATAGTAATTATAACATACAAAATATCAAGATGTAAAGAAAAAAAGAAAATATTTTCTCTTCCCTACTAAAATGGTTCTAAAAATTTTTTCTTTAAATAATAATAGTTACTTAACCGTTTAAACTATGATAAGATAGTATTTATTTTCTAAAATTTTATTCTATTTTCGATATAAGAGGCAATTTCTTCCACTTTAATTGTTTCTTGTTTCATTGTATCTCGAAATCTTATTGTTACGATATTATGATTTAGAGTTTCATCATCAATAGTTATACAAAAAGGCGTTCCAATTGCATCTTCTCTGCGATATCTCTTTCCAATACTTCCCGAATCATCATATGTTGTTTCAAATTTCTGTGACAATTCTGCATAGATTTTTCGTGCTTTTTCGCTATGATATTTTTTTACTAGTGGTAAAACACAAACTTTATAAGGTGCTAAATATGGATGAAATTTCATTACTTCTCTCGTCGTTCCATCCGCTAATTCTTCTTCGTGATAGGCATCGCAAAGAACAGTAAGAACCGTTCTTTCAACTCCAACCGATGGTTCTATTACATAAGGAATATATTTTTCATTAGTTTCGGGATCTAAATACATCATAGATTGTCCAGAAGTTTTTTGATGACAAGTTAAATCATAATCTGTCCTAGAAGCTATTCCCCACAATTCACCCCAACCAAAAGGAAATTTATATTCAATATCAGTTGTAGCATTACTATAGAACGATAATTCTTCTTTAGAATGATCACGTAATCTTAAATTATCTTTATTTATTCCTAACGATAGCAAATAATTATAACAATAATCTTTATAATACTTATGCCATTCTAATTCTGTTTTAGGTTTGCAAAAAAACTCTAATTCCATCTGTTCAAATTCTCTTACTCTAAAGATAAAATTACCCGGTGTTATTTCATTTCTAAATGATTTACCAATTTGCCCAATACCAAAAGGAATCTTTAAACGCATGCTTCTTTGAACATTCAAAAAATTAACGAATATTCCTTGTGCTGTTTCTGGTCTTAAATATATTGTTGATTTGGCATCTTCAGTTACACCTTGAAAAGTCTTAAACATTAAGTTAAATTCACGAATATCTGTAAAATTACTTTTCCCACATTTAGGACAAGGAATATTATTTTCTTTTATATATGCTAGCATTTCAGCATCAGTCATGGAATCACCAATTAAAGAATGGGAATAATCGTTAATAAGATTATCAGCTCGGTGACGAGTTTTACATTCACGGCAATCTATTAGGGGATCGGAAAAAGTTTTTAAATGTCCCGATGCTTCCCATGTTTTAGGATTCATTAAAATTGCTGAATCTATCCTAATGTTATTAGGATCTTCTTGAATGAATTTTTTTATCCAAGCTGATTTGACGTTATCTTTAAGGAGAACTCCTAAAGGACCAAAATCCCATGTATTGGCAAGTCCTCCATATATTTCACTTCCCTGAAAGATAAAACCATACTGTTTACATAGATTAACGAGCTTATCCATCGTCATTTTTTCCATTTTATACCTTCTTTCATAAACTATATGATACTATAATTTAATTTGTTTGTAAATATTATTTGATTATTTCATAAATGAGATCGTAAGCTTTATTTGGATTTTCAGCTATTTTAAATAATATATTTTTATCAATTTGAGGTATTTCACCATTAGTATACAAAGTTATGATTACATCACCAATTTTAACTTTATCATTTAAATTTTTATTTATTATAATCCCTGCTGAATAGTCAATCGTAGAATCTTCTTTTGTCTTTCTTCCAGCTCCTAAATGCATTGATAGTTTTGCCAATTCCAAAGAAGAAAGTTCTGATAAATACCCTTCTTTATCACTTTTTATTTGATAAAAATACTTACTTTTGGGTAATTTAGTTATATCACCATTACGATCGTTTACAAAGGCTAATAATTTATTGTATGCTTTTTTACTCCTCAAAGTTTCATCCACCCTTTTTTTAGCCTCATCATAATCAATATCTAAAGCTAGCGATACCATTTGGGTAGCTAATTCACTACATAATCTTGTCAAATTGGTATCTGGAAAATAATACAAGGTATTAATTGCCTCTAAAACTTCTAAAGAATTGCCAATATTATTTCCTAATGGTATATCCATATTGGTAAGAAGACAAACTACTTGCATACTGTTTTCTTTACCTATTTTTATCATTAAATTAGCTAATTTTCTGGCATCAGAAATGTTTTTTATTAAAGCCCCCTCTCCTACTTTTATGTCTAATACTAGCTTTTTAGAACCTGAAGCTATTTTTTTACTCATGATAGAAGAAGCAATTAAGGGAATTGACTCCGTCGTTCCGGTTACATCTCTTAAAGCATATATTTTTTTATCCGCTAAAGCAATATTTTCAGTCTGACTGGTAATAGACATACCTAAATTTTTAATTTCCTCGATAAATTCCTCTTTAGTTAGAGATACTTTAAAGCCTGGTATGGATTCTAGTTTATCGATTGTTCCACCAGTATAACCTAACCCTCGTCCAGACATTTTTGCTAATTTGCAACCACACGAAGCGACAATAGGAGCAACGATAAGGGTCGTCTTGTCACCTACTCCTCCAGTTGAATGTTTGTCGACAATATTGTCTATGTTGTCTAAATTTAAAATATCTCCAGATAATACCATATATTTTGTTAAACTGATAGTCTCTTCGTCGGTTAAACCATTTATGACAATAGCCATCAAAAGTGCAGACATTTGATAATCTTTAATGTTTCCTTGTGTAAACTTTTCAACAACGTATTTTATTTCTTTGTCAGTTAATTCTTTTTGATCTTTCTTTTTTATTATTATATCTATTATATTCATCATCTTCACTATCCTTATATTATTTATTTTAGCATATTAATTTAGAAAATACAAACTTATATTAAAAAAGTTGTGTTCAACTTTATGACTGATAAAGTAAAAAAGTGTGATATAATTGA
>ERZ1643251.1112-NODE-1112-length-32309-cov-26.591927_pt1 | contig 32309 bp, 35 predicted proteins | sample MGYA00579261_ERZ1643251 | MGnify/ENA primary metagenome ERZ1643251 (study PRJEB29033, sample SAMEA4952267) | chicken gut metagenome | biome: Broiler Chicken; feature: Gastrointestinal Tract; material: Caecum | place: Ireland | collected 2018 | study: Broiler... | reverse complement strand
GATATCACAATTCTTGCAAGAAAAACAATATCACAATGATATCACAATTCTTGTTGTGGTATAATATTATATTTCTTGTTATGATATCACAATTCTTGCAAGAAAAACAATATCACAATGATATCACAATTCTTGTTTTCTTAAATGTGTGTAATAATAAAAAATGATATCACAATTCTTGCAAAAAAAGATATTATAATTCTTGCAATTTATGATATCACAATTCTTGTATATTATGATATCATTATTCTTGTTAATAGTGATATCACAATTCTTGTTAAAGGTGATATCATAAGTCTTGTGAAAAAATTGCTATAATGGAATCATAATTTATATTTGTTGTATTCTTATGGTTATGTTTTTTATCTAAAATGATTTTGTAATTGATATCAAAATTCTTGCAAGAAAAATAATATCAAAATGATATCATAATTCTTGTTATTTGCTTGACTTGTTCTTATAACTTTATTATAATAAAAATAGCTAAATAATCAAATTAAGGAGATTTTTATGAATATTATCGCTTTTATAAACCAAAAAGGTGGAGTAGGGAAGTCAACTATAACTATGAATATGGCTTCTTATTTAACAAACAAAGGCAAAAAAGTTTTAACTATTGACCTTGACCCACAAGGAAACACATCACAAGCTTATGGAATTGACACGAGTGGCAAAGCAACGCTTAGGGAAGTCTTGTTGGGGGAAATCCCTATAAATAAAGCTATATATGGAACAAGGTACGGCTATATGATACCTTCTGATATTGCATTAGGACATAGTGAAAGACAAATTGCAGGGGCATTAGGGTGCGAAACATTGCTAAAAAAAGCGATAAATCCATTTTTTAAAGCTATAAAAGGTACTGATATGGATTTAGACTATGTATTAATTGATTGTCCACCGGCTTTTAATGTATTTACTTATAATGCCTTAAATATTGCTACAGATGTTGTTCTTCCTTGTAGGGCAGATGAATGGTCATATCAAGCTGTTCAGCAATTTTTAGTCATAAAACAGCAAATGATTGATTCATTTGATAAAGATTTCAATATTGCAGGAGTTATTATTAATCAATTTCAAAGTAATATTACAACTCAAAAAACTTATTATGAAAGATTTAAAGATTTTTGCAAAGAAGAAAACATAAATTTTATATCTCAAACTATCAGACAAAGTACTGATATAAATACAGCAATAGCGAATTCACAAAGTGTATTCGATTACAAGCCAAAAAGTTTATCAGCACAAGATATGGAAAAAGCATTAGTAAATATTTTAGAAAATATAAAAGGAGATAAATAATGGCATTTATAGATACGAAGAGATTACCCAATGCTCAAACCGGGAACATTTTAAATTCTCAAAGAAAAGCTCAAGAATCTGTTAAGGCTGACCCATTTGCGAACTTAAATCTAGATGCTATAGAAGTAAATGAAAACAAAAAAATATATCAAAATCGAGTAAACAGTTCTTTCGAAAAAACTTTAACAGGTACGACACAAGCCAAAGAAAGACCACAGTCAACTATTCAAAGAAACAGCGAGAGAAAGACTATAAACGGAAGAACATTAAAGACAACAAAAAACGGAAATACTTACACTTATGAAGATGTTTATAATCATAAAGATGAAGTTACTTTGAAGAAAGAAGATACCGTTAAATATTTATTAAGACTTCCTGCAGGATTTAAAAGGCAATTAGAACTAATTGCGAAACAAGAAGGTTATTCATTTAATCAATTAATTTTAAGAGCTGTTAGGCAGTATATTAGCAATAAATAGGAGTATGTGTAGATGGGCGAATTAGATTTATCTAATATCAAAACGATAATTCAGTCATTGAAAGATGGAATTAAAGAATATAGGGATTCTGATAAATTCAAAGAAATGCTTGATACAATGGCAAAATTTTATAGATATTCTTATGGGAATATGATTTTGATTATGAGCCAACGACCAACTGCAACTTATTGTGGTTCAATGAAATTTTGGAATTCAATGGGAAGGTATGTTAAAAGGGGAGAGAAGGGTATAAAAATTATTTGTCCTGCTCCTTACATACAAACGGTAGAATTAGCAGACAACAAAGGAAGACTTATTCTAGATGAAAATGGAAAGCCAAAAACAAAAGAAGAATTGATAATGTCTTTTAAAGTTGGTAATACATTTGATATATCTCAAACTTACGGGAAAGAGCTTAATTTAGGTTGTAAAGAACTTGTAGGAGAAGGATTAAATACAAAAGATTTCTTTGTTGTAATGAAAGAGATTGCTAATGTGAATGAAATAAAATTAGAAACAATAGAAAACGGAGCAAAAGGTTGGTTTAATCCAATAGAAAATAATATCGTGATAAAAGAAGGAATGTCTGATTTACAAACTACAAAAACGGTCATTCACGAAACTGCCCATTCAGTTGTTTTTTCTGATGATGAAACTGCTAAAACATTTAATAGAAGCCAACACGAGATTATTGCAGAATCTGTAGCTTATGTTGTTTGTAAAAGGTTTAACTTAGATACATCTGATTATTCATTCAATTATATTAACGGCTGGGCTCATTCAAATGATAGCGAAATTGAAAAATGTATTGATTGCATTGCTCAAACATCTACAAATATCATTAGCAAAATGGAAAATAAATTAGGGTTAAAACTTGAATTAGAAGTAAAAAAAGAGCTTTATAATTCTAACAGTCAAAAGAAAGTAAAGAGTAGATGTTATGGTAATAGAAAAAATAAGCAGAAGGAGATGAAATAGTTATGAATTACGGAGAATTAGAATTTTATATTCAGGAACTAAATTTTACTTCGAAAGAAGACCTTAGGAAACAATTAGAACATTTATTGGTAAAGTCTTCAGAAGAAATTGAAAAAGGTTCTATATCGACTGCTTTGGCAATTTTAAAAGGTATATCAGAAGAAGAATTAAAAGAAATTAAGGAAACTATCAATGGTAAATAAGAATTACGACAATATTCCTGAAGAATTAAAGAAGCTAAAACAATGGGTGTGTTTTAAAGCAGAGCAAGAGATAAAAGCAGATGGGCCTATTCATTTTGTCAAAAGATTAATTAATCCTTATAATGGGAAATGGGCAAGGGTAACAGAACCAACAGATTGGGCTTTTTTTTCGATTGCTAAAAAACAAATGCAAAAATACAATTGTGATGGATTAGCTTTTTGCCTAACAAAAATTAAAGGCGAAAATATTAGGAATGATATATTTTGTATAGATTTAGATAAAGTTCTTGAAGAAAGTGAAAAGATAGAATTTACTCATTTTGAATCTTATAAAATATATGAAATGTTTAAGGGGAAAACTTATATTGAGTATTCAATGAGTGGTCGTGGTTTACATATTTTAGGATTTGGCAATTTAGACAAAGATTCAAGAAATAGAAAAGATGTAATAGAAATGTATGATTGTTCCCGTTTTATGAGTCTTACAGGAGATACAACACCTGATTCAACTAATTTCTTAGGACAAGTTGAATCAGAACTTAAGAAGGCAAATGAAAAGTATGTGGGAAAGATAGTTCCTATATCTGTTAAAGTTAACAGGGGAGAATTGTCCGAGTCAGATGCTGAGTTAATTGAAAAGATAAGAAATTCAAAACAGGGTAGTAAGTTTTCAGATTTATTTGATAGGGGTATTGGTTCTGCAAACGATAATAGTGCGAATGATTTCGCTTTATGTCGAATTTTAGCTTTTTGGACTCGCAATGATGCTAGTAGAATTGATTCTATATTTAGACAAAGTGCGTTAATGAGACCTAAATGGGATAAAATTCACGGTTCGCAAACTTATGGACAATTGACAATTCAAAATGCTATAGCTTCCGGTGGGGCAACAAGGTTTTCTAAGAAGTAATATCAAGAATGGAGATGGTATATAATCATCTCTTTTTTTGTGTCGAAAATTTTCCTAACCAACCGACCCTAAATTTTTCTATTTATAAGATTGTAATTAGTTATGTATGCCCAATTATACTCGCCCCATAAAAAAGCAAGTGTAAAATGCACGATAAATTCTTATCGCACTTGCTTTTTTATTTCCTTTGCTCGTATTTCTTGGGCATACATAAATTGAGTTGGCTATTTGATTTGTGTATTCCTGTAAGGCCATACCAATAGGGTAGCAGGGATAAAAGGAGATTTTATGAGCCATTTTTCAGTTGGAGTTATTACAAAAGGTAAACCTTGTGATGGGGAAATTGAAGAAATCTTAAGACCATTTTGTGAGTGTTATGAAGAAGGGTGGAATGAAGAATTTTTTGAATATGAACAAAGTGAAGATAATCCCGAAGATGGATATTATTATAATCCAAATGCGAAATGGGATTGGTTTGTAATCGGTGGAAGATGGGCAGGATTGATAAGAACAAAATCACAGGACAAGCAAGCTGTTTTTGGAGATGTGTCGTGGGTTTGGGAAGATAAAGACCCATACGAAAGTAAAGAACCGGGTATATATAAAGTTGATAGTTGTAGAATAAAAGATATAATTACAACTAACAAAGAAGAATACAATAGGGGACTTCGCTTTTGGGAACTTGTAGTTGAAGGACAAGAACCACTTGATGAAGAAGAACAAGAGATAAAGAAGTTCGTATTTCATAGACCTGAATATTATTTACAGACTTATAAAACAAAAGAAAATTATGCAAAAGCAAGAAGCGAATTTTCTACCTATGCAGTAGTTAAAGATGGAGAATGGTTAGAACCGGGCGAAATGGGGTGGTTTGGAGTTTCTTTTGCAACACCCGAACAAGAAGAGAAATGGAATAAAGAATACTACAAGTTGGTTTTTGAAGATGCCGAAAATGATGATTATTTAACTATTGTTGATTGCCATATATAGAGACAGATGGGGTGCGAAAGCACTCCTTCTTGCCCTAATAAATTCGCCTAAAATCGACAACTGCCGATATTTAGACAAAATTTATCAGCCCACCACACCAATTTTACAATGATATGAGAGTTAGCGCTATGCCAACTTGTTGGATAGGCAACTCTCTTTTTTATTGCAATCTTTTCATTCCTTTGGATACTAGAATTCTAATGTTCTCGAAAATTTCACTAAGGTTAAAATGAATGATGCCAATCGAAAATTTAAAAATTTTTTGCATCAACCTTGTTTATTTTCTGCGAACCGAATTTTTTGCTAAGTAATCCAAAGGAACAAAAAATAATGTTCATTTGAGATTGCTTGTAAGACTATACCGGCAGGGTAGCAGAGCAAAAGGAGATTATTTATGGCAACTTTAAAAGAATTACAGAAATATCTAAACTATCAATTTAGTAGTGGTTGTAGAACCGGAAAAGATTATTTGAGTTTTCAAACAAAATACATAAACTACTTAAAGAATTTGTGCAATCAAAATGGGTGGGAATTTGTTAGAGCAAATAAGAACCACTACGAATTCAGTTGTTTTATAAGGAAAGATAGAATTAAATACATTTACTTGAATATAGGAGATGTGCGTTGGGACAGTAGTTGGTATAACAATATTCTAGTCAGGACAGCACTACACGAAAGAGATTATCACGGTGGTAGAAATCAATTTGCTAGTCTTCCTTATTTGGCAGATAAAATAAATTCAATGTTTGCAAATGAGTGTTGGTATTAACCAACACTTTCTAAATATATAAAGGAGATGAAATTATGATTAGTGAACATTTTTATTGTTTAGTTGAAGAAGAATATGAAGGAGTGGAAGACCCATTCTATATTATGACAGACAAGAATTGTCGAAACGACCTAAGTTTAATTATTGGTAAATGGTATGAGACAAGCGAAAATTATCATAATCAATTTGAAAATCAAATGGATTATATAGTGAAGAAGTTGAAAGAAAAGGGTTATCAAGTTTTTGAATTTAAACCTGAAAAGGTAAATATTTAGGGGTGTAGATATGAATAATAAATGGGCAAGATTTATATCCAGAGCTTTTGCAGAACCGGTTATAAAGATATCAAATGCAAAAGAATTTAGTATTTTAAAGAGATTAGCAAAGGCAAACAACTTGTTTTATTGGAAAGAGTTGGAGAAAAGGGGCTATAAAGAAGTTTTACATATTTTAGAGATAAACGACAGAACAAATAATTTTTATCAAAATAGTGGCAAAGGGAAACAGTTCTTAGTAGAATATGCAGTTTATAAAGGATTTACTTTTGCATTATTGCACGATTATGATGATTGTCGAAGAAATGAAGAAGAGTGGGAAATTATTCCTATGTCAGAAATTATTAAAGAATTAAATCTAACATAGTTTTTAAAGAGTAGGGCAGACCCTATTCTTTTTTTGTGTCAATGCTCCTAACCAACCGACCCTGCATTGACCTGCTAAGAGTAGCAGGGAAGGGCAAAAACTTCCTAACCAAACCGACCCTGTTTTTGCTTCCAAAAGGTCTCTTGAATGTTAGCACTTGGTCCAATGAATTGGATCAGGCCAACATTCGCTTTTTATTCTCATAATCTTCCCTTTGGTTACCATCATTCTAATGTTCTCAAAAATTTCACTAAGGCTAAAATGAATGATGCCAATCGAAAATTTAAAAATTTTCTGCATCAGCTTTGTTCATTTTCTGCGAACCGAATTTTTTGCTAGGTAACCCAAAGGGAACAGATATATGTTCGCTTTGAGAATAATTTTAAAGGAGATTTGATTATGGAAAAGAAAATTATTGTTGCCATTAAAGAACCGGACAAAGATTTGGAAGTAAAGGAGATTGAAAATACTTTGGAAAACTTTCAATCTGCTGTTGGGGGGCTTATAGAAAGTATTTATTTGAATGAAAATTTGGACAAACAAAATGTTTCTGCTTTTGGAAACGATGAAGCTAAGATTTTACTGCAAGAGCCTAATTTTTGGATATATGACAAACAAGATTGTATTTGTGGGAGTGTTGTATTTGTGAAAGGCGATGATGAAGGGGGTTGTATATCTTTGACTGAAGAAGATATTGAAGCTATCAAGGTATTTCTTCAAGAAAATGAAATGAATGAATATGATAAAGTGGTCGTAAGAAAAGCAATAAAGGAGATGTTTTAATGAGAGAAAATGAAGAGTTAGAGTTATTTACAGAAAATGGTGAGATGACTATGGAAGCTAAACGATTACAGTTAGTTGACCTTGCTAATGAAATTCTTGAAAGAATTGAGACAAATCCTAATTTTGATAGTGAAGATTTGGATTTTGTAATAAATAATGTCGGCATAATGAAGAATATCGCAGATACAATGAAAGATACGAGATTTTATGTTGAAATTGGCGATAAACTTAATAAGACCGGTTATTATCTTCAATCAAAGTGGTTTGAAAAGTTGGAAGAAGCTCGAGCATTTGCAAATCAATTCGATTTTATTGATATAAATTGTTTTGTAAGAATAATGTATAGTGATTTTAATTTTGATGAACCGGGAGATATTGACTTGTATGAATATATAAAAGAATAGTCAAAATCTTGACTATTCTTAATAGAAGTGCTATAATATAACAAGTGGTTGATAGAAATATCAATTCCTTGTCAACCTGCTTCGCAGGGTCAAGTTTGAGCAAACTCCTTAAAGGCTCACTCTTGATTAAAGGTTAGACCTTTTGTTAATGACAAGCTAACACAAGACCCAAGTAAGTGGCAACCGAAAGGGTGGTAGTAAAACAGGTGTGTAGGTTTTGAGTTCCCTATATGCACAAACTCAACTTGTAAATTAAGGTATATCCAGCCTTAAATGGATAGAGTGGAGTGGGGAGATACCACTCCACTTTTATTATTTTTGGAGTGCTATGAACTTATATGAGATTTCAGATAAATACATAGAATACCTTCGTGGCAAATTGCAACAATCAACGGTATATGACAGTGAAGTTGATACAAGGAGGCATAATAGAAAATATGTCCCGTTGTTTAGATATAAAGGTGTTGTTTATTTTGCTCCTTTGTCGCACGGAAAGAAAAAAGATTATAGGTATAATGCAAAGAAAAAAGATTTTGAATTAAAAAAAGATACCCAAGTTTGTATGTATATTTCTGACAAAAACAAAAAGTCGCTAGGCACAATACAACTTGGCAATCTTATTCCTGTTCCGGCAGGAGAGTATTTTAAATACGACCACACAAAAGAACAAGATAAATATTACAAAGAGACCGTAGAAGAACAAATTGAGTATATTGAAAAAAACAAAAATAAAATTCGAGACAAGGCAAAAACTATTGTTTTACAAAAAATGTCAGGTAAGAGAGTTCCAATTAAAACAATAGACAAAGTTCCTGACCTAAAAAGGATACATCTTGTCTGTGAAAGAAAAATGCAATTTGAGAAATTACAGAATAGTAAATCTGAAATGAAAAAATTTATGGAAAAGGTTGCTTCAAAAAGGCTTTTAGCAAAACCACAAATAAAAAATTGTCCAAATAAAAAGAAACAAGCCAAGATGTAAGTAATAAAAAAGATATCAGGATAAACCTGATATTTTTTTGTGTCAATGCTCCTAACCAACCGACCCTGCATTGACCTGCTAAGAGTAGCAGGGAAGGGCAAAAACTTCCTAACCAAACCGACCCTGTTTTTGCTTCCAAAAGGTCTCTTGAATGTTAGCACTTGGTCCAATGAATTGGATCAGGCCAACATTCGCTTTTTATTCTCATAATCTTCCCTTTGGTTACCATCATTCTAATGTTCTCAAAAATTTCACTAAGGCTAAAATGAATGATGCCAATCGAAAATTTAAAAATTTTCTGCATCAGCTTTGTTCATTTTCTGCGAACCGAATTTTTTGCTAGGTAACCCAAAGGGAACAGATATATGTTCGCTTTGAGAATAATTTTAAAGGAGATTTGATTTATGGTTAAAGTTGCAATAAAAGATGTAGAATTACGAAACATTGTTGCTTTTAAGGGACACGAAGAAGAGCCTTTATTTCAGGGAGATATTTATTATCACAATAGCAAGGTAGGGTGGTTTAGTGAAGATGCTTGGGGTGGAGATAGTCATATTCGAATTAAAGAACCTTACTATGAGATAATTGAAAAGCTTTCAAAAGAATATTTGCAGAAGAGATACAAAGAAGAGTTTTTACAAGGATTGTCAACATTGTTTACTGATATTGTTGCATTGAATGAAGCTTATAGATTTTTTAAACAGCAGGTTAAGAAAGGTATGCAAATTGTTACAGTGGTAACAACTGAAGCAGGTGGGTGGTTAAGTGAAAGACTTGTTGCATTTAGAAATGAAAAGTGTTTGCAAGAGTATTTAAAGAATGAAGATATGGTTTTGGTTTCTAAATATACATCGTTGAAGGATTTTAATGTGAGATAGTATCTTTATACTTTTATTTTTTGACTATTAGAGATTTGGGGACAAATGTCCCAAAATCTCTAATACAAAATTTATATATTATTTGACAAATCAATTTTTATTTATTATAATTTTATTAGAAATTTTAGGACAAATGTCTCAAAATTTCTAATGGGGAATTTATGGATATTAAGAGAGATTTATATTTACAAGAATTAAAAAACAAACAAGGGAACGGACTTATTAAAGTCGTAACTGGCATTAGAAGATGTGGAAAGTCATATTTGCTTTTCAATATTTTTTATGATTATTTAATTAAAAGTGGTGTAAAAAAGAATCATATAATAAAAATGCAATTAGATGATTTAAAAAATAAAAAATATCGCAAAGCTGAAGTGTTAATGGATTATATTGAAAATCAAATAAAAGATAACGATATTTATTATATACTTTTAGATGAAGTGCAAATGCTTGAAGAGTTTGAAGAAGTATTAAATAGTTTATTACATATAAAAAATACTGATATTTATGTAACAGGAAGTAATTCAAAATTTTTATCAAAAGATATTATAACTGAATTTCGTGGGCGTGGAGACGAAATTCATATTTTCCCGTTATCTTTTTCTGAATTTATGTCGGTATATAAAGGAGACAAATATGATGGTTGGAATGAATATTTAACTTATGGTGGACTTCCAATGATATTAAGTATGAAAACTGATAAAGATAAATCTAATTATTTAAACCACCTTTTTAAAGAAACTTATATCAAAGATATTGTTGAAAGAAACAATATTAAGGGAGAAGCAGAACTTGAAGAACTTATCAATATTCTGTCTTCTTCTATCGGTTCGCTGACTAATCCAACTAAATTGTATAACACCTTTAAATCAATAAAAAATGTTGATATATCACAACAGACAATAATCAATTATTTATCATATCTTGAAGATTCTTTTTTAATAAATAAAGCAATGCGTTATGATGTTAAAGGCAAAAAATATATTGCAACTCCACAAAAATATTATTTTGAAGATGTTGGTCTTAGAAATGCAAGATTAAATTTTAGACAACAAGAACACAATCATATTATGGAAAATATTATCTATAATGAGTTAAGATACAGGGGGTATAATGTTGATGTTGGAGTTGTTGATGTAAGAGTAAAAGATAAAGATGGTAATTACTCTAAAACAAAACTAGAAATTGATTTTGTTGCAAATCAAGGTAGTAAGAAATATTATATTCAATCGGCTTTTAGATTGTCTGATGAAGAAAAAACTTATCAAGAGCAAAGACCACTTATTTCAGTTAGGGATTCTTTTAAAAAGATAATTATTGTAGGGGAAAAAATAAAACTTAATCGTGATGAGCAAGGTATTGTGGTTATTGATATATTTGATTTCTTATTAAATCCAAATAGTTTGGATTTATAATTTAATAAATTATTTTAAAAATTTAACTTTTAACAATTAAAAAAATGAAGGAAAACCCTTCATTTTTTAATTTTAATAAAGTTACAAATAGCATCTTTGTCATTCTTGTCCATAGTTTTAATAAGCGAAAGCAATTCTTTATCTTCTTCATATTTTTCTATATTATAATAAAAGAGTTGTTCAAGTGGGATTTCAAATAATTCGGCTAACTCAAATAATGTTGATAATTTAAGGTCGATTTCACCGGATTCAACTCTATAATACCACGATTCAGAATAGCCCATACGAAGACTTACTTCTCTAGCAGATAAATTTCTTTTATTTCTAAAAAAGCCCAATCGTGCGATTATATCATTTGTATTTTTAATCTCTATCATAATATTACTCCATAGTTTATTTTAAAATAGAATTGGGGAAAAGGCTTTGCAGAAAATGTATAAACTTATGAAATTTTTTGAATAAAAAGCAATAAAGTTTTGAATTTTATGCGAAATATCATATAATCTATTTATTATCAGGAAATAAATGGAGAAATATATGAAAAAATGTTGTGTTACAGGACATAGACCACAGACTTTGAATAAATTAATGAAATATGGCGATTTCAATGATATAAATTTTATGGAGTATATCGAAACAATGGGATATATTGTATATGATTTTATTAAAAAAGGATTTGATTTTTTTATTACGGGTGGAGCAATTGGGGTAGATTTGGATTTTGCAGAAATGGTTTTACATAATAGAACAAATAACAATATCAAATTAGAAGTTGCTGTTCCTTGTGAAAATCAAGATTTAAAGTGGAGACAAGAAGATAAAGAAAGATACAAATTTATTCTTGCAAATGCTGAATATATTAATCAAATCTCTGATAAGTACACACCTGATTGTATGCAAAAAAGAAATGAATATATGGTAAACAATTCTGAGATGGTTATTGCGTTTTGGAATGGGGAAGAAAAAGGGGGAACTTGGAATACAATAAAATATGCGAGAAAGATAGGAAAACCTATTGAAATAATTCGATTAGATAAGATTTGCCGGGGAGAGTAGCTATCTTCCTACTTTTTTGTTAAATTTTCATAAAAAATGGAATAAATACAAACAAATAATATTTTTGTATGATATAATACAGTTATTAGATGGAATAGGAGAATAAATGAAAGTTATAATAATCGAACCTAAAAGAAAGCCATATTTTAAAAATATAGATTTATCTAATTTTGAAAATAATATGAATATTTTTGCGAGCAGTGAAATTGACTGCTTTACTGTAGATAGAATATATTTAAAAAACAATTATGAACTCACTGCTTATGTAGATGATTGTAATTCTGATAGACCTGATGAAGAATTTAACTTCTTTGTTAGGGGAAGGGAATATGACCTTCCGGTAAAGGGCAAAGCTATAATTTCAAGGGCTTATGCTTATGGTGAAGATATTGAGTATTTAGATACAACAGAAGAAGATTTGAAATTTTTAGAAGAAATATTATATCGATAATATTTAACAAAATACTGTGTAGTATGCACTGCATAATACACAGTATTATGTGTCTCATAACACCTTAAAAAACCCCATTTTTCTTGACTTTTTGCCTGATTTGTGGTATAATATATATAGATTTATAAGAGACTTTTACTACGGAGAATATATGAAAAGAAATAATAAAATTGGAAGTATTTTTATAATTTCTGCTGTATCAATAGTAGGGGTCTTTTTTCTAATATTAGGATTAATAGCTTTCAATACAAATATGTATCCTTATGATATATATTTATCACAACCAATAACTTTATCTGTTGCAGAAGGAATAGATAATCAATATTTAATATCAGGGGAAATTACCAATAAAGGAGAAGAATCTATAACAATTCAAAAGCTTGTTTTTAGATGTTATAATGCAGATAGTTCAGTTCACGGGACTCACGAGATTGATAATGTTACAATTCTTCCGGGCGACAAATATTCAATTCACGAAGAGATTGTTTCGAATGGTTCTGTTACTTATACCTATGCTAGACTATATCAAACAATAGTAGAAGATTCTGAAATAATTCTAAAATATTCAGAAGATGGAGAGAATTTTAGTAACAAACAAAATGAAGTAACTTTGATTATTGTTGGCTGTATAATGTTGGTTATCGCAGGTTTTATGATATTTAGAAGAATACAATTTAAAAGGAGAAATGAGAATGGCTAAAAAAAACATTTTAACTAAAGAAGAACAAGTAAAAGCAAAGAAGCAAATAATTCATACAATGGAATGTGAAAAGTTGATTGTCTCTGAACAAGATGTGAAGAATATAGAAAATATTCTATCAGGGGATAAGACTGTAGATGAAGTTATAGCAGAAGAACAATCAAGAATGAGAGAAGAAGGTTTGATTAAGTAATATGATGTTAGAGTGGGATAGAACAAACGAAGGCTCGGGCATTATTTTAGATAATAAAGCCGGCATTACGGATTGGAAGACTTTGAATGAAGTAGAACGAAGATATTCCGTTATTCGTTTGGCAGAATTTAAAAATTTAGAAAAATCAAGAAAACCAATTTATGATGAAAGATATTTTTTGTCAATTCATAAATACCTTTTTCAAGATATATATCCTTGGGCAGGGACAATAAGAGAAGTTGATTTGTATAAAGAAAATTCTGCATTTGCACCTTCTAGATTTTTACAAAATAGTTTAGATGAATTCTTTTCTAATTTGAAAAAAGATAATTATTTACAAGGTTTTACAAGAGATGAAGTTACTGAACTTAGTTCTTATTATATGCTAGAACTTAATTTTATCCACCCATTTAGAGAAGGGAATGGCAGGACTAAAAGATGTTTTATGACTGAACTTTTAAAAGGGGCAGGGTATGACTTGGGATTAGAAAAGATTGATGCAAATCAACTTGTAATGGCTGACATACTAGCATTTGATGATAATGAATCCGGAATAAAAGCGAATCCTTCATATTTTAAATTTTTAATCAATTCATCTATTCAACCATTAAAACAAAATACAAATAATCTACAAAGAACAAGTGTTGATTCATTAAACCGATTTTTATGGGTGTATGACAGGTATGATAGTAGAGCATATTTTAAATCAAAGAATTCACTCGTAGATGCAGAAAAAAAGTTAATAGAACTTTTATCAATAGAGCAGGGGAAGGAACGAATAAAGGTTATACTAGACCGTATAATTAGCAACGAAACAAAAATATCAGATGGAACTGCAGAATATAGAAAGACCATTATAAATCAAGCTAAAGAATATAAAATTCAAATAGATACCAATCAAATAAAGAAGGAGACAGCTATGACTAAAAAGAACAATTTAGAAGAAGAAATAAATAAAAAAGGTTTGAGCATAGCGGACAAGCTTGATATTTTTTATTCATATTATGACCCTTATTATCGATTTGATGAGACCGGTAGTTTTTCTCCAAAGGAAGATTATCACGGTATTGGATTAAAGCAAATCAAAGAAGATTTAGCAACAGTCGAAGGTAGGAAAGGGATAGATAATTTCCTTCAAGATATAATAAAAACCGATGAGAGAACTGAATTTGTAAAAACAGCTAAAGATTTAAGACTAGAATTATTAAATCCAACTATTAAAAATGATAGTTTGTCTTCATTTTTAGAAACAGCACAGCAGAAACAAGAATATCAAAAGGATTCAAAAAAAGAATCAACTAAATCCCAAAAGAAACAACAAGAAATAAAATAATGAGTGTAAAAAAAGACTGAATGGGTGTAATTTTTTCCCTTATGGGTGTAATTTTTACACCACAAGGTGTAATTTGTAAACTCGATAGGTGTAAAAACTCCACAAGAACTAAATAAATATAAATATATAAAATATTAAACACAAAGAAAGAAGTATTATATAAATAAATATATATATATATAAATTATTATATGTAATTATATATAGGCAGATGCAGTTTGCCCCGGTCATAATATTTCTTTCTTTTTCTGTGTCTAAAAGAGAACTTTCAAAGATATTTAAAAAGATGAAGTTAGTGCTATTTTTGGGGCAATTTTTTTATAGGTGTAAATTTTACACCTATAAGGAAATGAAGTGTAATTATTGGCACCTGTAATTGAATTATTGGCACCTGTAATTAAAGCCCAATTTTCTATAGGTGTAAATTTTACACCCATAGAAATTTAAGACTTTGTTCGAAAAATAAAAGATTGTGTCGATTTTGTAATTATTGGTGCCTAAAATTGTTTTATGATTTTAATTTATGGTGTCTAAAATTATTGACTTTTTGTTTGATACTTATTATAATAAAACATATATAAGAAAGATTTTAATGGTATGGAGTTAATTGATGATAGATACGACTGAGAAAAAAAGTAAAGCAGGAAGAAAGCCAATTTTCCCTGAAGATAGGGTCAGGATAAGTTTTAGATGCGAAAAAGAACTTGCAGATGATTTGAACGAACTTATAAAATTAAAAAAACAAGAAGATAGTGATTTTACTTTAAATCAGTATATTGTAACAGTTCTTAAAGAAAAAGTGATGTTCGATTTATTCAAAATGAAAAATAAGAAATAGAAAAGGTATTTGATATGAGTGAAGAAAAAATAGGAGTTGCACAACTTGGTACAGAACAGTTTGTTGCATTAGATTTCATATTATTGGATTCAGAAATTATTGGAGCTGATGAAAAGATTCTTTATGCAATGCTCAAGCGATTTAAGAATCGTAATTCTAAATTTTGTTATCCATCACTTCATACTTTGTGTGTAAAATTGGGGTGGACAAAGAAAACTCTTTTGAAGAAATTAGATAATTTGATTGATGTAGGGCTGATAAGAAAAATAGCAAGTCGTAGTCCAAAATCTAATAATCAATACATACTATATCCACCACAAGCTGTTTTAGGTGGCAAACAATTAAATATATCTGATTTGACTGAAGATGAAAGAGATGTTCTTGCCGAAATCGATGCAGGGCAAATAATACATAATGAAAAGACCGGAAAGATAATGATTTGTGCATCAGAAAAACTTGCATTTTATATGAGACAAATCTATAAAAGAATCGAAATATATTGGAATTCTATTAAGAATAATGAATCTCTTGAAGAAACTGAAGTTATAATTGAAGATATTAAAAGATTTTATGAAGGGATAGCAAGTTGTCCGTATGTTTTGCTTGACAAAAGGATTACTGATAGTAGTGAAAAAATTAAGTCTGAAGATTATTTGGAGAAAGTAAAAGATTTTGATTTTGAAAGCATAGTTGAAGTAGTGAGAAGTGTTAAAATCAATGGAGTTCCTTCTGAATTTAAAACAATGTCTGAAAGTTCCTATGTATTATCGTATTTGTGGGCAAAAAGAGATGTGTTCTTAAAAACAACTCTTATAAATAAAATTGAAGAAACAAGTAAACAAATAAAAATATAGAATGACAATAAATCATTCTATTTTTTTATATAATATGATATCACAATTCTTGCAAGAAAAATAATATCATTTTTTTGTTTGTGTTTAATATATTATTGTTTTTAAAAAAAATATGCTACAATATTTTATGGAGAGATAGCGAATGGCAAAAGAGAAATGTTCTTATTTTGAAGAAAGAGATGTAAAAATTCGAGAAAGAATGAATAATATGTTAGCAAAATTACCCTTATATGTTTCAGATTATATTGTTAACTTAGAAAGTAGGGGATTATCTTCATTAACTCGATATAATTATTTAGAAGATATATCTTTATTTTTTCAATTTATTGCAGGAAATTCATCAAAAATGAAAGATGTTAGCTTTCAGGTTCTAGAGAGTTTAAAGCCTATTGATATTCAAAAGTTTTTGTCTAATATGGCGAGTGGAAGACAGAAAATTAGTGGAAGAAAGATTTTGTTATCGAAAAGTGGGATTAAGGCACAAGCACGAAAGTTGTCTTCAATTAAATCTTTATATAGATATCTTTTTATAAATGACTTTATTGCATCTAATATGACAACTAAGATTGAAACACCAAAGTTATTAGATGAAGACAACACAATTAAAAGAATTGATTATAGTGAAGCAATTGAAATGATGAAGGCTACTGACAGTACAGGGGTATTTAGTGAGCATCAAGAAAAATACAACGATGGGTTCATTAAGCATCGTGATAGGGCAATTATTTCAACTTTTTTTGCGACCGGGATACGAGTGTCAGAACTTGTTGGATTAGACTTAAACACTGTCAATTTAAAGAAAAAATATATTGATGTTAGAAGAAAAGGGGGAAGATTAGAAAGATTATATATCAATGATGATTTAATTGATATACTAAACACTTGGTTAACTTATAGAGAAACGGAAAATATTCCAAAGGAAGAGCAAGCTTTTTTTATAAGTATTCAGAAAAAAAGGATTAGTGTTGATGCAGTAGATGATGTTATAAAAAAGTATGCTATGGCAGTTTTAGGGAAAAAATTGTCTCCACACAAACTCAGAGCAACTTATGGGACAGAATTATATAAAAGAACGGGTGATATATATCAAGTTGCAACGGCATTGGGTCATAAATCTGTTGATACAACTAGAAAACATTATGCTGATTTCGATGAACAAAAGAAAAAGGATATAGCAGGGAAGGTAAAGGTGGGGTATTAAAATTTATAAAAAATAATTTCAATATCTCGCCATAAAATATAGATTTTAAGGAGAGATAACGGAAAATAGCCAAATTTTGGCTATTTTTTAATGAACAATACTTCATTTATAATCTTAAAAATCTCTCTGAGAGCATTTTAGAGAGTGTAAAAGTTTGAATAATACTATGCAAAGAAAAAGCACATTAGAAGTTTCTAATGTGCGCTTTTTTATTTTAACTTAACAGGTCTTCTAAACTTTATTATTAAAAATACAGCAATAGCTACAACTGTTACAATTAAGACAATAAAAACAACTAATCCTGCCCAATTTAATTCCTGTGATTCAACAATAGTAAAACTATACGAATTTTGATTTCCTGCTTTATCTGTAAGCATTAAAACATATCTTCCAACATTTGAGATGTTTGATAAATCATCATATACGACTTGACCGTTTCGATATAGTTTACAATCTGCAACTTCATTTTCATCATATTTTATTGTAACAGTTCCAATAAAATCTTGTGATAAATCGAATTCTGAACCATCAGAAGATAAAATAGTTGCTGTTGGTAAACTTGTTTTTATTGTGAAATAATAATTATTAGTTAAGTCAAAATCATTTGTGATTGTGATTCTATATGAACCATCTTCATTTATATTGAATGTAAATCCATTCAACGACCAATTAGTGTAGGTTTTATAGTCTTGATTTTCATCAAGTTTGCTAACTTCAATTGTTGCGTTTCGGTCAGAAATTGTTACTAAAACTTCTTTGTTTGTATAATCATAAGAATTTAATGTTTCTAAGCCTGCCGTAATAATAGCTGATGGTCTCATATTAGCATTGACATAATAATCATAACTGACTCCTATTCCATTAGTAAATGAGAACTTATATGTTCCACTTTCATCAAATCTAAACATTCTAGAAGAAAGCTCGGTATAGTTTGTAAATGGAATATATTCCCCATTTTTCCTAATGTTAATGGTATAGGTATAGTTTGGGTCTTCCCAACTGATTGTAAAAGATTCATCTATTGTTTGATTATTTGTTATAACCTTTCCTGATTCGGTTTTAATAACTATAATTGGTATATTTGAATTGATTTGAAAATTATAAGTAGTAGTATTCCCTGCTTTATCTGTAAGGACAATTTTGTAAACGCCATCAGATGTTATCTCTGCCCCTTTATAATAGACCTTATCGTTGCAAGTAGCAGTAATTCCTTCTTCACTCCAAGTGCAATATACATTTTTGTTGGTTATTCCGTTATTTGCAAACTCACTTCCATTTTCCAAAAATAGTTGTCCCGATGGAGCTGTTTTATCAATTGTAAATTGTTTTGATGATGTATTCCCGGAAGCATCTTTAATAATGATTTCATAAGTTCCTTCTTCTGTTAGAGTTTTATCTTCCGGAAGAGCTATAGGAAAAGAGTCTTTTGTTAAACTTATAGTTATAGGTGATTCCAATTCATTAGGCTCTGAATATGAAATAAAAACATTTGTATTTTTATATCCCCCACTTTCGAAAGATAAAGAATCACTTATTAAATCAAATGTCGGAGCTGTCATATCAATATAAAATTCAAATCTTCTACTATTGTAATCGATATCTAATAATTCTATTAAATAATATCCTTCAGTATAGATTGTAGTTCCTGATAGATAATATTCAGCAGAAATATTGGTTTTAACCATTTCCCCATCTACCCAAGTATATGATACACCATACATCTTTGCAGTAGTGGTTGTATCATACCAAGTTATGGTTACTTTTTTGTTATAATATCCTTTTTCATCTTCTTCTAATTGTACTTCATTTGTTCCTACAACAATGGTTGCATTTGGTTTTTCTCTTGAGAAAGCATATTCTCTTGAATATGTTCTACCAAAGTTATCAGTTATTTCGATATAATAATAACCTTGTGTATTGAATATAAAAGAAGTAGATTCTGTATTGATAGGAGTTCCTTTTGAATCTTCTGTTAAATCTATCCAAGTATCAGTTGCTTGTAAATATTTTTTTATTATAACGGAAGTTATTTGAACATTATACTCCCCTGTTGGTATTCCATAAGATAATGTTAATTCATTTTTTTCTTTATTAACTGATGGGTCATTTATAAAAGGTTCATTGACTGATACATAGAAAGTATAAGTATTAGTTGGCACACGATGAAAAGCAGTCCAATGGTTTATAGCTGTTATGTTGTACTCTCCGGATACATTAAATAAGTAGTTATTATTAGATTTGTCAGAATTTAAAATATCCAATAGTTCATAATAAGTATAAACTGTAGCAACACTTCCTATTCCTTCTTTTTCTATAACTAACAAAGAATCATCATCAATGTCAAAAAGTGTCAAATCTAAATATGAACCAAACCTAGTATTTTCTTTCGTAAGAGTTTGAGTTAATGAAGAATTTTTTAAAGTGTATTGAACTTCAGGAGCAACTTTTTGAATATAGATATAATACATTACTTTATCGCCAAATGGATTAATCTCTTCTATTGTGTAAGTTCCTGCAGTACTAATAGTAAAGGTTGAACTAGCACCAAAATCTTGTTTTACTCCATTTATCCATATATCAACATAAGGTTGTTTTATAAGTTGAAATTCATCTAGAAGAAATAAGTTATAAGAGATGCCATTATTAATCTTTTTCTTATAAATTTCTTCTCCTTCGTGTGGTGTTGAAGGTTTTGATTTAGAAAAATAAGTATTGTTTGAAATGCTTGCTTTTGCATATTCTAAAATGGAAGAATCGAGAGCTTCTTTTGAGAAATAAGCATTTTTTTCAGATGAATTATTTCTTTGTTTGTAAATATAATAATTTCCTTCTTTTCTATTCAATGGGTCGTCCATTCCAATCCCGGCTGTCCAAGTTCCTCCATCATAATAAGCAGTAGTAACGGTAGCCCATTCTCTATCAATTGCAAAAGCAAGCACATTATCATAAGATGCCCAAGAATTATATTCTTTGGTTTCTGCATCTTCATCTAAATAAGTCTCATACCATCTAGCAATTGGACTTTTTTCAAGCAAATTTTGATTATAATTTAGGTCAACAACATTTGAATTGGTAAATACAACTTTATAAGTATCTACAGCATCAGTTGTTTTAGTTACAGTAATGGTATATTCCACATTCCAAGTTAAACCATATTGACCCGGAGATATAGTTGTTCCATTATCAATTTGATGCCCATTGATTTCAATTTTTTTTACAGCATATTCGGTTGGTTCCCAACTTATAACACTGCTGTCTTCAATACAAAATACATCATCATATCTAATGCCTGATTCTATATTTAATAATTGAGCAAATGGTTCTATGATTAAAGTGTAATATATCTCTCCACCTAAAGCTGTAAAAAGTTTTAGTTTGTATGTTCCATCAGGTAAATACATTAGATTATATCCTGCTTGTCCATTGTTTGTTTCTTCATAATCTTGAGAAATTATAGAACCATCAAGATTTAAAACAGAACCCCAAACATTACATTCATCAGTAGTATCGTTATCATAAAAAGACCCATTCCATTGGAAAAACATATTTTTATTATCAGTCTTATAAACCCCACCTGCTTCTATAGTGTCTGTATAACATTCATTGTTTACATCATAAACTGTTTTTGTTAATTTCCCGGAAATTGGTTTATATTGTACTTTAAATTCGTTTGATTTATATGTTACATATTTATCTCCATTATTCCATAACCAAACCCAATGAATTTTGTATTTATAAATTATTTTAAATGTATAATATTGATATTTTTCAGTTAAATGACTCATCTCAATTTCTTGAGTTTCATTTTGCCAAAGGCGAGTTGAAAGAGTTTCTTTAAGTTCTCCATCTTTGTATATTTCGACATAAAGAGTACCTTCAGTTTGACTGTGGGCTCCATTCCACCAATCAGGTAAAGAATTTGTTCTTACAGAGATAGATTTGATTTCTTGATAAACAGAAACATTATTTGTAGATTTATCTTTCAAGTCATATTTTATAGAAATACATTGACCTGAGCATAAAACATTTTCACTTTGGACGCCCCCTTCGTTTTGTCCATATCCTGAAGAACTTTCTCCTGAAGAAGAAAAACCTGCAGTATCAGTTAACCGACCTTCTACACTATAAGCATAAACCCCTTCATTGTTATATGAAGTAAAAAATAAAGCAGAAAACAAAGACAATAACATAAATAATGCAAACGAAAAAATTATAAATTTTTTTCTAGTCATAACTTTTACTCCTTATTTCTTTAAATTTTTTATTTCAGTTATTATAGCATCAACATTTTCTATCAAACCATCTTTTGCTAAAGCTCTCAAATTAGAAATTACAAGATTATATTTTTTATTAGAGAAAGCTTGAATAATGGCTTCTTTTTTATTTTCAGGGATAGAATTTAATACTTCAGATAATTCATCATCTATTTTTTTCTTTGTGTCCAAAACCGGTTTTTTTGGCTCAAAAAGAGCTTGTCTTTTTTCTATATCATAAGTTAATTCACTCAAATCAAAGTGTTTAGGCTTGAATACTTGTTTAGATTCTTTTTCCACAAGGAATTCTTCCTTGTAACCTTTAAATGCAGGCAATGTGTGGTAAAAGATAGGGATAAGAGAAGTTTTTGCAGGATATTCCTGAAAGGCTTTAATATAAGCTTCTCCCCGTTTAATTCTTCCCAACTCATCTGCTCTAACCAAAGGTTTTCCTGTTAAGTTTGAAGAATTTGAAGTGGTTTCACCAATAACGGGCTTTGCAGATACGGAAGTTTGTCTTACTGTTTCAGACCCGAGTAAGAATTCATAATATTCTTGAGTTTCTTTATCCGAAGTTCCCAAGTATATATGGAGTTGACATTGTGTTTGAATAACAGCAGTAATATCTTTTCCATATATATTATTTAGTTGCCCGAAAGACTGAATTATTAGTAAGAATATTATTCCCCTACTTCTACTGATAGACAACCATTTAGAGATATTTTCAAATGGTGGCAAATTTGCAAATTCATCTAATAAGAAGAAAACATTTCTTTTTAGTCTGTTTTCAGTAATCGAAGCTTCCTTAATTAAAGCTGAATATAACAAAGATATAAACATTGTAGCGACTGAATATCGGCTATCTGATTCATCAGGTATAATCAGGAAAATTGCTGTAGGCTTTGAAGTTATTTCACCGAAATCAAATTCATCTTCGCCAAGTAAATATTCCAAACCACTTAATTTATTTAGGAATGTTATAGCCATTGACTTAAAAGAATCTCTCATAGATTCGGCTTTATTATTGGCATATTGCGAACCTAGATTTTTAGCATTAGATGTTGAAGGTCTGTTGTTTATAAAATCAATTAGGCTATCTTCATCAGATGATAGAATATATAGAACTTGATTTAAAGTAACTTTTTCTTTTGTTACTTGTAATTCAGGAATTTCTGTATCTTCTAGTAAACCCCAAATAATAGCAGAAATTAAAGAACGAGAACCTTCTGTCCAAACAGCTTCGGCTTTATGTTCCTGTGGAACAATACTAGAAGCAATTTGTTTAATTTGGTCTTTTAATTCTGACAATGTTGTTCTTCTCGAACTCTCAACAGCATTATTTACGATATCCAAATCATCATAAGCTTTTCCTTTATATTCAAACCAATAATCGATATTTTTATCATCAACAAAATCGGTGTTAAGATTATGTTCTTTTATATACTCTGATAAAATTTCATCGTGTTGTTTTATTTTTTTATATTCATTTAGTTGCTCGATGTAATCATCATAAAGTTTTGATAAAGGATTAAATCTTAATGAATTTTCCGGCTGTCTTAAATCTAATTTTTTTATTGTCCAACCTTTTTTTTCTAATACTCCACTTTCCTTTTCATAAAGTTCTCCCTTTGGGTCAGCTATGACTAAGGAAGGTTTATCTGTACTGTTAGAAATAAATTGAATAGTTGGTTCAAGAAAGTATGTAGTTTTCCCACAGCCTGTAGTTCCTGTCAAGATACAATGTCTATCATAGCTTAGATTTCCTGTTAAATTGTTTCTATCAAATTGAGAATTTACAAGCAATCCAGCTTTATAGTTTCCTTTTTCAAATTCTACTTTAGGGAATATTTTGTTAAGTTCTTTTTTCTCTAGCCATCTACTAGAACCGTGTAGATTACTTTTTGATTTAGTAATTTTATCTACTGAAGAATTTGTATTTGTTAAATATCTTCGTGATATATAAAATAATGGAATAATGAGAAATAAAACAATTATTATTGTAGCAATGTAAAAAGTATCTTTTCCAAAGAAAACATTTGTTTGCCATACAAAGGTAAAGTTGTTATGAATTAATGTGTTTAATAATCCACTAAAAGGAATAGATAGTAAAATTACAATACCAATGTATAAAATTGCTTTTAAAATTTTTTTCTTCATTTAAACTCCTATTGATGAAGAGAAAGTTTTGCAAGTTGAATTTCTAACTCTTCATTTTCTTCTAATTTTTTTCTTAATTCTTTAAAAGCTTTTTCTGTATCTTCTCGATGAGAACTTAAAGCCAAAAGAGTTGAGGTTGCCTTTGAAAAAGAGACAAGCTTTTTGTTATTTCTGTAAACTTTTGTATTTGGGTTTTTAGTCTTTGTTTTTTCGAATTTTAAACTATTTCTTTTTAACACTTGAGCTGTTTGAATTGTTATATTCCCTAATCTAGCAAAAACATCATCTATCCTATCTGATACATAGCTTTTTAATTTATCAGGTGTCTTTATGTTGTTATTAGTGTAAATAGATTCTAATTTGTTTTTTCTATCAGTAACATATTTTTTATAATCATTATATTGTTTTTTTATTTCAGGGAAATTTGAAATCATCTTTGTAGTAATTTTATCTATCATTGGCTTTAATTGTTTCATATTTTCGCTGTTGTAAGAGATTCGCCCTGTTGCAGGAATGTTGTTAGCCAACATAGTCAAATCGTTTTCAAGCAAACTTTCTTTTCTTTGTGTCCAAATGGCTTTCGAAAAAGAACTTCGCAATTCTTGTCTTTTTTCAAAAGATGTGTCTTTTTCAAAGCTAAGTTCTTTTTCGATGCAGAATTTTGCGTTAGCAAAATTATGCGTGGCGATTTGGCCTTTAGAACTAAAAGACAAATCGCCATTTTTTTTGATATGCTGTGGTTCTTTTTCAAACATAATAAATTGAATATGATAATTATCGGTATTTGTATGGAATCCTGCGAACCATTCAATATTGTTATAATCCAAGTGAGAATGTTTTAGGAAGGCAGGCATTGTTTTTTTCATTAAATTGAGAGCTTGCTCACAAGTATTGCAATTTTCTTTGCCATACTTTGTTTCAAAACTTATTACACCTTCCCAAATTATACTTTCTGATTTTTTGAGTTTTTCTTTTATATCTTTGAGTTTTTCTTTGGGAATCATTCCATCTTTTGAAAAAAGACCATTAGCCCCCGGTCGTTCTGAAATGTAGTTTAGAATATCCTTTTCAGGAATCATTCCCTTTTGCATTTCGAGAATTGTTTCTTTTTGTTCTTGTGTAAGATTTTTTTGTGTTGCACTTTCTCGTGATAGATAATCTATAATATTGTATTCTGTATTATTGCACGAGTAGAAAGCTCTTTTTTGAGCCCATAACGATATATTTGTCGTATTGGGCTTTGGTGGGTAAAATCTCGTTCTTATTAAAATATTTGGGGTCTTAGAATTATTCGCCATTCATATCGCCCCCTTCTCGCAACTCTTCAACAAATCGTTCAGGAAGTTCATCATACATTCCATTTTCGATTTCTGTTTCAGTTACTTCTTGACCTAAAGATTGAGCAACAAGTAAATTGTAAATTGCGTTTGACTTTTTGTTTTTAATTTGTATCATAGCAGAGTTGTCTTTAGACATTTTTCTCACTTCTTTAAGAACAAGTCCTAAGAGTCTTTTTATCTCTTCTGAAGAGTTTGTAAAATTGTTGAGTTCATCTTTATTCGCAGATAAAACATCAAGACCCAATTTTATTAGTTCTTGAGCAAATTCATTGTCAGATACTTTTTCTCTTCTTGTTTTTTTAATTTCATTATATTTGTCAGCAAGTTTTTTGTCTTGAATTCTGACATAAATTTGTTTGCATTGAGCAAGTTTTTTGTCTTTCATAAAGAAAACTCCTTGAATATGTAGTCGCTATTATTATATTATTTTTTAGGTCAGATTGCAAGTGTATATCTTTTGAAACAGGATAAGAAGTGCGACAAATTTTAAAATAATAGTCTAAAACTCCAATAAAATAAGCATATTTGCGTGTCGCACACATATTTTATTATGTTGCATTTTGTCGCACTTTGAATTATATACAAATCGAAAACCGATTTTATAGAATAAAAGAGAAAGGTGGGCTTTCTCTTTTGTTTATTCTTTATCTATACTGTCTTGAAGTTTGTTTGCTTCTGTTTTGTATTTTTTGTAAATAATGAATGAAATAATAATAGCGACTATCAATGCTCCACATATACTTGAGAGAACAATCATTGCAGTTTGATTTGAATTTCTTACAAGAATCCAAGCTATCATTAAGCCCATTAGAACGATAGCTAAAACAACCATAGTGATTGTTGTAATTTTGCATACTTTTAATTTTTTTGCTTGCATTTCTTTTAATTCTTTTTCTTCCATTTTTATCTCCTTTATTTTGCATCTTTGACAAATATTTTTTCTTCTTCGATTAATTCAATATTGACCCCCACCCTTTGATATGTGTCAATAAAGAATAATGCTTGTCCTAGTTTTGCTTGACTAATAAAGTCTTGCTCATCTTCTGTTAAACCAACTCCACTTCTAAACATATCGACTAAGTCGTGCAGGTCATCTTCTGCCAAGTGAAATACGATTTTATATTGACAGTTATTGATAAGGGCTGATGCCTTTGCTTGAACTTCAGGAGTTCTCCCAATGAAGTCTTTTATGTTCTGAGTTGTTGTAATCAAACTACCTTTATACTTTCTTATTCTTTTTGCCATTTGATACATAAAGTCCAAAGCGACAGGAAATTTTTCATCAATGAAACAGTGAGCTTCATCTATAATAATAACAATATTTTTATCATCATTATATTGCAGATTGTGTTCTCTGTTTTTAATAATTTCTTGTTCTAAGAATCGAATAACCAATAACATTTGAGCATTTGCAATGTTTTGGTTTTTATTTGTTAATAATTCCCTGAAATTAAATACAGAGAAATCGTTATCGATTTCAAGTGTTGTGTATCCGTTCCATAGTGAGCTGTTCAACCCTTCCCCGGCGAAACGACCTATATAATTTTCCAACTTTGATAAATTTTCTTTTTCATAAGAATCTTTAGTTTCTTTAGTTTCCTTTTTTATTAAATCTATTAAATCATCAAAAATTGGAAAATCTGAAGCTTTTAATTTTTTAAAGTCTGTTTTATTTGTGATGCCTTTAGTGTTATATAATTTAAGAACTAAATTATCAAGAAGACACATAGCATCGAGTTCTATTTCGGGTAAGATAATTCTGAAAAATTGATTCAGAAATTGAAGAGTTAAAGTCAATGGATTTTGTGAATTCTGATAGTTTTCTATTTTTTTCTGTTTAAGTTGTGTTACTATTTCTTCGCCTAGAAATTCAGTCAAATCATTTTGTAAAGTTGAAGGTATATTTGTTTCACCATTAGATTCGCTTTCCGATTCTAGTGGTGGGAATATTTGAAAAGGATTTATTCTTTGATTTGCTAATCCTGAAACATCAATTTCACTTCCTGCGTGTAATTTACATACATAAGAATATTCATTTTCAGGGTCAATAGCGATAATCTTCGTGTTATCACAAGCCAATTTAGACATAAGAGCTTTAGTAAAATATGATTTGCCCTGCCCGGACTTTCCTAGAATAACAGCAGAACTATTTACACGAGTTCTATCTCTTTTAAATAAATCAAATATAACCGGGATTCCTTCTTCATTATAACCAATAAATTTACCATTTTTATCCATAAGATTTTCAGACACAAATGGAAAAACTGCAGATAAAGAACTTGAGTTTATAGAATAACCGATTTTTACAGATTTTAACATTAAAGGTGTTGGAATTAAAGATACATATCCATCTAACATATTAAAATTAAAGTTTGTTAATTTAAAGCCAACATCTCTAATTCTTCTTTTAATTTCTTTTTCTGAAGTAGTGGAATTACTTAATTCAGTGCAGACAATAAAGTCTGTCTCGTACATCAATTCATTACCGTTTACAAGCCTTTCAAGAAGTTCTTCTGAAGTTTGGTATTGGGTTTCTAATTGTTTTCTCTCGCTTTCTCTTCTTGCAGATGCGTATCGAGAATTCAATTCAACCATATCTTTGTCTATAGTTCTAATTGATTTGTATTGTTCTTGTTGTTTTATTTTCATCACAACTTTAGTTCCGGGCATATTCATTAAACCTATGCCCCACCCGTTTGTAACTGCTATAAGATAGTCTCTTATTGAGAATATACCGTATTCATTACCATCAACAATTATTTTATTTGACTGAACTTTAATTTCGTTTGGTGTTGCCCAAGACAAATATTTTTTTTCATCAAGTTTATCAATTTCATCTTTATCAAAATTTTTGTTGTAAAAGTTTTTAAGAAATAATGCTAATCCTTTCTTGTCTAATCTAGTTGCTGTTAATCCAATATTTTGAAGTTGGTCTAGTAAGGTATTTGTTAAATCTTCTAAAACTTTATCAATTTTTTCATAAACAACTAAATAGTATGAAGGTTGATAAATCTTTTGGTTAAGACTTAGATTTTTATAAAATTCATTTGTAATTTTTATGTGTTTATCTCTTACTTTCTGTGCAACAGTTCTTTTCTTACTGTCAGAAATTTCAGGGGTTAAGAATTCTTTAAAATCTATTGCTGTTTCGAGTTTTACAATACAACCTTCAGTTATTCCCTTTAAGGCATTACTAAACAAATCTATTGCTCTATCTTGTTGCTTCAAAGTTTGTTTAAAGAAGTCGTATCCTTCAATTTTTATAACTGCTCCACGATAATCACTTTTTGTTATCAAGGTATTATTTTTAATAGCTTTTATAGGCATTATTAATTCAATTTTTTGGCGAGTTTTTTTAGAGTTTTTATAATATTTTTTATTTATCACAAGGAATGTAAATAATGAAGCTAAAAGCTTATACCCTTTACGATATTGAATGTTTGTTACTAAAAATCCAAAAAATATAGTTTCTATACTAGCTATAATCCATTTAGCAAATCCTATATTTGACCTAAATGTAATAACAAGGAGTAACAAATATACTGTTGCAAATATCATATCGAAAATTGTTACTCCCCTGAATATCTGGAAGCCAACACGAGTTTTCTTTGGAATGATTCTCATATTTTACTCCTTTTATTGTTTTGTAGCTTTGCCATCTTCTCCCCCACTTGTAGATGAAGAATGTTTAGATTTGATTGCTTTTGATGTGTTTGTTATATCATTTTTAGTGTTATGATAAACTCCACCTAAAACACCATATCTTCGGAAATTATTGATATGGTCTTTCCCCCAAGCTCCAAGAGAAGATAATTTATTGCGTTTTGTAGCTTTACCATCTTCTCCCCCACTTGTAGATGAAGAAGAATTGTTGGAGTTATAACTTTCTCCTACGGTGTTTGAAACACCTGCACTTCTTGACATTTTACTGCCAATAAGTGCTGCAGAACTAAGGGTAACTCCACCAAGAAGAGCTGTGCTACCAATTTTCAAACCGGCTGTTGCTTTCCTTAGAGAGTCTGCAGTCTCTCTTCCTTCATTTGCTCCAATATTATCTCCCACAAGGTTTGCTATGATTTCTCCACCACGACTTGCAAAGAAAGACCCTGAAATGATAAATAATAAATTAAATACTTGTGCAGTAAATGAACCTTCTCCAAAGATGGCAAAGGCAAAGTTTTTAATAACCGGCATACATACCAAAAATAGACTTATACAAACGATAATACCACCGGAAGCTAATAATTTAGCGATAACACTATCTCTCCAAATGCCAAATCGAGAGCCATCATCTAAAGGAGAAATGGCTAAAATTATAGGACTAATTATATAATAGAAAATAAGCATAAAAATTCTTTCAGCTAATTTGAATCCCATCATAAACATTGCAACAAGAACAATAGAACCACCAAAGATTCCTATAATATAATTTACACCATCAGGCGAAATATCGAATTGCATAGCATAGTTATCTGCAGTTGTTTTGTATGAAACATCGTTGTTAGTTGCAGTTTCAAAGACTTCTTGTGCGACAGACCAATCAGTCGCTGAATCCATAACTTGTCCTGTTCCGGGATTGACATTCATTGAGTTAATGATATATTGGGTAGCATCACTAACTAAAGTTATAAAAGTGAAGAAAAATATAGGAATAAGAACCATAATAACTATACTTGATATAGTTCTTACTGCAATGCCTTTTTGGGCTTTTACGGGGTCATCAAGCTTTCTAGATAAGACTGCTCGAATACTTGCTATAGCTATAACAACAACTAATACTACAACTCCTAGAATAATGAGCCATTTAAAAACCATTTTAATAGTATCATCTTTTGCTAAAGTCCCAAGTAATGAATCACCTGAATTAGATGTGTTTAAGCCACAAAGAGTTAAAACAACTTTATAAACTTCATCAACTAAATTTAAAATTCCTTGCATCATAGAATAAAGAAGTTTATAAAACCAAGTATCTATTCCAAATATTGCTCCCAACATTGAAACACTGTTCATAGTTTTCTCCTTATTCTATGTTAAAATCGTAAAAACTTATAGGATTTTCTATATCTCCTGAAGCTTTATATGAGTTATAACCTGTTGAGATTTTTTCTGTTCCTACTGAAAAAATAAAATACATATTCTTAGGTGCATCAAATTCAGAAGATTTTTCAAATTCGGCTATATCTGATTGAAAATATGGATATTGATATGAGTTTGTATTATTGACAACGCAATAGATATCAAATTTTTTTTCTGTGCTTGAAATTTCTGTAGAATCAGAAGTCCAATCTGCAAGAACATTACCATTATTTTCAAATTCTATACTAAAATATAGATTTTCAATGCTGTCAGAATTTCCTTTAACTTTAAAACTTATATGGGTAAAAGAAAAATCTCTTTTTGCTTCTAAAATAAAGTACTCATATCTATTAAAATCAGATAATTTTTGAAGCTGATGAATATTTGAAGGTTTATCTACCATTCTTGCTGTTACAAAATTAAATCTATCTTCAAAGGATAGTGTTGGTTCAGTTATTGTCGGTGGTTCAGATGTTTTTCCCCCACAGGCTGTAAGTCCCACGCAGGCAAAAATTATAAGTATAAAAGAGAACATCTTAATTAGTATATTTTTCATTATTCAACTCCTTCTGTTATTACAATAAAGTTATCAATTGCAAAATTTTTTAAAAAATTTTTGTTTAATGAGTGTTCGTTTTCTTCTTCATTAGAGCTTTCATCTTCCGGATAGGTAAAATATATTCTTATATCATAAGAATCATCAACACTAACTTCTGATTCGTTAAAACTTACAGAAACGGCATTTAGTTGTCTACTAACAAAAACAGAAGTTTTTTGTCTATCTTTTATTCTGTTTTGGGATTCCCAAATCATTTGGGCTTCTTCTGTTAATTCTTCCCAATTAGATGGGAAAGAAATATTTTTGTATAATTGGATTTCGATGTTAAGGTTAAAACCATCATTGTTCTCCCCTTTTATTTCAAAAGCCATTCCCAAAATATCTGTTTTTTGGTTAACTTCAAGTTGAATGTAAGAATATCTCAAATAAGGAGTGTCCCATTCTTCATCATTAGACATTGTGTCAGTTGAAAATCCTAAATCTCTAGCATCAACAGATTTGTCTTTATTGTTTTCACTATTGTACAAATACCCATCTGCTTTTGTTACTGTTAGCCATTTATTTGCAGGTAGATTCTCAGTCCCTGCACACCCTGTTATAATAAAACTAAATACGGCTATAAATACAAAAGAGAACAGGTCTCTGAGTGTTTTTAAAATTTTACTCATAACGCCTATTCTCCTTTCCTAAAATACAATACTTAAGATGGCATTAGTTATTAAAGAAATTCCACCAATTATAGCGAGAGCAATTATAGTTCCAATAGTTCGTTTTTTAGCTTTTTCTAGAGAAGTGGCATCTTTTTCGCTAAACAGATAACCAATCCACACAACAGACAATACAAGAGCAACTCCTGTTACAGCAACCCAAGAAAGAATTCCTACAGCTGAATCAATAATTTGTTGAGCTTGTGCCTTTGCTTCTGTTATTTCGGGAGTGTCAACTGCGAGCAATAATCCTAATCCGGCATTTAATAAAGTTATAAAATTCATAGCATAACCCACCTTTTTATATAGATTTACTCATATTATAATATATAGCTTATACAAAGTCAATCATTTCGGTCAAAATGATATCAAAATTCTTGCAAGAAAAATAATATCACGATGATATCATTTGTCTTGTCTTTAAAAATTTAATAATGACAGTGTTAAAAATTGTAATACTTTCTAATAATCCAATCTACCAAATTCTTTTTTGTGTTAAATAGATTTTATGTATAAAGATATCAAAATTCTTGCTATTTAAGATATCATAATTCTTGTAAATTAAGATATCAAAATTCTTGCTATTTATGATATCAAAATTCTTGTATATTATGATATCATTATTCTTGTATTATTATCAATTATAATGATATCATAATTCTTGTTATGTTGTAAGAAGTGCTATGTATTGCATAATACCCTATTTGAAATGTTTGCATAGTACTATGTTGTAGTCCCCTACCCTGCACTCAAGATTATGTCTTTATTTTGATAATTGCTGATAAATAAAGGGATTTACGAGTTATGATATCACAATTCTTGCAAGAAAAACAATATCACAATGATATCACAATTC
>ERZ1643251.1111-NODE-1111-length-32328-cov-4.850432_pt1 | contig 32328 bp, 32 predicted proteins | sample MGYA00579261_ERZ1643251 | MGnify/ENA primary metagenome ERZ1643251 (study PRJEB29033, sample SAMEA4952267) | chicken gut metagenome | biome: Broiler Chicken; feature: Gastrointestinal Tract; material: Caecum | place: Ireland | collected 2018 | study: Broiler... | reverse complement strand
TGTTGCAGAAAAGCGCATCCGAGCCCGAGAGAAACACGGCAAACCCAATGCAGCAGGCATCCAGACGGACTTATATTAAATAGGATTGCATTTCTGCAGCAACTGCGGAGTCGGGAAATTGTGCGCATGCCTCCGCACGCAGTTGCGCTTCATCACAGCCGCCACCCCAAAGATGCGTGCAAAGAAGCCGCTTTACGCCGCCTTCCTTTGCTATGCGCCCGGCTTCTGAGGCGGTCAAATGCGGCGCTATGCCTCCTCCGGCGCGTTCTGCTTCAGAAAAACACGCGTCTGCAAGCAGCAAGTCCGCCCCAGCACAGAGCGCGGGAAGATCCTCCCGCCATCCTGTGTCACCGGTGTAGAACATGCGTCTCCCGCCATGCTCGATGTCAAACGCATAGGTGGGAACGGGATGCGTCATGCGGTGCAGTGTGATGGAAATATCGCCGATGCGGGCGCGCAGATTATCCTGCGCAACGGTTATATCGTAGACGCCCGATCCAGTAAGCAGGCGATATTCTTCCTCGGGCGTATCCGGCGCGATGACGGTAAGCGGCATGGGTACATTGCGCCCTCGGGCATTGTATTGCTGCAGCGCATAACGCAGAATGAGAAGGTCACCCATATGGTCGCTGTGCAGGTGCGATAGGAGAATCGCATCGATTTGGAGCTTAGGTACGATCTGGAGCAGGCGGGAAAGCGTGCCGCTGCCCAAATCGAGCAGGAGCCTGCGCTGGCCACACTCTAAAAGATAACCGGAACAAGCTCCGCCTGGAGCTGGGAATGGGCCGTATTTCCCAAGGATTGTAAGTTTCATCTGGTTGCAGTACACCCCGTTTCAAATTGCAGTGCTAAGGATAATCTGCTCCAAAATGCGCTTGAATATCCCTTGCTGTTATGATACCATACCTGGCAAGCAAAATACATGGGAAGCGTGGATCTGCTTGTTGACAGGGATGTTTCCCATGTGTTACAATGCTTCGGTAAGCCGCTCCGCGTCGGCTTTAAAAGCGTGGTTTTTTCCAACGCCGTAACGCGGGCGAGATTGGTAAGAGGAGGTGCAGAAGTATGTATGCTGTTATCCGTACCGGCGGCAAGCAGTACAAGGTAGCGGTTGGCGATGAAGTTCTCGTTGAGAAGCTGGACGCTGACGTTGGTGCTGAAGTCGCGTTTGAGGTGCTGATGCTTTGCGGCGAAGAAGGCGTTCAAGTCGGGAAGCCTGTGGTTTCCGGCGTAACGGCCAAAGGCGAAGTCGTCGAGCATGGCAAGGGCAAAAAAGTTGTAGTCTTCAAATATAAGCCCAAGAAGAACTACCGCAAAAAGCAGGGTCATCGTCAGCCGTATACCAAGGTCAAGATCAACGCGATCGGCTAAGGCAAGATGACAACGGTGACAATTTTCCGCCAGAACGGCAGGATTGCAGGCTTTTCGGCAAAAGGGCATACCGGCTTTGCCGAAGCGGGGGATGACATTGTTTGCAGCGCGGTGAGCGCAATCACGCAAACGGCTGTGCTTGGCATTACGGAAGTATTAAAGCTTTCAGCTGCGGTTTCCGTGCACGATGCAAAGCTTTCCTGCATGTTGGAAAAAGATATTGCCGATATTGATTGGCAAAAGGCGGAACTGATTTTAGAAACGATGGCGTTGGGGCTGCGCTCCATCGCAGATTCCTACGGTGATTACATCAAGATAATTGAAAGGGAGGTGTAACACGATGATGAAGATCAATTTGCAGCTTTTCGCGCATAAAAAAGGTGTGGGCAGCTCGCGCAATGGCCGTGACAGCGAATCTAAGCGCCTTGGGCCGAAACGGGCGGATGGCCAATTTGTCCTCGCGGGCAATATTCTGGTTCGGCAGCGCGGCACGCATTTTCATCCGGGCAACAACGTTGGAATTGGCAAGGATGATACGCTTTTTGCAAAGGTTGACGGCGTAGTCCGCTTTGAAACAAAGCGGATGGGTCGCAAGCAGGTCAGTGTTTATGCAGAGGAAGCTGCTGCTAACTAAGAAAAATGTTAAAAAAAACCCATTCCAAATTGGAATGGGTTTTTTAATAGCGATATGTTTGCTCAAATGTTCCTCTGCAATTCCAATTGGGAGGTTGCGCTGCTCCATGTATGAAAAGGCAAATTGGCAAAACGGGGTTTTGACGGTTAGCGGCATAGAATGTTTGAACCTTGAACGAACGCTTTCATGTGGGCAGTCATTCCGGTGGAAAAAGACAGAGCGCGGATGGTTTGGCGTAGCTTATGGATGCGCCGCATATGCGCAGGCCCAAAACGGAATGCTGCGTATTTTTCCATGTGCGCAAAGCGATGTGCCGCGATGGATTTCATATTTTGATCTCGTGCGGAATTATACGGCGATTGAGACGCAGCTTCGCTCGGATGCACGCCTTAGCGCTTGCCTGCCCCATGCGTCTGGCATCCGCGTGCTTAACCAAGAACCATTTGAAACGCTTATTACCTTCATCCTTTCTGCGAATAACAATACGGTGCGAATTGCGCAGAGCATCGCAAGGCTCTGCGGCCTTGCAGGGGATGTGGCCACAATGCCGGATGGGCAGCAGTATGCGCGGTTCCCAACGCCTCAAGCCATTGCGGCGCTCGATCTGGATGCGCTCCGTTCCATTGGCGCTGGTTACCGCGCTCCTTATGTGCAACAGAGTGCACGCATGGTGGCAGATGGATTCGATTTTGAACCGCTGCGCCATATGCCGCTTCTTGCATCGCGCAAGGTGCTTACAGGATTCCCTGGTGTAGGGCCTAAAGTTGCCGATTGCATTCTCCTGTTTTCGCTTGGGCGTGCCGATGCGTTCCCGATAGACGTATGGATAGGCCGGGCGCTTAAGAGCATGTTTTTTGAGGGGGAAAAGCCAGGAAAGGCGGAAATGGAGCGCCTGGTGCGCGAACTCGGCCCAATGAGCGGGATCATACAGCAGTATGTATTCCACTATGCCCGTAAGAAAAAACTAGCGACCAAATGGGAAAAGCGGGAATCCGAGGATGCATAGGAACAGGAAGATGAAGATTATGTAAGAGATTTGCGGCATAGGCGTATTGCGTATGCCGCGCCTTAAAATCAACCATAGATTTTGACTTGATAAAAATAAAAGCGCGTTGCCGATTCAGAACAGCAACGCGCTTTTTGGATGCTAAATTTTCCAAAACTCGCGTATATTCGATGGAATTCGTGGGAATTCTAGGAAGGAAGCAAAATTTGCGAGGAGAATTACTTTGTGATATTCCATATATCTATGCGAAAGGGGATGCATGTATGCAGATAACAACCCAAAGGGATGGTGAAACGCTTACCGTGCTTCTCACGGGGGAACTTGACCACCATAGCGCCGCTCCCTTGCGCGTGGAGCTGGACAGGCTGCTTTCTGACCGTTCCATCCGTTGCCTCGCGCTGGATTTGCGCGGCGTTTCATTTATGGATAGCTCCGGGCTTGGGATCGTGCTGGGCCGCTATAAACTCATGAAAGAGCATGGCGGCATTTTACAGATTGTGGGCGCTGCACGCCCGGTGGAACGGATTTTGAAAATGGCGGGCGTTTATGCGCTTTTAGAGCAACAGAAAGCTGAAAGGGGAGAGGGTCATGTTGGATAACGAAATGCACGTCAGTTTTTTGGGCGTGTCGCAAAACGAATCGTTCGCGCGGATGGTGGCCGCTGCATTCGCGTCACAGCTCAACCCCACCATCGAAGAATTGACGGACATTCGAACGGCTGTCAGCGAGGCTGTCACAAACGCGATCATCCATGGTTACCGCGGCATGCGCGGCATGGTTGGCATGGATTGCACCATATCTGGACGCACGTTTACCGTTGCGGTGCGGGATGAAGGGCATGGCATTCCAGACGTAAAACTTGCAATGCAGCCGTTCTATACCAGCGTGCCAAACCTGGAGCGGTCGGGCATGGGGTTTGCTGTTATGGAGGCATTTATGGATTCTGTTACGGTTGAGTCCAAAGTAGGCTGCGGGACAACTGTGACCATGCAAAAAGAAATCGCGGCGGTGGGGTGCGATGAATGAGAACGCTCCGCTTACAAATGAAGAAACAAAGGAGTTAATTCGCTGTGCACAACAGGGGGATACCGGCGCGCAGGAGCGACTTACGCTTTGTAACACAGCGCTGGTAAAATCCATTGTAAAGCGGTATCTTAACCGGCAGGTGGAGTATGATGACCTTTTTCAAATCGGCTGCATGGGATTGGTGAAGGCGATCCGCAACTTTGACCTTTCCTATGATGTTCGCTTTTCCACCTATGCCGTCCCCATGATCGCAGGTGAAATTAAACGTTTCCTACGCGATGACGGCATGATTAAGGTGAGTCGCTCTTTAAAGGAGCTTGCGGCACAGGCTGCCGCAGCAAGGGAAAGGCTTTCCGCTGAACGTGGGCGAGACGTGGGGGTTTCAGAAATCGCAGCAGAACTTGGCGTAGATGCGGAAGAGGTCGCTGCAGCGCTTGAAGCGGCGCGACCGCATATGTCTATTTATGAACCGGCATATGGCGATAATTCTGATGCGCTGATGCTGGACCATGTGCAGGATGGGGCAGATGAAATGGGTGATACGCTAAACCGCGTATTACTCAAGGAACTGCTTGGCACGCTGGAGCCCCGGGAGAGAACGATCATCATGCTACGCTATTTTTCCGATAAAACGCAAAACGAAATAGCCGTTCAGATGGGGATTTCCCAAGTGCAGGTTTCACGCCTCGAAAGCAAGATCCTGCAAAAGTTGCGCGAGCGTGCCGCAAAATAGAAGATAGAGGCATAAGCCACAAGCTTGTGCTGCTTTAAAGCCGAAGGCATAGGGCGTTATGTGAATTTGGAAATAGGAAACATAGAAAAGCGGTGCATGCCGCTTTTTCTGCGTCAAAAAATCTTTGCCTCCCGGTTTGACTTCCATAGGGGGATGTGCTTGGTGTGCAAATGCCGCAGCGATTCTGCCGCTACGCATTGGAAAACCATGGAATTTCTCGGTAAATGGCACAAAGCGCTTTTTGAGAACCTAAAAAAGCGGCTTATGCCGCTCTTGGGTATGCATGGTGTACAACGCAATCAACGCCCGGCTGCAATATTCACCTGGTTTGCATGCTCAACATCTGGCAATTGCCCAACGTGAGAAAGGCTGCCGGAAAAGAACATGCAGGCATGCCCGGCCATTTCGTTGGCGGCAACGGTATCCTCTCCATGCGGAAAGCCCTGCAAAGAAGCAGCAATAAGCTTCGTGCCCACAAGAATCACAACCGGGCGCTTAGAATAATTGAATTCGCCCCCGAATGCATCTTTGTAAGTCGCAGTGTCCACGGGGCTGGCGCATTCCATTTCCGCATGCATATCGCCACCGCAATATACCATGTCAAACTGAACGTTGGTATTAAAGTCGGTTACGGTATAGGTTTCCCCTTCCACCAACAGGGTTTTGACTTCACTCCACGGGATTGCTTCCCCTGTGACACTTGCTGTTCCAGCAAGCTGCTGCCCGATGGGGATAGTCGCGGCGATATCCACGCGCTTTGCACTGGTTTCAAACAAAAATGCTCGCGTCTGTTCGCCTACCGTTCCATCCGAAATGAATGGTGCACCAGAAGCGTCTGTTTGGTTTTGCTGGAATTTTTTTGTCGCCTCAACGGTCATGCTTTGGAAATTGCCCGTGGGTTTATAATTAAAGTATCCAAGTTCGCGCAGCCGCAGCTGGATGCGCACGACAATCTCCCCCGTAGAACCATAGCTGATAAGCGTGCTCGCGGTTGTGGAGCTGCTAAGGCCTGGGGAAACGGAGGCATTGGGGGTCTCTGCTGTTCCGGGGCTTTGGGAAGGAGCCGGCGTAGCATATGCCATGGGCACACTCATAAAAAGGAACAGCACGGCCAATAAGAAAACAAAGCACTTTTTCATAGCATTAAGTATAGCACAAACCGCTGCAGCTTTGTATAAAGTTTTTGTTACGGCGATTCGGTGGGAATCAAGTTGAGCATATCTTCTTCCGAGGCAACGTTCGTATAGACTTCTGGCACATCGCCTACGATGATGCTCTCTGCAATTGCCGCTTCCGCCTGCACGGATACGGTTTCCGAAACACCCGGCATGACGAGCCGCACGGACGCAATAAGCCTAAGATTGACGCGGTAAAGCGTTTGATTGATACCGGATGAAATGAACTCGGAGCTGAATTCACTCTGCACGCTGCCTGCAGGGCTGAATGAAACCTTTACGCTGGGGCCTTTTCCGGCAAGAAATGAAATGCCCGTGATTGTTCCGAGCGGGATGGAAATCCCTTGATCGCCCATTTGCGCGATCCGTTCCTGTGCTGCTTCTGCGCAATCTGCGGCAAGGATATTCATTTTGTGGGTGTTGGCTTGCAACATGTAGACGCGGTCTGCACTTTCATGCACTTGAATCAAACGCGCATAGTTCGTTTCGTCCCCCATGGATTCCAGGATTGCATCGTTCATGGCACGTGCAGCTACGGAGCGAATGCGTGCGATGGCGAGTGCCGTCATTGCAGGACGCATATTTATGCTTAAAACGGCAATCCCTGCGGAGCAAAGTACAATAAAAAGAACAAGCAAGAACAGTGCCGTGTGCAGGAAACGCCGCTTTTTTCTGTTTGTTAAAACCGGACAGGTGGCCTTTTTTTCCATCGCGTGCCTCCTTCTGGAAGGATTTGTGAATGTGGTGTTAATTCATTCTATGCAGAAACGCAAATCTTGAGCCTGCTGGCCAGGATGTGTTATAATATGATGATTTCGCATGCTTGACTCAGAACCACTTTGGGGAGCTGAGACAACTAAACAGCAGTTTGCGTGGCAGAAAATACGTTGAAAAGGAAAACTTGCGACGCAAAGAAAGCAAAAATAGATAGATACGCATGAGGAGAAAATTTACCATGCAAAAAACGATAAAAGATCCTAAAAAAACTGCGTTTGAGGCGCATATAAGGGAGGTCGCAGCCAGATTTGGGGCAAAGATTCAAAACCTGTTGCATCGCGACCGGGATATGGGTACGCAGGAAGGTGAAATCTTTATAGAGCGCAGACGGCAGCGCCCATTTGTGTTGGCTGTATTCTTTACTACGCTCAAGATTTTGTTTGTCTGCGTGCTGGTATTGGGCTGTGCTTGTGTCGGCCTTGTGCTTGGCGTAGCGAAAGCGTATATTGATACAACCCCCGAACTTGATGTTTCGCTACTTACAAAGAGTGAAAGAACATCCTATATATATGATAAGGATGGAAACTTCATTACCACCTATGCAGGGCTTAAATACCGCGATTGGGTTAACATTGAGGATGTGCCGGATATGCTTATCAACGCTGTAATTGCGGTAGAAGACGTGCGGTTTTACCGGCATAATGGTGTAGACTACAAGCGCCTGTTCGCTGCTGTAGTCGGTTCCCTCAGCGCTTCAAGCGACGCAGGAGGAAGCACAATTACCCAGCAGCTTGTGAAAAACAAGTTGCTTACGAACGAGGTATCCTATCGGCGCAAAATCCAGGAGGCATATCTGGCGATTGAAGTCGAAAACACTATTGACAAGAGCGATATACTGGAAGCCTACCTAAACGATGTCTATCTAGGCAATTCAAATTATGGCGTCAAAACGGCTGCACAGGACTATTTTGGAAAAGAACTTTCCGAACTGTCCATACGCGAATGTGCGATGATTGCCGGGATGATCAAGGCACCCAATACTACGGATCCGCGTAAAAACACCTATGAACGTTTTTATGATTCTGGAGAAAAGAAAGGCCAGAACAAAATGGACATCACCGATGAACGTACGGATGATGTTATAGAAAAAATGTACGATGCGGGTTTTATCACAAAGGAGCAGCGGGATGCCGCACTTGTAGATACGGTCTATATCATGGAAGAATCGCCGCGCTCCACTGCAGACGACATGCTCTATTTCGTGGAATATGCCATGCAGGACGTTGTGACGCATTTGCTTGCTTCGCGCGAGCTGCTGGATACCAAAACAAACCGGGCGGCGATTGAAAATGAGCTTCAAAGTGGTGGCTACAGTATTTACCTTACCGTGGATACGGAAATGCAGCAAATTGTTCAAGACACGCTCTCGAATTGGGATGATTATCCGAAGCTTAAAAACGAAGATGCGTCTACCCGCGTAACAACCACGAGCGACGGGACGGAAATTGTAGAGCCGGAACCACAGGCTGCAGCTGTGGTAATTGACTATCGAACCGGTGAACTGAGGGCTATTGTAGGTGGCCGCGATGCGCCGCAGGTGTTGCGTGGTTGGAACCGTGCTTACCAGAGTGAAACCGAGGTTGGATCAAGCATCAAACCGCTGACGGTTTACGGACCTGCGCTTGACCTAGGGTTGTCTCCAGCGTCGGCCGTGGCAAATCTTCCACAGGCAATTGAGGGCTGGGACACGGAAACTGGATATCCGAATATTGGAAGCGAACAATATGTCGGGATTATATCGTTGAGGCGTGGGCTGGTTTCGTCGCTTAATGTTGCTGCAGCACGCGTTTTGATGGAGAATGTGACCACCAAAGTGGCAGCGCAATATCTTATAGATCTTGGTGTAGATTCCAGCCGTGTAAACGAGACAGGATCCGGACTTGCTTTAGGAACGACAGGCATTACGCCAATTGAAATGGCAGCCGCATTCGGTGCCATTGGAAACACGGGAGAATATCTGGAACCTCTTTCATTTACACGCGTTGTAGATAGCGAGGGCAGGGTGATCCTGGATGCGGATGAAGTTCGCACATCGCGTCAAGTGTTTAAGCAAACCACCGCCTATATGCTCGTGGATATGCTTACAAATGCTGTGGAATCGGGAACCGGGACCAACGCCCAAATCGATGGCATTACGGTTGCAGGGAAAACGGGTACGAACTCCGATTACGGCAGCGCCTATTTTGCGGGTATTACACCATACTACAGCGCTGTGGTCTGGGTTGGGCATGATTCTTATGAGGAAAAACTGGCCTCCGGTTCAACTGGAGGAAAGGTGGCTGCGCCATTGTGGCAGGCCTTTATGGAAAAGATCCATGAAGGGCTTGTAGATAAACCCATCATCGATGCTTCTCCTGTGGAGCTTGGCCTAGTAAAGCGTACGGTTTGCGCCGTATCGGGAAAGCTTGCAACAGAAGCATGTTCGTTTGATGCAAATGGCCTCGTTCCTATTACGGATTGGTTTGACAAGAGCACAGCGCCTACGGAAACCTGTGATATGCATGTGCTTACGCAGGTTTGCATGGATTCAGAGCAGCCGGCTTCGCCATATTGCACGAACGTGCAAATGAAGAGCGTCATACTGGTAGGCTCACGGTCCTATCTCGCATCTTTTGATACAGCGTTGTTGCAAAAGTATTTGCCGAATGCAGTGATTACGAATGTAACTGTGGAACAGTACAACCAGTATACATCAACCACAACTTGCTCGCTGCACTCTGGAAGCAGCTTGGGTGGTGGCAGCGGGATCAGCATAGGCGGAAGCAACACAAGCCTTGTTACTGCTGCAAACGCGCTTTTGCAGGAAGTACAGGAATATCTCGCAGCGGCACAAAACCTATCCGAAACGGATCGGAACAATCTAGTATCGCTTTCCGATACGCTTTCCGCCTATCTGAGTGCCAACCTCTATCAGCAGGCGGAAACCTATTATGAACGGCTGCGCTATACTTATGATGTCATCTATGCAGAGAACCCGCCTGTAGCGGCAAATCCATAAGGGCATGAAAAAGGAACTTCTTGCGCTTTATGCAGCGGAGCGTGCGCGGTTGCACGCGATGGCATGCGGGAACGGCCCTTCGGGGGAATATGAGGCTCCAGTGTTTGGAGAAGGCCCCATGGGGCCACGGCTGATGCTCATCGGAGAGGCGCCTGGGGCAGAGGAGGCACAGTTCGGGCACCCATTTGTTGGAAGAGCAGGAAAAACACTGGATGCACTGCTTGACGGGGCAGGCATTGTGCGCGAAAATATATTTGTGACCAATGCGGTGAAATTCCGTCCGATAAACATAAAGGCACGCAGCATTTCCAACCGCACGCCTACGCCTAAGGAGCTGCGGGAAAGCCTGCCCCTATTGGAGCGTGAGCTGCTCCTGGTAAGGCCGCAGATGATTGCAACGCTCGGCAATACGCCGCTTAGAGCGATGTTCCTGCTTGCTGGGGCGGACCCGGTCTCGATTGGAGATGCGCATGGGCACCTGTGGCCGCTTACAATTCGCAGCATGCCGCTTGCGGTATTCCCCCTGTATCACCCTGCAAGCGTGCTTTACAGACCATCTCTGCTGCCGATCCTGGAAATGGACGTGAAACACCTTGGCAGCATCTTAAACAAAACAGAGGAGGCTGGATCATGAAGCTGAAAACGTTTGCAAGCAAAACAGCAGTGCTTCTGCTCGTGTTGCTGCTGGTGGCGGCAGGCCGCCCCGTGGCGACCGCTGAAACGCAAGCGCAAGAGGCGGAAATGGGCCAAGTTGTCGCGGATAAGGTAAACCTGCGCGAAGGACCCAATACCGATTCCGATATCCTTGCGGAAGTGCCAGGCGGCACGGCTGTGGAGGTGCTTGATAAAGATGGCACGTGGTACCGCGTTTTGTACAACAGCATCGTTGGCTATATCCGGCAGGATTACCTCTTTGTTAACTCTACAGGCAGCCGTGGCGCATATGTAAAGAGCGATGGGGCGTCTTTGCGTGGTGGGCCGTCCACGGAGTCCTATGTTGTTGCACAGCTTTCAGCCGGGCAGGGAGTTAGGGTAAAGGCGTTAATTGACGGGGAATGGTTTTATGCTGTCGTAAACGACCAGACGGGATATGTGCACCGCACATTTCTGGAGATCAGCGCATCCAGCACGGCATCAAGCGGGATGCTCAAGCAGGGGATGGAAGGAGAGGAAGTCGAAAAGCTGCAAAATGCATTATATGATCGTGGTTTTTTGAGCAAGTCAAATATTTCGGGTGCATTTTCTTCTGAAACGCGCAAGGCTGTGCTGGAGTTTCAGCAGGCATGTGGGCTTTCTGCGGACGGCATCGCTGGCCCGGCAACGTTGAATTCGATTTATGACAGCAGCAACAAAATCGAAAAAGATAATGCGGAGTTTTATAGGCTTAAGGGAAGCGTTGTCCTGCTGGATTGGTTTGAAGGCGGATCGGACTGGCTCGCTAAGGGCGCGAAATTTACCGTAACGGATGTGCGTACTGGCAAGAGCTTTCGCGCGCGGCGCTTTGGCGGGTGGTATCATGCGGATTGTGAGCCGATCACAACCGATGATACCAGCGTGATCAAGAGCCTTGAAGGGTTCTCCTGGAACAGAAGGCCGATTTGGGTGACCTACAATGGCAAAACGGTTGCAGCGAGCATGCATACGATGCCCCACATGGCGAACCCAACGCCATCCAATGGGTTTGATGGGCACTTCTGCATCCATCTGAAAGGATCTCTGGTGCATGAAAACAGCAAGGAATGCCCGCGCCATCAAGCCTGCGTTTATGAAGCTTACAGCGCAGGGCGTTCCTAAAGGCAACGCGCTGGGCAGCGCTGCACTTTTGTGGTGAAGAATTAGAATAGAAAAGGAAACGAGAAGGCCGCGGGAATGGATCTTTCTCGTTTCCTTTTTCTTATGTTGGCCTCCGGCATGCCGGAGGCCATGTTTTTTCCCGCTAGTCACGGGGCGCTTTGGGGGGATGGATGGCGTAAAGCGCGCCATAATGCAGGGCCTCGTCTTCGCTCATTGGAGCGGAGGGCACAAGCCCGGTGCACTCCGTTGCGGATGCAGTAGATTGCCGCTGCCAAAAGGTGTCTTCAGTTAAGCTGCCCTTTTCCGCACGGCGTCCTTTTTTCATGAACTCCACCTCCAATCTTGTTGTGCGCTTTTGCTAGTGTTGATTGCATCCATGCGCCGTATACGCGAAATGCCGTGGGAAAAAGCGGTATAATTGGTGCGCAATTGCAAATGCTTATTCTAAACTGTATGTGCGAAAAGCGGCAGGGAGGGATAAACGGAATGCTGGAGCGAGTCATACGCTTTTTTCGATTTGATCGGCGCAACGGCGAATACGAGCTTTTGGAAACCGAAGAAGGAACGCCTGGATATCTGGCTGGAGAAGAGCAAACATCCACCCTGCCGCAAAAGGAAGATACAAGGAGAATTTGCGCCACCCTTGCCGAGAATGAGGCACGCCTGCGCGTCGCATTTCGATCGGATATCAACCCGGATTTAATCTTTCGCCCTTTTAAGCTAGGAGGAAAAATCCCGGCGCTTCTTGCATACCTTAACGGCATGGCAAATGCGGAGCAGGTAAGCGATTTTATCCTGCGAGACGGGATGCGCCCCGGCTGTATGGAACATGCGGGTGGCTCTCTTGCGCAATTTGCAATCGAAAATGTATTTACGCTGGGAGAAGCTGAGACATCAAGCCGCTGGGCCGATGTGACAAGCGCTGTAATGGAAGGCCGTACGGTGGTGTTTATCGAAGGGGCCGAAGAAGCGGTGCTGATGGATACGCGCGGGTTCGAACACCGAAGCATAACAGAACCTCAGACGGAGAAAGCAGTGCGCGGCCCGCAGGAGGCCTTTATTGAAAACCTACGCACAAATATAACGTTACTGCGCCGCATCCTGCATACAGAGGATTTGGTATGCGAAATGCGCGACGCGGGCGGAGACAATGGGATCCGCTTAGCGTTGCTTTATCGTGAAGGGGTCACCAATATTACGCTTGTAGAGGAAGTAAAACGCAGGCTGGCACGCATTAATACGCGCACTGTAATCGGAATGGGAGTTCTGGAACAATTGACTGAAGAACATTCGTTATCGCCGTTCCCACAGGTTTTGCAAACAGAAAGACCAGATCGTGCAGCCGCTATGCTGATGCAAGGGCATGTAATCGTGCTGTTGGATGGGAGTCCGTTCGCAAATGTAATGCCTGCAACGCTCTTCACGCTGATGACCAGCTCAGAAGATGTTTATATGCGCAGGCCCCAGGGCACAACTGTCCGCATTGTTCGATATATTGGCGCGGTGATATCCATTCTTTTGCCTGCGTTTTTCCTTGCGCTTGCGCTCTACCATCAAGGACTCCTTTCCACCGAAGTGCTTACAACCGTGATCGCTTCCCGCAAAATGGTATTCGCTCCAATCGGTGCGGAGATGATTTTCCTTTTGATTGTATTTCAACTCATACGCGAAGCGGGGATGCGCGTTCCAGGAAGCATAGGCCAAGCAATCGGGATTATTGGCGGCTTAATGCTGGGCCAGGCTGCGGTTGCGTCAAACCTTGCAAGTTCTGTTGTGCTCATCATCGTTGCGCTCACCGGCCTTGGAAATTTCTGCATTCCGGATTATTCCACCCAGATCGCTGCCGCATTTTTCCGACTGGCGCTTGTTATCGGCGCATGGGTAGGAGGCCTGCTCGGCATGGTATGCCTTACGGTGGTTTTCGTAGCGTGGATGGCCTCGCTTAAATCCTATGGCGTTCCTTTTCTGGCTCCGTTTTCACCCAAAGCGCGTTCAAATAAACCAATGATTTTGCGAGGACGTGTAACGATGCATCAGCAGGCTGAGGATGTCCTAAATACAAGGGAGGAAAAACTATGAACCTTTGCCAAGGCAGGATTGGAAAGCAGGAAGGGGCAAGCCTTGCAGGGATTGCGCTTGTGTCTAGCGCAGTTTTTGTGCTGGACATTGGGGAAACCTACCGCTACGGGAACGGAACCTACATTTCATTTCCAGGCGCGATTTTCCTCGCTTTTATGCTGTTTTTACTCCTCGCGGAAGCAATGCGCATTTCTGGCAAGAAGGATTTGATCGAGCTTGTAGATTACGCTGTTGGGAAATTTGCAGGAAATTTGTTTGTTGCAATCCTGTGTGCATTGCTGTTGGTAAATGCATATTGCCTGCTTTCCCGTTTTTCTACCATGGTGCATGCACTGGTCTATATGAAAACAACACCTTTTCCAGTGCTCCTTTGGATTGTTCCGGTAGTGGTGTATATTGCGTTTCGTGGTTTTGAATGCGTAGCGCGAATGGCAAAGTGCTTCGGGCTCCTACTGGGGGTGGCACTGCTTCTTGAACTTCTGATTCCGATGCGGGGATATGAGGCTTACCGCCTTTTCCCACTTCCGACAGAGCATTTTGATGCCATCGCAGCCGATGCGTTTTCTGGCATGTTTGTAACTGGCCCGGCGTTGCTTGCCCTTTTGGGCATGGCACGTGGGCTACAGGGCATTCAGAGCGCAAAAAGCGCTGGTACGATTGGAGCGCTCATAAGTATAGCGCTTGTTGCGCTTACGCAACTTGCTATCGGGCTAACCTATACCAGCACGGAACTGAAAAACATATTTGTTTCGCTTTACCGACTGAATTTAAAGTTAGTGCAGGAGAGCTATTTTTTCCGTTTGGATAAGCTTGCACTTTTTGCGTGGCTCATTGGAGCGATCATTGCAAGCGCATATTATCTCTATGGGGGAGCTTCTTTGTTTTGCCGCCGTTGGAGCCGCTACGATATACGCCCAGCTGTGATTGCATTAGGAGTCATACTGCTTTGCGTCCTCGCTGCGGAGCGAGCATGGCAGTATAACATGGTTCAAACGGCATTCTCTTTTGTACAACGTTACGGCTCCTGGATGTTAATTGTGCCGTTTTCAGCTATTGCGGTGATTGCGCTTATTAAAACGCATTTTATGAAAAGGAGGCACATGAATGAAACGGTATAGGCTTTTGGCTTTGCTGGTAATTACGGCAACGCTTTTGCCGCTTTGCGGTGGCTGTCTTGGCCCGACTTCGCTGGACGAATATGGCTATGTGCTTACCATTGGCGTGGATCAAGGAAAACAGAAAAAGTTCAACATTTCTTTTTTGTTGCAAAAAGAAGGGGATTCCCAAGAAGCGCAAACGGGAGCTGGATCCTATATTATTGCTGCAGAAGGCGATAACCTTTTTGATGCGCTTTTGATCGCACATGTTGGAGTACCTTATGAATTAAACTTTACGCGTACCAATTTTATTGCGTTTTCAGATCAAGTTGCATCGTCTTCTTTGATGAACGAATTCCTCAGCATATCGTTCAATGCGGTTAAAATTCGGCAGTCAGCTAAACTGGTCATTATCCAGGGGAGCTGTGTGGAATATATGGAGGGGCTTGCCTCCACAGATATTCCAAATGTTGCAAAGCGGCAATATAGCCATTTCCAGACTTATGAGCAAGAAGGCGTTATTCCGTTGACTAATTTTACAACGTATCAAGAGGCGATACGGACCGGAAGATTTGATATTGCTATTCCCGTAGGGAGGCTCGATCGCAGCATCCCCACAGAAGATGGAAGTGAGGAAGCCAAACAGCAAGGGGAAGAGCAGCAAACAAATGAAAAAGATACAACAGATGGAGTAAAACGTATTGGAGGACTGCGCTCATATCTTCATGGAAGCGCACTGTTTGATGGAGATCGGCTGGCGGGGCTTTTGGATGATGAGGATACGGAAATTCTGCTATTAGCATTAGGAGAATTTGAAAACGGGTCCATTCGCATAAGCGATGAAGAAGGAACGGTAACTTTTCTTCTAAAAGCAAACGGTGAACCTAAGGTGCAGATGAATCTGGGCGATACGCCGCATGCAGCGATGCAGTTGACGCTATATGCAGAAATCGAATTGGATACTGCAGGGAATGCAGAAGAACGGTGGGATAGCACCCTTAAAGCAGCGCTGGAAGAGTATATTGAAAATGAGCTGGCCCGTGTATTTGCCGCATGCAAAGCACTTAATTCGGATGCAATGCGCTTTGGACGCTATGCATGCATGCAGTTTTCAAGCGATGCGGCTTGGCAAGATTATGTATGGAAGCAGAAATATAAACAAATGACCGCGGAGTTCTCGGTGGCTATCCATTTGGACTACAGGGCAATTTCCGCCCATATGGAGTAAAAAGTGAAACCATGGTAGCAATTATGATATTAAGCATAACAGGGATCGCTTATTGCGCAATCTATCTCGCATACTGTATCAAGCGGGCACAATTGAAAGATATAGCTGGAGCAGCGCTGCTTTGCCTGCTTGCCTCAGCCGCACTCGTGTTTTGCATGCTAAAATAGACGTTAGTTTTTTTTAGGGGAAATGAGCGCGGCCAAGCGGCGCTGCGCCTCTTTCCGGCGTTGGGCAGTGCGCACAGTATCTAGCGCATATTTGCCCTCCGAAACAGCGACGAGCACGTCGCCTTCCGCTGCGCCGGAAGGCAAAGCTGCACGTGGTAGCAAAACCCTTTCATCACCATCTTCACAAACGGCAAAATTACCTTCAAAACGATCAATGATAATCGGCATGCAAACCTCCTGTTTGCCTACTGGGTTTTTCGATTTGAGAATAGCACGAATTAAATCCTATCGCAAGAATAAAACCGTTATGTTAAAGTTGCTTTTATATCTTTTATATTAAGAAAAACAGTGTTCCCTAAGCGTTGATGATATGCTACAATAAATTCAATGATGTAACAGCACAACAAACAGTTGCGTTGCCTATCGCAGCGCTTAGGAGGAGGCCGGAATATGCATCGCTCATATGGGGAACAGGCGGTTACAGCAGAATTGCTTGAAGAACTGAAACGAAAAGCCATGCTCATGGAGGATGAACTTGCTATTGAGGGTGGCCGCCAATTTGAACAGACCGGACGGTTGAATGATCCAGGCCTTTGTGAAATGAGCATTGAATATGAAAACCTCCGCATGGATATTGAAGTGATGGAACGGATGCTGGCACAAGTTGAAGAGATTAAGGATGAAAAGAGAAGCCAGGATAACATAGATTAAAAATCAGTAAACAGTGCAAGCATGTGTTTCTTTTGCACGGATAAATATTGTATAATAAATTTGGTGCCTATAAACCCGAAAGGAGAGAGAAAGCGCTTTGCCTTTTGATGTGCTAAAAGCGATTACGAGCGGTTTTGCACAAGTCCGCATTGAGGATATTATCGATATCGTCATTATCGCCTTTTTTTTGTATAAGTTAATTATGCTTACAAGGGAAACGCGGGCGTTTCAACTGCTCAAAGGAATCGCCTTCCTTTTTGTTGCTGCCATAGTAAGCGATGTGCTGCAATTGCAAACGCTCAGCTGGGTGCTCAATGCCGTATTAGCATCAGGAATTGTTGTACTCGTGGTATTGTTTCAGCCCGAACTACGGAGGGCGTTGGAGCATATTGGACGCGGGAAAATTTTTAATAATGGTTTAATCCAGGGGTTTAAACCCGAGGAGAATGAGATTGTCGGGGAAATGCAGCTGGCGATCATGAACCTTGCCAAGCGCCGTGTGGGTGCATTGATTGTGATTGAGCAACGCACAGGGCTTGGCGATATTATTGCAACGGGGACGCGCATTGACGGCGTGATCTCTGCCCCATTGATTGAGAATATTTTTGAACCGAATACTCCCCTTCATGATGGGGCGGTTATTATCCGCGATGGAGTAATTACAGCTGCGGCCTGCTTTCTACCACTTGCAGAAGATATTGCGGTTGCCCGTGAGCTTGGTACACGCCATCGCGCAGCGCTGGGCGTCTCTTCCATTTCTGACAGCGTCACAATCGTGGTTTCAGAGGAAACGGGAGTGATCTCATTCGCGCGCGAGGGAAAGATTGTGCGCTATATTGATCAAAAAGCGCTCCATGATCTGCTTGAATCTATCTTTGTCGGGAAAGAGGCTTCCGGTACGTTGAATATTTTCAAACGGAGGGCGAAGCATGAAAAATAATAATGCGGAAAAAAGCCGCTTTTGGGAAGCGCTCCGGGGACGGCTTAAAACCTTTTTTACCAAGAACCTTGCAATCAAAATCCTTTCGCTTGTGTTTGCCATGCTTCTTTGGGGCTATGTGCTGATGACGCAGAATCCCCAGCGTGAAAAAACGATTTCAAACGTAAAAGTAAGCATTGAAGGAGAGGCGGACTTAACAACGCGCAAACTCACTATTCGTGGAGATCGCTCAGCGCTTCTTGATGATATATCCGTGCGCGTAAAAACGCAGTTGACATCGTATGCGGATTTGTCTGCAGATGATATTACTGCCTCGATCAACCTCAGTGAAATCAGCTCAAAAGGTACCCATACGCTTAAAATCAACGTAAGATCTTCTACTGGGCAAGTTGTGAGTTACTCTCCAAGCCAAATCGAAGTTGAAATCGATACGCTCATAACGCATACTGTACCCGTTGAGGTACGCAAGGAAGGGGAACTTCCAGATGGATATTGGGCAGGGGATGTGCAGCTTGGAAGTTCGGTGATTACGCTCGAGGGCGCAGCCACCGACCTCATGCAGATTGCAAAGGCAGTTGGTACCATCGACTTAACTGACCGCACGGAAAATGTGAACCAATCCATGGTGCTGACGTTGTGCGACGAAGATGGAAATGAGATTGATTCGTCCATCCTTTTTGGGGGATTGCCAACCATTGTTGCAAAGCTTGAGATTCTGCCGAGCAAACTCGTGCCTATTGATGTGGATGCTGCAATCATCGGTCGAGATGCGCTGCCGGAGAATTTTGAAATTGTGAGCGACGGTACGTCGCTGGAAAACAACCTGGTGCGCATTGTGGGCGACGCGGAATCCATTGAGAAGGTTACATCGCTTTCCCTGGAAACGCTGGATGTAACGGGACTTACGGAAAGCGTCCAACAGGAGCTCGCGATTCTTGTGCCGGAAGGTGTCCGCATCGTAGGGGATTCTACTGTAAACGTGCAAGTCACGATTCGGGAAAAAACAGGGACCCTTTCCTTCGAAGAACTTCCCATTGAAATTGTGGGACTTGCGCGGGGGCAGGAAGCATCGCTTAATGAGGAACTGGCAGAATTGACGTTTACTGGCCGCGTCAGCCAGCTTGCTGGGATTACGCGCGGAGATGTTACGGTTTATGCGGATGTAACTGGACTTGCAGCAGGCACGCACGCTGTGAAGCTTGCTGTGCAGATGAATGGAGAAGACCTCCCATCCGATCTGCAGTGCACGTTTACTTCCGCTGATACCGTGCAGGTTACAATTAAGGAATAAGGACAACACATGGCTCTGACCCTATTCGACTTAAAATTACCGCTTCATGCGGAGGAGTCCTCGCTCAAAAAAATTGCGGCGAGGGCTCTTGCTATGCCGGAAAATGCTATACAGGATATGCGCGTCAACCGTATTTCCCTTGATGCGCGCAGGAAGGATGACATTTCGTTTCGCTATACGGTGACAGTAACGCTTTCTCCAAAAGATGAAACATATGCGCTTCGCCACGCGAACGGACATGTATCCCGTGCCGCCGAAACACCTTCCAGGGTGCCTGTCTATGGAGAACGCCCACTCACTGCGCCGATTGTTGTTGCTGGCATGGGGCCGGCTGGACTCTTCGCAGCATATCTGCTTGCACAAAATGGCTACAAGCCCGTTGTGCTAGAGCGGGGAAAGGCGGTTGAGGCCAGGCAGGAGGATGTAGCCCGGTTCTGGAAGACTGGCGTTCTGGATGTGTCAAGCAATGCTGTATTTGGAGAAGGGGGTGCTGGTGCGTTTTCCGATGGTAAGCTGACTACGCGCATCAAGGATCCCCGTGCGGCGGAAGTGCTTGCGCTTCTTGCAGAACATGGCGCACCGAATGAAATCATACACATGGCAAAGCCGCATATTGGTACGGACAAGCTCGTGCAGGTCGTAAGGAATATGCGTCTCGCAATTCTGCGTATGGGTGGTACGGTGCGCTTTGGCACCCGCGTATGTGGTTTGGAGCGACAAGGGGATGCTTTGCAGGCAATTTATGTAGAAAGCACCGAGGGACGAGAACGAATACCCTGTGCGGCATGCATCCTCGCTACGGGGCACGGCGCTTCCGATGTTTACCGTATGCTGGCGGAAGAAGGTATCGCGCTTCAAGCAAAACCTTTTGCGGCTGGCGTGCGTATCGAACACCCGCGGGAGCTGATCGACAGAAGTCAGTTTGGTGCATTTGCCGGGCATCCGCGCTTGGGGGCGGCTGAATACCACCTTGCGGATCAAAGCGGAGGCCGCGGGGTTTATACGTTTTGCATGTGCCCGGGCGGATATGTGGTGGCCTGTGCTTCTGAACAGGGCGGCGTTGTTACCAACGGGATGAGCCATTATGCACGGGATGCCGAAAACTCCAATGCGGCGATTGTTGTGCAGGTGGATGCGCGCGATTATGGCGCAGATGACCCGCTCGCAGGACTTTGGTTCCGCGAAAAGCTGGAACAGGATGCGTTTCGCCTGGGGGGCGGTGGATTTGTGGCACCCGCTGCGCAGGTAGCGGACCTGCTTGCTGGCCGTGCATCAAACGGATTTGGTAGCGTACGGCCGACGTATGCCCCTGGCGCGCGCGCGTGCGATGTGGGGGAATGCCTGCCCGGTTTTATTGCGGCTGGCGTACGGGACGGCATCCGCGCTTTTAGTCGTAGATTGCAGGGGTTTGACCTGCCGGAAGCGGTAATCACTGCGGTTGAAAGCAGAACAAGCGCCCCGGTGCGCGTCCTGCGGGATAAAAATGGGGAAGCGGAAGGCATGCTTGGGCTTTACCCTACGGGTGAGGGCGCAGGCTATGCGGGGGGTATCGTCAGCGCGGCGGTTGATGGCATGCGCGCAGCCGAACGCATCATGGCGCGCTTTGCGCGGCCGTGATTGCGCAAAAAAGCAGGCGATTGCGGCAATTTTGCAAGAAATCGGCTTTTTGTGGTACACTATATAGAAAATACTGGAAAGGGATTTTCATTTTTATGGATGTAAAGCGTGGAAAACGCTTGCTTTTCATTCTACTTGCGGTAGCCTGCCTCGTGTTTTCGAGCGCATGCGGAGAGGAGCCGCCGCAGGAACATGTTGATTTAAGCGACCCGGTTGGCGGGGACGGTATCTATACGACTGCGGAGCTTTTGAACTTCATTGAGCGTGGGGAATCCAACACGGCTACGCTTGGTGCTGCAATTGACCTTGGAAGCGAGATCCTAAGGATTACAAAGGAACGCGGCCCCATTACGATTGTGGGAAACGGGTTTAGCATTACCGGCAATGCGGATTGCCTTATCCGCTTAGAGGATGGCGCTTCATTGCGCTTGGAAGAGATCAGCCTCAATGCAGGGCGCAACGGCCTCGGATGCTTGGGCGATGCAACGCTTGGCGGGAATGCGGAGATCAGCAGCGTTGCGCACTGCATCGTGTGCGTAGGGGATCTTTCCGTGCTGGAAAACAGTGCATTTCAGCTTGCGAGCAATGTGGGCTCCGGGATCAAGGCAAAAGGGCTTGAACTCCTCCCAGGCAGCGAAGTAATCGCAGAAGGTGCGCTTGGCGGGATCAGCATCGCGCAGGACGACTTAATTCTGTGCGAAGGAGCTTCGTTAAGCGCGATAACTGAGGAGAACTATAATGCTTTAAAGTGCGAAGGAACGCTCGTGTTGCGCGAAGGCGCGCTGCTGCGCGTGACAAACAATGGTGAATACCATGGGGCAGAAATCCATGACCTTTCCGTGGAAGGCGTTGCATCCGTTGAAGCAACTGGCGGAAGCAAAGGGGTAGGGATTTTCCTTTTTGAACAGGAAGAAGATGTGTATCTGGTAGGAAGCTGTACGCCAGAGCTGCGCTTCGAGGTAGGCAACGGGAACGTGACCTTCGTGGAAAGCGCGGATGACATGCCCAATCCAGAGCTGGAGGAGGACGCTGAAGCGGAGGAGACGGAAGGGCAAGAAGGCGGGGAAGCGGAAACAGAAGGTTCATAAAAGGCTGGCTTCATGCCTTTTTTGGCACGCAAAGGTAGAACAAGGAGGAATCCTATGGCAAACGGAAAACAGACCCGGAGGAAAAGCCGCCAGGCAGTACGCCGCAGAAAATATATCATCCGCAGGATTATGGTGCTTATTATTTTCCTAGCGGTGCTTGCCGGACTTACGCTGCTGCTGATCCATATTTTTTCGGGGGATATCAAGCCGGGCGGAACAGCAGAGGCAAGCCCGACGCCGGGAGCTTCTCCTACTTTTTCTCCAGAACCTACCACCACGCCTGTGCAGGAGTTGCCCGCGGGGCTTGACATTTCGCCGGCTTCCGCGGATACGCTCTCTCAAATCGGCTTTTCTACGGAGCTGATGTATAACGGGGATGAAACAGAAACGTTCACCCGCGCAGAAACTATAACCTTTGGGAAGGATGAAGATTATACTGCCCTGCGGGGCATTACGACCTATGGTGGTAACAATTACCGCAATACCTTCACTTATGGTACCCAAACCGTGGTGAATAAGACGTTGACCCGCGTTTGGGATAAAAGCATCGGCTCACTTGACCTGGGCGAGGATGGCGTATGGACGGGCATCGGGTGGACAGGGATGCCCGTAATCGTGCAATGGGAAGAAGACGTGCGCCCCTTCCTTGGTGTTTACGATGAATTTAAAACCAAGGACGGTTTTACGGAAGTCATTTATCCCGCTATGGATGGGAACATCTATTTCCTTGAGCTTTCAACGGGAAAAGCAACCCGTGATCCGCTTTCGCTGGATGTTGTAATGAAGGGCACGGCAACGCTTGACCCGCGTGGTTACCCGCTTTTGTATATTGGGCAGGGCGCAATGAGCACCAGCGAGGAGGGAACACGTGGAGCCTGGTTTCGGGTAATTTCGCTCATTGAAAACGAAGTGATCTGGTCCTTTGGTGGGCGCGATCCGTTTTCACCTCGTGAATGGCAAGCTTATGACTCTTCTGCAATGGTAGATGCTGAAACCGATACGCTCATTGCAGCAGGGGAAAACGGCGTGCTCTATAGTGTAAAGCTCAACAGCACCTTTGATCGGATAAATGGAACGGTTTCCGTATCCCCGGATCCGCTCGCTAAATATCGCTATACTGCAAATGGCTATGCCGATTCGGATGAAAGCCGCCAGTGGGGAATTGAAAGCTCGCCGGCATTCTGGAAAAACTATGCGTTTTTTACCGATAACGGCGGATACTTGCAATGCGTGGATCTAAACTCGCTTAAAACCATGTATGCAGTGGACGTTACGGATGACAGCGACGCTGGCGTTGTGCTGGAAGAGGATTATGAGCAAGGGACGCTTTTCCTGTATACAGCAAACGCTGTAAGTACGCAAGAAGGCATCGAAAACGGGTTTGGAAAAAGCTATCACCGGAAAATGAACGCATTGACTGGGGAAATCGTTTGGGAAAAAAGCTGGGATGCAGCAACTGGAAGTAGCACTACCAACGGGGGAACGCTCGCAACACCGCATGTAGGGCGTGGTTCCATATCGGATCTTGTGATTTATAACATGGCAGCTGTTCCCGTGATGGTCGATGGCATTGCAGCCAATGGCGGCCGCATTATAGCGTATGACAAGGACTCGGGCGAAGTGGTCTGGACATATGAGCAGGCGGCGGGATATTGGAGCGCGCCGGTTGTGATTTATGATGCGCAGGAGCAAGCATACTTGATCCAGTGTGATCGGGAAGGCATGCTGCGCATGCATGATGCACGCACAGGTGAAGTGCTCGCCGAAGTTGACCTCGGTTCACGCATTGATGCGACCCCGGCCGTGTTCAACAATATGCTCGTTGTTGGCACGCGCGGATCGGGCGGCAGTGGGGAAAGCCAGAAGATCATTGGCGTACGGATTGGCTAAGCTAGAAAAAGCATGCGGAAAAGAGAAGGCCCCCCAAAAAAGAAGCTGCATTGCAGAGGAACGAAACGGGCAAAAAACGTCGATTTTTGGCTCCACAAAGGGAATGCAGAAGAAAGCCTTCCACAAATATAATCAGCAATTCGAACAGAAGCAAGGCATAAAACGGGAAAGGTATTCCCGAAAAATACTGTTTTGCATAGAGCGCAAGGTTTAACAAGGGGTTCGTTAAAAGGTTGCAAAGGCGCAGCATGCGCTGCTCCTTCCGCTGTTTTATGCCGCATATATAGGCAACGCCTGCTTCTACTGCGATGGTAAGAAGAAGCGGAACGGCGTAATAGATAAGCGTATAGGCAGCTTCTTGAAACATTGGCTTACCCCTGCAGCGGTTTATTGCAATGGCCGTACTGGGCGCTTTCAAATTTATTAGGAATGCAGAGAAGCATTATTGCTTGTTTGATTTTCCCTTTTTTATGGCGCGCACAATCAAATATACTGCAAGTGCAACTACCACTATGCCAGCAAGGATTGGCAGAACGCCAAAAGCAAAGAGAAGGCCAGGTGCAGCAACATCCAAAGCAATAAGCAGAAACATAGGAACTCCTCCTTCCATAAAATTTAAGCGAGCGGTTTATCTATAGAACGCAAATTGCTTTGCTTAGGTTGCCCGGTTTTTCTGCGAAGGGCAAAAAACAGCAGCAAAGCCGAACAAAGCGTTGTTGCAAGCATGAGCGGAAGGGGCGCTTTATAGCCATTTGGAAGGGCGTAAAGGGGAGCGGAACCCAAGAAAAGCGCAAGCGTAGTTAAGCCGAACCCAAGGCCGATATGGCCGGGTAAAGCCGCCATCACGGCGCACAGCGTAAGCGGCATGGAAAGATTAAAAAGGAACAATCCGGCATAGACGGCGGGGGAAGCCGAGAAAAAGGTCATCATCAGCCCACCGATGCCTGCACCGAGAAGGCCGACTACCCGCCATGGAACTCGGTGCGCCACAATACCACCCCCAAATTTGCCCAGGCAGGACGCGCATGCGCTGAGTAAAATGGGTGCCGCAACGCCTTCGGTAGTTTTGACTGCAAAACCTGCAAACGAGCGCACGCCGATCGAAATTAGACAGAGCATAATCGCTCCAGTGCCCAAACCTTCCAGAGAAGAAGGATGCCCTTGAACAGGGAATACGGGGCTCCCACCGGCTCCGCAAAACCAGATGAAGCAGATGCAACCAAGCAGGAGCAGCACGGAAGAAAATGGGGAAAACGCGACAATGCCTTTTCCGCAAAGCGTGCCGAGAGCAACGCCGAGCGCGCCGGGCGCAACGTAGGTGCCTGCGGCAAATGTATCTTGTGGACATTGCCGAAGCGTTGCTACCGCGCCACCCGCATGGAAGAACGCATTCCCAATGCCAAGCAAAAGTACACAAGGAAGAGGAAACGCGCACGCAAGAACGCCCCATGCCACCAACCCGCAACCAAGGATGGTAGCGGGGCGCGTGTCGTTGATCCGATCAAGAAGAGCGCCCAATGGTGCCTGCAGCATAAAGGCCAATGCATTATAACAAAGGATCCAGAAAGGGGCTGAAGCTTGTTGAAAAGCTGAAAGCCACAGCGCAAAAAAACATGAAAAATCAACTGCAAAATGGGCTGCGGCATGCGCAAAGAGCCGCATATCTAAACGGTGCATCTTAGCATACCTCCACGGAATCCAAATCATGGCTCAATTTAGTATAACATAAATCGTTTGTGAAAAGAATTTGAAATTCGTTGAAAGGGTTGGCGTTTCATGCGGCTTTGCGGTAAAATAAAAGCGAAAGGAGAAGGGCAGAAAGCATGGCATATATAGTGCTGAAGGATGTAACGAAGCTTTATCATATGGGAGAGGTTACGATTCACGCTCTTTCGGGTGTGAATTTTGAAATGGAAAAAGGCGAGCTTTGCGTTGTGGTTGGCCCTTCTGGAGCAGGCAAAACGACGCTTTTGAATATCCTTGGGGGTATGGATAGCTGTACTTCCGGTGAAATCGTTGTCGATGGCGCGCATATTGAAACCTATGATCGCAAAAAACTGACGGATTATCGCCGGGACATGGTTGGGTTTGTGTTCCAGTTTTACAACCTGGTGCAGAATCTGACTGCGCTTGAAAACGTGGAGCTTGCCGCGCAGATTTGTAAGCATCCTTTGGAGGCAGAAGCGGTTTTGCGTGAAGTGGGGTTAGGAGAACGCCTTTCGAATTTCCCTGCCCAGCTTTCGGGCGGCGAACAGCAGCGCGTGGCTATTGCCCGCGCTCTTGCTAAGAACCCCAAGCTGATGCTTTGCGATGAACCCACCGGAGCGCTTGATTACCAAACAGGTAAGCAGGTGCTTAAGCTTTTGCAGGATACTTGCCATAACGCCGGTATGACAGTGATTATCATCACGCATAACTCTGCTATCGCACCGATGGCGGATCGTGTCGTGCATGTAAAAAACGGGATGGTCGCTTCGATGGAGGTAAATGCCAAACCGACTCCGGTGGAAGAAATCGAATGGTGAGTGTATGCTGAAAAAAGGCCTTTTAGTCAAAAACCTGTTTTGCGAGATCTGGAAAACGCGCATGCGCTTCCTTTCTATTTTTGCAATCAGCGCGCTTGGCGTTGCCTTTTTTGCCGGCATTCGCGCTACGAGCCCGGATATGATGGATGCCGGGGATGCGCTGTTTAGCCAAAGCAATCTTTCCGATATCAACGTGATGTCAACCGCAGGCCTAACGCCCGATGATATCGAGGCGCTACGCGCCATTGAAGGTGTAGAAGCCGTATCACCGGGACTATATGTAGATGCTATGATGCGCGTTGGCACCAGCGAGGACATGAATGTGCGTCTTTTATCCATGCCGATTGTGGAAAAAGACGAATATGGGCAGCTGATTGAACTGATCCCTTCTTATGATATTGATCCAGATCCTGCCTATGAGATGAACACGCTCGAGATCGAATCCGGCCGGCTCCCGCTTTCTGATAAGGAGGCGGCAGTAGATGCAAAACTGCGGGAAGAACTCGGGCTGGTGCTTGGGGATTATGCCACGTTTGAAACAAGCAGCGGAACGGAAACACTGCGTATTGTGGGGTTTGTGTACAGCCCGAAATACGTTAGCTTAATTGAACGCGGCCTAAGTACCATCGGGAATGGAAACTGCGTGGGCTTCGTTTATGCTTCCGGCAATGCAATTTCCCGCCTTGGAACAAAGCTTCCGATGCTTGGACTGCTTACAACAGTATACACCCAGGCGGATATCGTTATCAGCGGGAAAGAGGGGCTTTCTGCATTTTCTGATGCATACCAGGAGCTTGTGGACGCGGTTTCTGCCCGCATAGAGGATTATGCAGAAACGACTTCTGGAACCTGGTATATTCAAGACCGCACATCCAACCCCGGTTATTCGGATTATTCTGAAAACACAGAGCGCATTGCAGCAGTTGGCGATGTGTTTCCTGTGATTTTTTTCGTTGTTGCTGCGCTCGTCAGCCTTACGACCATGACGCGCATGGTGGAAGAGCAGCGGATTGAAATGGGCACTTTAAAAGCGCTTGGATACCGCACAACTGCAATCATGATGAAATATGCAGTATATTCCACAAGTGCGTGCCTGCTGGGAGGATTCCTTGGCGCGGTAATTGGCTTTAAGCTCCTGCCCTATGTGATTTTAACGGCATATTCGATTATGTATCGCATGCCGAATTTTACGATGCCCTACAGGGTTGATATTGCAACCGTAGCGATTCTTGCCGCAGTTGCCTGCACCGGCATTGCAACCATAGCAGCTTCGTTTTCTACGCTTCGCGAAGTGCCTGCAACCCTTATGCGTCCCAAGGCGCCCAAGGCAGGAAAGCGCGTGCTGATCGAGCGTATTGGTTTTATTTGGAAACGGCTCAATTTTACGATGAAGGTGACCGTGCGCAACATATTCCGTTACAAGAAGCGGTTTTTCATGAGCATAATCGGCATTGCTGGAAGCTGCTCGCTGCTTGTGACGGGATTTGGCATAGAGGATTCCATTTTTGGCATCGCGGAATATCAATTTGAAGATATTTGGAAAATGGACATCCAGGCATATACCTATGACAGTATGCCGCTTGCAGAGATCCAATCGCTTGCAGAGGAAAGCCCGTCTGCGGAGTATTTCAGCTCACTGATGTTCTGCTACGATTCAGTATGCGATGCGGGCAGTGGAGATGCGCGCACAGGTAACGTGCATTTGATGGGCGTGCGGGATTATTCGGAAATGGAAGGGAAGATCCAGCTGCATAGCGGCGGGGTTGAGATCCCGCTTACGGATGATGGCGCTGTTATAACAAAAAAGCTTTCTGAGATTACCGGCACACAGATTGGGGATACCTTAACGCTTTTTTCTGGCTCTCATGAGTATGAAGTGCGCGTCGCGGGGATTGCTGATAATTATGTATACCATTATGTTTACATGACTGCTGCCTACTATGAGCAGGTAACCGGCAAAACGATGGAATATAATGCGTTTATGATCAACCTCAACTGTGCGCCGGAAGAGATCGAAGGCGTGTCAGAAGAGATTTTGACCGACAGCCGGGTCTATACGGTGATGACGCTTACGAGCATTTATGATACAATCATGGATTCTTTAGGCATCCTTGATTATATTGTAATCGTGTTGATCGCAGGCTCTGCCCTATTGACGTTTGTAGTTATGCTCAACCTTACGAACATCAATCTGGAAGAGCGCAAGCGCGAGCTTGCGACACTGCGTGTACTTGGCTTTTATGATCGGGAAATGTATGATTATATATTTAGGGAGAATAATGCGCTTGCGGTGCTTGGTGCAGCGGTTGGGCTGGCACTGGGAAAATTTATGCATGCCTTTATCATACGTACCTGTGAGGTGGATATCGTGATGTTCGTGCGGTCCATAAACGCAACGAGCTTCCTATACGCCTTTGTGCTTACGGTAGGCTTCTCGCTGTGCGTGAATCTGATGATGCGCCGAAAGGTGCGGGCGATCGATATGGTGGAATCCCTTAAGAGCGCGGAATAAGGAGGGAACAAATGAAAAAATCAACGCGAGTTCTTTGCCTGGTGATTACAGCTGCGTTTGTTGCGACGTTGCTGTTTTCGATTGTGATGAGCATTGCATATGCGGAAGGAGAAACGGCAGCTTCCCGCGGTGAAACTGTGTACGTTACAGCGGATGCGAACGGGAACGTGGAAAGCGTTATTTCAAGCGTTTATCTTAGCAATATTGCAAAAACAGAAACACTAACGGATTATACCAACTTAACGGGAATTAAGGCTGTTACGACGAACGAGCCGCCGGTGATTAATGGGGATGCCGTAACATTCGTTGCAGAAGGGGAGGACGTTTCCTACCAAGGTACAGCGCAAACCAGCGATCTTCCGTTTTCCGTACAGATTACTTATTATTTAAACGGAAAGAAGATAGAACCGGAGGAGCTTGCAGGGCAGGATGGACACCTGCGCATGGAGATCACCACGGAAAACCACTTGAAGCGTACCGTGGAAATAGATGGAGAGACGACGGAGCTCTATGTGCCGTTTTCCATCGTCAGCATGCTAACATTTGATGAGAGCTTTTCCGGCGTAACGGCAGATCATGCGAAAGTTTCCATCCAGGCGGGGCAGGTCACGGTGCTCGGCGTGCTCATGCCGGGCTTGGCGGAAAGCTTGGAGGTAGAACCTGGAGATAAAATCAACGATACGCTCACGGTTGAGGCCACGGTAAAGGATTTCAGCTTTTCGGGCGGCGTATTCATCGGCATGACAGGCATTGTGGATCAAAACGATTTATCGGGTATTGAGGATGTTGAAACGCTGATCGATGCGATCGGGGAGCTCAACGATGCTGCTTCCGAGCTTTATAAAGGTGCGCACAGCCTCGACAACGCAGCTGAAACCTATGCTGAAGGTGTAACCGCATATGTCGAAGGCATCATGCAGGCGATGGATGGGATTGACGAAATGGAAGAGGGTGTATCGGAACTTTATAGTGGCGCAAGGCTGTTGGCGGATGGATCCGATGAAATCACGGGTGGACTCGAGCAGCTTGCAGAGCAGCTTGCTACGCTTAGGGGCGCACTCGCTACGATGGAAAGCGGCCAGGTGAGCGAGGAGCTTTATCAGATGCTGCTTCCGTTTGCCTATGAAATTGCGGAAAAAACATTGGAAAAATCTGGGAATACGATGCGCGCAGCAATGATTGATAAGCTTAAGGCAGAGATGCCGGAAGGCACGCCGGATGAGACAATTCAAGCGATTGTGAACGCGGTGATCCCCGACCATATAGCGCCTAGCGCGGATCTGTCAGCAGAAGAAAAGGCGATTATTGCAAAGCAAGTGGCGGAAATTCTTGCGGAATCCACGAGCGCGCAAACGATGATTGGACAAGTGGACGCCTTAATTGCCGGTGTAAATCAGCTTGCAGGCGGTTCGGGTGAGCTGACAAGCGGCATGAATTCGCTTGCAAGCGGTCTGCGCCAGTTGAGAGACGGACTTAGGGAATATGGCGATGCCGCAACGGAGCTGGAGGAAAATGGAAATACCCTCGCAGAAGGCGCAGACTCTATTGCAAGCGGCATTGGGAAGATCGCGAGCGGGCTTCGTACCCTTGCCGATGAAGGCATGCAACAGCTTGTGGATGAAACCTCGGAAATCGACGTATCGCTTTCGAGAAAGGATGCGCTCGTGGAGCTCTCTCAATCTTATAATGCATTTTCCGCGACGCGTGAGCCTAAAGATGGAACGGTGCAATTTCTGGTATCGACAGCAGAAATCGAACCGGAACTTCCCATTGAGCCTAGCCCTTCGCCGGAAGAAACAGAGCCGGCTGATCAAGACGTGCAAACAGAGGAAACTTCCGGGTTTTTTGAGCGCATTGGTAATTGGTTCGGAGCGGTATTCGAAGGCATTAAGGGCTGGTTCGCCGGATAAAGCTGCCCATACACACCGCTGCAAAGCAAATAGATGCGTGATACATGTGTGCAGCTGTAAAATGAGAATGGCTGTGCAGCTGAAATTCCGATTTGGGGAGGAACGATGCTTATCCAATGGTATCCCGGGCATATGGCAAAGGCGCGCCGTATGCTTGCGGAGAATTTAAAATTGATTGATGTAGTGGTGGAGCTTGTGGACGCGCGCGCGCCGCGCGCTACCCGCAATCCCGATTTTGACGACCTTTTTTCTACCAAGCAGCGCGTGATTCTGCTGAACAAAAGCGACCTTGCATCGCCCGCTGAAACCAAGGCTTGGGTGGATCATTACAGGGCTGCGGGCATTGGTGCGATGGATTTTGTGGCCACCAATTCTGCAAAGCGCAAGGCTGCGGTTGCTTTGATTGAAAATGCAGCAGCTGAAAAAGTGAGGCGCATGCGCGAGAAAGGGATCGCAAAGGTTGTGCGCGCCATGGTTGTGGGCATTCCAAACGTAGGAAAGTCCACGTTTATCAACCGCATTGCGGGTGCTTCCCGCGCGCAGGTGGGGGACAAGCCCGGCGTGACCCGGGCAAAGCAATGGGTAAAGATTTCCCCTTACCTTGAATTGATGGATACGCCCGGCTTGTTATGGCCAAAGCTGGAAGACGACCGTCTTGCACGGCATCTGGCGTACATCGGCTCGATCAAGGACGATATCATGGATGTGGAGCGCCTTGCAGAAGCGCTGCTGTTTACGCTGTCGGAGCTTTGTCCTGCCGAATTGGCGGCGCGCTATAAACTGGCGGCGCCGGGCATGACAGGAGAAGCACTCCTCCTGGCGGTAAGCCAAAGCCGTGGATTCCTTTTGCCGGGGGGTGAAGCAGATACAGAGCGTGCCGCGCGCATTGTACTTGATGAATACCGGGCGGGGAAAATTGCACATGTAACGCTGGATCCGGTCTTAGAGCCCAGTGAGGATAGTGGCAATGGCGCGGCGCAATGAAGCGGAGCGGCTCCAAGAACTGACGCAGCTGGAGCGTGCATTCTGGGAAAAAGGCATTTTTCCAGCCGGAATGGATGAAGTGGGCCGCGGGCCGCTTGCAGGACCCGTTGTTGCGGCATGTGTGATCCTGCCGGCTGAGCCGCTGATTGAGTTTGTCAATGATTCCAAGAAACTATCAGAAGGAAGGCGCGAAAAGCTCGCGCCTGTTATTCGTGCAAGCGCACTTGCTGTGGGTACCGGTTGGGCGGATGCACGCGAGATCGATGCATACAATATCCTGCAGGCAACCAAAATTGCGTTTCAACGGGCTTATGACGCAATGGGGTGCCCCTGCACGCATGTGCTTGTAGATGCGGTGAAGGGGCTTGCGATTCCGGCTGAGCAGCATGCGCTTATCCATGGGGACGCATTGTCTTACCTTATTGCAGCGGCATCCATCGTGGCAAAGGTGGAACGCGATGCTTATATGCGGCGTATGAGCAGTATCTACCCGCAATATGGCTTTGAACGAAACAAAGGTTATGGCACAGCAGAGCACATTGCGGCGCTCAAACGATATGGCCCCTGCCCCTTGCATCGGGCAAGCTTTATTGGGAAAATTCTGGAGGGCGCATGAACCGAAAGGAATCTGGCACACAGGGCGAGGCGCTTGCCCTTGCATACTTGCTGAAGCAAGGGTATAGCTTGCTTGCACAAAACTATCGCGCGGAGCGTTGCGAGGTGGATCTTATTCTGCGCGATGGGGACACGATTGCTTTTGTAGAGGTAAAAGCAG
>ERZ1643251.1109-NODE-1109-length-32393-cov-35.701930_pt1 | contig 32393 bp, 47 predicted proteins | sample MGYA00579261_ERZ1643251 | MGnify/ENA primary metagenome ERZ1643251 (study PRJEB29033, sample SAMEA4952267) | chicken gut metagenome | biome: Broiler Chicken; feature: Gastrointestinal Tract; material: Caecum | place: Ireland | collected 2018 | study: Broiler... | reverse complement strand
CACATTTGTATTTGGCTGGAAACGGATTCACGGCCACTCACAACACCAGCTTTGCCGCTGCGCTGTCGTGGGCTTTATCTCTGCGATATCGCAAATCAGGAGCCAAAACATACATAGTCGGCGCGGCTCTTGTGCAAACACTGGAAAGCTTTAATTTTCTCAAATACAACATCGACCGAATGGGCGAGAATGCCAAAGACGGCGGGACTGTGAGAGTAATTGATAACAATAACGAGCACAGCTTATCCGCAACGCTTTCAGACGGTTCCTTTTATGTTCGTGCGTTGGCGGCAAATCCCGACGCGCAAGATTCACTGAATTGCAATGTGGCAATCTGCGACGAAATCCACGCTTATAAGCAGCCGAAGCAATACAACCTGTTTCGCGAAGCGATGAAAGCCTATACCAATAAGCTGTTGATCGGAATTTCCACCGCTGGAGACAATGAACAGCTTTTTCTGGGGCAGCGCTTGAAGTATTGCCGGAAGGTTCTTGATGGCACAATCAAAGACGAACAGTATTTTATCTTTATGTGCTGCGCGAATCCTGATGAAAACGGAGATATCGACTATACAAATCCAGTTGTTCACGAAATGGCGAACCCTGCTTATGGAGTAAGCATCCGGCCGGAGGAAATTCTGAACGACTCTTTGCAGGCGCAGAACGATCCGCAGCAGCGAAAAGATTTTTTTGCAAAATCTCTCAATGTCTATACCAATGCAATCAAAGCATATTTCGATTTAGACGAATTCCGGCATAGTGATGAAAAGTATTCCTGGACGCTGGAACAGCTTGCAAAGCTTCCGATTGAGTGGTACGGAGGAGCGGATCTTTCCAAGCTTCACGACCTGACAGCTGCGGCGCTTTTCGGACAACACAAAGGCACAGATATCATCATAACGCACGGATTTGTTCCCGTTGTAACCGCCCATTTGAAAGCTGATGAAGATGCTATTCCGTTTTTTGGATGGGCGGAAGATGGATGGCTTACTTTGTGCAACAGCCCGACGGTCAATCATGCGGATGTTGTGAATTGGTTTGTGTCTATGCGAAACATGGGGTTCAAAATTCGTGAGGTAGGCCACGACAGAAAGTTTTGCCGGGAATACTTCATCGGAATGAAAAGCGCCGGATTCCATGTAATTGATCAACCTCAGTATTATTACAAAAAATCAGAAGGATTCCGGCACATAGAAAAATCCGCTAAAAATGGAGCGCTGTATTATCTGCATTCCGAAGCCTATGAATATTGCGTTGGGAATGTCAGTGCAATAGAGAAAACAGACGATATGGTGCAATACGAAAAAACGCATCCGCAGCAGCGGATTGACTACTTTGACGCCTCTGTTTTTGCCTGTATTCGATATCTTGAAAACATGGAACGCAGAGGAAAAGGAAAGGACTGGTGGGGAACCTGAGCAAGAAAAAGAGACGTCCCACGGCACGAGCCGAGCCGCAGGAAAAACGAAGCGCAAATTCATCGGCGGTGTGGCTTTGTTCGCCGGAATCATTTGATACATTGACATGCTCCGGATATACCAGTTTGTCCCACAGCCCGCAGATCTCCGCAGGCGTGGACAAAATCGCAAAGTTGATTGGATCGATGACGATCCATCTTATGGAGAACGGAGCAACAGGAGATATCAGAATCAAAAACGAGCTTTCCCGAAAAATTGATATCAACCCTAACAACAACATGGGGAGATCAAATTTTATTCAGTGGATTGTCCGCAATATGATTCTGGACGGAAATGGAAATGTAACGGTGTATCCGAAAACGCGGCGCGGCTATTTGCAAGACCTAATTCCGATTCCCCCGGCCCTGACGTCTTACGTCCCGGATGGAGAATGGGATTACAAAGTGATGATAAACGGAAGGGAGTATTCTCCAGATAAAGTTCTTCATTTTGCTTTGAATCCTGATCCCTACTATCCCTGGCTGGGAACTGGATATCATATCGCGTTGGGAGATCTGGCAAACAATCTCAAACAGGCTTCCGCGACGGAAAAAGGCTTCATGTCATCAAAGTGGAAACCGTCCCTTATCGTAAAAGTGGACGCTCTGACAGACGAATTTTCCGGGCCGGAAGGAAGAAAACGCTTGCTTGACAGCTACGCGACCGGCGCGGAAGTTGGGGAACCCTGGCTGATTCCGGCAGAGCAATTTTCCGTTGAACAGGTCAAGCCCCTGACGCTTTCTGATTTGGCGCTTGCGGATATGGTAGAACTTGATACACGCACTGTTGCGGCGGTTCTCGATGTTCCCCCGTTTGTGCTGGGGATCGGAGATTTCAACCGGGACGCATGGAACAATTTTGTCAATACCACCATTATGCCGCTGGCCCGTGTGCTGGAACAGGAATTTACCAAAAAACTGCTTTATTCTCCTGAGCTGTTTTTCCGGTTCAACAATTGGAGCCTGTATTCGTACTCCATCACGGAGCTGGTGAGCGCTGGCGCGGCAATGGTTGACCGGATGGCGCTACGCAGAAACGAATGGAGAAACTGGGTAGGACTTCCGCCCGATCCGGAAATGGATGAATTGCTCGCCTTGGAAAACTATATCCCGGCTGACAGACTGGGAGATCAAGGCAAACTGATTGGAGGTGAGTAGGATAGAACAGAGATTTTTCAAACTGAAAAACATGGAAACCCGCGAAGATGCGAACGGGAAAAGAGTGCTTGCGGGATACTTTTCTGTTTTCGACGAACCTTATCAGGTTTGCGACGGATGGATCGAAACCATATCGCGCGGCGCGTTTGCGCGGTATCTTGCCGAGGGCGGCGACGTCAAAATTTTATGGAACCATGACAGCAATATTGTGCTGGGAAGCACATCGAGCGGGACTGCAACTCTCAGAGAAGATGAAAAAGGGCTGTACGGTGAAGTTTCCATCAACGACAAGGATCAGGACGCTTTGAACGCATATGCCCGCGTGATGCGTGGAGATGTCACCGGATGCTCTTTCGGTTTTGAAATCGGAAGGCAGGAAGAATGGTGGGATGACGAAGACGTTTATCACACCAAAGTTTTGGAAGTGTATCCGCTATATGAGGTCAGTCCTTGTACTTTCCCGGCATACCGGGGAACCAGCATCGAGGCGCGGGAACAGTTTGAACGCGCCAAACAAAGCAAATCCAAGGCTCAGGAAGAACGCCTTTCCCGATGGCGGCAGGAAGCCTTAAAGCGACTGAAAGGAGAATGAACGCATGGCATTGAAAGCGCTGCTGCTCAGACGCAGTATCGACAGCAAAAACGAGCTGATGAAGCAGCTCATGGAAAAAGATGAAAGCTTCCGCATCAGAGAAGCGGAGCTGGAAACGGCAATCATGGAAGCCGCGACGGATGATGACCGCGCTGCGGTCGATCAGGAGGTCGAAAAGTTTGAAGCGGAGAAATCCGCCCATGAAGAGGAGAAACAGCGGCTCGCGCAGGAGATTGAGGGTCTTGAAGCGGATCTCGAAAAACTTGAAGAGGAGACTCCCGCGCCCGCCGCAAGTTCCAATCCCCCGAAAGAAAGGAAGGACAGTATGAATCTGAAGGATATCAAGATTCGCTCTCTCCCGATGCAGGTGAGAGTGTTTGACGCCCTGACCCATGAGCAGCGGAGCGCCATTGTTGCCAGGGATGACGTAAAGGAGTTTCTCTCCCGCCTGCGGAGCATGAAAGGCCAGACAAGAGACGTATCCGGCGCGGAATTGACAATCCCGATCGTTTTCCTCGACCTTATCGCGGAAAACATGTTCCGCTACTCCAAGCTTCTCAACCGCGTCCGCGTCCGCAATGTAAACGGGCAGGCCAGACAGACCATCGCGGGAACGGTTCCGGAAGCTGTATGGACGGAAATGTGCGGCGCAATCAATGAGCTGACCTTTGTGTTCAATCAAATTACGGTTGACGGATACAAGGTTGCAGGATTTGTACCGGTTTGCAATTCCGTTCTGGAAGATAACGATATCGGCCTTGCAGGATGGATTGTGGAAATGCTGTCCGAATCCATTGGCCTTGCTATGGACAAAGCAATCCTCTATGGCAAGGGCGCTGCCTCCAATATGCCCATGGGAATTGTGACGCGTCTTGCTCAGACGGCGCAGCCGGACAACTATCCGGCAAACGCTCCGGCATGGGTTGACCTTCACACCACGAACATCATTCAGATTGATTCGTCTGAGGAGCCTGTAACGTTCTGGGCGGCTATGGCTGTGGCTGCGGGCAATACCTACACCAAGTATGCACGCGGCACGCAGTTTTGGGCAATGAATTCCAAAACTCTCGCAATTCTGAAATCCAAGCTGATTACCTTTGCGGCTTCCGGTGAACTGCTGGCTCGCTTCAACGGCGTTATGCCTATCATTGACGGCGATGTGGACGTACTGGAATTTATGCCTGACGGCGACATCGTTGGAGGTTACGGCGATCTTTATCTGTTGGCTGTCCGCAGCGGCATGACCGTTGAAAGTAGCCGCGAAGTGCAGTTCATCCAGGACAACACTGTGTTCAAGGCCAAACAGCGTGCCGACGGTCAGCCTGTCATTCCTGGCGCTTTTGTTGCTATTAACATTAACAACACCAGCGTGACCACTGCGCTGACTTTCGCGGCGGATACCGCAAACAATGCCATGCTTCAGAGCCTGTCCATCGGAAATGAGACGCTGAGTCCGGTTTTTGACTCTGACACCTACGCCTATACGATCGCCGCCGCTTCCAATGCCAGCGACAAGATTGAAGCTACTTCTGCACAGGCAGGAGCTCAGATTGCCATCAGCTACAACGGCACGAACGTGCGCAACGGCGGAACTGTGACATGGACTGCGGACGGCAAAGCATATCCGCTGACGGTGACGGTAACACAGGGCAACAGCGTGCGCGTTTACACGGTTCAGGTAACAAAGGCTGGCGGCTGACGGGAGGTGTAGCAGTTGACGCAGGACGATCTTCTCACTCTGTTACAAGCAGATCTGAATCTGCTTTCTCCTGACAGCACCCGGACTGCGCAGCTGCAACAGCTCCTTTCCGTTGCACAGCAGTTTATTGCGCGGGAGGGCGTTACCCTCTCCGCGCCGTATACTGCGGAAGACGCGCAGCTGATCATCATGTATGCAGCCTATCTCTTTCGAAAGCGCGCAACAGAGGAGCCAATGCCGCGTATGCTTCGCTGGGCGCTGAACAACCGAATTTTCAGCGAGAAAGCGCAGGCGACAACATGAACCTTGACTCTGGAATTGCAAAGATTTGGCGGGGAGCAAATACATCCCCGCCGGGTTCTTTGCCCGTTATCGAATACAGTACACTGTATTTTTCCAGCTACTACGGAGATAAGACGGTCGGAATCACGCGATTTTGGACGGCAAAGGCACAAGATGACCGCGCTGATGCTCTGATCCAAGTGCAGAGAAACGCGGGGATTTCTACGGCTGACCGGTGCGAACTGACGCCATATTTTGACGAAGCAGCCGCCGGAATGTATAAAATTTTGCAATGCCAGCAGGTGACGGATGAAGACGGGAATCCGATGACGGATTTGACTCTGCAAAGAATCGAGGCGATCGAAGATGGATGAACTTGTGCAGCTGCTTACAGCCATTACACAAAATACATACCATTATGCCGCACCGCCAAACACGCAGCCGCCGTATATTGTCTGGCAGGAATTTTCCCAGTCTGACACAATGGACGCAGACGGGGAGCAAGATCAATATGCAGTAAGCGGCACAATCGACATTTTTTCACTGATGGAAAAAGAACCGATTGTAAAGCAGGTTCGGGAATCCCTTAACGATTCTGAAATTGCATTTTCTCTAAAATCTGTTCAGTACGAACAGGATACCGGATTGATTCATTGGGAATATGAATTTGATCTGGTGGGAGGGCTGGACGAATGGCCGGAATAAAAATCAGAACCTCAGAAGAACTGATCCGAAAACTCGAAAGGCTCAGCGGGCAAGATGCGGATGAAGTCGCAAAGCGCGCTGTGTATGTTGGGGCCGGATACATGGCAGAACGAGTCAAAGAGTCTCTGAGAAGCGTAGTATCGGAAAACGCTACCGGAGATCTGGAAAAATCTCTTGGTATCACTCCGATCAAGCTGAACCGGAATGGAGATTGGGCCGCAAAAATCGGATTTTCCGGATACGACCGCAAAGGAACATCTAATATTCTGAAAGCAAGAGTGCTGGAATCCGGCAGCAGCAAACAGCAAAAGCGCCCCTTCGTTTCGACCGCGTTAAAGCGGTATCGGAAAATTGCGCAGGAGCGCATGAAAAACGAAGTAGAAATAACTATCGATAAAATTTTGGAGGGATAGCCTATGGCACTGATTGGCGTCAGATATCCAAGGTACTGCCCTTACACGATCCAGCAGCAGGAGGACGGTTCCGAACTGGAAATCCTCCAAACCGGACAAGTGATGGGCAAAGCGACGCGCATAAACGTCACGATCAATGCGGAAGCTGTCACGCAGTATGCGGATGACGGCCCGGCGGAAGTCGTGACAGAGTTTAATTCCGGCACAATCCAGAACGATCTGAATGATCTGACAGCTCAGACGGAAGCGGATCTTCTGGGGAAAACATTGAGCGACGGAGAGATTATTTCCAGCGGGGACGATAATCCGCCGTATTGCCGTGTGGGATGGGTGGAATCCCGCATTCTCAACAACGCACGCTCTTACATTGGCCAGGTGTTTTTGAGAGCGAAATACTCTCCTCCCAGCAAGGATTTGCAGACAAAAGGGCAGACAATCACGTTTACCGGCGCTTCCCTGACCGGAACACTGATGCTGAATGCCGACGGGAACTATGAGCGGCATAAACAGTTCGCCACCGTGGCGGAAGCGCTTGCCTACGTTGATCAGCTGTGCAATATGGGCGGCACTCCTCCTGAGCTTACCGTGACAACCTCGCCGGAAAATGATGCGTCTGACGTGGGAGTGAGTTCTCCCATCGTTGCGACCTTTTCCAACATCATCGATCATGGAAATGCGGCGCTGTTTGATGCAACGACTTACGCTGCGGTTCCGTTTACCTCGGCGTTTGACAGCACGAAAAAGATTCTGACCGTCACGCCGTCGGCTCCGCTGACGGCATCCACAAAGTATCTGTTTACCCTCACCGGCGTGACAGATGCGTATAATCAGACGCTGGAAAACACGGCAATCACATTCACGACGGCAGCGGGGGGCTAATATGGCAAAGATCGTTCTCAGCGGAAAAGAGTATCCCATCCGGTTTTCCATGAATCTTCAGGAAAAGGTTTCGGAGCGCTATGGAGATGTGTCTTTCATCACGTCTCAGATTTTGCGCTATTCCGAAGCCCGCTGGCTTCTGATGGAAGCTATCAACGAGGGATATCGTTTCGAGCACTATTTCAATGGCGCTCCTCCTCGCAGCGTATCGGAAGAAGAAATCGGCGTGATTACGACTTTTGCGGATTTCTCCAAAGGAAGAATCGCGCAGGCGCTTCTGGACGCGCTGAATGAAAGCCTTGCGGCTGACGAAGATCAAAAAAAAATTTCGATGGAGGATTTGGAGGAACTGGGTTCGAAGCTGCTTCGGGAGATGCGGGAAAAATAAATTTTCCACGGCTCAAAGTGATGGCAATGCGATTTCTGCATTATTCCTGGATGGAATACAGTCTTTTGGAACTCGGGCAGCTTACACAAGAGCTGAACCTCTATTTTGACATGACAAAAAATCAGACGGAAGGGGCGGAACAGTTTGGCGAGTAAATCCAATACCTCCGTTGGCATTGATGTAACTGTACAGGGAGAGCGCGCGTTCCGCGCCTCCCTGTCTGAGATCAACGCCGCATTGCGGGTAAACAACGCGGAGATCGAAGCCGTAAGCGAAGCCTACAAAGGCAATGAAAAAAGCATTGACGCTTTGACGGCAAAGCAGGACGCGCTAGATCGAAGCATTCTCACACAAAAAGAACGGCTGGAGGCGCTGGAAAGCGCCCTCAAAAAAACCGGAGAAAAATACGGAGAAACCGACACCAGAACATTAAGGCTGAGAGAGTCGCTGATCAAAGCACAGACTCAGCTGGAAAAAACAAAAAGAGAACTGAACGACACTTCGGAAGAGCTGAACAAAGCAAAGGAAAACACCGGAAATCTCTCTGTATCTTTGTCCGATTTGGCAGATAAAGCAGGGATCAATCTTCCGCCCGCTTTGCAGACTCTCACAGGAAACATGGACGGCGCGACCGCCGCCGGGGCCGCTCTTGTGGGAGTTTTAGCCGGAATTGTAACCGGCCTTGCAAAAGCCACTATTAGCACGGCGGAAAATGCGAAGCAGCTGAAAACCATGTCGCAGGAAACCGGCCTGACCGTGGAGCAGCTGCAAGAACTGCAATATACTTCCGCTGCTCTCGGCATCGAAGAAGATGAAGTCCAGGACAAAATGAAAGATCTTGTCTCTGCTATGCGGGACGCGAGAGACGGATCGGAAGATATGCAGGGCGCTTTCAAGCGTTTAGGCGTAGAAGTAACCGACCGGAGCGGAGAACTGAAAAGCGCGGGAGACGTGTTCTATGAAGTTGTAGATGCGTTAGGAGAAGTCAGTAATAGAACAGAACGTGATGCGCTTGCTATGCAGATTTTTGGGGAAGAAGCCCAGAAGCTAAACCCTATTTTCGACGAAGGAAAAGGGGCACTTCAGAGATACGCCCAAGAAGCAAACAGTTTGGGATATGTTATGGATACCGAAACGGTTGAAAGCTTTTCTGAACTGGGAACACAATTTGTTAATTTTAATAAGCAAATTGATGCGGTTAAAAACCAATTTGCAATAGTCTTACTCCCAGTTTTAACACATCTACTTTCTATTATTGCATCTTTGTCTCCTGAACAACTAAAAATGTTAATTACACTAGGAGCTGTAGTAACAACAATTATCACCATGGCAAAAGCTGTAAAAGGAATAACAGATTTAACATCTTCATTATCTAGTTTCTTTTCTTCTACAAATACAGGGGCAGCTAAAACTCTTCTGATTATTACTGCAGTAGTAGGAGCGCTAATTTTAATATTAGGACTTATTGCGCTTATAAAAGAAGGAAAAGAAGGTTTTGAAGATTCTTTAGATAATTTAAAAAGCAGTGCTTCCGATATAAGCGGATCTATTTCCGGAAAAGTAAATCAAGCAAACTCTAATTATCAAAGAATTGCGTATCATGCTAAAGGAACGATGTATCATCAAGGAGGATGGGCAGTAGTAGGAGAAGAAGGCCCAGAACTAATTGACCTCCCCGTTGGAAGCCGCGTTTATACAGCTTCACAAACACGAAAAATGATTGGTACAGGAAACGGAACAGTTAACTATTATGTCACCATCGACGCAAAAAGCGTCAAAGAGTTTGACGATATCGTGAGGATTGCCAATCAGAAAAAGTCCAGCATCCGGCAAGGAAATGTGAAAAAGTAAAAGGGGGTGAGATTGTGGCGACTTTAAAAATTGAGTGTGCGGATAGCATAGGAGCGTTAAGAAGAAGAACGCTTTCTGTAGATGGAAAAAAGACTGAACTTTATGCTGTGACAGATGATGAATCCATTTGGTTTCAAGGAGTAAAAGAATATGTAGGGTATCATAAAGCAACAGCCGAATTTTTTGGACAAATTCACGATAATGTTTTTAATTATACAAATACCTATATTGCAGGATATACGTTTACCACAACAGATTTAAGTTTTTTAAATACCTCTAATCTCATTTCTGCTAAATTAGTATTAAATGTATTTCGGGTAAAATCAACTGGTGCAAATATTAGTCTTGCTTCAGCAGGGTATCCTATAAAAATTATTTATCTTGAACGTTCAGAAATCGGTTCAGCCCACGGATTTTTACAAGCAGCAGCAGACGAAAGAAATTTGTTTAAATATGTTGAAAACATTGAAAACAATCAAACGATAGAAGTCGATTTATCAAATTCTACAAGCGTAATAAAAAACTTAGTAGAAAATGGACTTATTATAACCGCAGCTGGTGCCTCATATCCTTGGGCCAGAATATACGGGATAGAATCATCTTCCGCTCCGTATATCGAAATCGAATATCTCAGCGACGATACGCCGCCGACAGCTTCTCCTCTTTCTCCTGTTTCAGACGTTGTAAACGGAGATAAGCCTATCACCTTTACATGGAGCTATTCTCAGGATGTAAACGAGCCGCAAAGCCATTACTCGATCCAGCAGCAAACATCCAGCGGATGGCAGAATTTAATTCCCAAAACAGCCGGAACCACTCATACAGCGACAGTACCGGCAGGCACTTTTACGGCAGGGCAGGCGGCATGGCGTGTTATGGTGTGGAGCCAAAACGGTACAGTCGCATCCCAGTGGAGCGACCCAGCGTATATTATTGTGCAGTCCCAGCCGAAAGCGCCGAACATCACCAGCGCCGGAACAAGCCCCAGCCCCACTTTTGCGTGGCAGGCAGCCCAGCAGCAGGGCTATGAAATCATTCTGGGAGATTATCAAGCCGGAGTAAAGTATGGCACGGAAAAAACATGGACTTATCCGGGAACGCTGCAAAACGGAAATGTGACTTTTCAAATCCGCGTGCAAAACGCGCAAGGGATTTGGAGTCCGTGGGCCGGGGTGGAAACGTATATTTCCAATGTACCGCAAGGCACGGTATCGCTTTCCGGGAACGTCAAGGATCAAGCTGTATCTCTTTTATGGACTTCCAGCGGGCTGACAGCTTCGCAATACAATGTTTTGCGGGACGGGAAAGTAATCGCTACCACTCAAAACACAGCTTTCACGGACTACTATTCCGCCGGAAAATGTGCTTATCAGGTGTATGCAATGCTTTCTGGAGGGTATTACACGCCGTCGAACGTACTGACGGAAATCGTGAAACCAAAATACGCTATGATCTCCCTTGCTTCCTCAATCTCATGGATTCCTCTGCGCATCAAAAGCGGAGGGCTTCCGACCTACGGCAGCGAAATGCAGGCGCAAGCGGCGTTTGTCCATTATCAGGGCCGGGAACTTCCCGTGGCCTATACGACCGGATTTTTGGACAAATCCTATACCTACTCTTTTTCGTTTTTGCGGAAAGAAGATATGCAGGCGTTTGCGAAGCTGTGCGGCCAGATGGTAATCCTCAAAACTCCGCAGGGTGAACGCTCCATAGGAATTTTGACCGGGATTTCCGCCACCCGGCAAAACAGAATCAATGATTTTTCCTTCTCCATTACGGAGATTGATTTTTCGGAGGTGGAGTTGAATGCCTGAAATCAAATCAAAGTTCCTGCTTTCCAGAAATAACGTGGATTTCAGTGAGTTGTTGGCCGTAGACGGGGGAAATCCCACAATCCGAATGGTTGTGAGTGCGGAAGTCAAAATGGTTTTGGAAGGAACATTTTTGCAGAATCCGCAGATGAATTTCATCCAAGATCATTTGAAACCTGTGTTTTACATCGACGGGAAAGGCTATCAAGTAGGCGAATACATCGTAACGGACGCGGTGCTGAATACGGTTGACGGCACGCGGAAAGAACTGGAAATCACCGCATATGATCTGACCTATCTTGCGAAGCAAAGCAAAATCGAAGATCGCCTGTTGATCAAAGCCGGAACCCTTTACACGGATGCGATTCGCGCTCAGATTGTCGATTCCGGGATTTTAAACTTTATCGTTGTGCCTAACACGGCCACCTTTGCTACGGATAGGGAGGACTGGGAACCGGGAACAAGCCGACTGCAAATCATCAACGATTTGCTTTCCGAAATCAACTATAACTCTTTGTGGATGGATTTGAGCGGCACGGTGCGGGGAACTCCCTATCAGCAGCCGCTTGCGGAAAACATCACGATAGAGTACAGAAACGACCAGTACAGTATTTTGTACCCGGATGACAGCAGCACAACGGATATCTTCGACAAGCCGAATGTGTTCATTGCCGTTGTGGAAAATCCGGATCTTCCCGAAAACCTCAGAGCGGAAGCTGTGAACGACGATCCCACGGTTCCATATTCCACCGTAAACCGTGGACGCATTGCACAGTATGAAAAGCTGGATAATATCGCATCTCAGGCTGAGCTCCAAGCTTATGTGGATAACCTAAAATTCAAAAGCCTGATGTCCACGCAGGAAATAGAATTTTCGACAGCTGCAAATCCGGTTCACAGCGCTTTTGATATCATCGGATTTTATAAGGACGATCTTACCGGGATCTATGAAGAAACTGAATGGAGTTTTCCCTTTACGCCGGGGCAGGCAATGACGCATCGAGCAAGGAGGGCGATTTTCGAATGATTGAAAATGAGCAGCAGCTTGCGGAGCTGATTCCGGCAGAACCGCCGGAGCAAACGCTTGCCACAATCGTCAGTATTGGTACTTCCGGGATTGTACTGGATTTCGGGGAAAAAGAATATGCCTGCAACCAAGGGATCAAATTTGAGGTAGGGCAGCGCGTTCTGGTGGAAAAACGTTCGGGGACTTACGTTGTGATTTGCCCCATTGGCGCGCCGTCAACAGAAGTCATTGTGGACAAAGCGATCTATGCGGACTCCGCAGGAACAGCCGAAACGGCCACGACAGCGCAAACGGCAACCACGGCACAAAGCGCCACAACAGCGCAAACAGCTGACAGCGCTACCACCGCAGAAACAGCTCAAACAGCAGATGTAGCCGAGTCTTTGCAATCTGCAACAACTTCATCCCAAACAATACAGTTGGGGGTTCAATCCTCCAAACTGTATTTTCGGATTGGAAGCAGCGGATCGTTTCAAAGCAGCGTTTCTTCAAGCGATACCTCGGATACAGCCGACACGGCAGACGGGGTGCAGTCGCAAACATCTTCTCGGGTTATCGAGTTTTCCTATTCTTCGGGATCTTTGAGTTTTCGGCTCAGAGGATCTTCCGGTTGGACAAAACTTCAAAACGCATAAAGGAGGGATAGAATGTACATCAACAGCAAAAATAAACAGCTGCAGCTGGAGCCGCTGCGGGGAATCATTACACAAGGGGAAAAGCTGGCGGATACCGTTACGTTTGCCCTGCCGAATGTGTACGGAAACCTTACGCTTTCTTCTCTCGGCTGGTCAATTCGAGCAGCCAGCGAAAAAAATACTCTCGCGACCGCATCCCTCACGGTTTCTGTTATGGAAGACAAATGCCTTTTGTCGTGGGAGGTGTCCAGCGACTTTACCGCCGTTTCCGGCGCTCTGTCTTTGATGCTTGTCGGCACGGACGGAGACGGAAAGATTGTGATTAAATTTCCCGGCGACTCCCCGATTTGGGTAAGAGACAGCGAAACGGGAGAGTACAGCCCGCCGGAAGATGCAATCGAAAACGCGTTGAACGGCCTGCAAAGCGCAGAGGAAGCGCTGCAAAACGCGATTGAAGCGCTGCTCCGCATTGGCGTAAACCTCAAAATTCTTGGATGGTACTCAACGTTGGAAGCGTTGCAATCCGGTGTCACAAATCCTTCCCCTGGAGATATTTATGGGGTAGGAGATCCCACGGTGCTTTATGTCTGGACAGGATCAGCCTGGACACAGCTTCCCGGCGTTTTTGTGCAGTCGTCTGGATATAGCCCGCAGCTGCTTGACAACGCCTATTTCGTCGGCGGCGGCTCTCAGCAAGGCGGGGGGCAGCTTCCGGTCAATCAGCAGGGACAGACGAGCTATACAAGTACGGGTTATGGGATTGATCGATGGCTGGCTGTTGGTAGCGGCATATCGGTATCGATTTCCGATCAATGCCTTGAGGTATCTCATACAGGAACAACATCAGGTGAATTACAACAAAGGTTCCCCCTCACAGGGATGCAAAATGGCGTATATACTTTTAGCGTTTTGACTCCCGAAAATCTATATGCCGTTTCGGGAAATTTGGATTTTTCTTCTTCTGAGTTTTCATTTTCTAAGCAACTTCCAAATCTCAGTTACATTGATGTGCGCATGAAAACTACGGATAAAAAAAGCGGTTTCTTTATGGTACGTTGGAGAAGTGTCAATCCAAACTCTGTCAGCATAATCGCCGCTAAACTGGAACTCGGCTCCCGTTCTACTCTTGCTCGCCTTGTTGATGGGGAATGGGTGCTAAACGACCCTCCGCCAAATTTCCAGCAGGAGCTGGCAAAGTGTCAGAGGTATTCGTTAGTTCTACGCAGCGATCACACTGGAAGTCGTATTTGTGTCGGATTAGGTAAAGCGGTTAACGCAACCAACTGTTTTGTTTTTGTTTCTACTCCTGTGTCCATCAGAAAAACACCCGTCGTTTCTTTTTCTGGAACATTTGTTTTATATGAGCAAGGTGCAGTAAGCACAAGCGATCTTACGGTTAGTAGCATGACAGTAACATCATATACCTCTAACGGTATAACTTTAAATATTACATCTTCTGGTCTTACAGCTGGAACCACTTATCAGCTTTGGTCAACTGCACCAGATGCGCAAATTCTATTGGAGGCAGATCTGTGAGGTAAGTTATGGAAGAAAATAAAAGCAGTGTATACGTTTACACAGATAATCAAAAAAGAATCCTTCGATGTGAAGGCGGGTATACTCTCGGCAATATAAAAAATTTTACCGGGTGGACACTTATCGACAAAGGAAATGGGGATAGATATAATCTTTGCCAGTCCCACTACTTCGTTGATGGGCTGTATACAGAGGACGGAATTCTGCGCTATAAGCTTGTTGAAAACGCAGCTCAGGCGCGCACAGAAGAAGAAATACAGGCGGACAGAGATGCAATGCCGAAGCCTGTTATCCCGCCCACCAACTCTGAGCTGGAAGCAGAAAACAAGATTTTGAAGGCACAACTTCAAGCGGCAACCGATCGACAGGATTTCTTGGAGGACTGCATCGCAGAAATGGCGATGCAGGTATATGCAGTATGATGGCCGCAATTCAGCGGTTTTTCAGAAAAATCATTTTCAGTTTTGAAAGGATGGTACAAATGATGGCTATGTTTTTTGCGCAGAGAGTGATCCTTGGTAAGACAGCTTTTGCGGATGTTCCGGCGGCACTCAAGGCCGGATGCGCTGAGGTGCTGATCGACAGCGGCCTTCCGGAGCTGGTTCCGGAGGAGTACGGTGGAACGGCAAAGTAAAGGGAGGGCGTTTGCATGAAAGGAATCGACGCATCAAAGTATCAAGAACTGATCTACTGGGAAAAAGTCAAGGCGGCAGGAATTGATTTTGTAATCTTACGGGCCGGGCTGGGAAAATACATAACTCAGATCGACCCGCGCTTTGAGCAGAACGCTTTCGGAGCGCTGGGCGCTGGCTTGCATGTCGGCGCGTATTGGTTCAGCTATGCCACGTCCCCGGAGGAAGCCAGGCAGGAAGCACAGGTGTGCGCTCAGGTGCTGGAACCGTATAAAGGAAAGTTTGATTTCCCTGTTTACTTTGACTATGAGTATGACAGCGAGGAATACAGCAAAAATCAGGGCGTAACGCCTACGCAGGCGCTCCGGGAGTCTTTGGCGCAGGCTTTTTGTGAAGAAATCGAATCGCGCGGCTGGCGCGCAGGTGTGTACACCAATAACGACTATCTCAAAAACCGCTGGCGGCTGGACGTGCTCAAACAGTGGGAAATCTGGCTGGCAGATTACACCGGTGGCCCGGATGTTGCCTGCGGAATGCAGCAGACAAGCAGCACTGGCAGCGTCAACGGCATTTCCGGCAATGTGGACATGAATATCGCGTTTGTCGATTATCCGTCCCTGATTCGCAACGAAGGATGGAACGGCTTCACAACAGCAGCGGCGGAAAACTGGATTTCGGACACCACCAACGGCCCGGAAAATCCTGTCATCATCGCACCGGATGCGCTTTACACGGTGAAGATCACCGGGCAGGATATTGGCCTTGTGTGCGGAGAATCTGGCGGAAAGCCTGCGGCGTTCAAGCTTGTGAGGTGCAGACGCGACGGAAACGCTACTCTCTGGCACGTCATCCCCGTCGGAGAACCGGGGCAGGAGGCCGGGATCTATCCGGCGGAGGGCGGCGAGCGGATTTTCGTTGCTAAGATTGCGGGGTTACGCTGATGGAGCTATTAGAACGAATGATTCCTTTGCTGGTTTCTGTTATTGCCGCAGTAACACCGATCGTTGTTGCGATCGTTTCAAGCGGAAATAAATCCCGGGAACAGCAGAAGCAATCTTTTAATGGGCTGCAAAAAGCGATTGAAGGGATGGACAAGCGGCTGGAAACCGTCGAAGCGCACGCGGAAGCAGACTACAAAAACATTCTACAAATCCAAATCATGAGCGAGGAAATGCCGCTGGAAGTTCGCCTGGAAGCCGGGGAAAAGTACGTTGCCCGGGGCTGGAACGGCGCAATCAAGGCAAAGTACGAGCTTTTGAAAGATGAATACAGACGCAGAGAAATGGAGGGTACATAATGGATCAGTTTTTCACATGGGAATTGCTTGCGACTTTTGTGGGTGCGGCAACTGGCACGGGGATCATCACGCAGTTCGTCAAGGACGTGCCGATTTTCCAGAAGATTCCGGCGCGGTTCCTGTCTTACATCGTGGCGCTGGTTATCCTCGCAGCGGCCACAGCGGCCACAGGCGGCGCTACGGATTGGACAGGCTGGGCGATCATTCCGCTCAATGCCGTTCTGGTTTCCTTCAGCGCCAACGGGGCCTATGATGCGCTGGCGAAGAAAAGTGCAAACACCACAAATACAAATTAAATTTTTTGTCATCTACAAATTCCAACAATTTGTTAGTAACCGTGCTAGTAACCGAAACATGCTGTAACAAAACAACGCAGAAGAAAACCGCATGAAATCAAGGATTTTTGATAACGATGCGGCTAAAATTCTGATTAAAAGTCAGGGTGTCCCGGGTTCGAGTCCCTGATGGTGCACCAAGCAAAAACCGCATGGAATAGCCGTTTATCGACTGTCCGTGCGGTTTTTCTTTTTGTCTCAAATTGGAATTTGTTAGCAACGTGTTAGTAACCGGATTTTTCTGATTAAAAATATACTTTCAATCTTTCCCGGCAAATATGAAAATATCTTAGCATTTTTTGTCATTATCCCAGCAATCGAATCGCCCGCGTCAACTGCTCCGCATTGGCATGATTATAGATATTTGCCGTTACGCTGTAATCGGCATGTCCCATGATTTTCTGTAAATCCTCCGGTCTGGCTCCAGCTTCCACCATCATGCTTGCAAAAGTGTGACGTGTGGTGTGAAGCGTCCGCTTCGGCAGCTCCAGGCGTTCCAAGAGGGGATAGTATTCCCGCTCCCGGAAGTTGTGATAGCTCTTTTTCCCGCCTTGCGTGTTGCTCACAAGATACTCACCCGGCTCCTGCATCAATGCCCGCACATGTGCCAGCACCGGCAGCGCAATAGGAATCATCCTGTCTCGCCCTGCATCCGTTTTTTCTCCGCCTATCATGTGCGGGGTCTGGCTGTCCAGATGCACGTCGGCCTTGCGGATGGAAAACAGTTCGTTGATCCGCATCCCAGAGTATATGAGGATCATCACGATGCGGGCCACAGCGTCACACGCGGCAGCTTTCGCAATGATTTTGCGTTCCTTAGCTGTGAAAATTTCTTTTTCTTTTGTTGTAGACTTTCCGATGTTCAACCCCTCCGCGTAATTTCGGGGGATGATTTCGTTCACCTGCGCCCACTTGCAAAGCTGAGAGCACAGCACACGCACCTGATTTTTCAGGCTTCGGGATTTCCCGTCAAGCTGGTCGATAATCCCTTGATAGTCTGCTGTCCGGATTTCTCGCATCTTCCGGGCCGCAAGCGGAGAAAGCTTTTTCCAAGCGCCGCTATACATAGCCTGCGACTTTTCGGACAGCTCCGGCCACGCCTGAGCCTTCCAGCGCTCATATACTTCCTCCAAAGTGATGTTATACCAGTCCGGCAATCTCTCGCCCTGTATGCCCGCCAGCGCTTCCATAGCCGCCGTTTTCGTTTCGTAGTATCCGACGATAACGCCTTTTCTTGCGGCCACCCACGGCCTTTTTCGCTTGCCTTTCAGCCGGTACGCCGTCCCCATCCCGTTTGCGCGCTTCCGGGCCTTGTTTGTGCCGGTCGTTTGAGCCTGCTTCTTCCCACACGCCGGACAGTATAGAGCACCCGCCGGCAGCGGCTCTTTGCATCTTACACACAACAAAAATACCACCTCCAAGGTATAGCTTGAAAAGCCTACCCAAGACGTGGTATAATCTGATTGGATGGTCAGGCTATACCTTTCAGGTAAGCTTGTTCTATTTTCGCCGCTCTGGTGTTCCAGCACCAGAGCGGTTTTTAAGCGCAATATGTTGCGAGAATACGGACTGGATACACAAGTTTCCAAATTTTTAAAATTATTTTTCAACCCCTTCTATTGATTTTTCAAATAAAACTGAATATACTGAATGTATAGGAGGGAGCGATTAGTAATGGCGACAAAGAGTATTTTGAAAACTATCCACATTAAAAATCAAAAATCCGCTTTAGCCCTTGTCAACGCTCTCGAAAACGCCAATGGTAAAGCAAAGAAGAGAGTGTCTATGACCAGATCCTATTCAGACGCTTCCAGAGAAGAAATAAAGAAGATGTTTGGAGAGCACAATGACGGGATTTAAAATTGTCAATTTGAAAATATTGATAGAAGAAATTGGGGAGGAGCCTGTGAAAGAGCTGCTCTCCAATTTTTCATGTCCGCTCAATAAGGATGTAGAAATTTTTCTTAAACAAAAAGCAATTGAATTTTCTAAGCAAGGACTTTCGCAAACACATCTGGTTTTTGCGTCTTACAAAGGGAATCCGGAAATAGTTGGGTATTTCTGTTTGGCCAATAAATACATCACCGTTCAGCGAGAAAAGCTGTCAAAAACCCTCAGAAAGCGTATTTCTAAATTCTCAGTATTGGATCAAAGTGTTGGTTATTATTGTTTGTCATCCCCGTTGATTGCTCAACTTGGAAAAAACTTTAAAAACGGAATAGACACTTTAATATCAGGGGATGAACTTCTGCAAATGGCCTGCGATAAAGTATCTCGCATTCAGCTTGACCTTGGAGGAAGATTCGCATATTTGGAATGTGAGGATAAACCCAAGCTAATTGAATTCTACTTATCGAATGGTTTTTGTGAATTTGATCGTCGCCCGTTAGATCGCGACGAAACCAATATAGATGGGGAATACTTGGTGCAGATGTTGAAATACATACACTAATCCTAACCCTTGACGTGGTATAATCACAGTGTACTGGCATGATTATCCGCAAGGGTAAGCTTGTCTCACGTCCGCCTTTCCTGTTGGCGCAGGAGGGGCGGATTTTTTATTTTATCAAATTATCTGTACTCCATTGGAACGCTGTTTTCCGCGCAGTAAAGCAGCATTTCTTTCCACCGCTCGCACACATCTACATACTGATTTTGATATCGACAGACAGCATCAAGATGGTACGGCTTTAACGCCTCGTATGTCCTTCGGCATTCTTCGGGAGATATATCCCCTCGATCATCGGGATGCTGTATCAGGATATCCAGATCATCATTGCACCGCGCGTTCCAGAAGTCCGCCTCCTCGCTTGTCATAGAGCGATTATAGATAGACTCAAAGATTTTCCGGCACTCAGGCCTGTATGCTATTTAAACCAGTTCTTGGATAAATTGCGAGTGCCGGCTGTACATGATTTCAAACTTGGATTCTCCATCAATAAACACTGTCAATCCCATTTCTTAAATCCTCGTCCATTAGAAACAGTTCTCTGTGTTTAATGAATATTGCACCGTACCCTCCAATAAACAAAGCGTAAATAATAAACGAAATGATAGAGACTATCATCATAAGTCCTGCGCCTAATCCTAATCCAGCAGAAGCTGCACTTGTAATCATTCCGCCGATCCCACCCGTATCTATGCTATCGACTGCATCATTCATGGAAGAATATATTTCTCCGACTGATTTCATGATAGAAATAAAATTCCATGTAATTCTTACAAGAAAAACAGACAAAAAACACAGTCCGGTAATAAACGCTTCTTTTTTCCAAAATCTCCCCATGATAACAGATGCTATTGCCAGAAAACAAATTAAAAGATCAAAAACAAATCCAACAGAGTTTCCGTTCCAATCTGTAACATAATCCACAATATTTGATATGTATACTACTGCAATCAGAGGACACCAAAAACTGAAAAAAGCCCGTATTCCCGGAACCTTGCGGCCATATGCCTCTTCTCGCGCTTCGCGCATTTGTTTAAAAGACATAGTACCCTCCTATCTGTCCAATAATCAGGACTTTTCGCGATTTTTCATGCAGAAATATTTCTCCAAACTTTGGGAGGTTTTCGCATTGATAAATTAGAACATTCGTTCTATACTTTATTCACAGGAAACATAAAGAACGCATAGAAAGAAGAGTGTAAAGGATGCAAAAAGAAAAAATGATCGAATCCATTGTGCGGCTACTCAAAGCGGCGAACGAAAGAACATTGAGGTACATATATCAGTTTGTGCTACATATTGTATAACACAGCGCCCGGCGGCTCCGTTTATTCGGAGCCGTCTTTTTTTATGCCCTCAACAGCTTCGACAGCCAGTTTTTCAAGCACCTTCCATTCATCCAGCGTTAGCCGAGACATTGCAGCGATCAGTCTGTGCCTGAAGTCTGGTTCATCCTTCAGGAGATCCCCAAAGAAAGCGGCCAGTTCTTCACTCTCGGTTTTCTCGACGAACATTTCACCGCGGCCTGTCCTGAGCCACTCTTCGGATACATCAAATTCTCGGCAGATATCAGAAATCGTGCGGTCACTAGGCTGAGAGACACCAGAGCACAGCTGAGACACAAAAGCCTGAGAAACGTTCAAGCGCTCTGCAAAAGCAGTTTTTTTCATACCTTTTGTTTCTATTATTTCTTTAATGCGCTCATTTAGGTCGCTCAAAACGTACACCTCCCTTCTGTTATTCATTAAACCACATTACTCAAAAAAAGTCAATAAAAAAATTAAGTGACTTATAAAAATAGCTTGACTTCTTAATTTACTTATGATATTATATAAGCAAGTTAAGAACGAACCGAGAATACAGGAGGAAATGAAAATATGGACATTAAATCGTTGACAGTTATCCGCACGGCTATCAGGAGTGCGCAAGACATTATAGAGGAGATTGCGTGCGAAGATTATCCGCACACTCCATTTGAGGACAAGGATTTGAGCGACATGTTTTACCAGCTGAACAGCATGGCAATGGCTCTTACCGAAAAAATAGAATCGATGGAGTGCAGGTAAGCCGAAACGCTCCCTGGAGCGTCCGCCGGGAATGGCCTTCCGGCGCTGATGATGGCAGGCCAAAAGGAGTGAATGAAATGACAAGAGAAGAAAGAGCAGAGAAGAAAAGAATCGTGCAGAGCCTGGGCGAAGCCTTTGCGGCCTTGCCGGAAGCAAAGCGGGAGTTTCTGATCGGCTATGCCGAGGGCGTTGCCGCTATGAAAGCGAAGTATGAGCAGCCCGAAGAGAAGAAAGCGGGGTGAGGGGATGGACGCTGCAACAGTCGAATATATTCACGATGTGCTGCTGGCGTATGCGGGTGCATTAAAAATAGAATATTTTGCCGCCCCGATGAACAGTCGGCTTGCCAAAGAGAAAAAAGAATCATGGGAAATGGCACAGGAAGCACTGTATCAGTTTGAGCAGGAATACACAAGCGGGCCAAAGCCGATCAGTAGCTTGTTTTAGTCAATCCGTAGTCAATCCGGCGCTGCGGCGCTGTAAATAAAGGAGGAAAGTATGAAAATCTTGCAAATCAGGACGATCGAGCTGAGCAGCATGAGCGTCTACCCGGACGAAGTGAAAGCGGTGCAGCTTGACCCGGGAGAGGTTATCTGGTGTAAAGGAGAACGCCACGCATGGGAGACGCCGGTTGCGCTGATCGTTGATCGGCTGAGATGGAAAGGTACTGACATTAAATGCACGATGATCCGGCAAGTGCTGAAACTGGACTCAAAAAATCAAGTCTGGGGACAGACAGCGGCCTTTGATCCGTCTGGATCACGCAAAATCCCAAATAATTCAAAAATTATCAACCAGTCCAGAGCATGGGCCAGAAACCGGGATTATCCGCTGATCGCCGTTCCGGGAGGAATTATTCCGCTTGTCAAAGATGGAGATGTTGCAATCCCTGACTTTCGCATGTCCGGGACAAAATGGCGCATTGTGCCGCTGTATGAGCTGGAAAAGGTAATATCCGGGGCGTTTTGCATTCAGTATTCTTCCAGCGACGAGGAATAGGAGGAAAACATGGAACAGAAAGAATTGGATGAAATTTTACAACTACATAAGATGTGGCTGAACGACGAGGAGGGTGGTAAATGCGCTGACCTTCGGGGCGCTGACCTTCAGGACGCTGACCTTCGGGACGCTGACCTTCAGGACGCTGACCTTCAGGGCGCTGACCTTCGGGACGCTGACCTTCAGGACGCTGACCTTCAGGACGCTAACCTTCGGGGCGCTAACCTTCGGGGCGCTAACCTTCGGGGCGCTAACCTGGATTATTCCTGTTGGTCGCTGTGGTGCGGATCACTTTATGTCAAAGTTGACCGCCAGATTACCGCACAGCTGGCATACCACTTTTGCTGCCTGGATTGCGACGATCCGGATTATATCGCGGCCCGAAACGCGATTATTCACTTTGCCAACGAATTCCACCGCGTGGAGGAATGTGGGTGGCTGGAGCCGAAGGAGGTGAACCCCATTGAATGAATCTCTCTACCTGGAATTGATTGGCCGCATCTGCGCAATCTTGGAACTGAGGGAAAGAGGAAAAATCACGATTCAGACGGCTTACAAGGAGATTTTGAGCGTGATAAAGAGGGTGAGTAAATGAAAGATTACGCGGCACTGATCCCTACGGCCACGATGGAGGATGTCCTCTGGCTGGTGTGGGAAGCGGCGAACAAGCGAGAAATCGGGCTCGCGGACTTCCGGCGGATTGTCAAGGCCGCAGAAAGGAGGTTAGACGAGTTTGAAAGCGTGGAAAATGGCAATCCCCGGATTCATCCTGTTGGCGATAGTGGCGATCATCTTGTTCGCGCCGAGAGCCGTGTGAAAATGAAAGGCTGGCCGGAGTGCTTCCGCTGCGACTTGTGGCGGCCGCTGTCTCAGGAGTGCGGCGGAGTTAATCCGCAGGGGAAAACGCCCTGCGAAGTCATGAGCCGAAAGGCTTACAAACATCAGAGGAGGGATGATTGATGCTGGAAGAAGCATATCGCCTGTGTTGCGATAAATACGGCTGGACATACAGCACGAAGGGCTTTGTCTGCTTCTGCGCTCTGTGGGGACTGAGAAAGAGGTGGAGAAGGTGACGAAGCTTACCATCACCGCGAAGGAAGCGACAGAGCGCCTTGCAATGGCCGGGATCCGCATCGGCTACGAAAAACTCCGGGCCGCGCTCAAGCAGGGCAAGCTTCCTTTCGGTTTTACCATCGACATGGAGGGCGGCCATACCGAATTTGTGATTTTCTCGAAAGACCTGGACGACTTCATCCGGCACCACGGCGGCGAACCGGCATAAAGAAAGCCCTCTCCCGGCTGGCACCGGAAAGAGGACAAAAGGAATATATCATCTTTATTTTACACCGAAAAGGGGATTTTTGCAATGGCTATCAATAATTCTGACGCATTCCACGCCTTTCTCCGTTCGTGCAAGGCTCAGGGATTGAAGCCGACCATCAGTCGGTGGGAAGATTTTGTACGCCTTATGAGCGCGTGGAGGGCGGAGTGATGGATCAGCTTCCTGTTCCGTGTGTGCATTGTCGGACGCGCAAAAAGTACGCTTGCAAGCTGCAAGATATCTGCGCAAAAGTAAAGCGATATAAAAAGAGCAGACAAGCATGGGAAATGCACGATTACGGCTGGGAAACCCATCGCAGGCTTGAAAAGATGTATGGCAGGAGGCGGTAGAGTGTACCAGAACTGGAAAACCGGTGAAAAAGTTGAAGCGGATGACGCGTATCAATACGCGCTCAACGCTGTGAAAGAAGATCCCTAACTCCTGAAGGAATTTAAGGCCGCGACGGTCGACTGGTTCTTTTCAGGCGGACAATGGGAAAAGATGAAGGAGGAAAATGACAATGGCAAATCTTGATAAAGCAAGCACGGCAGCATTGGTCCGGGAAATGGTGGACAGTGTGCAGGAGAAAATCACCGCGTTGGAAGAAAGGAACGGGATCAACTTTCCACCAAATTACAGCGTCGACAACGCGTTGCGCACGGCGTGGCTGCAAATTCAGGAAGTCAAAGACCTGAACAACCGCCCGGCACTGGAAGTGTGCACCCGTGAAAGCGTTGCAAATGCCCTTCTTTATACAGTGGTACAGGGGCTTTCCCCCGCAAAGAAACAGGTGTATTACATTGTGTACGGGAACCAGTTACAGGCCCAGCGATCCTATTTTGGCACGATGGCAGCCACAAAGAGGATCCCCGGCGTGCTGGATATTTGGGCCGATGTGGTGTATGAGGGAGACAAGTTCTCCGCTCAAAAGATTCGCGGCGGCTGGCAAGTGGTGACGCATGAGTCCCTTCCGGAGAACATTGACCCGGAAAAAATCAAATACGCTTACGCCGTCATTGAACGTGAGGGCGCGGAGCCGTACACGGAGATTATGAACTGGGCGCAGATCCAGAAATCGTGGTCGAAATCCAGAAGCAAGGCGCAGACGGTACACAAAGAATTCCCGGATCAGATGGCAAAGCGCACCGTCATCAACCGGGCGTGCAAGATGTTCTTCAACACGTCGGACGATTCCGACATGATGATCGAAGCGTTCAACACCACGGGCGATCAGTACGATAACAGCGCAGATACTGCGACGGAAGCGCCCACGCAGGAGCGCGCAAAGCTGAACGCATTGAACGACGAGCTGAACGGAGGAACGCAGGATGTGCAGCAGTAATAGCCTTGGCGCGGAATATGGATTTGTTCTGACGGACGAAAACTACTATTCCAGAGAAGCTGACATTCATTTTATGAGCTGTTCGCAGTTTCAGGCGTTTGAGAAATGCGAAGCTGCGGAGATTGCCAAACTGCGCGGAATCTGGACTCCGGAAGAAACCTCAGACGCGCTTTTTCAAGGTCAGTATTTCCACAGTTACTTTGAAAGCCCGGAAGCGTTTGACGCTTTTTGCAAAGCCGGTTTTGACAAGATTTTTAAAGTCAAAGAAACCAAAGCGCGCGGGATGGAAATTGTCGGAAAATATGCTCCGTTTCAGCGCCTTGACGAGATGATCAAAGTGGTCGAAAATGATCCGCTGATCTCCAAAATCCTTGCATGGCCGGGAGAAAATGAGCTTCCCATGGTCGGCCTTGTCGGCGGGATTCCATGGCGCATGAAGATGGATAAATACTGCGCATCTACGCGCCGGATCATCGACTATAAAACTTCGGCAAATCTGCAGGAGCTGTACTACAACGTCAAAACGAAAGAGCGGCAGACTTTCATTGAGGAATACGGATACATGATGCGCGCCGCCGTCTATGGAGAGATTGAACGGCAGACACGCAAGGCAGAGGATTTTCCGTCTTTTATCATCATCGGCGTTTCAAAGCAAGACCCGCCGGACAAAGATGTTATTTTGCTCGACGATCCCACGCGGTGGGAGTATGAGCTGGAGGTCGTAAAAAGCAAAATCCCGCATATCCAGCGGCTGAAAAATGGGGAGGAAAATCCCCGCCGCTGCGGACAGTGCGAATATTGCCGGGCCACAAAGAAAATCAAGCGTATCAAATCCTATACGGATCTGATGCCGGAATTCTGGAACGACCCGGACGTTGTGGAGTATGATGATTATGGTGGAACGTCTGTATTTGATACACTCTAGCCGAGGCGGCGACGGTTGCCCGGCTTGCGGACAGTTTGTTGTCTGGCGCAAGATCGGGGATCGTCAATGGGTCCCGTGTGACAAGGAACCTGTGATGTGCATCCATTCCCCCGGAGCATCTTTCCGGGCGGTGAAGCGCGGAGAGCTTTTGACGGATGTAGAAATCATTCGCAAGCACAACGCGGGGAAAGCGGTGGGGAAATCGTGGTTTTACGCGCTGGAACCTCATTGCTTTACCTGCCCAGCGCTTCCAAAGAATCAAAATCGGAGGTGATAGGTTATGCTTAACGCATGCATTCTGATGGGCCGATTGACCGCAGACCCGGAGCTGCGCACGACGCAGAACGGCAAAAGCGTTACTTCTTTCTCTATGGCTGTGGAAAGGGACTTTCAGCAGGACGGAGAAAGACAAGCGGATTTTATTGATGTAGTCGCATGGCGCGGAACAGCAGAGTTTATCTGCAAATATTTTCGCAAAGGCCGGATGCTTGCCATACAAGGCCATATCCAAACCAGAACATATACCGACAAAGACGGCAACAAGCGAAAGGCCGTGGAGGTTGTGGCAGACAAAGTGAGTTTTACCGGCGAGAAGGCCGAACCGTCTGAGCACGAACCGAGCCGGATTGAAGGGTATGAACCGGCAGGCAAGACGAGAAACCCTGTGGCGGCTCCGGATGTTGGATATGAAAGCGGAACCCCGGCAGATTTTGCAGAGGTTCCCAGTGATGATGATCTTCCGTTTTAAATATTGGAGGACGACCCATGCCAAACCGAGTAATAAAGGAATCGATTAAGTGTAGTCCACAAATTGATGCTTTGACCTGGTTCGAAGAGGTTGTTTTCTATCGGTTGATCGTTACGGCGGATGATTATGGCTGCTTTGATGGCAGACCTATTGTGATAAAAAACTCTTTATTTCCTACAAAAGATTCTGTGACAGTAAAATCAATAGAAAGTGCTTTGTCTCATTTGGCCTCTGTCGGCCTGATTTATCGTTATGAATCGAACGGCATGCCTTATTTGGCTTTCCCTTCTTGGGAGCGTCATCAAAGAGTGAGAAATAAGCACAGAAAATACCCGCAACCAGAAGAAAATGAAGCAAAAAAAGGCTTGTCAGCGAATCGCTGTCAAATGTCCGCGAATTGTCAGTCTGAATCCAATCCAATCCGAATCCAATCCGAATCCAATCCGAATCCAATCCAATCCATTGATTTTCAGGAAGATGACGGATTGAAAAGAGTGTGCAAAACCTACGAGGATTCAATCGGCCTTATGCCGAGACATGTAGCTGCAGCGGCTATGAGTTTTATTCAGGCGGGACTTGAGACGGATCTTGTGATTCGCGCTATCCAGCTGGCAGCAGAAAACAACGCGCGGACTTGGAGCTATGTGTCTGCTATTTTGCGAAACTGCGAAAACAAGGGTATCACTACCCTGAAAGCGTTTGAAGCAGAAAGCGCAGCGCACAAAGCAAAAAAATCACAACCTGAGAAGAAAAGTAGGTGGAAAGAGCTGTGAAAGCAAACTACGACGCAGAGCGGGCAGTGATCGGCGGAATCGTGCTGGATGCTGAAAAGATTCTGCCTATTGCCGCGCTGGAATTACGACCAGATGATTTTTTTGTTCCGGAATTTCGGATGCTGTATGCTGCTTGCATGGATTTGAGCAGAGACGGAAAACCGGTGGACGCGGTGACTTTGATATCGAAAGTTGGCGCAGAGCATCGAAGTACAGTTTTGATGTGTGCAGAATCACTCCCGTCTTTGTCTGGAATCGATTTTTACATCAAGGCCGTGAAAACTACCGCTCAAAAAATAAACGCCTTAGAGAGAGCACAAGATCTAATTACGGCCATAGAGACAGAGAGCGTGGAAAAATGCCGGGAGATTTCCGGAGACATATCAAAGGCGCTCATGGGAGAAAGCCAGATCCGGTTTTTTGACGCGAAAACGGGGTTTTTGGATTTTATCGACCGTGCGGAGAAGCCGCGAAATTACATCAAGTCCGGGTTTTACAAGCTGGATAGAGTTGCCCGCGTGGAGCATGGCGATTATGTGATTATCGGCGGCAGGCCGTCCACCGGAAAAACAGCGTTCACGCTTCAGATAATGCTCAACATTGCCAAGAAAGAGAAAGCGATCTACTTCTCCTTGGAAACGAGCAAGGAAAAGGCGATGGATCGCCTGATTTGCAGCTACACACGGACAAATAAGGACGAAATCAAAGACGGAAAGATCCAAAACTGGGATGCGATTACGGCGGCTTACGATACGTTCACAGACCTCAAATTTGAGATCGTCGAAGCGTCCGGATGGACGGTAAGCCAAATTGAAGCGTACACGATTCAGAGGGGCGCAAAAGTCATTTTTATCGACTATCTTTCCATCATTCGAGGACAAGGAAAAACGGTTTTAGAGCGTGTCACCAACATCTCGGTTGATCTTCATGTTATGGCGCAAAAAAACAAGTGTGCGATTTACGCACTGTCACAGCTGTCGAGAATTGGGAAAGAGGAGCCGGGGCTGGAATCTCTCAGAGAGTCGGGACAGATTGAGCAGGATGCAGACGTGGTATTGCTCCTCCACACTGAGGAAGAGAACACGCAGAACGCAGACCGAAAGCTGATTGTTGCCAAAAACAAAGAGGGCGCAACAGGGAAAATGACGCTATCTTTCCACGGTGCTATTCAGACATTTTACCAGCAGGAGGATGATCGCTATGGCCGATAAATGGGCGGAGTACGAACGCCGAAAGCAGGAAGCAGCGGAAAGGCTGAGAGATAACCCACAGGAGTATGAGCGGGAAATCAGAAGGATTGCAAAGGAGCTGAGATTGTGAAATGAACAACCAGCTTACCCACCTATCCCTGTTTTCTGGAATCGGTGGATTAGATCTTGCGGCAGAGTGGGCCGGTTTTAAAACGGTTGGACAGTGCGAATGGGCTGATTATCCAGCAAAGGTTTTGGAAAAACATTGGCCTGATGTCCCGAAATGGAGAGATGTAAGAGATGTATCAGGAGAATCTGTTAGAGAAAGAACGGGAGTTGACTGCATCACGGTCGTATCGGGGGGATTTCCATGCCAACCCCATTCCTTTGCAGGAAAACATTTGGCGTCTCATGATGAGCGCGATTTATGGGACGAACTGCTCAGAGTCTTTTGCGAAACTGATGCCAGATGGCTTGTGGGAGAAAATGTTCCAGGGTTGCTTACAAGTGAGAATGGAAGGTTTTTCGGGCGAATCCTTAAAGACTTGGCCAAAATCGGGTGCGATGCGTGGTGGTACTGCTTTCCAGCCTATGCTTGTGGAGCTAAATACATCGGAGAGAGAGTTTGCATTGTGGCCGCGTCCAATAGCCAGCGATGGATTGGCTTGGATAAAATTAAAAAAAAGAGATCCGATGAGCAGTATAAGAAAAGTCTGGAAAAATGGGAAGCAAGACAGAACAATCTACTACCATATCCAAAAAGGATTAAACCCCAATCAAGCAGCCGACTTGAACGGAATGATGATGGGATTTCCAAAGGGATGGACAGATTAAAAGCTTACGGGAATAGCGTAAATCCGTATCAATTTTACCCTGTTTTCAGAGCGATAAAAGAAACGGAGGAAATGCTTTGTGATTTTAGCAATTGACCCCGGAAACGAGAAAAGCGCGTATGTGCTTATGGATGATAATCTCAAACCGGTGGAGTTTATGAAAATCTCTTGTGACAATTTGTGCAACGTGGTAATCCCTAAACTGACAGAAATTTTCCCAAATTTCACCCTTGCGATCGAAATGGTCGCATCCTATGGGATGCCTGTGGGCCGGGAGGTCTTTGAAACCTGCTTTTGGGCCGGGATGTTCTGGCAGGCGGCAAACGTGAGCAAAAGGCGGCTGATCTACCGCATGGACGAAAAGCTCTGCCTCTGCCACGACAGCCGAGCAAAAGACGCGAACATCCGGCAGGCTTTGATCGATCGCTTTGCTTACGGAGTGCCGAACAAGGGGAAGGGAACGAAAAAAGATCCGGGCTGGTTTTACGGTTTTTCTGACGACGTGTGGCAGGCTTACGCCGTAGGTGTGACATGCGCGGATATGGTGGCGGGGAGGTATGAACGCAAATGAAAGCACATATTCCCGCAAAGGCGGCACTGTCAAAGAAGTCAAAGCAGGCCGTTCGCGAGTACGTTGACAGCTACGAGAAAGACCCGCATGGGAAAGTCAGGCTTGCGCGATATCTGAAAAAGATCACCGAACTGGCGCAGAATGACGATGAAATCTTCTGGTATCACGTTGACAAGTTGCTCATTGATCAGCTTGGGATCCAGTTTGAGAGGGAGGATGCAAGGTGAAAAAATCAGATCTGGTGGCAGGCCGCACATACACCAACGGCAGAGGCAGAAAGCGGAAGCTGGTTGCGCGGGATTGCAGCGGGAAAACCGTATTTCTAACCCGTGAAGCCGCCAAGGCCGCGCTGAAAGAGAGGGAGAAAGATGAACCCTGATGAATACATCACGCCGAAATATGATACCATCACAGCCGAGGAAAAGCGGAAGCTGCTGGAAATGATGAATTCCAGCCTTCTGCACGCCTTTACCAAAGAAGATTATTATGCTGTGCTTGCCGTTATCCGGCGAGTGGTTGACAGATTGGAGGAGCAAAATGGCTGAGTATATCGAGCGAGAGGCACTCAAAGAAAAATTTTGGGGTGCTTGCAAAAATTGCCTTTCAGAAGATGACATTGCAGATTTGATAGATGATGTTCCGGCCGCCGACGTTGCTCCGGTGGTGCATGGGGAATGGGTGCGATACAAGGAACCGCAAAATCCATACAGAGGAAACGGCACAAGCTACAAATGTTCTGTGTGTGGTAGAACAGCTGGGCATCATCAAGTCAAACTGTATAAATACTGCCCCAAATGCGGCGCAAAGATGGACGGAGGAGAGAAACCGAATGAATAAGCAAGAAGCCCTTGCAATCGCCCGCAGGGAGGTTTCAAACGCAGAGCTGAACCTTTGCCGCGCGCAGAAAAGAAACGCCACACAAGGCGAGCTGGACGGGCTGAAAAGGAAGCTGGAATACAAGAAGTACATCATGGAATCGGTGGAAAAATACGATGGAAACAAAAGCGATTCTGTATCATGACAATTTTCAGAATTACAAGCGGTACAACATCCCGAAAGCTCAGCTTGTGATTGCGGATATTCCCTATAACCTAGGCGCAAATGCCTACGCTTCCAATCCCATGTGGTACATAGGCGGAGACAATCGCAACGGAGCCAGCAAAAAGGCTGGAAAGGCGTTTTTTAACACAGACGTTAATTTCCGCATTGCAGAGTATATGCACTTTTGCAGCAGGCTTTTGAAAAAAGAGCCGAAAGAAAAAAGTCAGGCTCCGGCTATGATTGTTTTCTGCGCTTTCGATCAGGAACAGATGGTGATTGAGTACGGCAAGAAATACGGATTCATGCACCACTATCCGATTTTCTTCATCAAAAACTATTCTGCGCAAGTGCTTAAAGCCAACATGAAGATTGTCGGAGCGACGGAGCACGCAATCGTTTTGTACAGAGACAAGCTTCCGAAATTCCGCAACAGCGGAAAGATGGTGTTCGATTGGTTTGAGTGGAAGAAAGACGGCAAAGACGTGCCGAAGATTCATCCCACGCAAAAGCCAGTAAATCTCCTGAAGCGCTTGATCGAAGTGTTTACCGATCCGGGTGATGTTGTGATTGATCCTTGTGCCGGAAGTGGTTCCACATTGCGTGCGGCTTACGAGCTGGGACGGCCTGCATACGGTTTTGAAGTGGACAAAGGGATCTACGAAAAAGCACAAGCGGAAATGATTACGCCGCTGCATAATCAATGCGAACAGACACGGCTGGAGGTGTGAGATTGAAAAAACAGGATTTAAAGTCTCTCTACTGGCTCCGCAAAGAGATCCAGCGCGAAAAGCGCATCTTCGCAGAAGGGCAGCGCATGAACGAACTGCAATCCAAGTATGACGCGATTTGCGGGGAGATTTACGCCATACAGGATACACAGGTGCGGATGATCCTTCTTTTGCGCTATGTGGACGGTATGAGCTGGGCGAATATCGCGGCCAGAGTAGGCGGCGGAAACACGGGAGACAGTTGCAGGAAGATAGCAGACAGATTTCTTTGCAAAAAATAAAAGTTGTCCGTTTTGTCCGTTTTTTACTGGTACAATAAATACAAGAAACACAAGTACACGATTGTTTCCTCATATCACGAAAGCGGAGGGCCGGGTTGCATCCTCCTGGCCTTCCGTTTTTTCTTTTGAAAATATGTTTGACTATACATCTGCAAAATGGAGAAAGAAAAGAGAAAAGATTTTAAAGCGTGATGGATATCGGTGCGTAAGGTGCAGGCGATACGGTAAAAGCGTAGAGGCTAAAATCGTGCACCATATCAAAGAAGCTGACTTGTATCCGGAATTAGCTTGGACAGACAGCAATCTTGAAAGTGTGTGCATGGCTTGCCATAACAAACTTCATCCCGAAAAAGCAGCAGCGGCAGCCAGAAGCAAACCCTGAACGCGGATCCCCCCTTTACCGAGGGGCAAGCAAACAAAAGGAAAGAAC
>ERZ1643251.1107-NODE-1107-length-32408-cov-12.025654_pt1 | contig 32408 bp, 30 predicted proteins | sample MGYA00579261_ERZ1643251 | MGnify/ENA primary metagenome ERZ1643251 (study PRJEB29033, sample SAMEA4952267) | chicken gut metagenome | biome: Broiler Chicken; feature: Gastrointestinal Tract; material: Caecum | place: Ireland | collected 2018 | study: Broiler... | reverse complement strand
AGGCAACAATCTCGCTGCCTGCGCGAATTTGCAGCGCGGCAGCCCGCGCCGGCGGGCACAAAAAACGGGCGGGGATGGAACCCCGCCCCTACATGATTTACCACTTTTTAACAACCCGTACAAAGCTGCTTCCGGGTTAGGGAAGTAAAGGCAACAATCTCGCTGCCTGCGCGAATTTGCAGCGCGGCAGCCCGCGCCGGCGGCACCTTACATGCCGTGAATGTCGACGGCGGCGCGGCCGCAGGTCACTTTTGCCACATAGGCGGCGACCTTTTGGTGCTCGGGGTGGTTTTTGTAGGCGTCAAGCGCCTGTTCGTTCAAAACACGCACCACAAGCATCGCGTCAAAGTTGCGGTCACAGACGACTTCATTTTTGAAAAATTCAATGGACTGCAAAACGGGGACCTTGGTAATCAGGCTTTCGAGCCCCTCTTTGACGATTTCAATATTCTCCGCCTTGGTTTTCCCCTCGGCGTCGCAAAACTTCCACATGACGGTATGAATCAGCATAAAGCATGCTCCTTTCTTATTTCAGCTCCAAAGACTGATATACCAATTTAACAGCGGGTCGGCAAAATACAGCGAAAGCACAATCCCCGTGGCGAGGTGGGGGCCGAAGGGCACCTGTTTTTTCATTTCGCTTTTTTTCAGCGACTTGGTCACGCCGAGATATAAAACGCCGATGACCGCGCCGAACATCAACGCCACAAGCACGTTGCGCCAACCGAGCAAAAAGCCCGCCGCCGCCATCAGCTTAATGTCGCCGCCGCCCATGCCGCCTTTATAGACAAGGCCTAAAATCAAAAGCAGGGCGCTGACGAGGAAAAAGCCGACCACGCGCGAGACAAGCTCCTGCCAGACAAAGCCGTGGTCCAGAAGCTGTTGAATATAAACCAGCACGCCGCCGACAAGCACCGTAATCCACATCGAGTCGGGGATAATTTGATGTTTCCAGTCGATGAAAAACACGACAATCAGCGCGGAACACGCCACGCAGTAGCCCAACAGTGCGAGAGAAAGTTCGGCGTTGCACAGGAAAACATAAGCCAAAACCCACAAAACCGCGTTTAACGACTCGACAACCGGGTAAATCGGCGAGATTTTCGCTTTGCAGTAGCGGCATTTCCCGCCGAGGAAAATCCAGCTAAACAGCGGGAAGAGGTCATACCACTTGAGCGGGTGTTTGCATTTCGGGCAAAAGGACGAGCCTTTCGCGAAATTCAACCCCAGCGGTAAGCGATAAATCAGCACATTTAAAAAGCTGCCGAACACCGTGCCGAATAGGAACACAAATACCCCGATTAAAATTTTCAGCCCCAAAAGATAGGCTTCCACATTGTATTCCGGCACAAAACCACCCCTTTGCAACCGGCAAGCATTTGCCGTATAGTTTTATTTTAGCATATTCTGAAAAAAAGAAAAGGGCTTTACAGAAATTTCTATAAAGCAAAAAACAAAGGGCAAAGCAAACGCTTTGCCCTTTGTAATAGATTATGCAAACGTTATTGAATTTGCAGATTATTCGCCGGCGTCAGCCGCTGCTTCGTTATGGCCATCTGCGGTGCAAGTAACCTCGATGGTGTGCTGATTGCCAGTGTTAGTCACTTTGATTTTGTAGCCGCCGTCCTCAGCCGGGCATTCGGGCATTTCGCCGCCTTCAAAGTTTGCTAAGAAAGCTGCCGGATAGGTCGTTGCAGTATCGCTGAAAGTCGTTGCCATGTCATCCCACGAAACCTGAGAACCGCCGGCACCGCCGGTCATCTGATAGGTGGAAACCGCCGACTGAATTGTACGCTGGTTGTCCGCGCAGGTTTTCTTTTCTGCGTTGTCGGTAACTGCGCCGTAAATCGGAATCGCAACCGCAACAAGAATACCCATGATGACAACAACGATCATCAATTCAACGAGGGTAAAGCCCTTTTTGTTCTTAAGCATCTTTCTCATTAAGATCTCCCCTTAAAAAAATTTGTGTTTTTATATTATGGGTGGGTCCCCAAAATACCGGTGAAAATGTTGGATTTTTGCTTTGTGCTGTTATTATATACCAAAAAATTCATTTCGTAAAGAGTTTTTTGTAAAAAAATAGCAATTTTTTACAAAAATTTACTTAAAAGCGGTAAAAGGTCTTACGCATCGCTCTTTCCGCCGTGTTCCGAGCAGGTAACGGTCACGGTTCTCCCGCCGGAATCGTTGTTGTAAGAAATGGTGTAATGGCAATTTTCCGAGGGGCACTCAGGAAAGGTTCCGCCCTCAAAACAAGCGAGGAACGCGGGCGGGAATTTCGCCTCTGCGTCCGCCTGGCTCTCCACCGTAACCGGGTTGCCGAGCGGCGCGATGTCGTTCAAAGTGTCGTTGCCGGCCGTCATTAAATATTGCACCGCCGCTTTTTCAATGATTTCGCAGTTGGAATGGCAGGTTTGGCGTTCCGCGCGATTGGTCAGCCCCGCGTAAATCGGGATTGCAACCGCGACCAAAATCCCCATAATCACGACGACAATCATCAATTCAACTAACGTAAACCCCTGTTCGGAACGCAGTAATTTGCGTTTCACTGATCATTTCTCCCCTAATATGAGATAGTTTCGGTTCAAAACCGTGAACTTTCCGTACCTTCATGATACAATAAGCCGAACAAAAAGTCAAGAAGAATTTTTGAAAAAAGAATTATAAAATTTTTGGGGGTTATTCCGCCACAAACAACGCGACTATGGAAGCCGGAATCAGAACCAGCTTGCCGAGCGTTTTCACAGCGGGATTTTCTTCGGCGGCCGCAACAAGCGCAGGCGACCACTCGTTATAATACTTGTCAATAATTTGATTGCCCAAATCGGTTTTGGCAAGGACATTGTCGCGGAAATCACGCAGCGCGCCTTTTACCTGCCAGCCAATCGGGGAATCCGCCATAACCAGGTTGCTGAAGCAAAGCCCCGCGCCCTGGACGTTCAAATCCGCGCCGTTGGTGTTTTGCGACTCTAAGAACGACTGCGCCGAGACATAGCGCAAAATATTCGCGGATTTGGTCGCGTAAGGGTAAAGCGAGGTGCTGACCGGGCACTCCAGGTCGGGGTCATCCCAACCGGCAATGCCGATGCCGCTCGCCGCCACGCGGCACGGTGTGCCGCCCTCATAATTGACGCGCTGGTTTTGCATCATGTTATTCATCGTAAACGAAGTGGTCAGCGTGTAATTGCCGCCGATGGACTCCGGCGTGGAAATGGTCACATCGACCGTCGTCGGCAAATAGGCGTCTTCGCCGCCGCCGTAAGAATACGGCACGGTTGTGTTGCCCTCGGCGTCGGTTGTCGCTTCGCCGCGGAAAACCTCCTGCGGGACGACAGAGACGCTGAATTTAATATCCAGCGGCACTTCTTCATCTAACAAATACTCCGTCAAATTGACCGGCGTGTTGCCCTCGCCGCGCTCCAAGACATAAATAATATCGCCCAGTTCCGGGTCGGACGCCGGCTGGGAATAAATATAGGCGTAAGTGTCGTTGCCCGTGCTCGGAACGCCCTGCATATCGGTCGGGTCTTCATAATCCGCGACCGGCTGCTCGGTTTCGGTGTAGAACAGGGAAATGCTCGCGGAGTTGCTCAAAGACTCGTTTTGCAGGCGGAAAAACTGCATGACCTGCTGCGCGGCGTTTTGCGTCCGCCAGCGCGCCTGCACAATACTGTAGCTTTGCAGGAAAGAATGCGCCAGCTGAATGGTTAACCCTGTAACCATCGCCATCAGGGCAATCGTCACCAAAAGTTCCACCAGCGTGATGCCCTGTTTGCTTTTCAGTTTGTTTTTCAGTTTGGCAAGCACCCTGTACGCCTCCCTTAGCTTTCACAAGCTGTGCCGCCGCAAAGCGGCACAGCCACTGTTCCTAAAAAAATTAAAATCATCAATCGTTTCGGCTCGCAACCGCATTGACGCCGTCAATGTTTAAAAGCTGATAGCCGCCGTTGCCGGTATTGTACCACGCCTGGGTGTAGCCGACCCCGCCCGGGTCGGAAAGCTTCCAGCCTTTTTCGGTGCCGCAGGGCTCTAACGGGTCAATCGCATAGAACACCACAGCGCGTTCGTCGCCGGTGATATAGTCATATTCGCCGTTGTCGTTATCGTCGATATAACCGACCGCATACCACATGCCGTTGGTGTATGTAATTTGTTGAATGTTGCAGTTTTCTTTTTCGCTGATTTGAACCGCTTTCCAAACATAGTTGCAGTTTCCGGCAATCGGTCCGCGGTCCTGACCGCCGCTTTGGTCATACCAAGTGCGCACGCACACCCAGGAACCGGTGCTGCGGCTGAACGGCGCTTTCACGACAGCGGCGTTGCGGCAGTAATCCACCTTGCCGTCGGTTTTCGGGTTCGCAAGCCCCTGAACGCCGACTGCCACCCAAGTATCGTTGGCAAAGGTGACGTCTTCCACCGTATCGAGCGGAGAAATGAAGCCGAGCGTTGAAGTCATGCCGAGCTGGGAACTGCATTTATCCCAATATGTATTTTCATCGTCGGCGTTGTCTTTGTTCTGCCACGCGGTCATTTCGTCGGGCGTCAGCGGGATATCGTACGATTCATCGTAACCGATGGCGTTGGAATACCGGCAAACCATTTTACGCGTACCGGTTTCGGCGTTGATTTCGTTGGCACGTTTCAGCCAGTTGTAGGACTGGAATTCGGCGGTGATGCTTTCGTCGTTGTTGGCGTCCGCATTGCCCGCTTCCAAAGCGTCCAAGTCAAGATACCAGCTCATAAGCGTGCCGTCGCTCGCGCCCCACATCGCTTCGGGGGACTCGTTCCAAGTCGTGCCCCAGGCAACCGAGGTCAAGCGTTTGTCATAAAGAATATGGCCCATCAAATAAGAATATTTGTCGCGGGAACTGTCCGGGTTATAAACACCGCCGTAGGTGGAATAGAACAGCGGATGATAAGCGTCACGCCAATAGCCGGCGCTGACCGCTTCGGTCAAAATGTTCTTCACCGCGCCCCAGTCGTCCTGACGTTTGCGCCAATAGTCAACGGAAGTATAGAACTCATTAAAGACGTTGCTTTCCTTCTGCAAGGTGAAGCCTGTAAAGTTCTCGTCAAACGGCGCGCCGCCCGCTTCGCCCGCGCGCAGATACACAACGCCGTTGTTCATCACGGTCGGCACGGAAAGCATTTTCGTATCCTGGTCCTCGAACAGCAGGCCGCCGACATAATAGCCGACCGCAATCGAGAAGTAGCCGCCGTTGCCGTCATAATCTTCGTAATACATCGAATCCGCGTCGGAAATCGTCACGCTGTCATCAAAGCCCCACTCGTAAACGCCGTCGTATTCATGACGGTTGGAGGAGACGTCGTATTTGTTGAACATGATTTGGTTTTTGGAAATGGCGTAAGGCTCCGACAAATAGGCGATTGTAATTTTGGTGTCGTTCTGATTTTGAATTTGCTTCTGATAGTCCCACGTGTTCAGCGGGTAGACGCGCTTGCCGTAGTCGGAAGCAATCGTATCCACAGCGTCAAACGTCACTTCCAGCGCACGGCTGTCTTCGTAGTTTTTCGGGGAGCAGACGCCCGAAAGCGCATAATCCGAAGCAGAAGCGTCGGTATAATGCCAAACATAACCCCACATATTGCGCCGGCGCATGATACCCCATTCCCTTTTACCGCCGTTGAACATCTTACCGGCGTTGGTGAAGTATTTTGCCGCGTTTGCCGAATCGTCGGTAAACGCAATACCCAACGTGGCGCGCCATTCGCCGTAGTTGTAATCGGAGTGGTCCGCAACACCGAGCGTAGGCGTCCAAAGGTCCATCACGGCGGGAATCTGACCGGCGTAAAGCGTGTAGCTCTCGGTCGGGTAGCCTTCTGACGAAGAATACGCCTTGGTCATTTTAATCGGCGTGACGGAAGTTAAGGTGATATAGTTATCTGTATGATCGTCCAACTGATAATAATCCCCGTAGGAAATCATATCGTTTGCCGACACTTTGGTTGTGCCGTCTTTATAGTTGAATGTATAGCGCCGTAAAATCAGGTTACCGGGGTAAGTGTTGTCATAATAATTGCCGCGGAGCGTGCCGTAAAGGTACGCCGTCAGCCATTTGGAATTGTCGCTGTTGACATATTCGTTATAAGGCTGGTTACCATCAATTCGACCGTATTCGTCTTTGGCCTGCGCCCACAAAAGATTGCCGGCGGTGTAAACGTCGATTTGATAATCCTGCAGCGCGTTAATGGTGAACGCGGTTTGCGTATACAGCTTGTTGAAAATCGTATACCCCAAGCCGGTTGTATCCGGGTTTAAGCTGATGCCGGTGACGGAGCTGTCGTTGACGTCCGGGTTGCCGGGGTCTTTGATATAGACAAAGCTCGAATCGACCGTTGTGCTGTACATCCGCTCGTTGGTTTCGGTCTGCTGCCCGTTGTTATAATAGTAGTTGTGCGCGACTGTGTAGTCGCCGCCCCAGCCGTAGTTGCCCGTTACGGGGTTACGCCAGAAGCGCCGGATTTGCCCGTTGTCGCCGCACATCACGTAATAGCCGTATTCGTTCGTGCCGCCGTTGCCGTCGTCGCCCTCGCCGGGTTCGACCCATTCCACGTCATTCATAGCGGCATTCAGCGTAATCGGGGTAGAAATCTTGCCGAGCGGGTCGCGGCTGTTCATCACCTTACGCACAATTTCGAGGTGGCCGTCTTCATCCGGCTCGCCGCTGGTGACGTAATAGTAATAGTTGCCGTCCTGCGCGTCTTCACCGACCATGATAACTGTCGGCGCGTCGATTTCGACCGTGAGCGAATACACACGGTATTCAATCGTCAGCGGCGAAGTTTCAAAGCAGATGACCTGGTTGTCGCCCTTGAGTGTCAAATAGGCAATCGAAGCGTTGTCGCGGTCGATTTCAATTTGGCAATAGGGGTTCGAATCGTTGTAAACCCCGCTGACCATTTGGCGGTTGCCGCTGGAATCGGTGTAATAAATTTTAAAGTCGTTTACGGTTGAGAACCGGAAGCCGGACGCATACAGCGTAATCGTCTTGGTTAAAAAGTCATCTGCGACATGGGTCGGATAGCAAACCATTTTCGCCGTAACCGAGTCGCAAATGAAGGTGCTCAAGCCGTTGCCGCCGATTGCGGGATTGGAAAGCAGGGAGGCACCGTCAATGCTTTGCAAAGAGGAGGAGTTTGCCATAATCGACTCGGATTTCACGGTCATTTGCAGCGGTACATCTTCAGTCGAAACCTCATAATCACCGTTTGCGCCGCTGTTGCCGATCAGTCGTTCGACAAGACCGACCGCTTTATAATTGGCGCTGGTGCGCTCGCCGATGGTAAACAAGTTGCGCATCGTCGTTTGCGCCAAAGGCAAAAAACACATAATCGCAATGGTGAGAACCGCCAAAGCGACCAGCATCTCTACAAGCGTCATGCCGCGTTTTTCGCCCAATTTTCGTTGTAATGCTGCTTGTGTAATCGTCTTGCGCACGAGCCTGCTCCTTTCTCTTTATTCCCAAATGATATATGCCGCGTCGCCGGCGCTCGGCAAAACCGTGTCTGCCACTGTGTCGTAGCGATTGTCATCAATACTTATCAGCCGCATACTCGGCGTTTGATAGCCGTTTCTGTAATTGGAATACACCTCGTCGGTTTCGCTGTAATAGAATTCTCGTGTTCTTTCAAACTGCGTAAGCACCGTCGAAGAATAATTGCCCTCTTCGAGCGCGGTGTCTAAGAAATATTTGACCAGGTCAATGCCGTAAGGCTGGCCGTTGATTTCAAAATCGCCGTCAAAATAGCAAATATCCCCGGCGGAGAAAACTTTATATTTCCGCGTGGAGTTACGGGAAATCAAGTTGACGTAAACATCGCCGCCGAAGAAAACCTGCCCGCATTCGCCGAGCCCGCCGTCATCCGACGGCATCGGGTCTGTCACCGTGGACGCCACCGAAGAAGGCGTACCGATAACCACCGTGCCCAGACGGTAATTTCGGGCAATTTTCGCGGCAAGGCCGGTAATCCAACTGGTAAAGCCGTTCGCGTTGTTGGTGCCGGGGTCATACACATACATGTTGATATCGCCGTCCACAACAATTTGGTTGCCGCGCAAATAAAGCATATTGAATTGCTTGGACATCGGTTCAACGTTAACGTCCGATTCGACGAACAAGTTGCCGAGCGACACAAAGCCGCCCATGTGGTCCGCCGCTTCCGACGTGAAGTGAATGTCCTCAGACGCCGCAGGCTTTGTAATCACCATATTGCCGGAGGTGCAGCCGAGATACAGCGGCTGGTTTTTCACACGCCCGGCGGAATAACTGCCGAAAATGCCGGGGAAGCGGTTAATCAACGTATCGATAAGACCGCAGTCCACCGAAACCGTGGTTTCCACAATAATCGACGTGTCGTCGCTTTGCGCCGTGTTCAGACTGATTTCCCCGTCCGGTTTCACCCAGCCTTTGCCGGTAATATCCACCAGCGGAACAATATAGGCTTTTTTCGTCGCCGCCATCGTGCCGCTGTACCCCACAGAGGTAAAGCGTTTGATATATTCGATTTTGGTCTGCGTACCGCCTTGGCCGTCCGGCATTTCATAGGATTTCTGGTCGTTGGTAATGGTCACGCGGTAATAACCGACATACTCATCGGAAATCGGCGCAGGCTCCTCGCCGTTGCCGCCGTCCACATAGGTTTGCCCGTCTTGAAGCAAATAGACCCAGTTGGTGGTAATCGTTTCGTCGGTATCGGGGTTGCCGTCGTCTGTCGCCTGGTCAATGAAGTCGCGCAGCGCTTCTTCGGAGTTGTACTGGAGCATCGCGTCCTGATACATGAACACCGACGCCTCAATGCCGGAACGCGCCAAATATTCTGCTTTCTGCCGCGCCGTGCCGAATTCCAACACTTTCAGCGACTGCATGGTATAGACGTACATAGCGGTTCCGAGAATCGACATGACGACCAGCAAAACCATAACCATAGACAGCGCCGCGCCTTGGTTGTTTTTCAGCTGTTCTCGAATTTGTGCACGCATCGGAATCGCCTCCAAAAATCTTTCTTCCCCTTGTGCTTCGCCTTTTTAAACAATAACGCGAAGCAGCTCTTCAATGGACGTCTTACCCTCCATCACTTTATAAATGCCTTCGTTTTTCAGGGTGAACATGCCCTGCTCTATGGCAAGTTTTTTAATTTGCGCGCCGTTCGCGCGGTCCAAAATCAGTTTTTTCATTTCTTCGGTAACCGTCAGGAACTCAAACACCGCTTCACGGCCTTTATAGCCCGTGTTGTTGCAAGTGAGACACCCTTTCGGCTTATAGACCTTATAAACCTCCTGCGGGTATTCTTCCACCGGGAAGTCCGGCAGGATTTTCAGCATTTCCTCGCGCGTGAGCGTATATTCCTCTTTGCATTTCGGACAAAGCTTACGCACAAGTCTTTGCGCCAGAACGCCGACCAAAGACGAAGCCGTTAAGAACGGCTCCACGCCCATTTCTTCGAGTCGCGTAACGGCGCCCGCCGCGTCGTTGGTGTGCAGGGTGGACAAAACCATATGACCTGTCAGCGCCGCTTCGACGGCGATTTTTGCAGTCTCGCCGTCACGAATTTCACCGACCATCACGATGTCGGGGTCGGAACGGAGCACGGAACGGAGCGCCGCGGCAAAGGTCATGCCGGCGCGGTTATTCATTTGCACTTGGTTAATACCGGCCATTCGACGTTCGACCGGGTCTTCCAGCGTGATGACGTTTTTTTCCAGCGTGCTGATTTCGGCAAGCGTCGCGTAAAGCGTGGTGGATTTACCGCTTCCGGTAGGGCCCGTAACCAGCACGAAGCCGTAGGGCATGTGAATCGCTTTGTCAAACCGCGGGAACTGCCGTTTGGAGAAGTTGATGTCTTTAATCGAAACAGTGCCTTTGCTGCGCTCTAAAAGACGCATAACAATCTTTTCACCGTAAACGGTGGGCATGGTCGCAATACGAACGTCCAGCGTGCGGTCTTCATAGCGCACCGTAGCACGACCGTCTTGCGGAACACGTTTTTCGGCGATGTCCATACCGCCGAGAACTTTGACACGCGAAACGACGGACGGGAAGATTTTAATCGGATTTTGCATCACTTCCTGTAAAACGCCGTCGATACGGAAACGGACGCGCAGAATTTTCTCGAGCGCCTCAATATGGACGTCGGACGCGCCGCTTTTAATCGCGTTGTTGATAATCTGATTGACCAGCTGCACCGCAGGCTTGTCGTCGAGCGTGAGCTCTTCGGTTTCTTCCGCTGTCTCAGTCTGGTCATCGTCATCATAATTTTCCACCGAGGAGTTCATGTTGGCGAAGTTTTCAATCGCCGCCGCAAGCTCCATATCCGCAACGACCAACGGGCAAATTTCAAGCCCGGTCATCAAATGCAGGTTATCGATGGTGATAATGTCGTTCGGGTTTTTCATGGCGACATACAAGGTTTTGTCCTCTTGATAGAGCGGCAAAACGTTGTTGCGCAGCGCCATTTCGGGTGTAATCAAGTTCGCGGCCGCAACATTGACGCCGATTTCGTTAATCGACACATATCGATAGCCGCTTTTCTGCGCCATGATGCGCGCAATGTCATCTTCAGTGCAGTAGCCGAGCTGTGTCAAAATACTGCCGATGAGCGCTTTGCTGGTTTTTTGAATTTCCAGCGCTTCCTGCGCCTGCGCCTCTGTTATGATACCGGCATCAACAAGCCTCGAACAAATACTGCCCGGAAATAACACTGCGTTTGCCATGAAAATCGATCTCCCTGTAAGTCAAAAAGTCATTTCTTAGAAAATTTCATAATCGTAATCTGCGCTTCTTTTAAGCCGCCCTGCGTCATCGGCATCATGTGGATACCGTCAATACGCATCAGTTCTTCATCTGTCACAATGCTTTCACAAAGCTTCATAATGTCGGTGTAAGTCCCGCGCACGCTGATTTGGACCTGCATTTGATTGACAAGCCCGTTGGAAGAAGAGGCGGCCGCTTTGCTGTTTTTGTCGTCCGCGCTTTCACTGCCGAACGTCAAATCGGTTAAAACGCAGTTCATGCTTTCCACGCGGGTTTCCATCTCAATCATAATCTGCTGCTGATCCATTTTTTCCGGGATCATCGCGTCATACGCGTCGCGCTGCGCTTCATATTCTTCGCTTTTTGCTTGCAGCGCTTTCAAATTGGCAATGGAAAGCTGGTTTTCTTCATAGGTTTTCATTTCCTGCTTAATATCCGCGTTGGTTTCGTCGATGCTGCGCGAGCCCACCACAATCAGCGCGATAAGCCCGACGCAGGCAATGACCATCAAAACCGCAAATACGCGGATATCCTCTAAAAAGTTCTTCCCCTTAGATGCCCCGGAAGAAGCAGTATTGCTTTTTACATTGATACGAAATGCCATTGCGCTTCCTCCTTACTCTTCCGTGGTTTCAGCGGCGGTTGTGCTTTCACCGGACGCACCGGTTGTCGAAGCTTTGGTGGTTACCATGGTGGTTTCGGTTTCGCCCTCGTCGTTGGTCACCGCTTCGCCGTCATCGTTTGTGACAACCTCATATTTCGGCGCTTCGGTGGGCACTTCGACCGCGTTCGACATGCTCAAAGCGATTGTGAAGTTAATCGCTTTGTTGCCTTCTTCGTCCACCTGACGCGTGACGCTGGTCAACTGGACCAGTTTTACGGTCTGCTGCATTTCTTCGGTTTCAAACAATGCTTTATAATCGTTTAAGTCGCTGTAATCCATGCAGGTGCAGGTCAGCGTGCAGACGCCGGCGGTAAACCAGTTTTCCAAATTGATTTCGGAAATCTGAATATAGTCGGGGGTCTGGTTTGCAATCATCGTTAAAAACTCCACCGCTTCCGGGTCCTGCGGGGAAACGCTTTCGACCATTTGCTTCGCCGCCTGCAAATCATTAAATATGGTTTGATATTGCTGGAGCGCGGGGAACTGCTGCTGCAGTTGTTTGTTTTGTTGTTCTAAGCTTTTAAGCTTGCTGTTGAGGATTTGTTCTTTTGCAAACACCCCGCCGAGCACAATGGCAAGACAAAGCAGCACAATCAGCGCAACTTTCGCAAGCAAATTTTTCTTTTGTTGTTCTGCAAGCCGCTTCCGGTAAGAAGCAGGCAACAAACTGACTTTTAACACGCTTTATCCCTCCAGTGCCTGCATGGCAAGGCCGATGCAGCCGGCAAATTCTTTCACAACGAGCGGGTCGAGGCCTAAATTCATGCCTTCATAAAACCGCGGCGCTTCCACCGGGATGGTATAAATGGTCTCAGCAATCATTTTGGCGAGCTCGTCGGCTCTGCCCGCACCGGATACAAAATAAATGCTTTCAATCGGCTCTTCCATATTCTGCATCGCGTAATAGCTGACGGAAGAGGAAGTTTCGGAAGCCAACATGCTGCCGACCTCGGAAAGCACACTGTCGGAAATTGCACCGTTCGCTGTACTTTTGAAAAGTTCCTCGACGGCGTCCTGCGTACGGTCCGGAATCGCAATCGAACGCACCATGGAAATCTCATTGCCGCGAATAACCATAAAGTTCAGCATATCGTCGGTGAGATTCAAAAGAGCATATTTTTTATCGCCCGCAATCGGCGCTAATCCGCGGCACAAAGACAAAACCGAAGAGTCAATGTCCAAGACCTGAAGCTTAGACGCATTCAGCAGGGTAATCAGTTGTTCCAGCATATTGCGGCGCGCGGCCACAAGCAGCACGTACACAACCGGCTGATCTTCGTCGTTGACCCCTTCGCCGGCGACCACATAGTCAATTTCCATTTCCTGCACCGGAATGGGAATAAACTCCTGCGCCTGTAAAAGCACCATGTTGCGCAGCTTGTCATCTGCAATCTTCGGAAAAGAGGCGTAACGCATAATAACGTTTTCATTGTTGACACCGACGACAACATCCGACGACTTAAAGTTGCCGTTTTGCAACAGTTCTGCAAGCGCTGTGCTGAATGCATCCGCGTCACGGACAAAACCTTCTTCCACAACGCCGTCGCCGAGCGGGATTTTGCCGCAGGCGAGCACTTGGTAAGCCCCGTTGACACGGGTAAGCTCTACCGCACGAATTTCCGTCGTGTCTGCCTCAAAACCGATTATACTTTTATTTTTTGCCATAGTATCCGTCTCCTGTAATGGAGTTTTGAAACCTGCGTTTGCTCCCCCGTTTCAAAACTCGATATCTGATTTCGCGCCCGAAGCGCGCGAACGGGATTATGAACCGACCGAAGTCGTTGCCGAGAAAATGGGCAGGTAAAGCGAAATCAGCATGCCGCCGACCAGCGCGCCGACAAAAATCAACGCAATCGGCTCAATCATGGCACGCAGGTTTCGCGAGGTGACCTCAACGTCCTCTTCATAGAATTCCGCAACCTTATCCAAAAGCTCCGGCAAAGTACCGGCTTCTTCACCGATTGCAATCATACCGATAACCATCGGCGGGAAAAGCCCGCTTTTGTCTAACGACTCGGAAATTGCCTTACCTTCTTCAATATCGGAAATCGCGTCTTTGACCGCGTTTTCAATCAAATCACTGCCCGCTGTCGGACCGGCGCTTTGCAGCGCGTCTACGGCGGTAACGCCGCCGGAAATCAGGGTTGCAAGCGTGCGGCAGAAACGCGCAATACACATTTTTGTGATAAAGGTGCCGAACATCGGCATCCGCAATTTTGTGTTTTCCCAAAACCGGTGCGCGGGTTTGCTGCGCTTAATCATCACCAACGCCGCAATCAGAATGGCCGCGCAGACAATCCACAAATACCATTTGGTACGCAAGCTGCCGGACACGGCAAAAATCATTTCCGTTAATTTGTTCAAATCCGTGTCTTCCGGAATCATATCCTGGAACATCGGCACCATGAACACCAACATGGCAATCAAAAGAAGCAAAGCGAAAATACCGATATTTTTCGGATAGGAAACAGCCGATTTGATATTTTCTTTCAAATTCTTTTCTTTTTGGAGCTGGTTGGAAAGGCTCATCAAAGACTGTTCCAAAATACCGCCCAATTCGCCGGTCTCAATCATAGAGACAAACAGCTTATTGAAGATTTTCGGATATTGTGCAAACGCGTCTGCCAGCGTACCGCCGCCTTCGACGTTTTTCGCAATATCATCAATCGCCGCGGCAAGCGTGGGATTTGTTGTTTGCTTTGCAAGGGTGGAAAGTGCTCTTGTAACCGGCACGCCCGCCGAAAGCATAGCAGCCAGCTGCCGGCTGAACAGGGAAGTGTCGGTCAGCGTCACTTTTTTACCGCCGCGCTTTTTCGCCTGTTTGACCACTTTTTCATTGATGTCGGTAACCAGGACACCTGCTTCACGGAGTTTTTCAATCGCGGCGCCGGAATTGTCCGCCACGACCTCACCGTGTACACTTTGTCCCTGACGGTTTAAGCCGTCATATGTAAAGGCTGCCAAAAAAACGCCCCCTTAATAACCCATTGTCGAAAGAAGCCGCCGGACCTCTTTTTCGTCCACGCAATATTCGATAACGGATTCTTTGCTGATTTTTTGCTCACGGCAAAGTTTCAAAAGCGCCTGGTCCATGGTCTGCATGCCCTGCAGCTGTGCAGTCTGCATCGTTGCGTAAAGCTGATGCTCCTTCTCTTCACGAATCAGGTTGCGGACGGACGGTGTGTCCGTCATGTATTCTACGGCAAGCACTCTGCCTTTGCCGTTTACGGTCGGAATAAGCTGCTGCGAAATAACCGCTTTTAAGGAGTTTGCCAACTGTTGGCGAATCTGCCCTTTCTGCCCTTCCGGGAAAGAGTCGATGATTCTCGAAATGGTCATCGGCGCGGTCTGGGTGTGCAAGGTGGAGAACACCAAGTGACCGGTTTCCGCCGCCGTAATCGCGATGGAAATACTTTCCGGGTCGCGCATTTCGCCGATCATAATCGTATCCGGGTCGTGACGAAGCACTGTGCGCAAGGCGTTGGCAAAACTGTGGGTATCGGTGCCGATTTCACGCTGACGGACCGTGGATTTAATGTGTGTGTGTAAAAATTCGATCGGGTCCTCGACTGTCACGATATTGGTTTCATAGCGTTCGTTTATGTACTTAATCATCGCGGCGAGCGTCGTGGATTTACCGCTGCCGGTGGGGCCGGTAACCAAAACCAAGCCTCTCGGCAGGTTGCAAAGCCGCTTGACGTCCGGCGGAAGGCCGAGCTTCTCAAGTTCCGGCACCTCAAACGGAATGGCGCGGAATACCGCCGCCAATGTGCTGCGCTGGACAATCACGTTGCCTCTGAAACGCGCGCACTGCGGAACGGACAGCGCAAGGTCCAGTTCCCACTCTTCGAGGAAGGATTCTTTCTGCTCCTCGGTCATCATGGAAAACAGCATCACTTCCACGTCTTCCGGCAGCAAATTGGGCATTTCCTGACGAATCAGGTCGCCGTTAATACGAATACAGGGCGGAATGCCCGCCACCAAGTGGAGGTCCGAGCCGCCTTTTTCAACGGTCAGCCGGAGAAGGTCCTCTAATGTATAAGGGTAATTGCTGGGTTTTCCTGTAATATTCAATTCTTGTTAGCACTCCTTATGTCGTGTATGAAAAAATCACTTTAGGGTGCGGGGAACCCCCGCACCCCAAAATTCGGTTTAAGCCGCCGTGTCGAGTTCGTTGAACAGCGCCTTGATATAATCCGCATCTTCCGAGGTGGCCATGACATAAGTAATGCATCTGGATTCGCCGGATTTGTTCGGAATGGTCTTTAAGGTGAACTGATAGTTCTGCAATTCGGGATACAGGTCTTTAAGAGCGTCGATACGCGCCTGCGCCGTGCCGACGTCGGGCGTCGCTTCAATCGCGCGGTTCGCCTTTTCGCCGGTGGTCGTGGTATCCATTTCCGCAAGGAGCGCCTTGGTCGCGTCTACGAGATAAGAATCGCAGTAGACGAGCAGGGACTTCGTTGCCGTCGGGTAAGTGTTGGTCTTAAAGGTTACGCCTTCGAGCGTCAAGTTCGACAATCTTTCGAGCATTTCCGCTGCGGTGCAGTTCTGTAACTGATAGGCGAAGAAGCTCTTGTCGTTGAGCACGGAGGACGCATATTCCTCGCTGTCGAACTGACGGATATAGCTTTCCGCCTGGTCGACCTGTGCCTGGGAGCCTGCAATCCAAATCTTCTTGGTCATCTTTTCGGGACCGTAAACCTGGATTTCCAGCGGGAAGCTCTGAAGGATTTCCTCGGCCGCTTTCCGGTCGATGACCGAAAGCTGGATTTCGCGGAGAATCGTCGGCTCGGAAGAGGTTGTGCCGCCCGAAGAAGTACCGCCCTGTGTCGTGGTGGCCGGCTGTGTCTGCTGCGGCGCGGTGGTCGCCGGAACGGTAACGTCGTTGCTGCCGCCGGACGGTGTGGTGGTCGTCGCGTTCAGGTTTGCACCCGAAAGCGGTTTATCTACGATATTCTTAATGGTTCGAATGTCGGTGAGGTTCGCACCGGTCACATAAACATATAACGTGTAAGGACGCGAAGCGAGCACAATGCCCTGGCTTAACCCCAAGTTGCCGAGCAAACCGTTAAATTCCTCAGCGGTGATGTATTTCAGTTCCATCGCGGAGAAGTTGGACGTGATAAGTCCGCCGCCCGCCATAATGTTGGAGCTGACATCCAAAAGGCGCACAAGTTCGGAAACTTTTGCAAGCTCTTTCGGATAGCCGGAAATATAGAACTCGTCTTTGTTATTGGTGCTGACGATTTGCACGTTGGAAAGGCCGAGCGAAGACATCTGCGTCTGCAGCGCCTCGGCGGATATGTATTTCAGGGTGATTTTGGAGAGAACAGTTTTGTCCACGAACGTGCTGTTGAGCGCTTCCGCCGTGCCGACCATAATGGTGTTGCCGTCTTTGAGATAGGTCATATCCACAAAGCGGGTGACATAGTCAATCGCTTTGAGCGGCGACATTTCCTCAAGCGTCGCCGTGACGGTCGCGTCGGTCGACGGGTCTTCCATAATAATGGTATAACCCGCGTTGAGCGCAATCGCCGAAAGCACGTCTTTGATATTCGCGTCCGCCACATTCAGGGAGATGCGTGAGGAAACCAAAGAGCTTCCCGCGCCCGAAGCGGAGCTTAACGGCACTTTGAGAATTTGGCCTGTATAAATGCGGTCCGCATTGGACAGGTCGTTCGCGGTCATGATGTCGCTTATCGTCACACCGTAGTTTTTGGCAATGCGCGTCAGCGTGTCCCCGCTTTTGACCGCATAATACTGATAATCGGCGGCGCCGTCGTTGTCAGACCCCATGACCGACATCGGCAGCACGGCGTTGGACAGCAGCAGAACTGCCAGCACGAACACCAGAACCGCTTTCAGCGTTTTTTTAGAACTGTTCATATTCGTCTCCCCTTAATCTGATAAATCTGTATTTGGGTAAAATCTTTAAAATCAGGATTTCATTTCAATGGTTCTTGTCTTTTCGCCGAGCGAGAACGTCACGGTGTTGGACGTAATTTCCTCGACAAGCCAAGAGGAACTGCCGACATAATCGCCGACCTGCAGCGTGTAGGAACCATACTGCGTGCTGACAATCGCGGTCCAGTAACCGTCGCTGTTATAAATCAACCCGCTCAGCTTTGCGTTGGCGATAACGTCCTCCGCAAACGGGTCCACGCCTTCTGCGAGCGTTATACCCTCGGTGCGTTCCTGCATCGGCAAAACCTCGACTGCTTGCCCTGCAACCGCCGAATCGGGGTCAACGTCGGTTTCGGTCTGAATGCCGGTAATAATCAGCACCACGGCGACCGCCACGGCAATCAAGACCAAAATCGCGGGCAAGATGATTTTCATCTTGGGGTTCTTTTCAAAAAAGTTGACGAAAGAACTCCCGCCGCGCGCATCTTTCTTTTTGCTTCCGCTTTTCTTTTTCAGCGCCGCAAAAAGGTCTTTTACATCCATATTCATATCCATAAGTAACAAAGACCTCCCGGTTTTGCCCCGCAGGGATTTTGCAAACAACAATTCCACTAACGGTTATTCACACTATATTCTATCCTACTTTTTGCACTTCGTCAATCTTTTTTTATACTCTTTGACATATTTTTTTCTGTTTTAGAACATTATTTTTTACGCTTTGCACAATATATAGTATTTTTCTATCTATAAGGGCCTGTATTTGTGAATTTTTTGTAAAAAAGAAAAGCGACAAAAAAACTTGAATTTGTCGCTTTTCTTATTGTTATTTTGTTTGATTCGGGCGATTTTCCCGCCTTTTTTCTCGCTTATTCGCCGTTGGTATGACCATGACCGTAGCCGTAACCATAGCCGTAGTGCTTATCATAGGCGCGGGCCATATGTGTACCGGAGCTCGCATCATTGTAAATACACCCGACGATTTCCGTGCCGGAGTTGTTCAAGTTGTCCATTGCACGTTGAATCCGGCGCAAAGGCGCAACGTCCTGACGAATTACCATAATAATGCCGTCAGAGAAGCCGGCAAGAATCGAAGCGTCCGCAATCACGCCGCTGGGCGCGGTGTCGATAATCACATAATCAAATTCCTGTTTTGCACGGTCGATGATTTCTTCCGCCTGCTGTGTGGAAAGCAGTTCCGACGGGTCGGACATCGCGCGGCCGTTCAAAAGCAAATACAAATTGTATTTTTCGGAATATTTAATCGAATCCGCCAGGGATTTCTGCCCTTCGACAATGCCGATAATTCCCGTGTCGTCGCCGGCGTTGATGCCGAGGGATTTTGCGACTGCCGGTTTGCGAAGGTCGCCGTCAATGAGCAGCACTTCCTTGCCGTTTTTCGCAAGCGCCAAGGCAATGTTGACCGCCGTGGTGGTTTTGCCCTCATTTTCCATGGTGCTCGTAACCACAAACGCCTTCATATTCTTGCGCGCGCTGATATGGTCAATTTTTGTACGAATCAGCTTAAAGGTCTCAATAAACGCAAAGCCGGACTTGCGGTCGGTAATCAAAATGCTGGACTTTTCGCCCTTTTTGTTTTTCCCCTTGTGGGTAACGCGGTTGACGCGGCCGATGACTTTCAGCCCCAGTCTTTCCTGGACCTCGTCGGAGCTCTTCACCGTGTCTTTCAGCATGACGGCGCAGACAATCCCGAGCACGGAGAGCACCAAACCGGCAGCGAAGCCCGCAAGCGTGTAAAGCACCGTCGTGCGGTTTGCGTTCGGCTCTTCCGGCATCAGCGGCGGGTCAATCACCGTCAGCGTTGTGCTGGGGAACGCGGCCGTAATGGCGTCTTCATATAAACTTTCATAGGTTTTCGCAACCGAATAAGACAAATCCGCATTTGTGGTTGTTACGGTCAAATACACAATCGCGGTGTCTTCCACCGTCTGCACGGAAACAAAGCTTTTAATTTGCGCCGCGGTAATGTCTTTATAGCCGCAGTTCTGTGCCACTTTCGTGGCAAGCTCCGTGGTGGTGAACACATATTGATAGCTGGTTGCCAGTGTCACGGACGCGCTCAAGTCTGACGAGCTTTGCCCGGAAACAATCATCGAGGTCTGCCGGTTGCTCGCGATAAACATAATTTGTGAAGAATAGGTCGGCACATAGCGAACCAGTGCCACAGAAAGCCCGACTGCCGCCAGCAAAATTGCGGACACGGCGACAATCCACCAACGCTCCACAACCTTTTTGGCATAAATCAGGAGGGTTTCGAGATTGATCCCTTCCTCTTCTTTTTTTGAAACAGAGTTATAATCCATTTTGTTGTAATCCCCTTTGGTTTACGGACGCAGTCCGCCCAATTTACGACATGATAAATTATAGCAAAAAACCCGTGGTTTCGCAACACAAAATTCAGGTTTCCGCTATTTTTTGCAAAACCGCCCTTTTGTTTACAATCTGCACTTCTTTTTCGCAAATGGAATAGGCCGCTTTTTTGTGGGAAATGATGATGCAGGTTTTGTTTTGCATCGCGCGGATGTTTTCAAGCAGCCGCCGTTCGGTCGCTTCGTCCAAAGCCGACGTCGCCTCGTCCAAAAGCAGAACGGGTGCGTCGGTCAAAACGGCGCGCGCCACGGCAAGGCGCTGAATCTGCCCTTCGGAAAGCCCGCGGCCGCCCTCGCCGAGCACGGTGTCAAGCCCATTCGGCAAATCATAGACAAAGCTGTCGGCGCAGCTGATGCGCACCGCTTCTTTAACCTCTTCGTCGGTCGCATACTCGCGGATAAACCGGATGTTGTCGCGCACCGTGCCGGAAAACAGCAAATTCCCCTGCGGAACATAGGCAAACAGCGCGCGTGTATCTTTCCCCGCGCGATAGGCTTTCCTTCCCGCTTCTATGGATATTTCGCCTGCGTCGGGTGCAAGCACGCCCAACAATAGTTTAAACAAAGTGCTTTTACCTATTCCGGAAATGCCGGAAAGCACAACAAAATCATTCTTCTGAATTTCAAAGGTCGCGTCCGTGAGCACCTCGTTTTGCCCGTAGGCAAACGAAACGCCGTCAATACGGATGCCCGTAAAATCCCGGCAGAGCGCTGCTGCGTCGAGTTCGGTCGCTTGCGGCGCATCTTTCGGCAAATCTTCGATTTCCATTAAGCGTTCCGCGGACGCAAGCATGCTGTAATATTTCGGCACAATCCCCGAAAGGCTCGAAAACGGGGTTTGCACCTGATTTACAAGCTGCAAAAGCGCGGTCAGCGTACCGAACGAGATCTCGCCGGCGCAAAGCCGGAAGCCGCCGAACACCAGCGCAAACAAAAAGCCGAACGCAAACGCTGCGGAAAAGCCGGTATTGGCAAAAATCGCCCAGCGGTTGCGGCTAAGCTTCGCATCATAATTTTCTTCGGCGCGCTCGAGTGCCTGCGCCTCGACTTTTTTCTGTACGCCGAACACCTGCACCGCCAAAAGGCTTTCTATCGCTTCCTGTAAAAACGAACGAAGCCGCCCGTCGGTTTCCTGCACGCGGCGGTGCATCGCTTTGATTTTGCCGCGGAAAAGCCGCGTGCCCGAAAATACCACAAGGCCGGCAAGCAGTAAAATCGCGGCAAACCATTTGTCGAGCGATAAAATGACCAAAAACGCACAGACAAGCTTCGTGAGCATCGCCGCAACGGACGGCACAAGCGTCGTCACCGTGTCGGTCACAAGCGTAATGTCACTTGTGAGCCTTGTCAAAAGCTCGCCGGAATGGAACGCGGTCACGGCAGAATAGTCTTTTGACAAAATCGCGCCGAACAACGCGCGTTTGTAATCCATTTCCATGCGCCCCGAAACGCGCACTTCCAAGCTTTTAATCAAAATGCGCAAAAGCACCTGCAATAAAATCACGCAAAGCAATATAACGCAAAAGCGAATGAGCCGGTCGCGGTCGGCGTTTACCGCCGCGTCAACAATTTCTTTTGCGAGCAGCGCCAAAGAAACCGAGCACACCGAAAGCAGGGCGTTGCTGAATGTCAGCAGCACCAAAAGCGGGGTTTCCCGCTTCGTGCGGGACCATATCCAGCGAAGTGCAGTCGGATTTTTCACTTTGTCAGCTTTCCTCTCAATTTCACAAGATATTTACGCACCGGCAAAAGCGCGTGCCAAACCCGCACATAAGCACGGTAACGAAATGACCGAACCGAAATAAGTTTCCCTTTGCGTTCGACCTCGGTGACAACCCCTATAATCTGTTCGCCGGAAATGCCCGGTTCTTTGACCCACTGGTTGTCGCCGCACATGGTGTAAGTGCCGTCTTTTTCGACCGCCACCACACGGTGCAAAACGAACGCGCCGTCTTTTCGTCTGTAAAGCGGCAAATCAAACCGCCGAAGCGGCAAGTCTGCTTTTTTTAAAACCACGTTGTCGCGCCCGGCGACCAAAAGCGGGAGCATACTCGTGCCGGTAATCGGCAGTTTCACCGCGCCGCCCGCGGAAAGCGTTTCCTCCATAGCCGGGAGCATTTCTGAAAGCCGGACCTTTTTCTTTTCCATATAAAATCAGTCCTCAAGAAGTCCCTTCCCGCGCATCTTTTCCAAAAAAGCGTGGGTGTCGCGCCGCGCGGTCGCTTCGTCAATTTCGTAAGCGTCGAGCACCGCCCGGACGATTTTTTCTTCGGTGGTGTCCTCGCTTAACTGATTCCAAATAAATGCGCCGACGGGGTTTAACGTCAGCATACCGCCGAAATCCAGTTCCGCCTTGCCGACGGGAACCACAATGTTGCTGCCGGCGACTTCGCGCAGTAAAAAGCCCTCTTTCAGTTTCATTTTGAGTCCTCTTTTTCGTGATTTTGAATATAGTTTTCGATACTTTGATAGGCGATATGCGCCGCAGACGGGTCCATATTGCAACGAAGCCGGAAAGCCGGCACATGTTCGAGCAAATCGCCCAATAAATCGAGCATTTGCGCCATCAAATCCGTTTTCGGCGGGCGCAGGGTCTGCGACAAAAACAGCGGAATTGCCGCGGACGGCGCAAGCGGCGTTACTTCGTTTTGTTCGCCGCGCTCCAAAAACACAATCGCGCGCACGGGCACCTGGACATTGCGGCTTTCATCATTTTTGCCGGAAAACGGCGTGCCGCAGGCGTAAAACCGCCCGTCTAACCGCCGCAGAGCCGGTTTGTCGTCGTTAATCATTTTGCAGTCGGAAAATTCCTGTAACCAAAGCTTTGTGTGGGTGGATTTTCCCGTGCCGCTTTTGGCGGAAAACAAATAGGCGCCGCCCGCGCGCTCCACGCACGAAGCGTGCATCAATAGCCCGTCGTGGCGAAGAAGCCCCGCATAAAACGCTTCGCCCACCCAAACGTAACGGCATTCGTCGAGCGTCAAGGACGGGAATTTTCGGTGTTTTTCTTCAAAAAACGATTCGGGCAATTCAATCGTGATGTCCGCTTCTGCGTCCTGTTTCGGCGCAAGATAAGCGCGCGTGCGGGTAAAAAGCAAATCCCCCGCCGCTTCAAAGCGCACATTCAGTTTTGCAATCGAAAAGGTTTCCACAAAAGCCTCCGAATTTACGCGATGCCGAAAAGGGTTTTCGCGTTCTGACAGGTCTTGTCCAAAAGGTCTTGCGTATCGACGCCGCGGATTTCCGCAAGGCGTTCGGCGGTGTAGGCGATATAGCGCGAATCACAGCGCTTGCCGCGAAACGGCACCGGCGTCATGTAAGGCGCATCGGTTTCGACCAACAGACGGTCATCCGGCACCATTGCCGCGACCTCGACCGGCTTCACGGCGTTTTTAAAGGTCACCGCGCCGCCGAGACCTATATACATTCCCAGTTTCAAAACCTCGCGCGCCATTTCCACACTGCCCGAAAAGCAGTGCACCACGCCGCGGGGTTTGTATTTTTGTAAAAGTTCCAACGTGTCGGCGTGCGCTTCGCGGTCGTGCACAATCACCGGCAAATCCCGTTCGCACGCAAATTGCAGCTGGCGTTCAAACAGCACGAGCTGTTCTACGCGCGTTTCTTTTTCATAATGATAGTCAAGCCCGATTTCGCCGACCGCCACCGTTTTCGGATGTTCAAAAAACGGCGCGAGCGCATTTTCGACAGCTTCCGGCGCTTCGCGGAGATTGAGCGGGTGAAAGCCCGCCGCCGCGTAAATAAACGGGTGCTTTTCCGAAAGCGTCACCGAAAACGCACAGGTTTTGGGGCTTACGCCGCAGGAAATCACACCGCACACGCCGCTTTCCGGGAAAGACACCAAAAGTTCTTTTAAATCGCCCGCGAACTGTTCGTCGTCGTAATGAGCGTGGCTGTCAAAAATATTTTGATAGCTCATCGGATCCGCGCACCGTTCGGCATGCCGTCGACAAACAGGACTTTCACGTCGTCCTCGGCGCAGTCCGCCGCCAAAATCATGCCGTTGCTTTCCACGCCGCAAAGCACCGCGGGTTTTAAGTTCGCCACAAGAATCACTTTCTTGCCGACCAGGTCGTCGGGGGCGTACCATTTGGCAATCCCGCTCGCCACGGTTCTCGGCGTGCCGGTGCCGTCGTCCAATGTGAGTTTTAAAAGCTTTTTCGCGCGTTTAATCGGTTCGCACGCCGTCACTTCGGCGACACGCAGCTCGACTTTGCCGAAATCTTCAATCCCGATTTGGGCAAGGCCTTCGACCTCGGCGGCAACTTTCTTTTCTTCCGCCTGATTTTCTTTCTGCGCCGCGGTCAGCTCCGCAATCAGCTTTTCGGCGTCGATGCGGTTAAACAACGGCTTTGCTTCGCCGACTTTTTCGCCGACTTTCAAGCCGCCGAACGTGCGCAAAGAATCATAGTCGCGCACATCTGTGCCGAGCTGTTCAAAAATCGCCTTTGACGTGTCGGGCATATAGGGGGAAAGCAAAATCGCAAGATAGCGAATGCCCTCTAACAGGTTATAAAGCACCGTGCCGAGTCTCGCCTTTTTGGTTTCGTCTTTCGCGAGCGCCCAGGGCATCGTTTCGTCAATGTATTTGTTTAGTCGGCGCGCAAGCGTTAAAATGCACGCCACGCTGTCGCTGATTTTGTATTCGTTAAAGCAGCGGTCGACGTCAGAAAGCGTCTGCACCGCCAGGGCTTTGACTTCGTCGTCAAACTCCCCGGTCACGTCGCCGGGCTGGACAACGCCGTCAAAATATTTATTCTGCATCGCGACCGTGCGGTTGACAAGGTTGCCTATCGTGTTCGCAAGGTCGGAGTTATAACGCTCAATCATCGTTTCATAGGTAATCGAGCCGTCCGCCGCGTGGGGCATTTCCGCAAGCAGGTAATAGCGCACCGCGTCCACGCCGAACACAGAAATCAAATCGTCGGCGTAAATGACGTTGCCGCGCGACTTCGACATTTTGTCCTCACCGAACAAAAGCCACGGGTGGCCGTAAACCTGTTTCGGGAGCGGCTCGCCGAGCGCCATCAGCATAATCGGCCAGTAAATCGTGTGGAAACGGACAATGTCCTTGCCGATGATATGCACGTCGGCCGGCCAGTATTTTTTGTAAAGGTCGCTGCTGCCGTCCGGGTCATAGCCGAGCGCGGTGATATAGTTGGAAAGCGCATCGACCCAGACGTAAACCACGTGTTTCGGGTCAAAGGTGACCGGAATCCCCCATTTAAACGAGGTGCGCGAAACGCAAAGGTCCTGAAGACCGGGTTTGATGAAGTTATTGAGCATCTCTTTTTTGCGCGCTTCGGGGTAAATGAAGTTTTCGTGGCTTTCAATAAATTCTTCGAGCTGTTTTTGATATTTGGAAAGGCGCAGGAAATAAGCTTCCTCTTTCGCCTTTTGCACCGGGCGGTGACAGTCGGGGCAGCAGCCGTTTTCGTCTAACTGGCTTTCGGTCCAAAAGCTTTCGCACGGGGTGCAGTAAAGCCCCTCGTATTCGCTTTTGTAAATGTCGCCCTGGTCATAGAGCTTTTTGAAAATCTTCTGCACCGTTTTTTCGTGATAATCGTCGGTGGTGCGGATAAATTTATCATAGGTCGTGTTGAGCGAATCGCAAATCCCGCGGATTTCGCCCGCGACCTTGTCCACATATTCTTTCGGCGTCACACCGGCCTCTTTGGCGTATTCCTCGATTTTCTGCCCGTGTTCGTCGGTGCCGGTCAGGAAGAATACGTCATAACCCAACATTCGTTTGTAGCGCGCAATAGCGTCGGTCAGCACGATTTCATAGCTGTTGCCGATGTGCGGTTTGCGCGAAGTGTAGGCAATGGCGGTGGTGATGTAAAATTTCGGTTTCTCACCCATTTTGTTTCTTCCTTTCTGTGTGTAAAAGTTTCAGACAGTATATTATATCAGCTTTTTCCCTTGTTTTCAACCAAAATGCGGATTTTGAACGGGCGCCGAGTCACACCTGAAAATCCAAAAATGCGCCGTTGACAAGCGCGAGCGAGCCGGGTTGGTTTTCCGGGATGCGCTCGTAAGCCTCCGGCTCCACGGTCAGCACGATTTCTTCGCCGTCCTCGCAGACAAAGCGCACCTCAAATTCCAACTGATGAGAAGGCATTTTTACAGAACCCTTTTGGCGTAGAATTACTTGTTTTGCAACGGCGGTCGCCGGCTTAACGACGGGTTCATATAAAGGCTCGGAAAAGGTTTCCTCTTCCTTTTCCTCCACATGTTTTTTTCGATTTGTTCTCAAATAAGAAACGAGAATCGCCGCCAAAATAACGAAAGCGCCAATCCCGAGCACAACGGCAATGGTATTGCCGGACGCAGAAACTTCAATCATTTCATCAGTCCCAAAATTTCATCTCTTGTAAACACATATTTCCGGTTGCAGAAATTGCAGGTGACTTCGGTCTGTTCGTCTTCGGCCATTTCCGAAAGCGCCTGTTTGCCGGTCGAAAGCAACGCTCTTTCCATGCGCTCGCGCGAGCAGGGGCAAAAATAGCGCGTTTCGGCGGTGTCGAGCACCGAAAGTTTGAACTCCGGCAACACCGCGCGGCAGATTTGTTCGGGCGTCATACCCTCAAACAGCATCGTCGTCACGGGGCGGATATTTTGAAGCCCTTTTTCGACCTTGTCAATGTCTTCGTCCATCGCGGTGGGCAAAAGCTGAATCATAAACCCGCCCGCGCAGAGGATTTCCTCGGTTTCTTTATCGGTCAAAACACCGAGCGCGCACACCGTCGGCGTTTGTTCACTCGCCGCGTAATAGGCGGTGATGTCTTCGGCAATTTCGCCGGAAACCAGCGGCACCTGCCCGACGTAAGGCTCGCGAAGCCCCAAATCTTTGACCACGGTGAGCGTGCCGTTTTTGCCGACCGCGCCGGAAACGTCGAGTTTGCCTTTTCCGTTGAGCGGCAAGTCCACGCGCTCTTTCCCCGCGTACCCGCGCACAAACCCGCGGCTGTCGGAAACCGCGGTCAGCGGCGAGCAGGGACCGTCCGCACGGATATTCAAAGTAATGGTATCCTGTTCGCCTTTGAGCATACTGCCCATTAACGACGCGCCGGTCAAAAGCCGGCCGAGCGCGGCGGACACCACCTTGGACGTATTATGAAGCGCTTTCATTTCGCGCACAATTTCGGTTGAATCCACGGCGAGCACGCAAAGCACGCCGTCTTCGTCCATCATTCTGACAAGATTTTGCATGATGATTTAATCCTTTCTGACTGCAAAAAGCAGCCGTTCGCTCGTGTCATGCGCGGGCTTTTCCGAATACCCGTCGAAAACGTCCAACACGGTAAAGCCTGCCTTTTTGAGCATCGCTTCGAGCGTTTCCCTCGGATAGGCGCGCTCGGTAAAGCGTTCGCTTTGGCGCACATAGTCGCCCGCGTCTGAGACCGGCTCAAAAAAGTCCAAATCCATTTGCACCGTCACGCCGTCGGGAAGCAGGGTGTTTTGCCACACGCAGTACACGTCGTCGGTGTCATAAACAAAGGTATTATTCCCCAAAACTGCGCGGTGTTTGTAAACGGAATTGACGTCAAACAAAAACACGCCGCCGGGGTTCATAAAAAGCGAGACTTTGCGAAGCGCCGCAAAAACGCTTTCTTCGTCCGGCAGGTGGCAAAGCCCGTCGAGCGTGCAGACCGCGGCGTCCACGGTGCCGTACAAATCAAGCGCCGTCATATCCTGGCACAAAAACAAAATGTTTTGCCCGGCGGTGAATGCCTTGTTCTGCGCTTCCGAAAGCATTTCGGGTGACAAATCCACCCCGATGACTTCATAGCCTTTTTGAGCCATACGCACGGAAACCGACCCCGTGCCGCACGCCAAATCCAACAAAAGCCCCCTGCTTTTACCGTATCGGGTCAGCAGAGAGCTAAGAACTTGCGACACCGTGTCATAAGACACATTCGCGGTCAGCGCGTCGTAAAATTCCGAAAAAACGCCGTAGCTCATTTTTCGCCTTGTCCCTTTTCGGCCACGCGGGCAAATAATTTTTCATAACCGTTGCAGCCGAACTGCAAAGAACGGTTGACGCGGCTTATCGTCGCGGTGGAAGCGCCGGTTTCGCGGACAATGTCGGAATAGACCCGCTTTTCCGAAAGCATTTTCGCCACCACAATGCGCTGGGAAATCGCCTGTAACTCGTTTACCGTGCAAAGGTCCTCGAAGAAGTCATAGCACTCCTCCATAGACTGCAAAGACAATATACACTGAAACAAAAAGTCCATGTTGTCGCTTTTGATTTTGCTGTTGTTCATCACAAGGCCTCCGTCTCTGATTTATACTGAATTTCTAAAAGCATTTTAGCACACTAAATCCTAAAAGTAAACAGGCAAGTCGAAGAATCTGGGCATCTGCGGTCTGCAGAAAGTTTTGCCACCGCCCAAAATCTCTAAAAATTCTTCATTTTTGTCCATTTTTTCGTTATTTTTGCCGATTCGTTGCTTTAGATTAAAACATCTGTTATGATTACAACATCGGATTTTGAGAAAATAGTTGGAGGTGAGTCCCATGGGCGGTTTAGCCAACCAGCCAATTTCCTAAAAACAAAAAAGAAAAAGGAGCATGAAAATGAAAAAAACAAAAAAAATACTTTGTGTGGCATTTATTCTTTCCGCACTGTTCACCTTACTCGCTTTACCATCGTCTGCATTTACAACCGTAGCTTCTAAAGAGTATACCGTCGGTGGTGATCTCGATGAATTCATACATAATGATCCAATTGATAACGGTTACGGTAGAATTCGCTCTCATTTTAATCGATTCCTTATTAATGAAACCGGCGTGGATACCATGCATAATTCATATCGGCAATTTGGAATGGTTTCTTTTGGAGATCGAACCAACTCCACAAATTGGGCTGAGCCCGGAGAATGGACCGATAGATACGATGTCCGCGTAGACAGCTTAGGTACAGCAACATATAGCATGATGCGTTAACAGAAATCGTTTATAGTATAATATCAATATGAAGGAAAGGAGGGGCACGGTTTGCGTTTGATAAAATACAGCGTTGCAGTATTGCTGTTCCTGCTTGTTGCGCTATGCAACGGGGAATTGTTCCAGTTGCATTTTATGGAAGCCGACTACCCGGACTGGGTGGAGGTCAACCTGCAGGATATACCTGTGCAGGCGTTTTACACCGAAACGGACAAAGCTGCAAAAGAAAGCGGCGTTTCTGTTTTTTACAGGGACTACAACTACAATGCGGCGGGTCAGTCCATCACCTTGTATGCTTCAGACGATAATGCCGCGCAGTATTACGAAAGCACCTACGGCATTGCGCCCGGCGTTTACAAAAGCCTGTTTATGGGCGACGCCGTTTTTGAACAGGCGTCTCTTGCCGACTGCACAAAAACGGGAGATTCTCTTCGGTTCGGGCTTTTGGGGGAAACTGCGGCAAAGGAAGCGTTTCTCGCCAAGCTCGAAACTCTTTGTCCGGTGGAAAATCAAGCGCTGGGCACTGCCCCTCCCCGGTATTTTGACAGCGAGGCCGTCCGGCTGTCGGCGGCGCTTTGGGTGGTTGCCTGTGTGCTGGGCGCGATGCTCGGGCTTTACGAAACCGTTCTGTTCAAAAAAGAGGGCGGGGTTCGCATCACCCTCGGCGAACGGGCGGGCAGCTTGTTTTGCAAGCGTGTGCTTTTGGACGGCGTTGTTTTTGCCGGGCTGTTTCTGCTTGCGTTCGGCGGGCTTTCGGCACTGACTTACACTCGGTTCGCTCCGGCGGTGACGCTTTGCGGTCTCGGCGCATATTGGCTCGTCAACCTGTTTTCCGCGCTGCCGCTTTTGCGGCTGGATCTGCAAAAAACGCTCGGCAACGCCATGTCCCCCGGCATTTTGGCGGCTACCTATGCGCTGAAAACCGTTTCCTGTGTACTCGCCGTAACGGTCGCCGCCGCGGCGGCAGGTGTCGCGGCGGAGCAAGCCTCTGACAAGCGGGAAGGTGCTTTTTTCCGAAAATATCAAGACTATAACCTTGTGCATTTTTATGTCCCGGTACGCGACGACAATTTTCCGAACAAAGCAGACGTGTTGGCGTATCAGCTACAAGCCGAGCTGTTGGCGGAAAACCGCACACTGTCTCTTGCAAGCGCGTGGAATTTATCTTCTCTTTCAGACGGCTTTACACGCACCGGTGTGTTCTGCAGTCACACGGCAAAAAATATACTTACAGACTTTTTAAATCTGCCCGATAACGCACTGGAAAAGGACGGTATGTATATTCTCGTCCCCGATTACCGCGGATATGAAAACGATATTGCGCTTCTCAAAGAAGACGCCGCCGGCTATGCGCCCGAAGTTTCAAAAATGCAGGTTGTCTCATACAAAAGCGGCGCTTCGCTTCCGGTTGTTGCCGACACCGGGAAAACCGATATGACGAAAATGGTAAAGGATCCGGTCGTCTTTTTCCAAAATTATGTGCCGCCGCGCAAAACGGCGGATGAACTGCGCGTTCGGATTACCTACGAACAGCAGCCGGACGGCAGTATCGTTGAAAACTGGAGCGGCGGTTATTTTTCCGGTCCCGAAAATCTGCGCACCATGGTATGTGCAGATGAAGCCTATGTCCAAGACTTTCTGGCGCGGCAGGGCTGTGCGCCCGGCGAGGTGGAATACACCATCACCAATGTGTACGAAAGCACCCAGCAGGCGCATTTGCAATCCAGTCGGCTATTCTCGCTTTCCGGCATACTGCTCGCCTTTATGCTTTTTCTGGAATGCATTGTCACCGGCACAGTCATTCGTCTGGAATACACGGTACACGCCAAAGAGCTGGCAATCAAAACCGTGCTCGGCTATGCCGTTTGGGATAAGCACCGCCGCATTTTTCTCACCACACTGTTCCTTTTACTGCTCGGCATAATTGCCGGGCTGCTGATAAGCAGTCTGGCAGATTTGGGCAGTCCGTTTTGGATTGGGTGCGCAGGCGCGGCGCTTGCAGGATTCGAACTGCTGATACTCGTTGGGTTTATCCGGCGTGCCGAACGCGCGCAAATCGTTAAAATCTTAAAGGGGGGTTCTTTGTGATTGAAATTCAGAACCTGTGCAAAGCTTTCGGCGAGCACAAGCTGTTCGACAACTTTTCGCTGACGGTGCCGGACGGTGAGTTTTTGATTTTAGCAGGGGTCAGCGGCTGCGGTAAAACGACTTTGCTCAATATGATCGGTGCGCTTGAGCCCATGGACAGCGGCAAAATCACAGTCAACGGCCTAGACATCACCCGGCGCCAAAACCGGCGCACTTATTTGCGGCGCGAGGTTGGCTTTTTATTCCAAAACTTTGCGTTGGTAGACAACAAAACCGTGCGGGAAAATCTAAACTTCATTAAGAACGACTGCCGAAGCGACCTTTTCCCCGAAATTGCCCTCGAGCGCGTCGGGCTTTTGGATAAAATCGACCAAAAGGTTTACAGCCTTTCCGGCGGCGAACAGCAGCGCGCCGCACTGGCACGGCTGATGATCAAGCGCTGCAGCCTTGTTTTGGCGGACGAACCGACCGGCTCTTTGGACCGGGCGAACGCCGAGCGCGTTTTTTCCTTGCTGGAAACTTTACAGCAAATGGGCAAGACCGTTATTATGGCGACGCATGACGAATCCTTCCTGCAGAAAGGGAAACGGGTGATAAAGCTATGAAACTGCGTGAAAAAATAAAGAATTTATATCCCTACCAAAAAAATCTGCTGCGCGCCGGCTGTGTGCTTTTAGCGCTTTTTCTCGTTTACAATCTCGGCTGGGCGATTTGGCGGGAAGTGCGGTACGGCGATTTCAAAAAAGCCGTAGGCTATTCCGAAGAATACCAAAGCTGGGAAACTCAAAAAGACGGATGGCTGTTCACAGTCTTTCCGGCTCGTTATCTTCGCTTTAACGGTAACCTTTCTACCGCAAACGAGCAGGGGGAGGGACTGATTATCTGGCCGCAGCCGGCCGGCGGATACAAATACGCAGCCATCTTCTATACCGGTACAATCATGACGGATATGGGACCCTCCGACAGCTACATTACCATCGCAATGGATGAAAACTGCAACTGGACGGACGAGGGAAACGCGGGCTACGGCGATGCGGAAAAAGCACTTTTGCGCGAGCGAAAAGCGGATGTCGAAGTGTGGCTGGCCGCGGCAAACGAAGTGTGGGATTTATCCTGAGTTTCAAATCGGAACAGGCAAAGAATTTGAAAATCATTTTCCTGCGCCTGTTCCATGTGTCCGTTTTGAAAGCAAACACAAGATGTTGTGCTTTCAAAAAAAGTCGAAAATTTTTTTGGATTTTTTTCAAAATTCGGTTGACAGAAAAAGGATTTTGTGATATTCTAATTCAGCCGTCGAAATGATGAACGGCAGTTCGGGAGCATAGCTCAGCTGGGAGAGCATCTGCCTTACAAGCAGAGGGTCACAGGTTCGAGCCCTGTTGTTCCCACCAATGTGGCCCGGTAGTTCAGCTGGTTAGAACGCTAGCCTGTCACGCTAGAGGTCGACGGTTCGATCCCGTTCCGGGTCGCCACATTTGCCTCTGTAGCTCAGTCGGTAGAGCAGAGGACTGAAAATCCTCGTGTCATTGGTTCGATTCCGATCGGAGGCACCATTATGCGGATGTAGCTCATCCGGTAGAGCGCCACCTTGCCAAGGTGGAGGTAGCGAGTTCGAGC
>ERZ1643251.1106-NODE-1106-length-32414-cov-15.011990_pt1 | contig 32414 bp, 29 predicted proteins | sample MGYA00579261_ERZ1643251 | MGnify/ENA primary metagenome ERZ1643251 (study PRJEB29033, sample SAMEA4952267) | chicken gut metagenome | biome: Broiler Chicken; feature: Gastrointestinal Tract; material: Caecum | place: Ireland | collected 2018 | study: Broiler... | reverse complement strand
GCCTACTCGATCTCTCCATTTTTTCTTCTTACCCCAACTTTTGACAAAGAGCCTTAATCTTTTGCCGTTACAGCAAAAAAACAGGCACGCCCCACCGCGTGCCTGTTTGAGACTGTCGAAAAACTGCCGCCTGATTCAAAAAGAAGTCAGGCTGTAAGGGGAAAAAGGTTTGGAAAAGGGGGCTAGCCCCCTTTTCCATTTTAGATAATGTTTCAGTTTGTGAAAAAGCAAAGCTTTTTCGACAAACTGAAACAGGCACGCCCCACCGCGTGCCTGTTTTTTTTGTTTTATCGAAAAGCGCCGAACCAATAACAGTGTCAAAAAGCCCAAAGCGTTACGACGTTCTCTTTCGGCCTTTTCAAAGCACTTTTCAAAAACACCCCTCTATATCAGCTAGGGCAACGAATCCGGATTTCTAACGCCTTCACTGTGCCCTTATTATAACTGCTTTATCAGAATAAATCAATAAAGCAGCTCACTTTTCAGAATGTTGCCTAAAGCCCGAAAAGCCGTTTTAAAAATTCTTGTGCACGATGCGCTCTTTTTTTTGTTTTTTCAGCTAAAAAATACGAAAAAAGGAGGGCTATATGCCCTCCTCCAGTTTGTCGAAAAAGCTTTGCTTTTTCACAAACTTTGTCCCTATTTCAAATGGAAAAGAGGGCTAGCCCCCTTTTCCAAGCCTTTTTCCCTTGCAGCCTAGGTTCTTTTGGAATCAGGCGGCAGTTTTTCGACAGTCTTTATGTTTTCGCTCAAACATGGCGGCGTGTTAGTGCAGAGGTTGTTGTGTGTGATTGTTACGGGCGTGTACCGTGTGTTGTTTCGCCTCCGTTGGTTGCGCCCCAGTCGAAGCCGTTGCCGCCGATTTGGTCGCTTCCGTTCCAGCCAACGCCTTCCTGCGGCTTTTCATACACAATATTCGGCTCACTTTGTGCGGGCGGTGTGGTCGGCGCAGGTGCAGGCGTGGGAGCCGGAGCAGGGGTCGGAGCGGGTGCAGGTGCCGGGGCAGTTGCTGCAGGTGCTTGCGTTACAGGTGCTGTCTGTGCGGGAGCCTGTGCTGCCGGCGCGGATGCGCCCGCGTTCGTGCTCGCAGAGCCGCCGGTGTACGCATTCGAGGAGCTGCCTTTGTAGCTGCCGGAGGAGCTTGCTGTGCTTTTCTGCACCGGTGCGACGTATTTCTGGACAGTAACATTGTATTCGGCAGTGTGGCCTTTGTATTCAACTGTCACGGTTGCCGTACCGGGGGCAACGCCCTGCACGGTAAAGCCAGCCGCGCCGGTGGTGTTCGGGGTTACGGTGACAACGCTTTCGTCAGACGAGGTATAGGTCACTTCCGCGGCATTGGCAGCAGGTGCCTCATAAGGGACGGTGTAAACTTTCGCGGATGCAGAATAGCCAACATACAGCAAACCGCCCGTGCTGGACAGTTCAATGCCTGTTACGCTGTTTGCGGCAGTGGCGCTGGCGGAAGTGGCTTCGCTGGCGCTTGTGCTTGCAGGGATGCTTTCGGAAGTGCTTTCGCTGGTAATTTCGCTTTCCGTGCTGTTGCTTTCAGGCGCAGCACTGCTTGACGATATGCTTTGGGAAACCGATGCCGCGGTGGGAACCGCGTCCGTGGAGCCACACGCGGCAAAGCTAAGCACCAGCACAAGCGCGGCAGCAAGAGAAGTCCATTTTTTCATCATGATTCATCCTTTCAGATACATTCTTTTGTCAGTATAGTCAATATATTAGGCATTGTCAAGAGAGCAAGAATGATACGATAACATAAAAAGCAAAGAGGAATGTTTTTATGATTTCGTACCGTCCGTTTTACGAAACGCTGAAAGAAAAGGGCGTGACAGAATATGCTCTCATTTATAAGCACGGCTTGCCTGCAAACACCATTCACCGCATGAAGCACGCAAAGCCTATCACAACAACCACGCTGGATACCTTGTGTACCATTTTAAATTGTAAGGTAGAGGATATCTTGGAGTATCTTCCGCCGTGTGAATAACAGCCGCCGCCCCCAAAAGCAGAGGGCGGCGCTTTGCGTCAGCGAAGCTTTTCTTCCAAAAAGTGCAAAAGGTCGGTGCTGCCGCTTTCAAGATATTCCTGTGTCCAAGCCTCAATTTGCTGAAAAAAGCGTTCATTGTCCAGATACGGCCATGGGTGCAGTGTCTCCGCAATGCCGTAGAATCGGGCAAGCGTAACGGCAACCTGCCATGGCGTCAGCTGCGGTGTGGTGCCGTTCGGATGGGGGAATGTGGAAATAATGTTGTGCATCGTTTGTACCTCCTTATGGTTTTTTAAATTGCTTTGATGCACAATTGCACCCGTGATGTGGGGGAGTCAAGAGGGGGGAGAAGCCCCCCTCTTGTGAAATTTGGCAGCGCAAAAAGAGGAAGCGTTTTCGATGCAAAAACGCTTCCTCTTTCCTATTTGATAAAATAAACAAAACGTTATATTTTTAAAATTTAATCCGTTTTGTCATACGCACGGCGCGGTGCGCCGTCGGCTGAGTAAGATGATGCAAAAAAAGAGGGAGAACGCGAAAAGGCGTCTCGTTCTCCCTCTCAGTTTGTCGAAAAAGCTTTGCTTTTTCACAAACTGTGTGCCTATTTCAAATGGAAAAGAGGGCTAGCCCCCTTTTCCAAGCCTTTTTCCCCTTGCAACTCGTCTTCTTTTTGAATCAGGCGGCAGTTTTTCGACAGTCTCAGGAGGGCTATATGCCCTCCTTTTTTCTTTTTGTAAGCTCTTAGTCGTCATATTCGCTGGAATAGCCCACCACTTCACCGGTATTTGCGTCTACATCGCAGGAGTACTCCGTCCAGCCCACACGCCACTCAAACTCATACACCGCGCGGCCATGCTCGTTATCAAAGCCCATTTCCATGCGCTGGGCATCCTGTGCCGAAACGCCTGCATGTGCCAGGGCAATTGCCTTTGCATCCTCTGCACTAATTTGTGCGCCCGGGGCCGTTTGCGTGGCTGCTGTATTGTTGTTGGCCGTGTAATACTCTGCGTCGTAGTCATAGCCCAGCACCTCACCGGTTACGGCGTCAATGCTGTAATCATATTCTGTTCCCTGGTCGTAAAATTCCACTTCATACTGCCAGCGGCCATCGTCCCAGTCAAGCTTGGTGCGCACAAAGCTGACGTTCTGGGCGCTGACGCCTGCGTGTGCCAAAGCCGCATCCTGTGCAGCTTGTTCGCCAATATAATTGTTCTGCTGCACGGTGCTGCCCTGATTGGCGGTTTGTACGGTGCTGCCCTGATTGGCGGTTTGTACGGTGCTGCCCTGATTGGCGGTTTGCGCGGTGGAATTGCTCTGCGCGGTTGTCTTTTGGGAAGTTGCATTTCCGCTCGCCTGGGGAGCCGCTTGGGTTCCTGCCGTTTGGTTGGCAGCGCGGTAGTTGTCGGCCTCTTGGTCTACACTTAAAATCGTGCCGCTTACTGCGTCGATTTCATAATCGTACTCCACGCCGTTTACAACAAATTCCACATCGTAAACCGCTTTGCCGTTGTCATAATCCATTTTGCTCCACAAATACTGCACTTGCTCGGCGCTGATACCGGCATCAGTGAAAGCAATTTCCTTGGCTGCGCTTTCGCCAATATCAGTGCTTTGTGTATTGCCCGCCAAACCGGTAGAACCGTTGCCGGACGGAGAAGCCACGGGAGCAACACCCAAAGCTTGAGAAGCGGGAGCAGCAGCTGCTGTGCCGCAAGCGGTGAGAGAAACGGCTGCCGTTAATGCCAGCATAGTGATCCACATTTTTTTCATATTCAACATCTCCTCTTATCTTGTTCCCTTGTGAAGGGGGTTTGTGTTTTATCTTGTCTATGAGGATACACGCTGAACATTAAAGCCGCATTAAAATTGGATTGTTTTTTCATTTTTTAAGTCATTCTTCTTTTTGCTCGGTCAACAGGCTGCGGCATTGGGCGAGGTTTTTCTTTTCTTCTTCGCTCAGCTGCGGAAATTGCGGGTCAATTTCGCGCAAAGCCTGCACTAAAATTTCGCTGATGCAGTAACGCGCCATCCATTTTTGATCGGCAGGTACAATATACCAAGGCGTGTGCGGACGCGCCGTTGCATCAATGACGTCTTGATAAATCTCTTGATAGCGGTCAAAAAAAGCGCGCTCTTTTAAGTCCGCGGCGGAAAACTTCCAATTTTTTGCCGGGTCGTCAATTCTCTCCAAAAAACGCTCTTTTTGCTTTTCGCTGGAAACATTCAAAAAGATTTTCACAACGCGATAACTGTTTTCGTACAAATAGCGCTCGAAATCCGTAATTTGACGATAGCGCTTTTCAAAAAAATCTTCCTCAATACACCGATCGGCCATGCGATAGGTTTTTTCCAAATGGTGTACTTGAACCACCAGCACATCTTCGTAGTAAGAACGGTTAAAAATGGCCATTTTGCCTCTTTGGGGCAGCGCACGAACCGCTCGCCACAAGTAGTCATGCGCCAGCTCTTCTTTTGTGGGCTGCTTAAAGCTGACCACATCTACCCCCTGCGGGTTGACCGCGCCAATGACATGTTTCACCGCACTGTCTTTTCCTGCTGCATCCATCGCTTGCAGCACTACAACAACGCCCTCTTTTCCTTCGGCATACAGCTTTTCCTGAAGCAGTGCCAGCTGCTGCAAATTTTGCTGGGTGCGTTCCTCGTATAAAGCGCGGTCCTGCTTTTTCACTCCGGCCCGCTTTGCCGAGGTACAGCCTTTCAGCACCTCAAATTCTCCTTCTTTTTTGACACACAGACGCTCTACGTTCAGCATAGGCTGCCTCCTTTTCCACTCTGATTGATTTCATTGTAAAGCCATTGTGGGCAGATGTGCCCGGGGCTATCCATTTTAGTTATCATCATAGTACCACATGCGTGCAGCTCCCACAAGCAAAACAAGCAAATGAAAAAAGCCTGCCGGCTTGAATTGTTCCTTTGAACCCCAGTTTGCCGCTTTTTTGTCTCAAAGCCCTTGCGCTGTGCCAAAAATAGATAAAAGCAACAGCAGGGCCGCCCGAAAGCTGCCCTGCTGTGATGAAAAATATTTTTATATCTCTGTTTACACCACTTGTTTCAAGCGGAATTTTGCCACCAGCTCTTTCATTACTTTTGCCTGCTCGGAAAGCTCCTCGCCTGCGGCAGCGCTTTCCTCGGTAGCCGCGATATTATTGGTAATGGCATTGTTCACTTGGTGAATGCCCTGCATAATTTCCTCCAGCGACTGCGACTGCTGCGCCGTTGCACCGGTGATAGAGTCTACCGCTCCTGTTACCTCCTGTGCCATCGTCACCACTTCGCGCAGCAAATCGGAAGTTTGTGTGGCAATCTGTGTACCGTTTGCCACCGCTGTCATCGAGGTGCTCACCAAAGCAGCAGTGCTCTTGGCCGATTCGCTGCTTTTATTAGCCAGCGCGCGCACCTCGTCGGCCACGACAGCAAAGCCTTTGCCTGCCGCACCGGCGCGCGCCGCTTCCACCGCCGCATTCAGCGCCAAAATATTGGTTTGGAAGGCAATATCTTCGATTGCCTTTGTAATTTTGCCAATGCTGGCCGAGGTTTCGGAAATGTGCTCCATCGCCTTTACCATCTGCTGCATTTGGTCGCCGCAGCGTTCGATTTGCTGGGAAACCTTCTTCACCATCTCGTCAGCGCGGGCAGCATTGTGGGCGGTTTGACCCAGCTGTCCCGAGACGTCCGATACCGTCGATGTCAGGGTCTCCATGGCGTTGCCTTCCTGCGATGCGCCCGAAACCACCGTTTGGATTCCTACGGCTACTTGCTGCGAATTGGCCGCCACCTGCTCGGCACTGGAACCGATATGGTTCATGGTATCGTTCAAAGAAGAAACAATCTTTTCCAGCGAACGCTCAATGGCCACAAAGTCACCGTGAAACTCTGCACGCACCTGCACATCCAAATTGCCGTGCGAAATCTCTTGCAGCTGGTACTCGATTTCCTCAATATAGCCGCGCAGCTGGTGCATCATGCCGCGCATACTTTCTGCCAAAGAGCCGAGCTCGTCGTTGGAACGATAGTCGATCTCTGCCGACAGATTGCCGCCCGCAAATTTTGTTACACCGTTTTCCAATTGTTTCAGCGGAGAGAGTACACGGCGGCTGATCAAAAGCCCAATGGACACAATGCAAGCCACGTTGACCACAAAAATAACTACAATGGCAACTTTCATCTCCAAAATGCCTTTTTCAGAAAAGGCTTCGGCGGCAGTAGCTGCTTCATCGGTCATGGTAAAAAATTCCTCGCTCTTTTCCAAAAGCGCCTGAGGGTCGTGCTCGCCTTTCTCGTGAATCAGCTGTGCTTTTAATTCGTCGTTCCAATAAGTACGAACTGCTTCCATTTTTGCGCGAAAATTTGCATCAGCCGCTTTGGACAGCCCCATGGATGCATCGCCGTCAAGCAGGCCGTTAATGGTTTTATCCATTTGGCTGACGAGGTCGTCCACCGGCTGCTCCAGCAGATGCAGCTTTAATATGCGCTGCACACCGCCGCGCACCATACCGCTGTAATTAACCACCTTTGCATTATCTTGATTGGAGTTGAGCATTACAAACATGAAAATGGTGCCAAGCAGTGACACCACTGCCAAAAAAGACAGGACAATGTACATCAATTTATGAATTTTCAAAATGATACCTCCTTTTAATCAAACCCAATATCTGCTTTATTCTTTACCGCAAAATTCCTGCACTTAACTTGTTTATTCTTAGCTGCAGTATTATCTGTATTGTATACCGTTTTGGTAGTGTAGTCAATGATTTCTGTGTTTTGCGCCACATTTTAATTTATACTTTTAGTATAATAAATAAAGTTTAGTACAAAACTTGAAAAACCGATGCAATCATCGGCTGAAATTATCGAAAAAAATGCCTCCTCATTCAAAAGGAAGCCAAACTGCAAGGGGGAAAAGGCTTGGAAAAGGGGGCTAGCCCTCTTTTCCATTTTAAATTAGGCTTCAGTTTGCGAAAAAGCGAAGCTTTTTCGACAAACGGAAAGCCCGATGCAATCATCGGGCTTTGATTGATTTTTTTGCTTTTATTTTGCAAAAAACGCACTCAGTGAATCTGTGACAGGCGTATAGTTTGGCGTATTGCTCAGATAGTCCTCCACGCCGAGAAAAGCATAAGTGCTGCGAATGCTCTCCCGCATCGAAAGCTCGCCGTTTTCCTCCAAATACTCCATATTGGCCAGCTCGCTGTGGTTGATGACAAGCAAGCGGTCGTCTGCCTGTGTCAATACATAAATCGGACGCTCTGAGCCATCATACCATGTGTAATTGAGCGTGGATTTTGTCAGCTCTCCCGTCTGCGTGTTCAGCAGATACCGCGGCCCTGCCCCATCCACAAACACCGTAAATGCAATATATCCCGACGGCACAAATTCTTCGCCGCCGTTGTCAATATAAGCATTTTCTGGGATGGTAAGGTCGATTGCCCATTCGCGTGTAGTGCCGTCCACAGACGCTTCCCGCACCACTTTGGCCTCGCGGTCAATCGTATATACCTTGTTATCCCGCACAAAACCCTGCACGGGGTTTTCATAAAAGAAGGTTTCCTCGTTGGTTGCCAGGGAGTAAACGGAACATTGATACACATAACTGCCGTCTTTTTCCGTGCTGTATTCCAAAAGGAGCTTATCGTCAAATGCAGCGCTAAGGTAAGGCAGATTGCCGTCAAAGGTTTTCAGCACGGTGGCCGTGCCGTCCTGCAAGCTCACGCGCATCAGCTGATATTCCTCGTTTCCGCTGTCCGTTTCGGGAACGATAATCGCAATCAGATAAAGGAATTCCCCATCCGCTGCAATCCCGCTGAACGGCGCAATGCCGGGTGCAAGCGAACAAAGTTCTTTGCGCTGGCTGCCGTCTGCCTCCATTTGATACACACGGCATTTTCGCTCCTCATCGGGCAGCTCGGGACTCGTGCCGCCGCGTTGAAAAATGCCAATTTTGCCGTTGAGCGGAAAGAGCTGTCCCCCGCCTGTCAAAACGCTGGTGCAGCTTTCATCGCGGTGGGTGCATTCCGGCCGATTGCACAGAAACACCCTGCTCCCTGTTTCAAAGTCGGTGTAGAGAATATTCTGCACATTTGTTCCTGTCAATTCGAGCTGATAGTACCCCTTTTCTGTCGTCAACCCGGCAGGGTCAATCATTGTCAGCGCTCCGGGCGCCGCAGGGTTTTCTGCACTCGTTTCGGAACCTGACGACGGCGTACCGGCCGCGGGTACACTTTCCCCTGAAGTCTCGCCGGACGGCGCACTGCTGCATCCACAAAGCAGCAGCGCCATGCCTAACAAAATAGAACAAAAGGTTCTTCGTTTCATTTCAAATTCCTCCACTTGTGTTCTTTTCATGGATTAGCTGACCCGCTGAATGGGCTGAAAATCCGCTTTGTTTGCAAGACAGCTTTGCACCGGCAGCATGGCAAGCGTATACTGTACGGACGACACAAAACGCGATTCCTCTGCCCCCGCAGAAAGAGTTGCTTCCCCGTAAGACAAGCCTTGTGCCACCAAAAAGGTGTCGTCCTCCACCTGTGCAAAAATTTTGATGCTTTTATTGGGTACATCGTCAGGTGCGTCCATCTCCATCGTCAGCGGAAATAGTTCGCCGCTGTTCAGCGCAAGCAGCGCCCTCGTTTCTTCGCCGTCCCTTCCATATAAATACACATTGGCATATGTCTGTAACGGTTCGCTCAGCCGCACCTGTTCGTAGCCGGCTATTTCCATGTTCAGCGGAAGGCTTGTGCTTGTCCCGTCTAAAAAATTGAGTTTGATGAAGGCGTTTTGTGCCTTGTCCAGCCAGCACAATTCATTTTTCACGCAAACAGCACCCGTGCCAATCGTTCCCTCAAAAGCAAGCGGGTTGCTTTCGCCTGTGTCTACATCGTACACCATGTACTCTATCGTGGTTTGGGATAGCTGTTCCGCCACATCATAATACCGCAGCAGCAGCTTCCTGTCTGCCGCACCAATGATTTGCAAATCGGTCTGTTCCATGGTTTTGCTTTTTTGAACCGTTCCATCCTGCAAATGGACGGCATAAATTTCCCGTGTCACGCGCGTTTGGTCGCCTTGTTCTTCTTGCTCCACTGTCTGCACCGTCATGTAAAGGGTATTGCTGTCTGCGGCAATACCGCCTTCCAACGTTTGACGAGGCTCTAGTGCAAGCAGCTGCTTTGTACCGCTGCCGTCTTGGGCCGACTTTTCTATGCGCATTTTGGCAAGGTCGCCGTACCGGGCAAAATCACCTTCTTGCCCCGAGCCATAAAAAATGGTGTACAGCCCATCGCCTATGGGGATGGCTCCGGCTTCGCTTCCGCCGTATGGCCGCCATGCGGTACAGCTTTCATTGTCGTGGGTGCATTCGGGGCGATTGCACAAGACAATTTCGCTGCGGGACGCATAATCGACATAGCGGATATTAAACGAACCGTCTGCGCGCTGGCTCATATAGTAGTAGCCGTCTTTTCCGCCATCCCCGAGCGGCGCACCTTGACCCAAAAAGAAAAGCGGCTCGCCGCCGGAAACCTCTTGTGCAAGGGTGGGTTCCGGCGGCACAGGTGCTGCGCTATCCGTCTGCGGGATGCCTGAAACGCCGCATCCGGCCATAATTGCCAATATCAGCGCCACGCTTAATACAAATTGTATTTTATTTGCCGCGCATTTAAAACTTATAGTATAACTCATATTTTTTATATCCAAAATGAGATTATCATCTCTTAATGGCGGAATTGTCAATTTCGATATAATTCGGCTGTCCGTTCCAGTAATCGCTTTTAGAAATCAGGGAATAAATAAAAATTGTCCCTTCCAGTTCATACGGCGTGCCATCGGTTCCATTTGCAATGCTTTTGACGGTTTCTGTGCCGGATGTGACCACAAAAAAGTCGCCCGTCTCCGCCACCACATTGACAAAATCCGTCGTTTCCCCGATTTCATAAGTCAGCGGAAGGTCGGTCATTTCTCCTGTTTCGCAATTCACTGCGTAATAGTAAACTTTCATTTTCTCCGGGTCGTTTTCGCGCGTGTCTGACGCATGGATGATCATGCGGCCATCCACAATATCTCCCACTGTCGTGGTATCAACAAAGTAAGGTATGTCTTTGCAAAGGGAACTTGTTTCCCCCGTTTTAATATTGAATTTCAGTACCTCCGCTGTACTGTCAGTCAAGGGCTTCACCACATAGATGCTGTCACCCGACGGCATGGAACGGGCGTTCTCGTCATAAGTAAGCAGTGTCCTTGAGGTTTTCGTTTTTAAGGAATAGGCATCGTAACGGAAAGAGGTTCCGTCAAAAATCTGCACCAGCAGTTCGTCCTCAAATGCGCCGAACAGCCACGCTGTGTCCTGATACGTCATCAGATCCTCTGTCTTGCCGCTTTGGATATCTAATTGTTTGAGCGTTTTATTGAGCGTCCACGTTTCCGGGTCAGTCACCCCTGTTGCGAAATAGAAAGAAGTGCCGTCCGAAATCGCCATATCAGTTAAGCTTTCGTTGGGGGCGCAGGTATACAGCGCCTGCCTGTTCTCGCCGTTTAAGTCCATTTTCCAAATCGTTTCCGCTTGTTCCTGCTCACTGTCACCCCTTATGGCACAGAATAAGTGCTCGCCTTTTGCATCTAAAAAGATACCTCCTCCCGGAAAGGAAAACCAAGAAGGGCATGTTTCATCGTTGTGTTGGCAGTCCGGGCGATTGCACAAGTACACCGTTGTTTTAGTGGAATAATCTGTGTAAATCATATTGCTGCCCTGCTGGGGATTCCGTACGAGCTGATAAAAGCCGTCTTTACCGGGGGCTTTATCCCCTGTACTCAACCAAGGATTTACTACCTTCAAAGATATTTCCTCAGCGGCCGGCGCTGATTCGCTGGCTGCCGACTCAGGCGCCGCGCTGCAAGCGCACAGCAAAAAGCCGAATAATAAACATAACACCCCTGCGATTTGATATCGTTTCATGTTTGTTCTCCTGTTTCTTTTTGACAAGCACACCCCACAAAAGCGCTGTGGGGTGTCTGTTTTTCACGTTACTGGTCACTTTTTATTGCGCAGCCGGTTTTCGCCAAAGTTTTACTACTGCTTTAGAAGTAAAACGAAACACCAAAACGCCCAAGAAAGTGCCGAACACGCTTAAAATAATATCGTCTACGTCAAAGCTGCCTCTGCGCAGAAGCATTTGCAGCACTTCTAAGACAAGGCAAAGCGCCGCACTGCCTAAAAGTATATGAAAGAGCTTTCTTTTTGCGCCGGATAATGCGTACAGCAAAAACCCACACGGCAAAAAAGCGACAATCGGCAAAACAAGATTGCGAACTGCAATATCAAGGTTCATAGACTGTGTAAAGAATGCCTGGATATAAGTAATCACTGTGGCAAACGGAATTAGATTGGTGGATTTTGCAATAAATTCAAGAGGGGTTAAATCCGTCCAATATAAAATTTCATTGCGAAGGCTGAAAAATACGAGTGCAATCAGATAAATAAAAAAGACGGACAAAAGGTATTTGTTCGATTTTTTGACAGCATTCAACATAATGATTACCTCCCTTAGCGCCGGGAACCTCCCGACAAATGATCTTCTCTGCGTTTTACAAATTCATTTTTTCAATCAGTCCATGCAATCTTTTGAAAGTTCGGAACGCTGTTCCAATAATCTTCCTTTGCAATCAGCGCAAAACAAGGCTGCTCACTTTCTCTTTGATCTAAAACACCCGCAAGGTCGACAAATTGCCTCATCGCGGTCTGTTTGTCATAACATACTAAAAAGTCAGTATCCGTTTCTGCATATATCTCAACGGGCCGTGCTTCCTCTTTTTCCGGGTCTTGATAAGTAAGGGTTACGGTTTTCCATTCCCCGGTTTCTAAATCAATGGCCGACAGCGCTTGCTGCTCATAATTCCAAAAAAGAAATTTTCCATCGCGGCATTCCTCAAACCAAAGCTTCGTATCTTGAGACGGCATGTGCGATGCGAGCGAAAAAGTATTTTTGATTGTTCCCGACGCCAGCTCCTGCACAGTGAGCGTTTTCGACACAGCATCAGCTATCACCAATGTGTCATTATAAACCTTGACGGTCAACATTTGTTCTTGCGGCCAGGATTCAACCACAGACAAGCTTTTTGCATCAAAGTCATATACCAAAATTTCATGTGTCATCACCGGCGCTTGTGCTTCACTGTCTGCCTGTGCGCGGATGCTGTGAAATACCAGATATTTTCCTGACGCGCCAATCATCCACGCGCTTTCCGTTAATTCAGTTAGTGTTTCCTTTTCGCCTGTTTTCCGATTGATTTGAACCAGATAGCGCCGCTGTACCGGCACCTCATGTTCCATCTGTGTATCGGAACTCACCAAATACAAATTTTCGCCGTCGGCCGCAATGGTAGAAAGAAGTGTTTCGCTCGCACTGCCAAGATACAGCTCCTGCCGTTTTGAACCGTTTAAATTCATTGTAAAGACAGCCGCCAACGCATCACGGCCATACTCGTTGCTGTAATCCGGCGCACCGGAACGCACAAGATATAAAGTATCTTCCAAAGGAAATACCACGCCGCTGCCCGCAGCTGAAGCAACATAACTTTCATCATCCGGCGAAAAATGATTTCCCTCCGGGCGCGAAGAAAGAAAAATATCTTGTTTTGAGGCATAGTCAATATAGTGCAAATTTGCAGCAATCCCACCGCCGCGGTCTACATAGTAATATCCTTGTGAATTTCCAATGCTTCTTCCGCTAAATTCTTCGTCATCCGTTACAAACATCAAGCTGCCCGAAGGGGTGTTTTGTGCGGCTGCAGCGCCGGCGTCTTGCTGTGAAGCAGAATGGCTCGTTTGTGCATCCGAGGGCGCCGAAGAACATGACGCTAAAACAGCTGTTAAAATAATGGAAGCTGCCAATATGCATTTAGAACATCTTTTCGTAGGGTTTTCTTTTTTTGCAAATATCGCCTTCATATGTTTCACCTGTTTTTGAAGCATCAGGGCTGCGTTTTTTCACTTTTTCTACCGCCATCTTAACAGCCTTTTTCGCTCCATTTCAAGCCGTGTGACGTAAAACGCCTGTTTCGTGACGTAAACTGCAAAAAAACACCGCACCATTCACCACTGTTTCAAACCAATCCTTCCCTTTGGGTTTTGTACCATCGTAACGCTTTAGGCGTAAAAAATCCACAATTCGTGCGTCAATGCAGGAAAAAAGTGCGCGAATGCAAATCAAGCCCTGTTTGCTGCGTTTTCATAAACGTTCCATCGGGTTTGAAAATTGTGTCAATTCATAGTATCATGTTTTCAAAAGCCGAACAGGGAGAGCTGAGAACAAATGAACGATTTAGATACCTTATCCATGCTTCTGAGCGCGCTGTATACCATGATGAGCAGTTTGGCATTTTTTTGGTTTATGGACGCTTTTGCCGTGCGTCGCTATTCCGGCGCCGCATTTGCCGCGTATTGGGCGGCAGTCAGTGCGCTTAATATGATTGCCATACCGCTTTTTCATGAGCCGCAGCTGGCTCATATTGTCAGCAATCTTTTGCTGTTTATATTGGCTGCATGGTTTTTGTATCCCAGTCTGCGCAAGCGGTATACGGTTTTATTAACGATCATTTTCTATATTGCAAGCTACGCACTTGATTTTTCCACCGCCGCTTTGTTTTCGGCGCTGCTTGGAATAGACCTTCCGTCTTTTCATCAAACCGTTGTGCCTGTCATTGTACGAGGCATGATTCTGCACACCTTGATTTTATGCCTTTGCGGGGCAATCAAACGAATTTCTTGGCCCGTAAAATATAAGCAGCTACATTGGGAATCGGTGGTGCTTACACTGCTGTTTCCGCTGTCAAGCCTTGTGGTGCTTCTGGCACTGTTTCAAACGGCATTCCGCAAAGAATATCAAGGGTGGCCTCTTGTGTTTTGCACGCTTTTTTTGGCTGTGGCAAACTTTGCCCTTTTATTTTTGCTGAATCGGCTGGAAAAAAGTGAACAAACACGGCAAAAACAGCTGGCGCAGGAGCAAATGCTCCAGCTGCAAGGCAAAAATATTGATGCTTTGTGTGCCGCATATTCGCAGCAAAGAAAATTAACCCACGATTATCACTACACGTTAAGCACGCTGCACGGCTTGCTGAAAGCAAAAGAATGGAGCGCCGCGCAAAGCTTCTTAGAATCTGTGGAAAACAATCAAACGGCGCATTCTCCGCTTGTCAACAGCCGCCATCCCATCTTAGACACCGTGCTGAACCAAAAGGCACATGAAGCCCAAAATTACGGAATTGATATTCATATCGAAGTAAACGACTTATCTCAGCTGGCGCTCGACCCGGTTGACATCAGCACCATGTTTGCCAATCTGCTGGACAACGCCATTGAAGCGTGTGCAGCATATCCGGGAGAAAAACGGTTGGTCGTCAGGGTTGTGTTAGAGGAGGTTCTGTTTTTTTCCATTCAAAATACCTGCAACCCCGTAACCATTCAAAATAATTGCATTGCCACTACAAAACCCAACCCGCATTTGCACGGTTTTGGATTGGAAAACGTGAAAATGATTTTGAAAAAATACCATGGCGAGTTTTCCATGAAATACGAAAATGACAGCTTTTTGTTTGTCGGTGAAATTGCGAATACACCTCTTTCGTGACGGCTGCATCCTTACTTGATTCCAATAGAAAAACGCACCGGGAACACCCGGTGCGCTGAGACTGTCGAAAAACTGCCGCCTGATGCAAAAAGAACCCGGCTGCAAGGGGAAAAAGGCTTGGAAAAGGGGGCTGAGCCCTCTTTTCCATTTGTGATAGGGATTCAGTTTGTCAAAAAGCAAAGCTTTTTCGACAAACGGATGCACCGGGCGTTCCCGGTGCGCTTTTTGACATTATGAAATTTTGTGCGAAACCGGCAAGAGTACGGTAAATTGAACCCAGCCGTCTTTTTGGGAAAGCGAACACGTTCCGCCGTGTTTTTCCGCCACCCGCTTGACGTTTGCTATGCCAAAGCCGTGGGCGTGGGCGTTCTGCTTTGTTGTTTGGATGGTGTCCGCTTCAATGGTCACCGGGTTTGACGTATTGCGCACAGAAAGCAGACATCCGCCGTCTGCAAGGCGCTTGAACTTGACCCGCACTTCTTTTTCCTGCGCACATTCTGCCGCCGCGCGTGCTGCGTTATCCAGTAAATTCGTCAAAACCGTGATAAACTCTGCATCGCTGACGGGAAGCGCTGCCGCGTCCTCCAAAAGAAACATCATGTGGACGCCTTTTTCTTTGGCTTCCAAATATTTTTGCGTGAGTACTGTATCCACAAGCGGATTTCCGCTTTCAATCGCCATCTGACCGGGGGCTTCCTCTTTTGTCCATTGCTGTACATATTGCAGTGCCTCTTGTGTTTTGCCTATCGTCAAAAGCCCCTGCACAGCTTTCATGTGGTTGTTAAAATCGTGCGTTTGCCGACGCTGATGGCGATACGCCTGTTCCAGCGCCGATGCCTTTTCGAGATTGCTTTGTATCTCCTGCCGCAAAAGCTTATTTTCCATGACGATTTCGCCTTCTCGTTCCAGGCGATTCCACAGAAAAATCACCGCCACATCGCACGCCCAAAGCCCAAAACACAAAACAAACACCCACACGCTCAGTTCATTGCGCTTGATGGCCTGATTCACCATCAGCACCATGATAAAAATGCTGAACACGGCAATCAAAAGCAGCACAAACCAACTGGTGACCGGCAAATAACCGGTACTTGACTTTTTCCGTCTTTCAAACTTTGCCCACAAAGCCGCCAACACAGCCAGCAAGGTTTTTGCGGTGAAGGCAGACAAAAAATACACGCTTTGCAGCTCCACCAGCATTGGGTAGGAATAGCGAAAGAACCCCATGACAACAACTGCCACCATATAGTCAATGGTATACAGTACAGCAATATAAACCACAACCGCCAGCAGCGCTGCCGCGAGCTTTTCCTGATACAGCAGCATCACAAGGAAAAGATAGCTGAACACCGCAAAGATGATTTTAAAACTGCTCAATGACGAAGCAAATACCAAAATAGTTGATATACTTACAAAAAGGCTAAAACATAAGACAAGAAAGAATTGGACGGCATCACTTGAAAATCTGCGATGAAAGCGGGAGTCGAGTGCAAAGGTAATAGAAAACGCTTCCATCAAGCATAAACCTATATCTAACGCATATTCCATCAGCACTCCCCCTGTATCTGCAAAAAGCGCCGCATCAATTCCGGCCCTGCGTGCCGGCTTGCCGTTAATACCGTTTTATTTGCAAGCTGCACGGTATTGCCCTTCACCTGAACGACATTGCGCATATTGACACAAAAGCTGCGCTGAATGCGCATAAAATCCTCTGACGGAATTTGTGCGCACAGATGGTTTAATGTGTCGTGAACCAGATAATCCCCACCCGCTGTACACACGCAGACATTGTGGTTTTTCCCTTCCAGATACCAGATGTCTGAAAGCCGCACCGACACTGCCGCACCGTCCACCGTTTTGATGGACATCGTTTGCCGCTGCCGTTTGATTTCCTGCAAAACTTCCTTCATGCAAATAGGAAATTCTTCCTCTAATTCCTGTTTGAGCAAATAGCGGAACGCCCGCACTTTATAACCCTGCACGGCATATTTTACAAACCCGGAAGCAAACACCAGAATGGCGTCCGGGTTTGTTTTTCTCATTTCACACGCCACATCCATTCCGCTTGCTTCATCCAATTCGACATCCAAAAAAACGAAATCATAGCGCTTTGTTTGACACGCCTGCAAAAATGCCTGTGCGCTGACAAACGTCTCTATTTGTGCGTCTAGTTCATATCCCTTCAAGCAATCTGCCAAAAGGGTTTTCATTTTTTGTGTAAAGAGTTCCTCGTTATCACATATTGCTGCTTGCAACATTGCTCCACCTCGCATTTTCCCGCCTTGGGACACCGGTCTTTTGCGGGAAGTTTGGCAGATTTTATTATACCATGATAGGCTAGTGCAATGGTATCGCTTTTCAAAGTGAAAACGCAAGCAAAAGCAAGGAACTCATCCGCAGCCGTTAAAACCACACCGATTCAAACATCTGATAATTGGCGTTTGAGTTCCAATAGTCGTCTTTATGGATTAAGGCATACTGATTGGCAATTGTCTGCATTTGCGTGGGCATTTGATTCTCGTCCAGCATGGTTACTTGCTGATAAGAGAGCTGTGCAATCACCAAAAGCCGGTTTTCCAAAGCCGCTATGATTTCCACAGGCTCGGTCACGCCGTCAAACTCGGTGTGCAAAGTCAGCTCGCGCAATGTGCCGTCTGTTACATCCAATCCCCACTCGTTCACCTGCGTTTGTGCCGGTGTGCTGCCCGGCTGAAACACTTCAAAAATAACTTTGTCATCAAATGAATCAACAAAACTCAGCGACTCCAGCCCAATGGTTTCATCCAGCGGGATGGAAACGCCGGGAAATTCCTGCTTTTCAAAAGAAGGCGCTTTGCCATACTCGATGTGTCCGTCGGCATACACAAAACCGTACCCCTCCTGCGTTGTAAACAGCACTTTTTCGCCGTATCGCCATGTGTCCAGCACCGTTTGCTCGGTTGTATTCACATTGAGCGCAGACAGCGAAAACGCTTCGCCCGACACACTTTGCAAAAGCAGCTGTTCCCCCATCGCTCCAACGACTGTTGTTGTGTCTTCGCTCAGGTCTGCTAATTTTGTCATGCGGCCATTTTTTGTTTGAATGGCTGCAATGCAATAGTCGGAATCGAGCGCCGCTCCATCCGTGCGACTGCTGCGATATGCGCAAAGAATGGTATCTTCGTTTCCCGCAAAGGGCGGAAGCAGTTCTTCGCTGGCGTCGAGTGCCATCACCGTAGTTTTGTCGGCGCCATTTAACCCCATGCGCATGATTTTCGGCTGACAAATTTCTTCGATGCTGTCCGCGCCGCGTGAAATCAGAAAAAGCGAATCCCCCACAACGAGCGGCACCACGCCCCCTTGGTTGGCAGAAATCCATGCGGGACAGGAATCATCCCGATGCTCACAGCTAAGGTTGGCACACAAAACCGTTTCGGTTTCGGTCGCATAGTCTAAATACATCAGCAGCATCGAGCCGTCGTCTTTTACTTTCGGGTAGTAAAAGCCTTGTTCCCCCGCCGCTCCAGAAATTAGGCCATTCCACTTTGTCAGCAGCTTGATATCGGAAATGCGGACAGGCTCTTGCACAGCCGTTTGTGCCGATGACGGATGAGAAACGCTTTCGCTCAAAGCCCCGCCTTGGCATCCTGTCAGCAGAGCGGCAAAACAGACTCCCCACAGCAGCCCTAAAAACCATTTGTTTGACATCTTCATCTTATTTCAGCTCCTCGTAAAACCGCACCAAACTGCTGCGCGAATTTTCATTTCGGCCACAAAATATCTGCTCTATTATAAAACGCGGCCAGATAAATTACAAGCAATGTGACGCAAAATGCCTGTTTCGTGACGTAAAATGCAAAAACGCCGCCCGAAGGGCGGTGCAGCAATTTTAATTTGCAAAACAAAAACTGCCTCATCGTTTCCGAAGAAGCAGTTTTTTGGCTCCCCCTGTTGGGCTCGAACCAACGACCCTGCGGTTAACAGCCGCATGCTCTGCCAACTGAGCTAAGGAGGATTATTTTGTATCGCTCTTGGCGACGTGTTTTATTATAGCGGATATTTTTAAATTTGTCAACGCTTTTTTCAAAAAAAATAATATTTTTTCGCAGGCCCTGCAAAGGGAGTCCGCCAGCAGGGAGAATTGACAATAAAATCAGCCTTATGATAGAATGAAAACCGATTGTAAGCGGCACGAAGCCGCTTTTTAAGGCCGAAGTCTTTTCCTTTTTTAAAACTGCTTGCCCCCGTTTGCGCGCCAAAGCGCAGCGAGAGCGCGAAAAGCGGCACGAAGCCGCTTTGCTTTTCCGTGCGGGCGGCATTACTTGTAGGAGGACTGTACTGCTACCATGAATCAATCCGTAAAAAAATTAACCTATTCCGCATTCTTTTTGGCCCTGACGTTTATTCTGCCGTTTTTCACGGGGCAAATTCCGCAAATCGGCAGTATGCTCAGCCCCATGCATTACCCCGTGATGCTGTGCGGCTTTGTGTGCGGCGGGCCGTGGGGGCTTGCTGTGGGCTTTATTGCGCCTATTTTGCGCAGCCTTTTCTTTGGTATGCCGCCGATGTTCCCCACCGCTTTTGCGATGGCGTTTGAAATGGGGGCTTACGGCTTATTCTGCGGTCTGTTTTACCGTCTCACCGCCAACCGGATGCAGGGTGCGGCGCGTGTGTACCTTTCGCTGATTCTCTCCATGCTGCTGGGGCGCGTGGTATGGGGTGCGGCACAATTTGTGCTTTTGGCGGCCAGCGGCGGTGCGTTTACGTTTTCGGCGTTTTTGGCGGGTGCGTTTATCAACGCGGTGCCGGCCATTGTGTGCCAGCTGCTGCTTGTTCCGGCCATTGTATTGTTAATTGAGCGCACCCAGAAAGCGCCCGCCCTATGAAACATGCCGTTTATCAAGAGTTAAGCCAAACATTTACCTCTTTAAAGGTACAACTTTTGAAGGCAGAGCCCATCGACTGCATCAAGCTTTGCTATCAGCGCGCGTTTGGCGCGGCGCATTTTTGCGGCACGCCGCAGGAGGCGCTTGACGCACTGCAAAAAGAGTGCAGCGGGCTTTGTGCCAAAGAGGGTCATTTGCTGACGCCAATTGGCGGCGATGCGGTGCGCATTTCTTTGCGTGCCGCGCTTTTTTGGCAGATTCCGCTGCCGTTCTTGGCGCGTTTTTTCTGCCTTTGTGCAGCACATGCGCCGCAGGATGCTGCGTGGTTCTCCGATGCGCTGGACGCCTTGGAGCCGCTTTGTGCCGACGGCGTTCTTCCCTTTGCGCCGGAGGACATGCGCAAAGCCTGCCGCGATTACCGCGCACAGGGCTGCCCGCCCGTGAGTCACAGCGAAACGCTTCGCGCCGCTTATGACCCGCATTACCGTGTACTCAGCGGCAAGCCCGCCCGCTTGCTGTTTTTAGCGCTTCGCATTGCCCAAAAGCTGGAGCAAGCCGCACCCGGCACCCGCGTTGCCGTGGCACTGGACGGCTTTGCCGGGGCGGGAAAAACCACGGCGGCGGCGCTTTTGTCGGAATTGTTCGACGGCGCACCCATGGTTGCCATGGACGACTTTTTCCTGCCGCCGAGCCTGCGCAAACCCCAGCGCTTTGCACAGCCGGGCGGCAATGTGCATTACGAGCGCTTTGCCGATGAAGTTTCCCCGCATTTGCACAGCGCGGCCCCGTTTTCTTACCGCCGCTTTGACTGTTCCCAGATGGACTACGGCGACACGCGCAACATTGCCGCCGGGCCGCTCGTCATTGTTGAGGGCAGCTATGCCCTGCACCCGTTTATGCGCACATCTTACGACGTTACTGCATTTTTTGATATTGAGCCGGCCGAGCAGCAGCGCCGCATTTTAAAGCGCAGCGGCGAGGCCATGCTGGCACGGTTTTTGAGCGAATGGATTCCGTTAGAGCACGCCTACGAAAACGCCTTTCAGGCAAGACGCCATGTCGATTTCCTGTTCCCTGCCGGTAGTCACAGCCCGCTTGACAGCGAAGCAGAACCGTGCTAGAATAACTTCAAATCGAAATTTATCAATTTGTTTAAAGAGAGGGCGTTTATGGACACTTATGCAAAACAAGCCAAGGTGTTTAAAGCCTTTTGCGATGTGAACCGCCTGCAAATTTTAGAATTGCTGCGCAGCGGGGAAAAATGTGCCTGTGTGCTGTTAGAGCATTTGCAGATTGGGCAGTCGACACTGTCCTATCACATGAAAATTTTGTGTGATTCCGGCGTTGTCACCGGGCGCACCGAGGGCAAATGGACGCACTACGCCATCAGCGAGCAAGGCCGCGAAGCCGCGCTTGCCCTGTTGGCACAGCTGACACAGGTTGGAACGCCCTGATTTTTTTCTATGCTGAAAAAGCCATCACGAAGATGGCTTTTCTTTTGGCTTTTCATATCGAATTTTTTAGAACTATCAAAAGGGGGCTTTCCGCATGGAGGGGCTGCAAAACGCATGGCTGTTTTTTCAAGACCAAATTTTGGGCATGAAATGGCTGAATACTTTAATTGGAAATTTACTGAACACAGCAGGGCTTTCGCCCGACACGCCGCTGGGCGGCGGGGTGCAGTTTTTTATTTATGACACCATTAAAATTTTCATTTTGCTTTCGGTGCTGATTTTCTGCATTTCCTATATCCAAAGCTATTTTCCGCCCGAGCGCACCAAACGAATTTTAGGGCGTTTTAACGGCCTTGCCGCCAACACGGTTTCCGCGCTTTTGGGTACGGTGACGCCGTTTTGCTCGTGTTCGTCCATTCCGCTTTTCATGGGCTTTACCGGCGCGGGGCTGCCCGTTGGGGTGACGTTTTCGTTTTTGATTTCCTCCCCCATGGTAGACCTTGGCTCGCTGGTGCTTTTAATGAGCATTTTCGGCGCAAGGGTCGCGGTAGTCTATGTCGTGCTTGGGCTTGTGGTGGCAATTGTCGGCGGCACCGTTTTGCAAAAGCTTGGCATGGAGCGCTATGTGGAAGATTTTATCAAAAACGCACCCAACGTGAACGCCGCCGCACAGACGCCGACGCGCCGTGACCGTGTGGCGTATGCGCGCGGGCAGCTGGTTTCTACGGTAAAAAAGGTTGCACCCTATATTTTCATCGGCGTAGGCATTGGAGCAGTCATTCACAACGCCATCCCCGCCGCGTGGGTGGAGGGGATTCTGGGCGGAAACAATCCGCTTTCCGTGCTGCTCGCCACCGTGGTGGGCATTCCCATGTATGCCGACATTTTCGGCACCATTCCCGTGGCGGAAAGCCTTTTGGCAAAGGGCGCAGGGCTTGGCACGGTGCTTTCGTTTATGATGGCAGTCACCACGCTGAGCCTGCCTTCCATGATTATGCTGAAAAAGGCGGTAAAGCCGCCCTTGCTTGCGGCGTTTATTGCCATTTGCACGGTGGGTATTCTCTTGGTAGGCTGCTTTTTCAACGCTTTTCAAGCATGGCTTGTGTAATGATTGCACAAAATTGCATCCTGATTTTTTGAGAGATTCACAAAAGGAGGAACCATGATGAGTTTATTCGGTTTTATGAAAAAGAAAACAACCCCGGAAAACACCGCCTGTACCTGCGGCGGCACTTGTGCCCCGGCGGCACAAAGCACTTCTGCGCCGGACGGCGCACCCGTAGTGAAGGTGCTGGGCGGCGGCTGTGCGGCGTGTCACACGCTGATGGAACACACACAGGCAGCCGCCAATGCACTGGGGCTTTCCGTGAAGCTGGAAGCCGTGACCGATTTTGCCGAGATTGCCAAGTACGGCGTGATGAGTACCCCGGCGCTGGTGGTCAATGAAACGGTGGTTTCCAGCGGTAAGGTACTGACGCAGGACGAAGCGGCAAAGGCACTGGCTCCGCTGGCACAAGGCCAAGCGTAAAAAAACACGGTTTTAAAACAGAAAGGTTTGATTTTTATGAACCAAGGCTTCAATCCCGTAACCGACCATAATTTTGAGCACTGCCGCCCGCAGATTCAATGCGAAGGCAAACCAAAGGTTGCGTTTTTGTGCGTCCATAACTCGTGCCGCAGTCAAATGGCGGAAGCGCTGGGCAAAAAATTGGCAAGCGACGTGTTTGAAAGCTATTCTGCCGGTACAGAACTGAAAGACCACATTAACCCCGACGCCGTGCGCATGATGAAAGAGATGCACGGCATCGACATGGAGCGAACTCAGCACAATAAGCTCATCAGCGACATTCCCGCGCCGGACGTGGTGATTTTTATGGGGTGCAATGTCACCTGCCCAAATGTGAAGTATCAATATGCGGAAAACTGGGGGCTGGACGACCCTTCCGGCCAATCCGATGAAGTATTTCGGCAAACCATTGAACAAATTGAAAAAAATATGCTTGCCCTGCGCGAAAAACTGCGCACACAGTAAGACCCTCTTTCAACAGCCCTTTGCGAATTTCGCAAGGGGCTGCTTTTTTCCCCTTGCAGCCCGGGTTCTTTCTGAATCAGGCGGCGGTTTTTCGACAGTCTCTTTATTCACGCCCCAAAAAGTGATACTCTCGCGTACCGTAACGAAGCACAAAAAACACCGCCACGCAAAACGTCAGCGCCTCTGCCAGCGGAATGGCAAGCCAAATGCCGTCCATACCCATCACGCGCGGCAAAAGCAGAATACTGCCCGTGACAAACACCAGCGTTCTTAAAAAGGAAATCGCCGCCGAAACTGCGCCGTTTGACAGCGCCGTGAACAGGCCGGAGCTGAAAATGTTGTACCCGGCAAACAAAAAGTTCCAAATGAAAATCATGTAGCCGTGATACGCCAGCGCAAAAACGGTTTGCTGGTCTTTGGCAAACAGGCTGATGAGGGGCTTTGCAAACACAATCGACCCCGCCAGCATCAGCGCCGTGCTGGCGGTGACAATGACCACACAGCTTTGGAACAGCTTTTTTAAATACGCGCGGTTGCCGCTGCCGTAGTGATAGCTGATCACTGGGGCGGCGCTGTTGGAAAAACCGACATACACCGCTGTATAAACAAACTGCGTGTAAAGCACAATGGTCATAGCCGCCACGCCGTCCTCGCCCGCAAGCTCCATCATAGAAAGGTTAAATAATAACGTCGTCACGCCCGCCGCCAAGTTGGAAACCATTTCCGACGACCCGTTGGAAAGCGTTTTTGCCAAAAATCGGCCATCCCAGCGCAAAGCGCCGTAGGAAAGCATTCCGCCGCGTTTCGTGAGGAAGTACACAATGGGAACAACCCCGCCGATGATGCGCCCGGCAATGGTGCCAAGCGCCGCACCCGCCATGCCCCACTGGAACACTACAATAAAGAGCCAGTCGAGTACAACATTTAACACACCGCTAAAGCCCGTCAGCCAAAGCGCCAACTGCGATTTTCCCGCCGTGATAAAAAGGGACTGATACATCACCTGTACCACCGTAAACACGGACGCGCCAAACAAAATATAGCCGTATTGCATACAGTACGGCAAAAGGCGCGGGCTGGCGCCCAGCCAAACGGCAAGCGGCTTGAAAAACACGGTAATGCCCACGCTTAACGCCAAGCCAATCACCACCGCCGCCACAGTGACAAGGCTGAAATTCTCATAGGCTTCCTGTGTGCGCCCTTGGCCCAGCTTGCGGCCAATCACCGCACTGGCGCCTGTACCCAGCATAATGGCAACGCCATAGGAAAGCGTGTCCAGCGGCAGCATAATGTTAATGGCGGAAAGCGCATCACTTCCCACATAACGGGCAATGAATACACCGTCCACCGCCGTGTACAGCGAAGTGACCATCAGCATCGCCACCGCAGGCAGAGAAAACAGCACCAGCTGTCCCAGCGAAAAGGTGTGTGAAATTTCTTTTTTCATCGTGTCCTCCCCTTGACTATGCGGCAAAAGACGCGCCGTCCCTTGCCGAAATTCCTGTTTCATTGTAAACTATGGAGTAACACACGGGTCAAGGGGGATTGACATGAAAACTGTTTATCGAATCAGCGAATTTGCCGCTTTGTGCGGCGTAACGCGCGACACCTTGCTGTATTACGACAAAATGGGCGTGTTAAAACCGGCGTTTGTGGCACAAAACGGCTACCGGTTTTATACGCTTTCGCAGTTTTACGAGATGGATTTGCTCGCGATTTTAAAAGCCAGCGGAACACCGCTCGCACAAGCGGGCGATTATCTGCATAACCCGGACGCTTCGGCGGGACTTCGGCTGCTGCAAGAGCGGCGCAAAGCCCTTGCGCAGGAGCGCCAGCGGCTTTTGGAAATGGAGCAAGCGCTTTCACAAACAATGGAAAGCATCCGGGAAGGGCTGAATTGTGTGTGCGGCAAACTGACCGTAGAGCCGCTGGAACGTGAATATCTGCTTGTGACAAAAACGGATTTTGCCGCGCCGCCCACTGAGCAAGCGTTCTGCGAAAAAATCGGCGAACACTTCGCGCTGTGTGAGCAAAGCGGCTTTGGGGCCCGGTTTCAAACAGGGGAAATTATTTTGCAGCAGGACGCACTGCAAGGCCGCTTTGTGGAAAGCTATTATTTCAACCCGATTTTTGAGCCGACCGCGCAAGCCGGTGTTTGGGAAAAACCGGCGGGGCTGTATGCCGTTTATTATTACAAGGGCAGTTATGACAGCTTAAAAAACGAGGCGTATGCCCTGTTTTTAAAGGAGATTGCACAGCATGGCTATCAGCTTTCGGGCGACCTTTACGAAGATGATTTAATCGACCATTTTTCCACCCCCGACCCCGCCCACTATATCCTCAAAATTTCCGCGCGGGTGACGCCCTGCGAGAGGGAAACACGATGAATAAGCAAAGAACCCACTAAAGAATTATTATCAGCACACTATCAACTACCGAAAGTATCATCAAATGAAAAGGGGCAATACAAAAGAGCGTTCCGGGGGCATCGCGCCGGGCGTGGAGCCCAAAGCAAGGACAGAAAAAATCGCATAATAAATCACCGCCATAAAAAAGCTGAAAACAGCAGGGCTTCGGTACTGGACGAGATAAAACGCCATATAAAGCACAAACAACATTTTTCCCCATAGAGGAGGCTCTCAAAAACTATCCAATTTAACACTGTACATAGGTAACTCAGCATATATTCGCTCACAACGAATTCTCCCACTGCCGATTTCTCCACATCAAACATTGCCCTTTCAATTCAGAATATGGTATATTATAAAAGAGTTGAATAGGCCGCTTTTTTTAATTGGCCCGCTATCAAAAAGAGGAGCATCCTTATGAAAAAACGCATGATGAAAAAAATGGTTTCCCTTTGTGCCCTTTTGCTTTTTGCCTGTTCATTGTTTGGCTGCGGCAGCGCGGAAAGTGCAGCAGAAACCCCCGCGGGTTCCGGCAGCAGCACGGCTTCGGAAGAATCCGGGGCGCTGGCCTTAGTCACTGACCCTTACGGCGGACTTTTTAGAAATGGTGCCGCCACCGAAACGGGCTATTATGAAATCATCAGCACGCAGCCCGAGTATATCAATGTATTGTATACCGACTATCAAACCTTGACAAGAACTTATCTTTGCTCCTCCCCCGAGTGTCTGCATTATGATGACACTTGCACTTCTTGGCTGCCGACGATGGGGCAAACCTATCTTTTCGCCAGCCAAGCACAAAATAAAATTTATCTGGTTTCCTGCGGCGTTGCCTCCGACGGCACTGCTTCCGACACAGCGGCAGTGACAGGCCGGATTTTTGAATTTGACCCGAGCGGTGCAAACCGCCGTGTGGTATATGAGCTGCAAAGCAACGAGCAATTCAGCGGAACCGCCGCAGCCAACAACACCAAGCTGTATGCCGGGGTGCAAGTGATTCACTACGACACTGCAACAACGGCTTTTGAGATTCGGGAAATCGACTTGAAAACCGGGGAAAGCAAAACCATTTACACAACCGAAAGCTCCGGCGAGCGAATTTTGGGCGCTTATGGCGATTGTCTGGTTTTAGAAGCACTTGAGGAAACCTCCCGCAGCTATCTTTCGTTAAACGTGGTATCGGGTGAAAAATCAGCGCCCCAATATTCCTATGACTACACACAAGAAGTGCGGACGGAACTGGTTGACGGAAACTTTGTGTACAGCCTTCGGCCCGACGCCTTGCCGAACTACACCTTGTATCAAGTGGATTTAACATCGGGAGCAGAGCAAAAAGTTGCCGATTCCATCGCCATTTATGATGTGGATTCCACGCGGATTTCCGGTGTATTCGACAATCATGTTGAGATTGAAACCTCCGACAACCAAAACCCCGATGACATCAAGCCTATCAAATATGTCATTGACAGCACTTCCGGCACTTGTTCCACCAGCAGTTTACAGTATGACAGCTTGGGTTCAGTGAAACATATTTTCGTGCTGGCACAAGCCGGGGATCGTTTCCTTGTGCGAAACAGCGCGAAGGAGTACCCCATTACGATTACCGACCAAACCGGTGTTCCCACAACGCTTCAAACGGCGTTTGCCCAATATGCGCTGATTGCAAAGAGCGATTATTGGAACAACACACCAAACTACCAAGCCATCAACGATACATTTTAAAAAAGCAGAAATCCGGGGCCTCTTTGAGCATCGCAAGCCCAAAGAAACCCCGGATTTTATTTTTCTGTATCCACAAAAATCAACCATGTAACGTTAAAAACGTTTCTGTGGTGCCTTGGAACAATGCCTCGGAAAAATTCAGACTTAAAAGAGTTTCTCCCTGCATGGCAAAATAAGCCGTCATTTGGTCGGTTGTCCCTTTCCATAACGCTTCAATCCCATGGTCTTCGATATGAAACAAGTACCCAAACTGCACCTTTGTATACAGCAAGTTCTAATCATTCGTTCCTTTGTTCAAACATCCGATCGCACTCAACTACTTTTATTTCATTACAACAGTTTAACGGCGAAAACATTCAAGACTAAATTCCTTTTGGCTCATTTTCCCTATTTTAAACGAATTTAGGCCGCTTTTGTGAAAAAGATTAAACCATTTGCCGGCTTGATTTTTCTTGGAAAAGGAGTATACTGTTAAGCATAAGCAAAGGCGCTTTAGGGTTTTACCTCCCTAAAGCGCCTTTCTTGTTTTACGCCGTCGTCCGGGGATGGCCACACAGCATAGAGGAGTGATCGGAAATGAAGGATTTTTCGGCAATCAACACCCTTTGGGTTTTGGTGGGCGCCGCGCTGGTATTTTTTATGCAGGCGGGCTTTGCTATGGTGGAAACAGGATTTACACGGGCGAAAAACGCGGGCAATATTATTATGAAAAACCTGATGGATTTTTGCATTGGCACGCCTGTATTTTGGCTGGTGGGCTTTGGCCTGATGTTCGGCGGAACAAGCTCTTTGGCAGGCAGTATTGGCGGCATTGCCAGTGAGGCCAACTATGGCACGTCCATGCTGCCAAACGGTATTCCCTTTTTCGCGTTTTTAATTTTCCAAACGGTCTTTTGCGCAACAGCCGCCACCATTGTTTCGGGCGCAATGGCCGAGCGCACCAAGTTTTCGTCTTACTGCCTTTACAGCTTTATCATCAGCCTGTTTGTGTACCCCATTTCCGGCCACTGGGTTTGGGGCGGCGGCTGGCTTTCTCAGCTGGGATTCCATGACTTTGCAGGCTCGGCCGCCGTTCACATGGTAGGCGGTGTTGCGGCGCTCATCGGCGCAAAGTTCTTAGGCCCCCGCATTGGCAAATACGGCAAAAACGGCGAAGCAAAAGCCATTCCCGGCCACAGCTTAACGCTGGGTGCGCTGGGCGTATTTATTCTTTGGTTCTGCTGGTTTGGCTTTAACGGCGCTTCCACCACTGCTATGGAAGGTTCTGCCGCGGAAACCGCCGCCAAAATTTTTGTCACCACGAACCTTGCCGCCGCTGTTTCCACCTGTGTGGTTATGGCCATTACTTGGATTCGCTACCGCAAACCGGACGTTTCCATGACGTTAAACGGCACGCTTGCCGGTTTGGTTGCCATCACAGCGGGCTGTGACACCGTTTCGCCCGTAAGTGCTGCCATCATTGGTGCTTTGGCAGGATTTGTTGTCGTATTCGGCATTGAGTTTATCGACCAAAAGCTGAAAATTGACGACCCCGTGGGCGCGGTTGGCGTACATGGCTTAAACGGCTTGCTTGGCACGGTTTGCGTCGGTTTGTTCTCCGACGGAAGCGGCACAAACGGCCTCGGCCTTTTCACAGGCGGCGGCGTTTCTCTGCTGGGCGTTCAGCTGTTGGGCGCGGTTTCCATTATTGCTTGGGTAGCCGTGACGATGACCATTGTATTTGCGGTGATTAAGAAAACAATCGGTTTGCGCGTTTCCCGCGAGGAAGAGCTGGCCGGTTTGGACATTATGGAACACGGCTTGGAGAGCAGCTATGCAGGCTTCTTGACGCAGGATGACGGCATTGGAGCACAAAGTGTTTCCGCCGCGGCGGAAACTTCGGCAAAAGCGGGCGGAGAAAGCCATCCGCTCACCAAAATTTCGATTGTCACGCGCCGCAACAAGCTGGAAGAACTTACAAAAGCACTGCACGAAATTGGCGTAACAGGTATGACCATCAGCGAAGTGCTGGGCTGCGGAATGCAGAAAGGCGACGTGGAATATTACCGCGGCGTTAAAATGGACGTTAAGCTCTTGCCGAAAGTGAAAATTGAAATTGTTGTCAGCGAAATTCCCGTCGACCTCGTAGTAGAAACCGCCCGGCGTGTGCTTTACACCGGCCAGTACGGCGATGGTAAAATCTTTGTCTATGAGGTAGAAAACGCTGTAAAAATCCGCACCGGCGAAGACGGCGCTGCCGCTTTGCAGGATGTGTCGAAAGAGGCGTAAGGACGGCTGCCGTCAAAACGCAGCACGGCATTTTTTCAACAAACAATATAAAAACTCGTGTAACAGAGGGCATCGGCTTACAAAAAGCCCGTTCCGGCCGTCCAGCCGGAGCGGGCTCTCAGTTTGTCGAAAAAGCTTCGCTTTTTCACAAACCGAAGCCTTATCTAAAATGGAAAAGAGGGCTCAGCCCCCTTTTCCAAGCCTTTTTCCCCTTGCAGCCTGGGTTCTTTCTGAATCAGGCGGCAGTTTTTCGACAGTCTCAAAGCCCGTTCCGGCCATCCAGCCGGAGCGGGCTTTTTGTGTATCTTCTTATTGCGCATAAAAAGCTTGACCTAACGGCGATGTTCCATTGTTACCGCATTGATCTCTTTTTATCCATACATGCTTTACAAACGGTATGCGTTATGTTACTATTCACTTGTCGCTATGGTTTTTTTCTGTGAATTTCGAAGATTTTACTGCCGCTTTGGCAGATTTATTTTTCTTTTCGATACGCACACCAAAAGCAATACCCCAGCCCCGCCAGCATGGCAATCATCGACAGAATCAGCGGCGTCAGCATTTGCGTTCCCAGCAGCGAGCCTAAAAGGCCGTCAATGCCGTTATAGTCCCAAGGATGCATGGACGCATAGGCAAGCGCAAAAATGGAAAAAGCCAGCCCGATGACCGTTAGCAATACGCCGCAAACCATTTTTTTATCCATCGTTGTTTTCCTTTCTGTATCCACAAAAATCAGCCATGTAACGTTAAAAACGTTTCTGTGGTGCCTTGGAACAATTCCTCGGAAAAATTCAGCCTTAAAAGGCTGTGTCCCTGCACGGCAAAATAAACCGTTGTTCGGTCGGTTGTCACCTTAAATAACGCTTCAATTCCATGGTCTTCAATGTCAAACAAATACCCAAACTGCACCTTTGTGTACAGCAAGTTCTGATAATCCGTTCCTTCTTCCAGTATTGCCAACGCCGCGTCGGCAATCTGCTCTTTCAATTCTTTATTTCCAATCTCGTTGCGTTCTTTCGGTTTTTTCTCGTTTAAATCACTCATGCGCTCATTCCTCCTTATTGCAACATCCCATCGCATTTGACTGCTTTCATTCTACCATAAATACGCCTAAAAAAACACCCTGATCATATTGAGGAGTTATCTTTTATGTTCAAACGATTCACCGCTTTGTTTTTTGTTCTTCTGATTCTGCCTGGCTGCCGCAGCGCTTCTCCCGTTCCGGCCGATTCTTCTTCGGATGTACCCATGCAAAGCGCGTCCGCGCTGTCAGAGATTCACTTCTTTGGCACGCTTTCATCGGGAAACGGCAACGGTGCGCAAACAGACAACGGCTTTTTCTTTATCGAGCCGCAAAGCGAATCTTATGCAAATTTGCAATATATTGATTTTTCCAGTAAAAAGAAGGTGCCTGTATGTTCCAGCCCGGCATGTCCCCACGACAATGACGCTTGCCCCAGCTATTTAGAGTGGAGCGGCGGCTATCCTTATATCGCGGCAAATTCCAGCAAAATTATTTTAACGAGTGCAAATGCAGGGGCTGCTAATGAAACAATTTACCACGAAAAAGCGTTGCCCCATATCGAAATGGCAGATTTAAACGGTGCAAACCGAAAAACACTGCTCTCCCTCTCCGCCAAGGAGGACATTCAAATTGGCACTGCTTGCAGCGAAGAATATTTATATTTCATCAAAAAAAGCGTAGAAGGCACTTCCAGCGTGATGGATTTATGCAAAGTTTCTCTCAGCGATGGCACTTTGGAAATCATTTCCCGCCTTCCCAACGGCAATAGTGTCATCCTTGGCGCAGAACAGCAATACCTGATTATTTCTTGCTGCTCTCCTGCTTCGGGCGAAAATTTATATTCCCCCGACCAAGTCAACACTTATTTATGTTTTGACATGACGACGGAAACCTGCATCTCACAAAAAGAACTGCCGCTCAATGCGCCGCTGCATACCACCCAGAGTTTTGTCAGCGGAACCACACTCTACTCCTTTTCCCCTACGGAAAACACCCTGTCTATTTACGACCTGAAAAACGGCGAGACCTTGCAAAGCATTTCATCTTTTTTTGATAAAGAGGTGCAAATGGGGCAAATTGACGCGGTTTTGGATGGCAAGATTCTCTTTTCTGAAATCTTTGCAGGAAATGACGAGGAAATCAATTATATACAATATGATTTATCGGAAGAAAAGCAAACACCTTTCACGCTGTTGGCGGAGTATGGAACGGATACCGGCCGATTTTTCCCCGTTATTCCGTCGTGTTCGTTGAAAGACGAGTATCTGGTTGTTTCCCGATGTGATTTTTCCGACGCCTCTTTGAACGGCGGCGCCGTCAATGCGCTGGGCGCAGCCAAACCTCGGTTTGCTTTTATCGCGAAGGAAGATTATTGGGCAAGTGCCCCGCAATATCAGCCGCTGGATGAATGACAAGATTTTGTATATTCCGCGCATTGCAACGGTGTACAAAGGGAATATTATAAAATTTAACAATGGACTGCCAATCTTACGCAGAGATACCGCCCAAACGAGACTAGTGTGTTGCGCCCTGCCGGGGGCTTCCCCTGCGCTGGCTGCCGCCAGCTACCCTTTTGTGGACTTGCCGCCCGGAAACACCTTGCGCTGCAAGCTGTTCCCGTCCAACAAGTTTACAATTCTTCTATTCCCAAAAGTGGCTGGTCATAGTATAATAGAGCCAGCGACAAATCGTACATTTATGGAGGTAATTAGGATGTTTCAAGAATTGGGAATCAGTGCTGGTACAGCAATTATTATACTGATTGCATTATATTTTATTGTCAAGTGGTCTGTAAAAAATGGGATAAAAGAAGCTTATAAAGATATAACTGGTAAAAAACTCACAGAAGATTTGGAACTTGAAACATTATTGGAAGAAAATGCAGATAATAAATAACTTCCCATTTATCAGCCTATTATCATCGGGCCATCCTGACCCGAACTTTCAAAACCGAATACCAGCCGCCCACCGGCGGCACCACCGAGCAGGAAATCTTGAAACAGGTTC
>ERZ1643251.1105-NODE-1105-length-32420-cov-23.202503_pt1 | contig 32420 bp, 25 predicted proteins | sample MGYA00579261_ERZ1643251 | MGnify/ENA primary metagenome ERZ1643251 (study PRJEB29033, sample SAMEA4952267) | chicken gut metagenome | biome: Broiler Chicken; feature: Gastrointestinal Tract; material: Caecum | place: Ireland | collected 2018 | study: Broiler... | reverse complement strand
GAAAAAAAGGAACCGTGAGGTTCTGCGAATTAACGTAAGTTAATTCTTATGTTCTGTTAAATAGCGAATATTTGTTCTTGATTTATAATCTGTAACATTGTATAATTAATGTAGAAAGCAGGTGGATTTTGTGGAGATACAAAAATATCAAGAAAAAATATTTGAAGATATTAAACATATTAACGAACATGGTGAAGAGTATTGGGAAGCAAGAGAGTTGATGAAAGTTTTAGGTTACTCTAAATGGAGTAATTTTAAGAAAGTAATTGATAAGGCTAAAATTAGTTGTAATTTAAGTAAAATAGAGGTTAAAAGCCATTTTGCCGACGTCGGGAAAATCGTAAAAGCAGGCGTTACTTCAAAAGAAGTAGAAGATTATCATTTGACACGTTATGCTTGTTATTTAATTGTTCAAAATGGCGATCCTAGAAAAGATGTAATTGCTCTTGGTCAAAGTTATTTTGCTGTTCAAACAAGAAAAATGGAACTCACGGAAGAAGAGTTTTCTAGATTAGATGAAAATCAAAAAAGATTATATACTAGAATTAATGTTAGAAATAAAAATCAATATTTATTTGAAACAGCTAAGAATGCTGGTGTTAAAAATTATGGAAAGTTTAATAATGCTGGCTATAAAGGTTTGTATAATGGAGAGACTGCTAAAGATATTGCTAAGAGAAAAGGGATAAAAGAAACTGATGATATTTTAGATTATATGGGTAGTGAAGAACTAGGTGCTAATTTATTTCGGATTACGCAGACTGATGCTAAATTAAAAAGAGATAAAATAAATACTGAAGAAGATGCATGTGATACTCATTATCATGTTGGTGCAGCTGTAAGAAAGACTATATGGGATTTAGGCGGTACTATGCCTGAGAAGTTACCTACACCTGAGTTGTCTATTCAAGAACTAGAACAAAATGAGTTAAAAAAGATTGATGGAACGGGTTATTATGTGTTATTAATGTAAATATAGAGCAAGTGCATTCTATACACTTGCTTTTATTTGTGGTAAAATGTTTAGAGAGGTGAATTAAAATGTTAGAAGATATTGTTCACTATTTAATTAAAAATAATATTAGTATTTCTACTATGGAGTCTTGTACGGGAGGTTTGCTTGCTAGTCTTATTACAGATATACCTGATGCTAGTACAATTTTAAAATTTAGTGCAGTTACTTATAGTACAGAATATAAAATTAAAATGGGTGTTAGTAAAGAAGTTATTGATCGATATACTGTTTATAGTAAAGAGACTGCGATAGAAATGGCTAAAACTATAGCTGAGTTTACTGGCAGTGATTTAGGCGTTGGTATTACAGGAAGGCTTACTAGTAATTTGGATGAGGAAAAAGGTGCCCACCTTTGCCTTTATGATAGAAGATATGATAAAATATATACTACTCATATAGTTATCACCAAAACTACACGTAAGGAGAATAAACTAGAAGTTATTGATGCTTTTATTCAGCTCTTTAATTCGACAATAAAAGCATAATAATTGTGTTATATTTATTGTGGTGATTATAATGAAAGTAAAAATATTTGATGAATCTCATGAAAAAGATTTAGAAGTTCAAGTAAATAATTTTTTAAGTGAACTATCTGGAGAGGTTGTCGATATTAAGTTTAGTACAGCGATATCTATGTTTGGGGAGGATCAAATATATTGTTTTACAGCAATGATTATTTATATTAGTTAGGAAGTGTTATATGAAAAAAAATTCGTTTATAGAGGGAACAATTATTGCAACAATATGTATTGTTATAGTTAAAATACTTGGTATGCTTTATGTTATTCCTTTTTATGCGATAGTTGGTTCAACAGGTGCTGCTTTATATGCATATGCTTATAATATTTATGGACTCTTTTTAGAAATAGCAACGGCAGGGATACCTAATGCTGTTAGTAAAATTATTAATGAATATAATACTTTAGATAAACAAGAAGCAAAAATACGGACCTTTAGAATAGGTAAAAGATTGCTTGGGTTTATTGCAGTTGCAGCTTTTATTATTTTGTTTGTATTTGCCCCTCAAATTGGAGAGCTCATTATTGGTGATCTTACTGGTGGAAATACAATAGAAGACGTTACTTTCGTTATTCGATGTGTATCTTTTGCTTTACTTGTTTTTCCTTTTTTAAGTGTATCTCGGGGATTCTTTCAAGGACATAATATTATCTATGTTTCTAGTGTATCGCAGGTTATTGAACAACTGGCTAGAGTAGTGGTTATTATTTGTGGTAGTTATATTGCTCTTAGATGGTTACATCTTGATTTGACAACTGTTGTTGGTGTTGCTGTTTTTGGTGCTTTTATTGGGGGATTATGTGCTTTACTTTATGTTTATGGTAAACTTAAGAAAAATAAGACAGAACTTTATTTAGATAAAGAATTTACACAAAAAGATGAGGTTACTAATAAGGAAATTATTAAGAAAATAATTCAATATGCTGTTCCTATTGTTATTGTAAGTATTGCTTTTTCAATTTATAATAATATAGATATGATTTTAATACTTAGAACTATGGATTTTTTAGGAATGGATGCTTCTGAAGTTGAGTTTATTGCTACTGGTATATCTACTTGGGCACCTAAAATTAGTATTGTGATTACTAGTGTTGCCTTAGGATTATCTGCTAGTTTGATTCCTAATATGGTTGAAGCTTTTACTTTGAAAAAATATGATGATGTTAATCGTAAATTTAATAAGTCTTTACAAATTATTTTATTTATTAGTTTACCTATGTGTGTTGGTATTAGTTTACTTGCTTCTGCTATATGGACTGTTTTTTATGGTTATAGTGCTATTGGCACAAATATTTTGGCAGTTGCTATATTTGCTCCATTATTTTCTAATTTGTATACAGTAGCTAATCATACTCTTCAAAGTATGAATAAGTTTAAAATGGTTTATATTAGTTCTATTTCAGGAATAGTTGTTAATGCGGTGTTGGATGTTCCTTTTATGCTTTTATTTGATTTTATTGGTCTTCCTGCTTATTGGGGAGCAAGTGTTGCTACAATATTCGGGTTCTTATCTACTGTTTTTATTGCTGTTCATTATTTAAAACGTGAATATCATTTTAGTTTTGGTGATACAAAAAAGATGCTTGGAAAGATTATTTTACCTTTAGTAGTAATGATTGTTGTCGTTGTTCTAATGAAATTATTTATTCCTATTGATTATGATAGTCGTTTTGCTTGTGTTATGTATATTGCTGTTATTGCTCTTGTTGGTGCTTTTACCTATTTTATCATTTCACATAAAATGGGATTAATTGATGAGATTTTAGGTGCTAATTATCTACATAGACTAAAGAATAGATTTTCTAGAAATAAAAAAGAGGTCTAATTAGACCATATACATGTTGGTTGTAGTATCGATATCTTCGGTTGGATAAAGATTAGTACTTTCTAGTTTTGTTACTCTGGCATCAAGACGATTAACTTGTCTTTCTAATTTAGATAGACGAGATTCAATATCACTAAAATCATAGTTGGCAGTGGGCATCATATTTGCATTCATACCAGGTTGTGTGTTATAATTCATGGCAGGTACAGGCCCTGCATAAAAACTAGATTGAGATTGGGTAGCAAAGGGAGCGTTAGCAACATTCATATTAGGCGTGGGAATACTGGATTGATTAAAATAACTTGCTTCCCCGAAAAAAGCATTTCGATCCTTTTTCATATACACATTCCTTTCTGGTTTATTATATGTTAAGTTTAGAAAGTAGTGATATTATGCGGCTTAGAAATTTGAAAGATAAAGATGTTTATTTAGATAATTGTACTTATTTAGTTAAAGATTCTAAAGAATATAAGGGAAAATGGAATCATTTATTTGGAAATCAAAATCCTATTCATTTAGAGATTGGTATGGGTAAAGGGGATTTTATTTATGAGATGGCTAAATTAAATCCAGAGATTAATTTTGTGGGAATAGAAAAGTATAGTAATGTCTTAGCACGGGCAATAAAAAAGTACCCTTTAGAATTACCTAATTTGAAGATTATAGAGTTAGATGCTTTAAATTTAGAAGATGTGTTTGATCATGAAATTGATACGATTTATCTTAATTTTTCTGATCCATGGCCAAAGAAGAGGACTGCTTTTAGAAGATTAACTAGTGAGGTTTTTTTGACTATTTATGATAAAATATTTAAAGAGAAAAAGATAATTATCATGAAAACGGATAATTTAGGTTTATTTGCTAGTTCACTTGTTAGTTTAAGTAATTATGGCTATGTATTTGAAAGTGTTAGTCTAGATTTGCATAGTACAGATATTTTTAATGTACAAACAGAATATGAAAAGAAGTTTGCTTCGTTAGGAATGAAGATTAATTATTTAAAGGCAGTAAAATAAGGTTTAGTGGGGGGATTATGGATAATCAAGGTGTATATAAAGCTAGTTTGGGTATCCGTTATTTGATTAAGTATGCTAAAAATGCTAATCCAGTTTATTTTTCAGTGATTAAAGAGTGTATTTTAGAAATTAAATTATGGTGTATTCTTACGATGTTTATTAATAATATGGATGATCTATGGGAAGATGTTCCAGATTTTATTTATGAAGATATGTTTTTGATGAGAGATTTTGGGAGTAAAGTAAATTATGGAAGAGGATATCAGACTAATTCTAAACTTTCATTTAAAGAACAATTTAAAATTATTCGTAATAAACTTGCTCATCAAGAGTTTACTTTTTGTGATGGTATGATTTATTTAGATGATGGCTTTTCGACTCATTTTGATCTTTTATGGTTGGAAATGGTAGTTATGCAGACTATCTCTAATCAAAATAATCAATTTAAAAAGAGAATGAGTGATATTGGAGTTTTAGCTCTTGGTATTAATGGGGAAAATTCAACTTTAGATTTTAAGAAAATGTGGCAATCTGGTTTTATTCAGTTTTATCGAGTAACACTTTTAAATGGTGATAAGAAAACTGTAGCTGATAAATTTGATTTTGCTAAAATTTCTGCTGAACATTATACCTTTGATTTATTATTTCAAGCTGTTAAATCTAAATTAAGTATGATAAAACCTAATTTACTCATTTTTCTTAATCAAGAATATTTGCATAATATGTTAAAAGAAATTGAAAAATATTTTGAACATGTAGTAAAACTTGATTTTGTTGTTAGTGATCAGTTTGAGTCTATTATTTTAGAAAAAGATTTTGAAAATTTGAGCTTCCAGGGTAAACTTCAATATTTGGTAAATAAAATTAAATTTGAAGATTCTTATTCTTATAATTCTATTGTTGTTCATCAAATAATAGATATTTTAAATGATGCTCAAGATGATATTTTTGATCAAGATAAGTTGATTATTATGAAAGATTCAGTCGATTTTTTGTTAAAGGTGTATGCTAATATTTTATTTGCGAATGTTTATTGTAATAAGAATTCTGTTGGTAAATATAATATTGCTCATCAGTTTTCTATGGATGTTCATTTTGAGCATGCTAAAAATGTTTATCAGGACTATATAAGAGTTTTAAAAAGAGCTTATGATGAGACAGAGGAACATTATACTTCAACAGAATATCGTGAAAAAATTCTTGCTCTTTATCATGAATATTGCACTTTACTTGATGAAGTTATGCATAATGAATATGATAAAAGGTTATTTTGGAATATGAGGAATGCGATTGTTCATAATCAAATAGAATTTAATCAACATCAAGTTCATCTTTATACAATAGGAAGAAAAATATACTTGAAACATTTTAATAAGAAAAAGAAAAGTTGGGTAGAAAAAGAATTTAAAAATAATCAAACTATTTGGGAAATGACTATGGATAAGGAAGATTTTTTAAGGATGTTAGATGCATTATATCGTTTAGAAGATATTTCAATACAAATTAATATTTCTAAATTGATACGTAGAAAAGAAAAAGGATTGTAGGGATTTTGCTACAATCTTTTTTTTATTCATCTATTAGGACAGCATGAATTACTAATCTTTTGGTTGCATTGTCGCTACAAGTAGATAGGGTTAATATTTTATCATCAGCATCAACTGAAACATTGAAATCGTATATACTTCTTCCTTTGATTAAATCAACAAAATTTAAAAAATCATTATCATCCTCAAAGAATACTTTTATATAATCATTTGTATTAGGTACTTTGTAGATGGAAAATATTTGAAATTTCATGTTTTCATAAAGGGTATTATAGGTAATGATTTGATTTTCTGGGTTAGTATACCAATTTGCATTATAAGTTTTGTAAAGAGTTCCAAACATAACACCACTATAATACATATTATGACCATAAATAATATTATTTTTATCTAAATTCATAGCATCATTTCGGAAATCAAGATAAACCCAACCATTACTATTTTCTTCTTTATTTATATTATGTTTTAAATAATAGTCGTTGTCACTAGCTTGAACAACAGGATAGTCTACTTTTGTGTTATTTACTTTTAATTCACCAACTACATCTTCATTTACTGTTAATAAACTAGCAAGTTCAGTATTGGTTATTAGTTTAATGTCATCTAGGGGAGTTTCTTCTTCTTCTGCTTTATTTAGATTTTCTTTGTTTTTTTCTTCTATAATATCGGTAGGATCGGTTTCTTCTATTACTTTAGCTAGATCCTCTTGAATGGCATTTACTTGCTTTAAAGAAACATAATTAGATATCCCTATATAAGTTACCACTAAAATTACTAGGCTAGATATAATAAGACCACATACTTTTAAAGTATTAGTTAAAGTTTGTTTGAAAATATTATTATCTAAATACTCTTTAGAATATTCTAAGGATAAATAAATTTTATATTTCTTTTTATAAGTTTTATTTTTATTCTTTAAATGTTCAGCGATTTTTTCATCTGTAATATTTTCATGAATAACAATTTTTAAGTTATGTCGGTTGTGTTTAATTAGAATATTGACTAGATTTTCTAATTCATTGTTTATTAAGCGGTTTATGTGAATAACTTTTAAATATTTGTTAATTCTTAAAAAATCTTCAAAGTCTTTTAAATCTTCTAGGGATAGGGGAAAAGTTATTCTAATATTTGTTTTATAGTAAATGTTAGAATATCTTAATAAGTTATTTTTATCCATAAAATTACTTAAATATAATATTTCACATCTAGATGTACAAGTTATACTATTTTTGTCTAATAATTCAATCATAAATGGTTGAAGAGTATAACAATTAATTGTTTTAATATGATTTATATTGATTAGTAATTCACATATTTCATATGTTAGTGCTTCTTCTTCTTTAATTTCTAATTCTGTAATTGATGTTGCTTTCTTTAGTAAGTTTAATACTAAAGGGGTTAGCTCAATTTTACTTATTATTGCTTTATTAATATTATATTGAATAGATAATTCTTTGATAAAAGAAGATAATATTTTAGAATTATCTTTTATATAAATATCGCTAAAAATAAGTTCATTGTTGCTTATGATATTGGTATTGATTAAATCATTGCTAATAGAACTATTATTAGTTTTATAAGAAAAAATAATACTGTTATTTTGAATACTAATTAATATTTTTTTCACACTATTCACCATTAATATCATATCATATATTGACATTTTTTTAAATATTTTTAAAAAAGATATTTATTTTTTACATTTTTATGATATAATTAGGTCATAATAGTAGTGAAGGAAGAGGGAAGTTATGAAAAAAATAATTATGATGGTTAGTGTTCTAGCAGCAGTATTGTTAGTAGTACCAATTAGAGTTGATGCGGCAGAATATGAGGATTCTTATAATGTACCTGCTTATGGTAATATTGAAGTAGAATGGGATTATGCAGATGAAGATGATCGAGCAGATGGAGTTAAGACTTGGAGATTTTATTTAACTGCTAATCGTGATATGAATTATATTTATGTAGAATTGCTTCCAACGAATGTTGAAATTACTTCAGTAGCTGCGGGTAGTGATTTTGCTTTAGCAAATAGAACTAATACAACAAATGGTATGAATGTATTTTTAGAGGCTGTTGGTGGAGTAAATAATGGAGATAGAGTATTACTTTTTACGGTAATAACTAAAGATTTAGAAGGTGCTGAAGAAAATTGTGAATTAAATTTAAGTTTTAATAATTTAGATTGTACTGTGAGTATTCCTGGTTATTATTTTGATAATAATGGGAATTCTATAACTCAAGAAGAATATGCAGAAGTATGTGGTAATACCACTCCTACAGATCCAGAAGATCCTAATGATATTCCTAATAGTGAAACTGGTAGTGTAGTACCTTATGTTGCTATTGGTGGAGGTATTCTTGCTATTGTAATTGTGTATTTATTTAGTAGAAAATCTAATAAAGTTTATAAAATATAGTAAAAAGGCATGAAAAATGCTTTTTTTATTTGAAAGATACTCTATTTTATGGTATAGTTAATGTCAAGAGGTGTTAAAGTATGCGAGAATTTACAGAACAAGAACTGGTAAGAAGAGAAAAACTTGAAAAAATTAGAAATATGGGTGTTGATCCTTTTGGACATCGCTATGAAGTAACGGACTTTTCAACTGACATTAAAGAAAAGTATGCAGGAATGACTCATGAAGAGTTAGAAGAAGCACAACCTATGGTTAGTGTAGCTGGTAGAATTATGTTTATCAGAAAAATGGGTAAAGCTAGTTTCTTTTCTCTCAAAGATAAGTTTGGAAATATTCAAGTATATATTTCTATTAATGATGTTGGAGAAGATACTTATAATTTGTTTAAATCAGCAGATTTAGGTGATATTGTTGGTGTTAAAGGTAGAGTTATGCTTACTCAAACAGGAGAAATTACGATTAAATGTTTAGAATATACTCATTTAGTTAAAGCTTTAAAGCCACTTCCAGAAAAATATCATGGTTTAAATGATGTTGAGGAACGTTTTAGAAGAAGATATGTAGATTTGATTATGAATGATGATGCTAGACGTGTTGCTTTTGCTAGGCCTAAAATCATTCGTTCTATACAACATTATTTAGATAGTTTAGGTTATGTTGAAGTAGAAACTCCTATTTTAGGTACAATTTTAGGAGGGGCAGCAGCAAGACCATTCATTACCCATCATAATGCTCAAAATATGGATATGTATTTAAGAATTGCAACAGAGCTTAATTTAAAGAGATTATTAGTTGGCGGTATGGATGCTGTATATGAGATAGGTAGAATATTTAGAAATGAAGGTATGGATAAAAAACATAATCCTGAATTTACTACTATTGAAGTTTATAAAGCATTTTCTGATTTAGAAGGTATGATGGATTTAACAGAAGGTATTATTAATGCTTGTGCTATGGAGCTTAATGGTACTTATGAAGTAGATTTTTTAGGTCATCATATTAGTCTTGCCCCAGGGTTTAGAAGAGCTCATATGGTTGATTTAATTAAGGAACAAACTGGTATTAATTTCTTTGAAGTAAAAACTGTAGAGGAAGCAAGAAAACTTGCTATAGAACATAATGTAGAACTTGAAGAACATTTTGAGTTTGGTCATATTGTCAATGCTTTCTTTGAAAAATATGTTGAAGATACAATTATTGAACCAACATTTGTTTTTGGACATCCAATTGAAATTAGTCCACTTGCTAAGAAAGATCCTAATGATCCTAGATTTACACAAAGATTTGAATTATTTATTATTGGTAGTGAATATGCGAATGCTTTTACTGAATTAAATGATCCAATTGATCAATATGAAAGATTTGAAAATCAATTAAAAGAAAGAGAACTTGGTAATGAAGAAGCCAATGATATGGATATGGATTTTGTTGAGGCATTAGAATATGGTATGCCGCCTGCTGGTGGTATGGGTATGGGAATTGACCGTTTAGTTATGCTTTTAACAGGAAGTGAAACTATTAGAGAAGTTATTTTATTCCCACTTATGAAACCAAGAGATTAAGAGTGATGAAAATCATTCTTTTTTTTGAAGTAAAAAATTATTAGTTAAGTGTTATTGAGTATCCTTTGTTAAAATAATGAGGATAGCGATTTTGCAAGAGTTTATATAAGTAGGATAATCAAGATAATTTTACAGAAAGACTTAGCTTTATTTTATTTGCTTCGAATCAGAAAATTTGAGGTCAAGATTTTTGATCTCAAGTTTAAAAACAAATGGTGGTAGAAGATATTTAATAAGAGTTTTACAAAGTAAGGAGTTTCTATGTTAGCAACAGTATAAAAATCAAAAGCCGAAGCAATGATATATGCATTATTTAATAGAACAAAACAAGTTAGGGGGAAAAGTAAGAATAAAATAATGTTAAATAATTAAAATAGCTATTTAGTAAGACTTTATGAATGTATTAATGAAACATTGATAGATTTCTAAATAATTTTTATTTTCAATTGACAAATTAATAGTTTTTAACTTGAAGTCCCAATTTGGGACTTCAAGTTGGAATGATTATGGAAAATAAGAAAATTTCCTTTTGTTTTTAAAACTCAAATGATAGGCTTTAATAGTTAAAAAAGTGCTATAAATTATTTGTGAAACTTGATTTCACAAAAAAATGCTCAATTGCAAAAGTAAATTCTAATTTGAAGGGCTAATTTCTACAGTTGAGTAAAAAATCCGCTTTTTAATCGTAAAATCGTGGATTTTTTTCTATTTTTGTTTTGAAAAAATAGATATAAGTAGGATTTTATAACACTCAAAAAGACAGAGGACGTAACAAACTTTTTTTGAAAAACTAAATTCTATTCCTCATTATTGGGTATAAATTAAATTACTGATGCTATTTATAAGCACTATCGAAAAGTTATTATAATACAACTTTAGATAAATGTCTATTTTGCTTTTGTTTTGAAGTAAGATGATAAAGAAAATAACTACTTAGTAAAGGGTAAAATGTACTCTTCGAGCCCTTGACAAAGTAGTCATTTTCTTCTTTGTGATATTTAACAAAACAAAAGCTCAATCATAAACTGTAATTTGTATTAGTTATTTCTACTGTTTATTTTGAAGAAGTAACTTCTACAGTTTTAAAAATTAGGGTAGAATTTACTTTTGCATTTCAATTTCACAAAAAAATCATATAAAAATGACAAGTTTTTCTTTTTTTTTAAAATGATTTGTATTATAATCAATGTTAGGAGGGAATTTATGAAGAAGAAAGAAAAAAGATATGGTCTTTTAAAAGGTGTGCTAATTCTTGTTGTAATAGCATTTATTCTTACTTGGGTTATTCCTGCTGGTGGATTTACTTCTACTGGCTATAGTGAAACAGGAATGGCTAGATTAGGACTTTATGATATTGCTTATACAATTTATTATGCATTATCTTTTGGAGTCGATAAGATTGTTTTGCTGTTAGCAATAGGTGCTTTTTATGGAGTTTTAACTAGAACACAAGCTTATGAGAGAATTGTTTCAGGTATTGCTCGCAAAATTAAGCATAAAAAAATTGCTGTTGTAGTATTCTCTGTAATACTTGCTGCACTTACAAGTTTACTTACTCAAACCTTTGTTGTTTTAATCTTTGTTCCATTTATTATTTCTATTTTAAATAGAATGAAGTTAGATAAAATGACAATACTTGCTACTACATTTGGGTCAATTTTAGTAGGTATTATGGGTGCTACATATGGAACTGATGGTATTAGTATGTTTAATTATTATTTAGGACTTACTAGTACAGGAGAAATTCCTTATGATGTTCCAGCATTGCTTGTTCGAGCTGGTATTTTACTTATAGGTCTTGTATTATTTAATTTCTTTACTATTTCTCATATGAGTAAAGTGGAGAAAAATGCAGAAAGTACTGACTTATTTGAGGTTGAAGTATCAGAAGACAGAGCAAGTAAGACAAAAAATATGATTCCTATTATTGTAGTAGGAGTGGTAATTTTAGCTTTAGCTATATTAGGATTTGTTGATTGGAAGGGTAATTTTGGTGTTGAAGCATTTGATGATTTCCACAATTTTGTTACAACTGAGATTAGAATTGATGGTTCTGATTCTGCAAATGATTTCTTTATTTTCCAAGATTTACTTGGTACAGGTATGACAGAACTTGGTGCTTGGAATAATATTACTATTAGTGCAATATTAATATTATTTACGGTGATTTTGGCTTTATGTTATCGCTTTAAATTTAATGAATTTATTGATAGCATTAAACATGGTGCTAAAAAGATGTTTATACCATCTGTATGTATTGTAGGAGCATATTTGCTTATGATTGTTGTATATCAATCAACTTATGTTGCAACAATTGTAAATAGACTTCTTACTTTAACTGATAGCTTTAATATAGCAACTATGACCATATCTAGTTTGATATTAAACATTTTCCATACTGATTTAGGATTTACTGGTTGGGTAATGGGTTCATTCTTGCCAGTAGAATATGCTGATTATTTAGGACCTGTTTATACTATGTTTACTTCTTTATATGGTTTTGTTCAATTCTTTATTCCAACAAGTATGATTTTGGGAATTGGACTTTTAGCATTAAAAGTTAAGTATAGTGAATGGTTAAAATATATTTGGCGTTTCTTACTTGGTATGTTTATCTGTTTACTTGTTATCTTTATTTTGATGGCAATAATTTAAAGGAGCTTTATGCTTCTTTTTCTTTCTTTTTATTGAAAAAGTAGTAGATTCATGCTATAATTTAGATTATGAGGTTGGTGTATACTATGAAAAAATTGAAAGCTTTCATTTTTACCCTGATGTTGTTCTTTGCAAGCAGTAGTTATGTATATGCTGTATGTGATGCAACAGAGTTAAATACACTTCGGAGTGTAGCGGCAAATGTTAGGGCAAGTTATGAAGAAATGCGGGAGTTGTTAGATCCTTCTGAATATACTCCACCAGATGGTACTACTGAAGATGGCTATGAAGCTTATTATACATTCTTTCGCATTTATGTCACAAATTTAACTGAAGATATTTATATCGAAGTACATAATGATGCAAATGGGGAAACTAATACTTATACATATGAAGATAGTGATAATGGGACTATTACCTTTGATTGGGCTGATATATATTTAATGGCAAATTATACAATTAAAGTGTATAGCTCAGATAATACGAATTGTAGTGGAACAGAATTGTATACATTATATTTAACAACACCGAGATTTAATCAATATAGTACTTATGATATGTGTGATGGTGCTGAGGATTTTTACTTATGTTATGAGTATTTATCAATACCTGATGATGTTAGTTTTGGAAAGTTTGTAGAGTTGATTGAAAGATATAAAAATGGATTGATTGACGATGATGGTAACGAAGTGGAAGATTCTGAAAAGGAAGAAAATGGCTTTATTCAGTTTTTAGGTGATCATTATATTGCCATCATTATTATAGCTGTGGTAATTATAGCAGCGGGGGTTACTGTAACGGTGATAATAGTAAAAAAGCAAAGGAGTAGGATAGTATGAGAAAAATACTAAAAGGTATTAGCTTATTTGCTATTACAATTATAGTTGGTTGTTTATTTATTAATTGTGTTAATGCTGAAACAAGAAGTGGTTCAGTACATAGTAGTGTTACTACTAATGTGACAACAACTACTAAAAGTACTGATAAAAGCTCTGATTTTGCTGATATAGGACAGTTAATTATTAAAAGATCAGGGAATGAAGTTACTGAATATTTTGGTGAAGGATTACCTTTTTATCGTCATGCAGAAAGTGGAACTGGATTACCTTTTTACTGTTTAGATGCTAATTTAAATGGATATGGTACATTGGTTGCTAAACGTTTTTTACTTGGTGATGTGGAACCTAACGTTTATTCATATGATTTAGCTGTTATGCATGTAATGCTTTCTGATGCTAGTTATGAGATTAAAAGCTTAGTTATAAGAACTCTTACTGCTACTTGGAATCATGGTAGAAGTAATACTTATCCTGGAATAGATGCAGGAACTTTGGCTCTTATGAAAGCTTATTATGGTCTTGCCTTGGAATGGATTGAAGAAGATTCTGGTATAGAAGCTAGTTATAATGTTATTTTAAATAGTTTTTCTTCTGGAATTATAAGTTCAAAATCTGATTTACAGAGCAAAAGCGGTGGATATACTTTTAATCAAGCAATGACAAATAGAGCTCAAGCTAGACAATTATATGCTGAAGCTTTGGAGATAGCTGCTGAATATTTACAAAGTGATGGTCAACCTAAGGTAGAAGTAGAAAATGGTGCTGATTGGTCTACATTTAGAACTGAAGAAGCTAGTTATGGTGAGTATCATAATTACCAAATTACTAGAGTGTTTACATTAAGCAATTTTACTAATGATGGAGAAGCTTCATTTGTTATTGATAGTTTAGAGTATGATCTTCCTTTAGAAGAATTGGGAGTTATAGATCAACCAAGATTTGAAAGTATTAAGATTAATGGAACTGAGTATATTGATAGTTTTGGTGGTCCTGGTTCATATGGTGCTATAGGACAAAATCTTTTAGAGCCACTTAATAGTTCACAATCTATTACAGATGAAGTTGTAATTGAAGTTACAATTGAGTTTTTTGGAGCTGCAAATGTTCCTGAAGAATTACAAAGTTTATATGGTAATTTAAATTGTGGAACTCAACCAATGGATTGGACTTTAAATTATACTTATAATGATACTAATATAAATGGATATTTTGGTGATTATTTAGGAATAGTTTGGGAAGCTACAAGAAGTGATGGACAATCTCAACATCAAAGATTTGTTAGTATTGAACCACTAGAAGATACTGGTGAAGAAGAAGAGGGAATTAAAGGTACTATTACTGGTAGTGTAGAATTAATGGATGCATGTAGTTGTGATGATTTGATTGATGCATGTATAGCTTCTAATGATATAAATAGTACTGAATGTGATGAATTATTCGCAGCAAATTGTGGAGAATGTGCTGAACTTCAAGTAGAATGTGAATTTGAAGGTCCTGGATCAGAACCTTGTCAACAATATGAAGAGGTATGTACAGCTACATGTGAAACAACAGTAGATATGTTTGAGTGTTGTGATGCTGATAACAATATGTTAATTATATCAACTGAGGATAATCATCCAGTTAATATTACAGGGCCAGAAGATGTTAAAGCTTGCTTTGTAAATCAAGTTGATGCTCAGGTTGAAGAACATGGTAACGCATCAAGTATTCCAGGTATTAAAGATGAAGAGGAAAATAGCTATACTCAGCAGCAGAATAAATATTGCTTAGTATCTTGTAAAGAAGATTATGCTATGCAAATGCCTACAGCTAAATTAGTTAATGCTGGTAGATATTTTACCTTTAGTGCAGCAGTGCAGGGTACTAAGACATGCTATACTAATACAATTGATAGAGAGCTTTATAATGAGGATATTGCAAAAGCACAGCGAGCAATGTTTGATGCATATAATAATTATCGTAAATGGTATGAGTTGTTCCATAATTCTGAAATTACTGCTCCAGAGGAAAGTTATGATGTTAGTTGTCATTGTAGTGCTAGTGGATGCAGTGCTATATGTGAACAAGAGCAATATTCTCCAAATTGGGTAGTCGAAGCGAGTGTGGACGATTGGGTATTTTATGAAGTTAATTCTGACTCTGAAAAAGCTACTGGATTGGTAGAGTATGATCAGGATGATAATCCAGTTAGCACAACTTATCAATATGAAGCTTTAAGAGAAACAGGTAGTGGTGAATGTTCAGGATGTGTTCCTAGAGGAGAAGGAGAAGGCTGTGATCCATGTGGTGATAGTTATACTACTTATTCTGACTATGTTGTTCATACAGAGGCACAATTGATGAGTTGGCTTGAAGGACAAATGAATACAGCTTTAGGAACATTAAATAATGCAATCCAAGCATTTTATGACACTATTACCGCATATAATTCATGCTCAAATTGGGAATCTGAAATTAATTATGAACCAGATGTTTATTATGATTATGCTGAAGATTATTTAGCAGATTATTATGAGAATCGTGGTGAAATGATTGAAAGCCTCAATGATAAAGGCTCTTCTAATTGGATATGTAATTCTAATGTTTCTACTAGTGGTTCTTATACACAAGCGACAATTGATGATTTAGAATACAGTATTTGTTCTTTAGATGAAACTAGTAGCGTCAGAAATACTGAAATTAATTATACCATATGTGATCAAAATGGATGTAAGATAGATCCTCAAAGTGTATCTGATGCTACATATAAAAAGATAACATCAACTCAAAGTGCTACTTATAAGCCTGCAACATTGTTCTATAACCAATATCCATCAGGTCAAATTTATGATCATGAAGTTGAGAATAGTGTACCAGTTGAAGATACTTTATCAGACGGCACTACAAGTGGCGGTTTACCTGTAGCTCTTGATACTAAACGTGGTATTTATGAATACTCTGTTCATATAAATAATTTAGGTGAGTTCTATGAATATGATAGTTTAGGACGTCTAATTGGTGGTGGCGATGGTACTCCAGTCATTAACGACGATTCATTTGATTTTGTTGCCGATGATGGTTCTGTACAATACATGTGTGCTTATCTAGTTAATATGGGTGAGTTGAATGAAAACTTTGATATTGTCTGTGATTGGGATCAATGTGAAGATGGAGATTGTACATCTAACTGTGTAGGACCTAATTGTGATACTGATGAAGATGAGATATGCTATGGTGATGATTGTGTATCTAACTGTATTGGGGCAGGATGTATTTATGATGCAGATGCTGGTTCATCATTACTAGAGAGGGTTGTTTCATTAAATAACTTGTTCCCTAATGGAACTGATTCATACAATTGGAACCGCGATAAAAATACTAAAGCAGCTGAAACAATTGATGAAATTGAAGATGCTGGAAATAGTATTTATGATGAAGATCCAATCTTAAGTGTTACTATTACTCCAACTACAGCTAGAGCAATTCAGGCTTATAATGATGAAGCTGAAAAAAATAATCGTGGTGGCTATTCTAATGCTACACTAACTTGTACAAGTGTAGGTGGTTACGATATGATTGGCTGCTATAGTACATTTATTGATGATTTAATTGATGGTAGAATATCTTATGGTAATAGAGTTATTGATAGTAATTTAGGTGATATTGTTAATGATCGAAGCATGATTATGAGTGGCAATTATCGAAGTAGTAGTAGAAGATATTTCCAATTATGGGAAGGCACTATATCAGAGTATGATATGCTTGGACCATCTTGGAAGTAGAAAAGAGGTGTGATTAATTATGATGCAAAGTTCATATTGGGGTTATTGGTTAGTCGTTATGGGTGTTGCTATTGTTGGTCTTATGATCTCAGTACAAGGTATTACTACTAACACAACTCAAGATAGTTATGCAATAAGAGAAATTGCTGAGGCTTCAATGCTTGAAGCAGTTGATTATGGATATTATCGTGATTATAATGAAATTAAAATTAATAAAGAGAAATTTATGGAAGTTTTTATAAGAATGACTGCAGAGGTAATGGGGATGAATGATACATATGAGGTTAACTTCTATGCTATTTATGAAGCCCCTCCTAAAGTTAGTGTTGAAATTAAAACAAACAGTGGTACTAATTTTATTAATACAGGGGATTATGATACGATTAGTAGAATTGATGCAATTATCCAAATTCATGCTGAGGAAGTTGGAGAAAGAAGTTAGGAGGATAAAATGGGAAATATTGTTACGACAATTAAAAGATTTTTGTCAAATAAAAATACAATTACAATACTAGGTGTGCTAGCAGGTATAGTTGTTCTTTATATTGGATATAACTATCGTGTTGATCAAGCGATTGATACAATAGCTATTCCTTATGCTAGAGAAACTATTACAGCAACTTCAGAAATAACTCAAGATATGATTGATACTACAGAAGTATTAAGATCTTTTGTTTCTACCAATTCAAATTTAATTACAGGAATAGATGCACTGATAAATCAAACTGATCCAAGATGTGTAACTTATGGAACTAGTGTTCCGCAGGGTGCTTTCTTTTATACAGAGCAAGTAATATCTTGTAGTGCATCACCAAATAATCCATTTCAAAATATGCCAGATGGATATGCACCATTTTCTATGTCAGTAGATATTCATACGACATATGGTAATTCTTTGTATCCTGGAGATTATATTGATTTATATGTTAAAATGACTAGTAGATCAGGATTAATTATATTTGGTAAGTTAATTGAAAGTATTGAAATTGCTGATGTTCGAGATAATCAAGGAAATAGTGTATTCTTAACTAGTGAAGCTAAGACTCCTGCAGAACTTTTATTTACTGTTCCTGAGGATTTACATTGGTTACTTAATATTGCTAATGATATTAATGGATTAGAATTAATTCCAGTTCCAAGAAATGCTAGTTACACGAATAATCCTGGAGAGACAGCTGTTTCTAGTGAATATTTGAGAGATGAAATTGAGTATTATGCACAACAAATCCCTGATGCTAATACGTCAACTGGTGGTTCGACAACTACAGGTGGATCTACTAACAATAATGGAGGAACTACCACTGAATAAAATAGAAAAGAATAAATAAAGGAGGTGCTTATATGAATGATGCTATATTTTCACAAATAGATTTTGGCCCATTAAAAGAATTTATTGATATTGATGATATTACCGATATTTCGTATACAAATGGTGGTCAATTGTGGTTAAAGAGTTTGTCTAAGGGCGTGTATCGTGTTGAAAGACCAGAGATAAATAATGCTTTAATTGAAAAATTAGCTTTCCAATGTTCTAATGTTATGGGAAAAACATTCAATATGGCACATCCTTTTTTAGATGCTGAATCCACTGAATTACGTCTTAATTTCGTACACGATTCGATTGCAACAAATGGAATAGCACTGGTTATTCGTAAAACACCAGCGAAGATACGTTTAAATCGAGAAAAACTCCTGAATGAAGAATATGTTAGTGCTGATTTGCTTGATTTTTTACTCAATTGTGTTCAAGGGCATGCGAATATTATTGTTAGTGGTGAGACAGGTAGTGGTAAAACTGAGCTTGTTAAATACTTAGCTAGTACAACTAAAGAGAATGAGAAAATTATTACTATTGAAGATACTTTGGAATTACACTTAGATCGAATATTTCCTCATCGTGATATTGTTGCGATGAAAACTAATAATATTGCTTCTTATTCAGATGTTTTGGTTACTTGTATGAGACAGAACCCTATATGGATACTACTTTCCGAGGTTCGTAGTGCTGAGGCTGTTATGGCTGTTCGTAACTCAATATCTTCTGGACACCATATTATATCTACTATTCACTCGGATAAGGCAGCATTAATTCCTATGCGTATGTACAGTCTGATTGAGTCTAATATTGATGTTGAACAATTTGTTACAACAATTCATAGATATGTTCAAATTGGTATATATGTAAAAGGATATATGAGTGAGAAGTTTGGAAGATTTCAAAGAGAAATTATGGAAATTTGTGAATTTTATGTTGATGATGATAATAAGCCTCAAGTTAATACTATATATCAAAAGACTTTAGATGGAAGATTTACTCTTAATAATCCAACTAAACATTTAAGAGACTATTTATCTATTCAGGGAGTAGTTTTGGATGAAGATTTGTTCCATTTAAATGATAAGAAAATGGATACTATAGAATCTTTATAAAAGGAGGAGAAGTCATGGAATTTGTAATTATATTTCTTATTGCGATGTTTGTAATTATTTATCGTAAAAATGATGGTTCTGAAACCTTTTATAAGTTTGTAAAATCTCAATTTGGGATTGTATATGAAAAATATGCTCCTTATAGTTATAAAACTATTAGTGCGAAAATGAAGGAATTAAAACAAGAATATACTGTTAAAGATTATGCTATACAAATTGCTATTATTGGTGGTTTAGCAGCAGCAATAGCTTATCTTTATTTTTATAGTTTAGTTGTTCTTATTATTTATGTGGGAATTGCTATTGCCTTTATTCCTTATTTAGCTTTTTTACGTAGTAAAAGATTGTATAGTGAATATTTATTTGAACAAATTCAGATTTATACGACTAATGTTATTATGGAATTTAATACTACTCAAAGTTTTGTTAAGTCCTTAGAAGGTGTAAGAGATTCAGGAATTCTTGAAGATCCAGTACTTGAAGATGTTAAAACAATGATTAATATGTCTTATCAAAATGGTACTATAGATGAATCTATTGAATATTTTAATCAGAAATATCCTTATTATATGGTTAAAAATATGCATCAATTATTTTTACAAATTACTAAAGAGGGTGCTAAAGATTCTGGAGAAGCACTTGAAAATATGAGTATGGATATTGATTCTCTTGTTGAAGGCGTTTATCGTGATCAAATGGATCGTAAACAATTCCATACAAAATTCTTAACTTTTGCTTTAGTATTATTTTTCTTAGTATTAGTTATGCAAGTGTTACTTGGAAAAGATAGTTATTTGCAGCTTCTTGATTTATGGTATGTGCATATTGTTTTACACGCGATTATTATTATTAATTGTTATTTCCTTCTCAGTGGAGAGAAATATTATAATGAGAATGTGGGGGTAGAGTAGTATGCAGATAGAAATTGCTATTTTAGCTGTTATTATTTTCTTTGTTCTTTCTTATAGTGGTAAGATTAGTATTAATAAGTTAGTTGCTGATAATGAAATGTATTTAAGAAGACTTAAAGAAAGTGATTATGATTTTTATGTAAAAGCTAAATATGGAGATTCAGTTAATCCAGATCTGCTTTTTAATAAAAGAATACGAAATGCTTTAATTGTGACTGTTTTAGTATTTTGTTTACTTATTTCTAATATGTCTTATGTTTATGCACTTGTTTGTATTGTAGTAGGATTTGGATTCTTTAAATTAGATTATATTAATCTTAAGAATTACTATAAAAGGCATTTGCATGAGATAGATACAATGTTACCTTATTATTTAAAAGGTTTAGAAATACTTATTCAGCATTATACTGTTCCAGTAGCAATAGGTAAATCTTTGGAAGATGCTCCTGAAATATTTAAATCTGGACTTAAAGAGTTAATTAGTGCGATTAATGCTGGTGATGATACAATTGAACCATATATGGAATTTGCAAGACAGTATCCTGTAAGAGATTCGATGAGAATGATGAGACTTTTGTATCGTTTAAGTTTAGGTAGACAGGAGAGAAAGCAAGAGCAATTACTAGCTTTTTCTAGAACAATTTCTAGTTTACAACAAAAGGCAAGAGAGACAAAATATAAAAATCGTTTAGAGAAGATGGAAAGTAAAACTATGAGTATGCTTGTAACAACAGGACTAGGTGTAGTTATTCTTCTTATCTTTGCGGTATTGTTATTAATGAACTTTTAGACAAAATTTGACACAAAAAAGCGTAAAAACTTGACAATAGCGTTAAGTTAGGATACAATTAATATAGATTTAGAAAGCGAGGAATTTTATATGTTTATTATGGCTAGACCTGCAATTTGCTCTGATTTATGGGAAGTTTGGCAAATTATTGGATGGGTATTATGGATTTTTAAAATTGTTATTCCAATTGTTATTATCCTTTTTGGTATGATTGATTTAGGAAAAGCAGTTGTTGCAAGTAAAGATGATGAGATTAAAAAATCTGTTAAATCATTAGTTATGCGTGCTATAGCTGGTGTAATTATATTCTTTATTCCAACTATTATTGGCCTAATCTTTGGTATCGTCGGGGATTTCTCAGAAGTTGAAGCAGAGTATAATATTTGTCGAAGCTGTATTACAAATCCAGGTGGATGTGAAGCTGCTGCACAAGAAGGTTGTACTCAATTAGGTGGTACTTGGTCTGATGGAACTTGTATAAATGTTCCAGATAATGCTAATGAATAATAGTTTTATTGAAGCTATAATGATAAATGATTTCATATAGCTTTTTTATTTAAATGAAAACTGTAGTAAATAGATCTTACTACAGTTCCTTTAGTTTAAAGCATTTATTTCTTCTTCAGATAAACCTGTTGCTTTTACTATTTTAGAAATAGGTATATCCATGTCTAAAAGATTCTTAGCAGTTTTTCTTTTTTCTTCAAAAATTCCTTCTTCTTTAGCATAATACTCAATATCAGTTATTTTATCAAATTCATCTTGAAGTTCTTCATCATTTAAGAAATCTTCCATAAGTCTTACCGCACTTTCCGTTACTTCATTCTCCTTTGCAATATCTTTTAGTTCATTCATATCTTTAGCATTAATCATTTTAAGCCACCTTATAAATCTTTCATCTTCATCTTGATTGTATACGATATCCTTGATTTTGTCAAGTTTTATTAAATACATCTCTAGACACTGATTATGGGTTACTTGATAATCAAACTTATCTACAAGTGAGTAATCATTAATTAAAGATTCATTGGATTCATAATAGTTTGTTTTAATGATATTAAAGCTTGTTATTTTTTTAGCATTCTGATAATTTTTACCCCGTTTAAACTGATTAGAAAATTTTCTAGAGATATAAGCCATACTTTTATTAAATTCTCTTAAACTAAATTTTTTGTACATTTCAATAGACATTATTTCTTCATGTTCAAGATAAGCCATAATATCTCCATAATAAAGTTTGTATTTTCTTTTATCTCCACTAATTCTTTCATCCGTATTTACTTTAATTTTCATTACTTTTTTCTTTTCATGAATAAACGTGAAGAAAGAATTAAGAAAATCAATTAAAATAGTTTCATTACTGAAAATATGTTTAAAGGTTGAGTCATCAGATAGGCCTAAAAATGTATCAACTTTCATTATTTTCACCTCCTAATCTTTGAAAATCGGAGGCTATTATAACATAGGAGAAAGCCTAATTTTGTCGAACGGTGTCGGTCCATTTGAAAAAGTTAATAATGGAATAATTTGTATATTCTTTTACTGTCAAGTTTCTTGACTTAGGATAATAATTTAGCTATACTTAATAAGTAGGAGATAAAATAAAAAAAGTCCAATGGACTTTTAAATTCTTAATGGCGCTCGTTGTAGGACTCGAACCTACGACCTAACGGTTAACAGCCGTGCGCTCTACCGACTGAGCTAAACGAGCAGTACTACTAAATTATATTAAATATTATGTTACTTGTCAACAGTTTTATGCAATTTTTTGTTTAAAAAATAATGAGGTGAAGAAATGAAAGCAACGGTTATTATAACAACTAATGAAAATATAAAGAAAATTTTAAGAGAGAATAGTATGAAACATACCTATGCTAATTTGAAGTTTTATACATTTTTGGAACTTAAAAAGAATTTGCTTTTTGATTATGATGTAAAAACAATAGAGTTTGTTGCTACACATTATCAAGTTAGTGTTTCTGTTGCTAAAATTTATTTGGAAAATTTATATTTTTTAAAGGATTTAGATGATGAAAAAGTTAAATTTTTAAATGGGTTAAAAAAGGATTTAGATGAACACGGTCTTTTGATTTATCATGAATCTTTTAAAGAATATTTGTTAGATAAAAGAATTATTGTTTATGATTATCCAGTTTTAAATAAAGAACAAAAACTTATTTTATCTTTATTGGATAGAGAAGTAGAATATCAAAAGAGTGAGGATATAGAGTATAAACCTGTGATTTATGAAGCTAAGGATATAGATGCTGAAGTAGAATTTGTCATGGAAAAAATAGGGGATTTGCTTGATCAAAATATTCCTCTTTCAAAGATTAAAATTATTGCTTCTGCTGATTATCATAATATATTAACTAGATATTTTTATTTGTATCATCTACCTTTTTATAAAGGGAATATTCATTCATTTTATAGCACAATGGTTGCTCAAGAATTTATACATCAATATGAATTATATTCTATCGAAGAAAATGTTTTATATTTGAGTGAAAAATATCAAAATGTAGGTGATTTAGTGCGTATCATTAATCAGTCAGTCATGATAGAAGATAAAACTCTTAGAAAAGAGTTTATTATAGAGGATTTAAAAACAAGTAAAATTAAAGAAGATATGTATGAAGAACAAATTGAAATATGCTCTTTAACAGATAATTTTGATTCTTCTCATCATGTGTTTTTATTAGGTTTTAATGTTAATTCATATCCTAAAATAAAAAGAGATATTAGTTATTTATCTGATGAAGTTAGGATGAGGCTTGGCCTTGATACTTCAACAGATATAAATCATAATCAAAAGTTAACTATATTAAAAAGAATAACTGATATTAAAAATCTTACGATTACTTATAAACTTCATAGTAATGAGGGAGCATGTTATCCTTCTATGTTAATTAAAGAAGTTGGGTTAGAAGTGCTACCTGTAAAGTTAGATGCCTCTGTTAGTCATTCTAGAATTTTTAGTGAAATTAAATATGCAACTTTGTTAGATAATTTATATAAATTTAATAGTGTTTATCCAGATCTTGCTATATATCAAAATAATCTTACTATTCCTTATTTTCAGTATAATAATCAGTTTACAGGTATTCCTAATTCTATTTTAAAGGACAAATTAAATCATAATCTTACTTTGTCTTATACAAATTTAGAAATGTATCAAGAGTGTGCTTTTAAGTATTATGTTAGTAAAGTCTTATGTTTAGATATTTTTGAAGAAACTTTTAAAACTATTTTGGGTAGTATTATGCATCATATTTTAGAAGTTGGTATAGTTAAAGAGATAGATATTCCTGTAGAAATGATTAAGTTTGTTAAAGATAAGGGATATCAATTAAATGCCAAAGAATTGTTTTACTTAGATTTGTTTAGTAGGGAGCTTACAAAGATTTTAAATGTTATTAAAAGACAACAGAAACATTCTTCTTTAAAGCATTATTTATTTGAACAAGAATTCTTTGTTTATAAAGATAGTAAAGAAATGAATATTACTTTTAAAGGAAATATTGATAAAGTTATGTATGAAGAGATAAATGGTAGAGAGGTAATCGCGGTAGTGGATTATAAAACAGGTAATACTATGATAACTCTTAAGAATTTAGATTATGGACTTAATATTCAGCTTCCTATTTATCTTTATTTATTAAAGAGGTCTGATCGTTTTAAAGATGCTTTAATTGCTGGGTTTTATATTCAGAAAGTTTTGGCTAAAAAAGAAAATATTCAGTTTAAAAAGACAGAAGAAGAACTATTAGAGTCTCGTCTTCGTTTGCAGGGATATACGAATCGAGATGAGTATTTGATGGAAATGATTGATGATGAATACCAAAATAGTACTGTACTTCAAAATTTAAAGTTTAAAAAAGATGGAGAGTTAAGTTCTACTTCTAAGGTTTTATCTTATGAGGAAATGGATGAATTGATTAGTAGGGTAGATGCTATAATTGATGAAGTTATTTTAAATATTTTGGATGGAAAATTTTTGATAAATCCTAAAATAATTAAAGGAAATAATGTTGCCTGTACTTATTGTCATTTTAAAGATATTTGTTATAAGCGAAAACAAAATGAAGTGATACTTGGAGGTGATGAAGATGGATTGGACACAGGAACAGTTACTTGCAATTAACAAAGAGGGAACAAATTTAATTGTTTCCGCAGGAGCAGGTTCTGGTAAGACGGCTGTATTATCAGAAAGAGTTATTCGTAAGTTAAAAAATGGTATAGATATTCGGAATATTTTAATTTTGACATTCACAAATGAAGCAGCTGGAGAAATGAAAGATCGAATTAGAAGGAAGATGGAAAAGGAAGGGTTAACTTCTCAACTTTCTTATTTAGATGCAGCTTATATTACTACTTTTGATGCTTATGCTTTAAGTTTGGTAAAAAAATATCATTATCTTTTTAATCTAAGTGAAAATATTGTGATTATTGATTCTTCTATTATTAATTTAGAGAAGAGAAGAATACTTGATGATATTGTTATGGATTTGTTTGAAAATAAAGATGAACATTATCTTAAGTTAGTTAAAGATTTTACTGAAAGAGACGATGAAGTGATTAAAAAAGCTATCTTAAATATTAGTAATAGTTTAGATCTTCGATATGATAAAACAGAATATTTAACTCATTATGTTGATATTTATTATCAAGATAATTATATTGATCAAATATTTGAAGAGTATTTTCTTTATTTAAAAAATTTAACGGATTTAATTGAGGAGGATTTTTATTCTTTAGAAGGCTTTTTAACAGAAAAAGTGAGAGATAAATGTTATGAGGCATTGTCCTCTATATTTAAACCTAGATGTTATCATGATTTGGAAAGAAAAATAGATTTGCCTCAATTTAGAGGATTAGATGAAGAAGCATTGGAAATTAAAGATAGTTTAAAATCTCATGTAGGGGAATTAAGCGATTTAACTATTTATACGGAAGAAGATTTAAAAAATCAGGTGAAAAGTACTAAGGAATATGTTTTAGCGATTATTGATATAATCTTAAAGCTTGATGAGAGAATACAAAAATATAAAAGAGAAAAAAATGCTTTTGAGTTTGTTGATATTGCGAAAATGGCGATTTCTCTTGTTAAAGACAATCCTAGTATACGAGAAGAAATAAAACAAACTTACCAAGAGATTATGATTGATGAATATCAAGATACTAATGACTTACAGGAAATGTTTATTCAGGAAATAGAAAATCATAATGTTTATATGGTTGGAGATATTAAACAGTCTATTTATCGGTTTAGAAATGCTAATCCTAATATTTTTAGAGAAAAATATGATCATTATAAAAAACAGGAAATGGGAGAAAAAATTGACTTACTTGAAAATTTCCGTTCAAGAAGGGAAGTGTTAGAAAATATTAATGAAATTTTTAATTTGATTATGATTCCAGAACTTGGAGGAGTTGATTATCAAGATCATCATGCGATGATTTATGGTAATATGACTTATCAAGAACTGGGTAGTACAAACCAGAATAATTACTTGGAAATACTTAAATATCCTATTTCTAATGAGTTTTCTAATGCGGAAATAGAAGCTTTTGCTATTGCTAAAGATATTAAAGAAAAAATAGAACATCAATATCTTGTTTATGATTTTGAGTTAAAGAGTACTCGTCCAGTTACTTATCAAGATTTTTGTATTATTCTTGATCGGGGAACAGAGATGGCACGTTATAAGAAGATTTTTGAATATTTTAATATTCCCATGGTAATTTATAAAGATAGTAATTTGACTGAACAAGAAGATATTTTTATTATTAGAAGTATAGTAGAGTTGGTGCTTGCGATTAAAAATCGTGAATTTGGTACCAATATGCGTTATTATTTTACGAGTATTGCTAGAAGTTATGTTGGAGATATGAGTGATGAAGAAATATTTACGCATTTAGAGAATAATACATTCTATGATACTCTTATTAATCAAAAGGCAAAGAAAATAGCTAAAAAATTAGATAGTTTAACTCCTAATATGCTATTACAAGAAATTATTCATGAGTATGAATTTTATCAACACTTAGTTTTAGTTGGGAATATAAAAGATGCGATGATTAGACTTGATTATTTGCAGAGTTTATCTAGTTCAATGGAAGATTTAGGGTTTACTATTAAAGATTTTGTGGAGTATTTAACTGAGATGATTGATCAAGGTATGGAAATACGTTATAAGGAAGCTAGAGGAGAGGATTCTGCAGTTAAAATTATGAATATTCATAAATCTAAAGGTTTGGAATTTTCTGTTTGTTATTTTGCTGGTTTTAAAAGTAAGTTTAATTTGGGAGATTTAAAGAGTAAATTTATAGTGGATTCTACTTATGGAATACTTACTCCTTTTTATCATAATGGAATAGGGACTTTGTTTACTAAGACTTTAATTAAGAACAAATATATGGAAGAAGAAATAGCAGAGAAAATAAGACTTTTTTATGTAGCACTTACGAGAGCAAAAGAAAAAATGATTATGGTAATGCCTGAAGTTAAAGAAAGTAATAAAGTTAGTGAGCGTATTTCTTATTTAACAGGGATGAAATATCGTTCATTTTATGACTTTTTAGCTTCTATATCTGTTAATTTATCTAAGTATATGAAAACTATTAATCTAGATGATTTATCTTTGTCTAAAGATTATGAATTTAGTGTAGATAGAAAATTGACAAAGTTTGATAGTGATAAAGTTATGGAATTTAAGGATATAGGTATTGATGCTAAATTAGTAGGTCAAGAACATGCATCTAAGAATATTGCGAGTATTTTATCTATTAGTGATGCTAAAACTTTAGAGTATGGAACAAAAATTCATGAAATGTTAGAAAATACGAATTTTAAACATGTTAAAAAGCCTAATATTTATGTAAAACATTTATTAGATACTTTTGATTTTGAGACATCTCTTATTTATCAAGAGTTTGAGTTTTTCTTTACTCATGATGGGCAAGAATATCATGGAATTATTGATTTAATGCTTGAGTATGATAGTGAGATTAAAATTATTGATTATAAACTTAAAAATATAGAAGATGATGCTTATATTAAACAGTTAAATGTTTATTATGAGTATATGAGAAGTGTTAGTGATAAAAAAATATCTTTATATTTGTATTCGATTATGGATAATCAAGTCAAGAAAGTAGAGGTAGTAGGAATATAACTTACATCTTTTGACAGTATTTTTATTAAGATTCTTGAGTTAAAGAGTAATCTATGGTAATATATTTATATAAGGAGGATTTATTATGTGGATTCTAATTGTTATTATTGTAATTGTTGTATTAATCATTTTCTGGGCTATTGCAACTTATAACTCTTTAGTAGATTTTAGAAATAGAGTTAAAGATTCTTGGAGTCAAATTGATGTTCAATTGAAAAGAAGATTTGATTTAATCCCTAATTTGGTTGAAACAGTTAAGGGGTATACGAAACATGAAAATGAAACTTTAGAAGAAGTAATTCAAGCTCGTAATACTTATTTATCTGCTAGTTTGCCTGAAGATCAATTAAAAGCAGATGGAGAGTTAACTAATGCAATTAATAAGTTATTTGCTTTATCAGAAAATTATCCTGATTTAAAAGCTAATCAAAACTTCCAACAATTACAACAAGAATTACAACAAACTGAAGATAAGATTGCTATGTCTAGACAATTTTATAATGATATTGTTATGCAATATAATAATAAGATTGAGATGGTACCATCAAATATTATTGCAGGATTATTTAAGTTTAAGCAAGAAAAATTCTTTGAAGCCAATGAGGCTGAAAAAGAAAATGTTAAAGTACAATTTTAAGGTTACCAAAAGGTATACCTTTTTTTGAAAGGATATATTTATGAAGAAAGTTATTGTGAGTTTATTATTATTCTTAGTACCTGTATTAGGTAAAGCGGCTAGTGTGGAAGTAACGGATTATTTGGTAGATGCTTATATCTTGGAAAATGGGGATGTAGAGGTTCATGAATTAGTTGTTGCTGATGGTACTTTTAACTATTTTGAAAGAGATTTGTTGTATGCGAATAGTGCTTTATCATCTAAAGATAGTTTTGCTAATAATGCGATCTATAATGCTACTAATATTACGAGTGTAGAAGTTAGAGCCAAAGAAGTAGATACTGTTTCTTTTGATACTTTTAAAGATACTGATTTTACAGAGTTTAATTTAGTTAGTTATGGTTCTGATGGGGATACTGGATTATATACCTTTAATACAATTACAAGTGGTTATAGATATAGATTATATTATTATACTGATAATAGTAAAACAGCTTTTTATATCAAATATACAATTGAAGATGCAGTAGTACTTCATGAAGATGTAGCAGAGCTTTATTGGACTTTTGTTCCCAATGGTTTTGAAGAAACATTAAGGAATGTACAAGTGGAAGTTCATTTGCCAAATAGTGATACAAGTGATTACTTTCGGTTTTGGGCTCATGGAAATTTAGATGGAGAGATATCTAAATTAGATAATAGTGGAGTAAGGGCTGTAATTCGTGAAGTTTTACCTGGAGAGTCTGTAGATATACGTCTTACTTTTGATCCAAGTTTAGTAAATGATGATATTACTAAGCGCAGTTATGTTACAGCTTTAGATAAAATCATTGAAGTGGAAACTGAAAGAGCAGATGTTGCTAATCAGTTGCGTGAAGAACTTTTAGCTAAAAGAAATACTGCTGTTTGGATTTCTTGGATTTTAATTGGAAGTATAGTTTTATTGGGAGTATTTATCTATTTTAAATATGGTAAAAGCCCTAAATCTAGTTATTTTTCTAAATATAATCGAGAGTTTATTGATGATTATAATGTTGAAGTTATCGATTATTTAACGACTAGAAAAATTGGGCCTAATGCTTTATCTGCTTCTATTATGAATCTTATTTATAAGAAAAATGTTAGGGTTAAGGAAATTGCATCTTCTAAAAAGAAATCTAAAGATTATGAATTTTCTTTAATTAATCTGGATAAACTTAATGATAGTGAAGTTATGCTTGTAGAATTCTTATTTGATACTGTTGGAAAAGGGAAAGTAAATGAAAACAATGAAAAAACTTTTACAACTAAGGATTTAAAGAGTTATGCAAGTGGAACTAAGACATGTAATACTTTTATTAAAAGTTATACTGCTTGGAAGGAAAATGTTTTACAAAAGGGTATTGATGAGAAGTTTTTTGAGACTAGTGGTGTGCCTAAAATATTTGGTGTTATTATTTTGGTTGTTTCTATCTTTTTGCTTATGTTTATTATTAATAATGGAATCGATTATATTCCTAGTTATATTGCTATTTTACTTGCAGTTATCTTCTTTATTTATACTTTGGCTGTTTATAAAAAGACACAAAAGGGTAGTGAACATTATGCAAGATGGAAAGCTTTTAAAAATTTCTTAAATGATTTTGGTTCTTTTGAACTTAAAGAATTACCTGAGATTATTTTGTGGGAAAGATATTTGGTTTATGCTACAGTATTTGGTTTAGCAGATAAGGTTGAAGAAAGCATGAATGTTTATATTAGTGAGATGGATATGTCTAGTTTACCTGATGGTTATTATCCTATATTTACTTATATTCATATTAGTCCTCTAATTCATACTAGTTTTAATCAAGCGATAAATAATGCTTATCAAAGACAAGCAGCTAATTATGCTAATACACATTCTAGTTCATCTAGTGGTGGTGGTTTTGGTGGTGGATTCTCTTCTGGAGGAGGCTTCGGAGGAGGTGGCGGCGGTGGCCGTTTTGGTTAAGATAAAAAAACTAAGCTTTATTCAGGCTTAGTTTTTAGTTCGCTATAAATAGATTCATCAAAGATATGATCTTCACTAGTAATGTTAGCATCAGCAGTTTTTAATTCTTCAGTATCAATTAAGAAATATTTATGATATAAATAGTTTTCTCCATCACTACTTACAGGATCATCCCAAGTAAGATCTAAATGTAACCATTCATCATTTACGTTAACAGCATTCCATACATGTCCTTCTGTTCTATCGCTAGCTTCTTCAGTAGTGGCGACTTTATAATTATCATAACCCATTTTTGTTAAGAAAATAGCCATTAAATCGGTATATCCATTACAAGTTGCTACATGATTAAATAGTGGTCCATATGCCTTATAACTTTTTTTCTCTTCACTGTTTTCTAAGTCGTATTTTGTATTATTAATAATATAATCATGTATTACTTTAATTTTGTCATAATCTTCTGTAATATCATCAGTAATGACATTATTAATTATTTTATCTACTTCTGTATTGATTTTACTTTTTTCCTCTTCAGTATACAAATAATTTACTTTTATGATAATTTCACCAGAATCTGATATACTTGCCTCTACACTTGAAAAAGAATTAAAAGGATGAACAAAGTTATTTAAATGAGTTAAAAGAGTTTTATCTTTTGTTATTTCTTTCATATCATTTACACAGTTACTATATTCTTTCGGACAATAAAAAGTGAAGTTGGTTGTACCACTGTTAATGATGGTATACATAATATTTAAGATATCTGCTATTCCGTAGGGAGTAAAGTTTTCGGTGTTAGATATAAATATATAATTTGAACTTTTGTAATAATCATTTTTTATTTCAATTGTGTTAGTTGTTGTTTGATTTAAGAAAAACATTAATTTATCTGTTATTACATCAATATTTAATAAAACAACTAAAATACAAAATAAACAAATTATGGGAACTAATAACTTTTTCATTTCATCACCTTACTATAAGTATAGCAAAAAAAAATGAAGCCAACAATCATTTGTTACTTCATATTTTTAATTTTTGCTGATAATCTTTTCTTTTGTCTATCAGATGTATTGCTTTTTACTAAACCTTTACTAACGGCTTGGTCTAAGTATTTTTGAACATCTTTAAATAAAAAACTAGCTTTTTCATGATCATTTGCTGCGATAGCTTTTTCAGTATCTTTAATTAAATTTTTAACTCTAGCTTTAAGTTCATGATTGTTTTCAGTCTTTTTTGCTATAACTTTAATTGCTTTCTTAGAGCTTTTAATATTTGCCATTTTTAAACTCCTCTCTTGTTTGTCAGTATTCATTTTATCAAAATATTTGGCGTTTTTCAAGTTTTTTAGTATAAATTTG
>ERZ1643251.1104-NODE-1104-length-32431-cov-27.010038_pt1 | contig 32431 bp, 22 predicted proteins | sample MGYA00579261_ERZ1643251 | MGnify/ENA primary metagenome ERZ1643251 (study PRJEB29033, sample SAMEA4952267) | chicken gut metagenome | biome: Broiler Chicken; feature: Gastrointestinal Tract; material: Caecum | place: Ireland | collected 2018 | study: Broiler... | reverse complement strand
GTATCGGTTGAGCAAAAGTCAGCGTGGGAATGGTGTGGTATCTTTATCTAAGTGATACCCCCAACTCCCACTTGGATATTGCCTGACGAGACACGCACAGTAATTCTGCCAATGCGTCCTGCGAAAGACCTTTTTCCTTCCGAAGTTTCTGAATTTTATTGCCAAATGTCATAACAGCTATCCTCCTTGCCTTCATGGCAGCTGTAGTACCTGACGGATGTTATCCTGTTGCTGTCTACGTTGAGCAGCGCTTCTTCTTTGCATCTGCAAATTTCTCTCACGTTTTCCATAATTGTATGCTTTTGAGTCGCTGGCAGTCAACTTATTCGAAATAGCAGTTTCGCAACTACGGGTTGCAACTGGCGCATCTCCAGGTTGCGCCCCGATAATCCCTGCTTGGTGCGCCAGGGTCAATGTTGTATGAACTCCCTACAAATTTTGAGTTTGTTCTTCCGCCTTTTCCCGGTTCCGGGGCTCCTGTTCCCATTCTATCAAAATCCTGTTATTCCACAAACATTTCCTGGGGCGCCCGCCTCTCGCCCGGGTCATGTCCTTCCTTCTATTGGTGCTATCCGCTTGCCCGCAAGCCGAAGCGCAGCGGCCGCGGGCGCGGGGCCGGTTTCGCCCCGCAAACATCTGCATTTTCTCCCCTTGCCGGCGCTTGCCAAATGCGGTAGATTATTTCCAAAGAGCTTTCATTTTCCCGTGCGCCGCCCGGGCGCGCAGGATGACCAGAAGGAGGGTCCTTATGTCTTTCTTCCCGCAGAACTTTGTTTGGGGCGCGGCGTCCGCGTCCTACCAGGTCGAGGGCGGCGCAACCGAAGGCGGCCGCGGCCCCAGCATCTGGGACACATTTTCCCACACGCCGGGCAAGACCGCCCGCGGTGAGACGGGCGACGTCGCCTGCGACAGCTACCACCGCTGGCACGAGGACGTGCAGCTGCTGGCGGACATGCATCTCGGCGCCTACCGGTTCAGCATCGCCTGGCCGCGCATCGCCCCCACCGGCGGCACGGATTGGAACGCCGGGGGCCTGGCCTATTACGACAAACTGGTGGACGCCCTGCTGGAAAAAGGCATCGAGCCCTACGTCACGCTTTACCACTGGGACCTGCCCCAGGCGCTGGAGGACAAGGGCGGCTGGCAGAACATCGACACCGCCAAGGCCTTTGCACAGTACGCCGCCAAGCTGGGTGAGCACTTCAAGGGCCGCGTGCGGCACTGGTTCACGATCAACGAGATTGCCTGCATCGTCGGCATGGGCTACGGCAACGGCTTGCACGCGCCGGGGCTGCAGCTCCCGCTGGAAGGGCAGTTCGCCTGCTGGCAGCATGTGGTGTACGCGCACTGCCTGGCCGCGCAGGCGCTGCGCGCCGCCGACGCCGCCAACCGGGTCGGCTTTGCATCTACCGGGCGGCTGTGCTACCCGGCGGGCGGGAGCGAAGCCGACATTGCCGCCGCCCGCGCGCTGACTTTTGCCTGCCCGGACGACGACTGGACCTTCACCCACCAGATGGCGCTGGACCCGCTGTGCCTGGGGCGCTGGCCGCAGGAAAACGTCGGCCCGCGGCTGGCCGCGGCCATCGCGCGCGTGCCGGGCGAGATCACGGCCGCGCTGCGCCCCGGCAAGCCCGACATGCTCGGCTTGAACATCTACAACGCCGCCCCGGTGCGCATGGGCGCGGCGGGCCCCGAATATGTCGAGCGCCCGACCGGCTACCCGCGCACGGCCATCGGCTGGCCGGTCGAGCCGGACAGCCTCGACTGGGGCCCGTACTTCATTGCCGAGCGCTACGGTCTGCCGCTGTACATCAGCGAAAACGGGCTTTCGTGCAACGACTGGGTCAGCCTGGACGGCCAGGTCCACGACCCCGGCCGCATCGACTTCACCGCCCGCTACCTGCGCGCGCTGGCAAGCGGCATCCGGCGCGGGGCGGACGTGCGCGGGTACTTCCACTGGTCGCTGATGGACAACTACGAATGGCACAGCGGCTACAGCGAGCGGTTCGGCCTGGTGTATATGGACTACCCCACCGGCCGCCGCCTGCCCAAGGACAGCGCCCGCTGGTACGCACGCATCGCCGAAACGAACGGCGCGGAGTTAGGGTGAGGGGAGCGCCCTGGTTATGTGCGCTCAACCACGGCGCGAAAGATATGCCTCCATACGCGTCACCGTAATGCCGGAACGCGTGCTGAGCTGCATGCTCAACTGGCCGCTGTCTTCCATTGTCAGCGCCCGGCTGCCTTCATAGACGCCATAGGTAAACATATCCGGCGACAGTGATTCGCTCACGTTAACGCCGCCGCCCCGGATCGACAGCGTGCCCAAATCTCCCCACAGCGGGGTGCCGAGCACATCCACACGATAGGACAGGTCATACTCGCCCGCGGGAATGGTGGCATTGATGCTGCCATAATTGCTCTTGCCGGAACCCTGGAAGTAACGCACGTTGAGACGGTCCCCATCACTGAGGGTCCGGCCACCAGCTTCAACAAAGTTGCGCTCAATGCTGTACCCGCTGGGAACCACAACAGCATACTCGTTCAAACGAACCAGCACCGTGTCGCGCGGCAGCAGATCAAACAGCAGCTCCGTCTCGTCGGCCGGGACCAGCAGGATCGTCGGCGTTTCCGGCACAACCATCTCGCTTATGCCGACCAGAGAAACCTCATGCTCGCGCCCAAGCTCCTCCTGCAGCTGGCTGCAGGAAACATACGGCAACATCGCGTCATCTACGGCGATCTGAAGCGGCAGACTCTCTGTATCATACCCAAGCACGCTGAGCAGCATGCTGTAGTCCTCGGTTCCGGGCAGTATGGCCTGGCGTTCCAAGCCGGTGCACTGGTACGAAATGTCCGTCACCCGGAACTGCACGCCGGGCTCGACATAGAGGCGGAACTCGACGCCGGTCAATCTGTTCATACCTGTACCAAAGTCCAGTGTCACCTGTTGCGATCCCTGATTAACAAAATCTGACTTCCTTAGTTTCTGTTCGACGAGTATGTTACCGCCTGTACTCACATCACAAGTTCCCAGCTCTTCTGGAGAATCATCCGGGTTGAGAAGTTCAAGTGTAAATGTTGCCCGGTATTGACCGGCAGAAAGATCAAGATATGGGCCGTAAATAGCATACTTTCCTTCATCCGCCGGTGAAATCAAAAGCGTGGTATCTTTACCCTCCGTTATTACCTGTACATTTTCTTCCTTTTTATATGTTGTAAGATCTACTTCATGCGCACTGGTAGCTTGCGTTGCATACTTACTTGTCGGCGATGAATAAAGGGCATATCTTCCACAACTATATAACTGAACATTATTTATTTCAACCAATTCGCGGCCTTCGTTAGATATTGCCAAATAAACAGTGTCATCATCTGAATCCATCTCCACATATTCAGTTTTGCTTATGACTTGAACCGTTGTATCGGGCAATCTAGCTTGTAAAAACTTAGCTCCCGAATACTTAATAGTTGTATCCTCAAAATTTTCTATATCGCTATCAGTCAAAATAAAGTAAATGTCGTCCGGCGTATCTTGAACTTCGGAAAACAAATCCAAAACCGGTTGATTTTGATTTCCGACGGTTGTTTGGTATTCTATAAAAACAGAGTGTGAAAAACTCGACCATATCCAAAAAACAAGTGGGATTGCGACTGCAATACATTTCTGTCTTTTTCTTAAGCGATTTTCTTCTTTCGTTGTCGCTTCAGCTTTTCTTCTCCTTTTTGAAGAAAAATACCACATTATAACAAATAGTACGCTACATACAATCCAAACAAACAACGCAAAGCCGGGCACGCTTTTATATGTTTCATATAACTTTTGAAGCACAGGCGCACACGGCCAATTGAAAGAATTTGCTCCCGCCCTATTTGATAGAACAAGCGAGTCATTTGTTACAACTGCCATCCCACCAGCCAGTGCAACCATTATAATGCATTCTTTTGGTAAAACATTTCCTTGCACCAACAAAGCCAGCCCTATAGCAATTAGCGGGCCGAAACAGTTTTCTGCGTAACGGCTGTAAATTGCTAAATCCAAGCGTCCATAGATATTGTTAATCGAAAGGCACATTATGCCAAAGCAACCTAATGAAGAAAAAAGTAAAAAGAATGGTACAATCAACCCCTTATCCACTTTATGTGTAGATTTATAAATCAGCTGTTGCACCGCCTTAAATACGCAGAATGCCAAGAAAACGATTGCAATTGGTCCAAGATACAATGTTGATGTTATAAAGTAAAAGCACTTTCCAATGCAACCGCGAAGGAAGCCTTCGATATTTTCCCACGACGAGAAAATGCTAAATATTTTTGTTGTCTGACTTGCATAAGTGTTTTGTTCTGCTACGTCCGGCGTCACAAAAACATTAGACAAAATCCAACTTTTATATAAATTCTGCGCCAAAAAACCAAGTATAAGCGTAAGAAGAAAAGAAATCAAGTGCCGTCTCTTTATGGCTTTACCTATTACTGCAAAAACAAAAGTCAAAACAATTGCAATCAAAATTCCCACCGTGCGCAAGTGTACAGTATATATATATCCTGCAACCGCAGCAACAAACGCCGCCTTCAGTACTGTCTCTTTTTCAATAAATTTGATCAGCGCATATACTAAAAGCCAGTATAAAAAATATAGGAATGTTTCCGCCCAGGCTTCCTGCGCCTGTAACAGATTACTGGTATATATGCAGGCAATAAAAGGAATTATGTATTTTTTCCCCCATGAAAGACTCGGGAAAAGTGTATTGATGCAACTGATCGCCAAGTAGTAAGACCCCAACAGCAAAAGTACATTCAGCACAAGGGCTAATTGGTACATTTGCTGCGCCGACAGGTTTAGCCAAAATAACGGAACCAAGAGTAAACTGTACCCACCAGAATAAAACTCAACCAGAGACAACAACGGGCTCCAATCTTTTCCGGCCAACGTTGCTGCAACACCCCAATATCCAAAAGTGTCATTCAGTGCAGATACTCCTGTGGCATAAGGAATAGCCTTGCCCGCCAGCAAAACAATAATAACCGAGCAAATGAAGACAACCGCAAATTTACGACCTGCCAAGGACTTTTCTTTTGCTCTTTGCATGACTTCCTCCTCGTAAAAGATCTAATTTGTTTCTTCCTTCGGCTATTTCGCTTCATTATTTCTTTGTGGATTTTAACAATCGCAGCCCATAGCTAATCATTTTAATCATTGTTTTCTTGTACATTATCAAGAGCACAACAAATATAACCAGCTCTCCTGCAATGAAGCTATTTCCGCCTTGAGCCAATACCGCCTGCAAAATCAACAACAGGTAAGAGAAAACCTCTTTTCTTGGTTCATTTTTGAATCTAATATATCTTTTTAAAACAACATATTGTGCTGCCCAAACCACACCAAACCCCACCGCTGTCGCAACAGCTGCACCATATGCTGAAAACTTGGGGATTAAAGCAAGGTTTAAAAATGTGTTCAAGATTGCCCCGCTTACCAATGTCTTAGAAATGATTTTTGTGTTTTTTATTGCCAGAAATACATTTTGACACAACAGCGCCATTTGATTAAATAGCACCGATAAAAGTAACGGAGGCACAAACCGCCATGCTGAAAAGAATTCATCGGAAAACAAAATTTTAGCAATCGGAATATTGATCAGCATAATTCCAGAACAGCATAACGTCATGAGAAAGCTCATCAGAGAATATGTGTGCCCAATAAAACCATCTGTGTCATCTGCATCATATTCTTTTATTGCTGATATTGAAAAAGCCTTTGAAACAACATTACTCAACAGTGCCAAAGATGAAGGCACCTTATTAGCCACCGCATACAACCCAACAACTGCGACAGTGTCAAGCCAAGTCAAAATATACTTGTCGGAGGCATTATTCACCCACCAAGCAAGCGCGCTAAAAACCATTGGGATACTAATGGTAAGCATCTCTGAATAAACTGTCTTAGGGATTGGTTGAAAAGATATATATTTATATAATTTTGCATGGAAGAATTGGAACGCCGCAGAAGCAAGTACCCCTAGTGTACTTGCCGTTAAGTATCCGTAAAGGCCCCAATGAAATACGGTAAGAAAAAGCACATTACATATGACAATTATGAGCGCGCTCAACCCGCTTCCCATCGTTACAGATTTAACGCGGTCTATCCCACGGCAAAAATAAGAAAAAATATTGTTTAGCGACCCGGCGATATAATTAATCAAAACAAAAAGTATATATGCTATGTCGATTGACATAAATGGCGTCGCTTGCAAAACAACAAGTACACATAATAAAATAATACCACCACTACAGGCAATCCGCACTCCGACGCCCAAAACATCCTTTTTTTGGTATCGCTCGTCCATTGCGTCTCGTAATACGGCATCTTGGATCTGCAATGTTAGAACGGGCATAATGAGCTGCACTGTATTGGCTAATAAATCCGCTATTCCGTAATCTGCATCGGTCAAGCAACGCGTATAAAGCGAGACCATGCACAGATCAAGTGCTTTTGGAATAAACGAGGCAATAATAAATAGTTTAATGTTGCCAAACAAATAAGAATATTTACTCTTCATAATGCTGCTATATAGCGAACGGTATAATTACTTCAATGTTTTCTTTTGTAGAAAGCCGCTTTTCGACCCTCATTTTCTATTCAGGTTTCCTTGTCCGATGAGTGAAAACACGATTTTTTAATTCTGATATACAGAATATAAGGGTTTTCTTTAAACCGATTCGGTTTGCCTTAATTTTTATCTGCCAAGGTAAACAAACAGTTTTAGAGATGATCCTGCCGATTCGGTTCCCGAAATGGTTTTGACAGAAACGTGCAACAACCATCATTTTTTCTTCTTCTTCGCTATGCCACGAAGCCGCATAATGATGAATTGAGTGTGTCTTATCCGTAATAACCATTTCACCTGTTCTGTAATTTATAGGGCAAAAATACTCGGGCGGGTAAATTGATATATTAGAAACTGATTGTACATTGTTACTCGGCTTCCAACCATGTTTCACCAATATTTTTGTTGTGTAATATACAACCGTCGTTGTATCATTGTCTCCGTATTGATCAAAAAAATGCCTGTTTTCATAAAACTCTAAAATTTCTTTATACAAAGAAAGTCCCGCTGGTGCTCCCAGACCAAGTCCAGGGTTTACCGCGATATCTGTGTTTAACTTTTTCTTTCTTTCTGTTACTTCACACCCCATAAACGCACCGTTGTCAACAATGTCTTCGAACGGTTTTATAACTTCCACATCTGTATCAAAATACACCCCCCCTTCGTGATAAAGTATCCAAAATCTGGCATAGTCGCTCACAAAAGCCCACTTTTTCGCCTGATAAGCTTCTTTCACATACTCACATATATTCAAATCAAAGTTCTTTTCATTCCATTCTTTGATTTCATAGTCAGGCAAAAATTTCTTCCAACTTTCAATGCACTTTAAAGCCATTTCTGGTAAGGGATTTCCACCAAACCAGCAATAGTGAATCACCTTAGGAATGCTGTTCATAATATATCTCCTGTTAAAGCAATTTTATCGTTTTATAAATTTGTATACTGGGAAAAAAACATTCACACACAAACCGGGCAAACGATAAAAACAAAAAAAAGCGGCCTTTTCAATTGTTGACAACGCACCGCTCGCCATTAAATCATTATAGTTGTCGCAAACGTATTTACGAATTTCACTTAATCTCTCTCCGGAAACATTCACCTTTTCCCGTACTGCGGAACAATAGCTCAAAATCAGCGAAAGGAAAAAAAAGCTATACATTCTGTCATAAGCGTTTGGATACTTCGCTTTGTTTTTTTGAAAAAAACAAAAGCGTTCCCACTGCACAAAGATTGTATCATCAAATTTCTTTTTACTATAGGTTGAATGCATGATTCCACTTGAGTTATAAGTATAATGATATAACGCTCTGTTTAGAACGCCTGCTTTACGGGCGCGAGAAACCAACAAATGCGTAGTTGCGACATCTTCAAACAATCTACCTTCTGGATACTTAACAATCAGCTCTCCACTTTCTTCAAATAGTGTCCTCTTATAAATTTTGGCCCAAGCAGGTGTTTCGATATGTGTATAAACAGAATGCCACTTTTCCAAAAGCTCTTCCGCTCTATAGATTTTATATGCGCCCTCTTGCTCCATATCTGTGACGAGCCTTTTTTTTCCTTTAAAAAAATGGCACATGCAAAAATCCAAATCAAACTGTTCACATAACCGTAACAACTCATCTGCCATCGTTGGCTCAACATAATCATCTGAATCGACAAAAATTATATATTCACCACGACAGATTTTTAGCCCGCTATTTCTCGCCGCAGACAACCCTCCATTTTTTTGATGGATAACTTGTACCCTCTTATCTTCGATTGCATACTGATCGCACATTGTTGGGCAATTGTCCGGGCTTCCATCATCCACGAGTATCACTTCAATATCAGAAAGCGACTGATTTAGGATACTATTCACGCTTCTGGTAAGGTAATTTTCCACATTGTATACTGGAACAATAAAACTCACTTTCGGATTTGTCTGACCACTCATTACAAAATACTCTCCAAAACTTTTTTGTATTTTTCGCCTACATTTTTATAGCTAAAACTCTTTGCGGTTTCATTTCCCTTTTGGCAAATTTTAGTCTTCAATTCCGGGTTCAGCAAGACCCTATTGATTGCCTCCGCCAACGGCTGCGGCTCAGCGGGGGGAACGAGAAGGCCGTTTTCACCGTCATGAACCAGATCCGGGATACCGCCGGAGCGGCTGGCCACCACAGGCAGGCCGCTGGCCATAGCTTCAAGGAATACAAGGCCAAATCCTTCTACGCCACCGTCTTTCGCCTTTACGGAAGGAGCCACGAACACATCCGCGGAGGCATAAATCGTTGCCAGTTCATCGTGCGTTTTCCCTCCGAGAAATCTTATTTTGTCGCCCAAAGGCGCCGCCTGCCGTTCCAACTCCTGTCGCAGCGGACCCTCTCCAACGATCGCTAAAATCGCATCCACCTGCTTCATGGCTTCGATCAGATATGTTACTCCTTTCACTTCCGCCAAGCGGCCAACAAACAGTACAACCGGCTTTCCGTTTTGAGAGAAGTAGTTATCCACTCGATGCTCCGGTGAAAAATGTCTGCAGTCGCACCCCATCGGCAGCACTTCAATTTCTTTTCCCGGGCAAATGTTCATCAGCATTTCGCGCAAAGGCTCCGAAACCACCGTCACCGCCCCTGCCCGCTGCAAGCAGCGGCGTTTTAACGCTTTAAGTATTCCCTGGTTCAGGCTGGTCACATCGCCGCCATGTCCGGTCACCAGGTAAGGCACCTTGAAAAAGCTCTGCACAATGCCCTGCGGGATCAACCAGTGCGCATGTACGGCATCGAACTGCTTTCTCCTTTTGAATAAATTCCACCACAGTGACAAAAACAGGAACGGAACCAGCAGTGCGCGCGCTTTCTTTTCTTTAATGCGCGGCACGATCGCCCCAGGGTAGCATAGCGTTTCCCATTTGTGGATCGGGAAGTAGTGATACCGCTCCACATGCAGGCCACCCATCTCCTCGCGGTCCTGTGCCCCCGGCGCAGCCGGGACCAGCACCGTGATGTCGAATTCATCCCGCATAGCCCGGCAAAGGTCATAAACAAACCGCGGCTCGGTGTCTCCCTCCCAGCGCGGGAAGGTCGAAGCCGTTACCAAAAGTTTCTTTTTTTCCATCCTGTCCTTCTCCCTCACGATACACTTTACTGCTTAAAATTATACAGCAGAACACCCGCAGCGTCAACGACGATAATCGTCAGTTTTCCGCCAATTTCTGCACCGTCACCCCTGTGCAGGTCACCTGGGCCGGGGCGTCAAGATGTAGGCGGAACTCGATCTCCGACGTCGGTTCGTCTATCGAAAAATGCAGCCGCAGTTCCTGCGCGCCGGTGGCGGTGACTGTATCCAGCATCTGCTGGTTGCCGGCCACCGCCTCCAGTGTCAGGGGCGCGTCCGGGTCGCCGGTCAGTGTAAAAACAACTTCGTACTCGCCGGGCAGCAGCGTACAGTACGGGCCATACAGCAGGTGGCCTTCGGCGCCGGTCCCCACGATGCCAACGCCTTCGACAAGCTCCGCCACCTCCGGCGTGGTGAAAAACCTCGTCAGTTCGATCGGCTGCGGGGTATCCAGCGAACGCAGGGTTACAAGATACCGGTTGCAGGTGTAGGTGCGGTCGATCCACCGGCCCGGCACATGGCCGTAGGTTTCCTCCAGCATTTTGCCGCCGACGCTGCCTTCTCCCAACAGTTCACACTGCACCTCCAGCAGGTCCAGGTCCCGGCTGTCGCCCAGATAATTCAGCGAACCGTTGTCTTGCAGATACTCTTTCAAGGCAACGGGGTCATCTTCCAGCAGGCGTACATTCTTGTGGCAGACCACATGGAAAACCGAGGCCGTCTCTGTGTTGGTTGTCAGATACAGCGTCTCATCGTCCAATGTTTCCGCTACAACCTGGTAGTCACCGGCAATGCCAGACCACATCGGCGTCAGCAAAAAGCCCCTGCACTGCCAGAGAAGATAGGCGCCGATCACCAAAACGCAGCCGCCCTGCGCCCAGCGCCGGTAGCGCGGCCAGCGCGCCAAACGCAGCCGGCTGATGCCATACGCCGCCAACACAAGCACAAACGGGATCGCCGCAGTGACCCAACGGCGGGACGCCCAGATATGATCCGCCGAGATGCTGGGCCGCCACAGATACACAAACAAATTGGACCCGCCGATAAAAAAGAACGGCAGGAAGCGTTCGCGCCTGTCGGCCTGCTGCCAGAACGTGCGGTACAGCCCCCACAACGCCAACGGAATGGCCAGCACCGATGTGTAGTAACAAAATTCAAACGCCGCGCGGTGGTTGAAGTCATCCGGCGCAAGCAGCGGCCGCACCGCAAAGGCGAGCAAAAACACCGCCCCCAACGCAAGGCAGAAGACGCGCATCACTTTTTGGTTTGCGGCTGCCTGGCGGTAAACATCCGGCAGCACCGCACGCGGGCAAAGCCGCCAGACCAGCGCCAGCAGCAGGATCAGCGCCAGCAGCCCCGCATTGAACAGCACCACCTGTGCCAGAACCCCGGCCTGCCAGTGGTCATAAAAATACGGGTAAGAGCATGTCCATCCGTATACCAGCGAGGCGGCGCAGAACAAAGCATACATACCCACCGTACGGCCCAGCCAGGCGGCATGCGGGCGGCGGCAAAGCAATTCATACAGATAAAACAGCAAAAAGCCCGCCCCGAGCAGGTAGGTATCGATACGCACAAACGTACCCCAACCCAGCAAAAATCCCGCCAGCCAGGCTGCTGCGGGGCGGCGTGCCTCCCAGCCATCCGCCAAAACCCGCAGCGCGGCGAAAAGCAAAAGCTGGCAAAGCAGCTCCGTCTGGGTGATGCGCGCCCCCCACAGCTGGGCCGGGTTTACCAGCATCAGCGCCGCAGCCAGAACGGCCACACGCGGGCCATACATCGGCCGCACCAGCGCATACAGCGCAGCCAGACACAGCAGCCCCGTTATGCCGTTGACACGGATCGCTCCCGCTATACCGGCCAAATCATAGCCGACCGCCAGCATGCTGGGCAGAACCGGCAAAAACTGCGGCACCACCTGGCCGGGGTCGCTGCTGATGCCATATTCAAACGCTGAATAAAGCGCCGGATAATCCAGCCGGGCCACCCCGGCCAGTTCGGCGTAATGCTCTGCCATATATGCGTCGGGCACATACTGGAACGCACCTGTCTCGGAGATGTGGACCGCATTGATCAGATAGAGCCCGGGGTCCCGCCCGCCGGAAAGGTAGGTCGTGGGGAAGCAAAAATAGAGCACCGCTGCCGCCAGCAGAATGACGATCATCCCCCTGGGGAACGGTGCACGAAAAAGCGCGGGGAAACCTTTCCACACGCTCACATTTTTACGGCACAGCAGCACAGAAACCAAAACCTCGCCCGCCGTAAGGCAGGTGAGCGCCGCAAGGCTGTATAGTCCAAAACAGGCCAGCACCGTGGCTTTGATCCCCACCCCGACAAAGGTAAGGACCGCCGCCAGCAGGGCCTGCTGCCGGGTAATGCTTTTCTGCGCCGGCACGACAAGGCGGGCTGTGTTCCAAAAAGCCGCCGCCTCCGCCAGAATCCAGGCAATCACCATAGTTCCTCCTGTATAGCGCAGGCGCGCCCCTTTCGGGACGCGCCCTTTCTCTTTTTATAGACCCCCGGTGCTCCGCATATCAGTCGCGGGCATAAATATCCCGGGTATAAACTTTGTCTGCCACATCATCCAATTCCGCGCTGGAGCGGTTGGCAACGATCACATCGCAGGCAGATTTGAAGTAATCCAGGTCATGGGTGACCGGCGAATGGTAGAAGGTTTCTTCCTGCAGCGTCGGCTCATAAATCAGGACCTCTATACCGTTGGCCTTGATGCGCTTCATGATCCCCTGGATACTCGACTGGCGGAAATTGTCTGAGTTGGCTTTCATGGTCAGGCGATAGATGCCCACCCGCTGCGGGTCACGCGCCAGGATGCGTTCCGCGACAAAGTCCTTGCGGGTATGGTTGGAATCAACCACCGCGCGGATCAAGTTTTCCGGAACTTCCTGATAATTGGCCAACAGCTGCTTTGTATCTTTGGGCAGGCAATAGCCGCCATAACCAAAGCTGGGGTTGTTATAGAAATTGCCGATGCGCGGGTCAAGGCAGACGCCTTCAATGATATCGCGGGTATTGAGTCCGCGCATCTCCGCGTAGGTATCCAGCTCATTGAAATAGCTGACGCGCAGCGCCAGATAGGTGTTGGCAAACAGCTTGATCGCTTCGGCCTCGGTCAGCCCGGGATAAAGGACCGGCACATTTTCATCCAGCGCGCCCTCTGCCAGAAGCCCGGCAAACGTGCGGGCGCGGCGGCACATGGCTTCGTCCTCACGGTCGCAGCCAACGACAATGCGGCTGGGGTGAAGATTGTCATACAGCGCGTGTCCTTCGCGCAGGAATTCCGGGCTGAAGAGGATATTGCCATGCCCGGCTCTTGTCTGCAGTGATTTCGTATACCCGACCGGGACCGTCGACTTGATGACAATGGTCGCATCCGGTGCGTACTGCAGCGCCATGCCAAGCGCAGATTCCACGCTGGACGTATCAAAATAGTTGCGCTGCGGGTCGTAATTTGTGGGCGTTGAGATCACGATAATATCCGCCCCTGTATAGGCCGCCGCCTGGTCGGTGGTCGCCTGCAGCTGCAGCGGGCGGTTTGCGAGGTACTCCTCCACTTCCGCATCAACAATAGGGGATTTTTTGTTGTTGATGAGTTCCACTTTTTCGGGCACGATATCCAGGGCCGTCACCTGGTGATGCTGCGCCAGCAGCACTGCAATGGACAGGCCCACATAGCCCGTGCCCGCTACCGTGATCTTCATGCAAAAACCTCTTCTTTCTTTTCTGCGGCCTCTTCCGGTTCTGCCCCGGTTTGCTCCTGCTTTTCTCCTTTTGTATCCGGCAGCGGCTCGTCATCAGCCAACAGGTCCGGCGCATCCTTGCGCTCGCAATCCGCCTTGCGCACGCGGTACTGGATATCCTCCAGCAGTTTTCGGTTTTGACCGATCATGTCAGCCTGCAGCCCCATAAAAATCGTCTGCACGCCAATAATCATCAATGCAACCGACAGCAGCAGGCTCTGTATGCGCCCGGACCCTTCGCCGGCAAAGAAGAATATGACGAACCGAAGCGAGATCAACAGGCCGATCAGGAAAAAGACAGCCCCGCATGCGCAGAAAAAGCGCAGGGGTTTATACATCATGAAACTGCGGATGATGACCGTCGCACTGCGCTTCATGTACGCCCACATGCTCTTGAACAGGCGGCTTTTGCGCAGCTCCGGGTTTGTGCGGATCGGAACGCTGGTCATCGCGATTTTGTTTTGGCCCGCCTGAATGATCGTTTCCAGCGTGTAGGTGTACTCGTTGGTCACGTTCAGGCGCAGCGCCGCTTCGCGGCTGTACGCGCGGAAACCGCTGGGCGCATCCGGAATATCGCTGTTGGACGCCATCCGTACGACCCAACTGCCAAAATGCTGGAATTTCTTTTTCTTCCAGCTGAAATGCTCTGTTTCATCGATCGGGCGCTCGCCAATAACGATATCGGTTTTTCCTTCCAGAATCGGGCGGACCAGCTTCTCAATATCAGGTCCGTAATACTGGTCGTCCGCGTCCGTATTGACGATGATATCCGCGCCCAGGTGCAGGCAGGCATCCAAACCCGCCATAAAACCGCGCGCCAAACCCTTGTTCCGTTTGAAGCTGACAATGTGGTCAACGCCGAGACGCCGCGCTTCCGCCACGGTTCCGTCGCTGCTGCCGTCATTGATGATCAGCGTCTCGATCTCATCAATGCCATCAATATGCTTGGGCAGGTGATTGAACGCCACATGCAGGGTCTTTTCTTCGTTGTAACAGGGGATCTGGATGATCAATTTCATAACGGAACATGCCTCGCTTCAGACCGGTTTTTCCCTTTTGACAGCCGCCGCAGGCTTTGGGAAAATTCCAATACGCCTTATATTTTTGATAACGGGTCTATTATATCGCAACCCGCATTCTTCGTCAACCTTCGCATGTGCCAAAAAATACCGTCTCCACGCTGTGATTTTGTCCTTTTGGTCCGTTTTTGTGCCTTTATTAAGTAAAGTTCGTCTTTCTTTTGGGCTTTTGCGCATAACCATACACAACATATGCGCCCGCCGGGCATTTTCTTTTGCCGCAACCATATCCGAACCCCGGGCGAAACAATCTTTTCCAACTGCGTACCGGCTGAATTGACAAAGTTTTTGGGAACCGATATACTGAATTTATATTCTATCAAGTTCATTATACCGCCAGCATGGTTAAGGAGGCCGCGCATGGATCATACAACTGCCCGCATCGACAGCGGCGCCTGGCTGTCTGAGATCAACGAAGAAATTACCCGCCGCCAATACACCTGTGATCTGCCTTCCTTTGAAGACGTCCCTATTGAGCGCAGCGAAGAAGCGATTCCTGTGGAAGCTTTCTCGTCCGATATTCTGGAAGAGAACCTGACCTGCATGCACATTGGCGAAGAGATCAACGCTTTTCGTCCTCTGCCGGATGCCGGGATCAAACTTTTTGTCAAACGCATTTTGCGCAAACTCATGAAGTTTTATATCGAGCCGATCACGCGGGACATCACCGACTATAACCGCGCCAATGTTTTGGCTGTCGCACAGCTGCGCAACCACGCGGTTGAGCAGCAGTCCGCCGCAAAAAAGATTGCTGAATTGGAGCAGACGGTGCTCTCTCTGCAGCAGCGCCTTGCAGCCCTGGAAGCTGAAAAGAAAGGGGAGGAACACGCATGAAGATCGTACAGCTGCTTCCTTCCGCCGCTTTCGGCGACGCTATTGGCAACAACGCCCTGGCCATTCAGAATATTCTGCGGGATGCCGGTTATGAAACCGCCGTGTATGCGCGGGATATTGATAAACGCCTGCCGCCGCGGGCCGTTCTGCCTTTTTCCCGTATGCCGCGTCTTGGCAAGCAGGATATTCTTTTATACCATATGGGGATCGGTTCGGACCTGAACGACCAGCTGCCGAACCTGGGCGGCCGCCTCGTCATCCAATACCACAATATCACCCCGCCCAAATTTTTCCTCCCCTATGATTTCAACTCCTATTCCAGCTGCGCGTGGGGCCGCCGCCAGCTGCTTTCCATGGCGCGTATGCCGCAGCGCTGCATCGCTGTTTCAGAGTATAACAAACAGGACCTGCTCGAAGCCGGGTTTACCTGCCCGATTGATGTATGCCCGATTCTTATCCCCTTTGAAGATTACCAGCAAGCGCCCAGCCAGGCCGTTCTGGATCGTTACAACGACGGTTGGACCAACTTGATTTTTGTGGGCCGCATTGCGCCCCATAAACACCAGGAAGATGTGATCCGTGCTTTTGCCTGGTATAAAAAACATCTCAATCCCAAAAGCCGTCTTTTTCTGGTCGGCAGCGGCAATATCGACCGCTATACCAAGCGCCTGCATGACTACATCGACCTGCTCGGCGTCAAAGACGTCATATTCCCCGGCCATATAAAATTCAATGAGATCCTTGCGTACTACAAGCTGGCTGATGTTTTTCTCTGCATGAGCGAGCATGAAGGTTTCTGCGTACCGCTGGCAGAAGCGATGTGTTTCCGCGTCCCCATTGTTGCGCGGGCGGCGGCGGCCGTTCCGGATACGCTGGACGGTTCCGGCGTTCTGCTGCCGGACAACGACCCTGTGCGCGCCGCTCTGGCTGTTGACCGGCTGGTACGCGACCCTGCTTTGCGTGAAGAAGTTCTTGCCAGTCAGGACCGCCGCCTGCAAGATTTCCAGTATCCCGTCATCCGTGACCAACTGCTGCAGATCCTGCGGGGCTTCATCAATAATTGATCTTTGCGTGCCTACACAGAAAGGAGAATACCAATTTATGCATTTTCTTCTTCCTAATAAAAAGAGATCGTGGGAGCAGCTAAAGAGTACCCCCAATTTATTTTCTGCACTGTTTGGTACATTGGCCGTTTTGCAGCTGCTTTTCCTGCTTTGGCTCAATTTGACCCAACTCCCTTACCACCTCGGGTACGACGCTTCCTGTGACTATCTGCGTGCCTACGAAATGTATAAACAGGGAACACTTTTCCCGGAAAACTGGCACGACACGACCACATCCCACCTGGACGCGCCGGGACCGCTGGCGGCCTTGCTTTTACATATAGTTCCTAACCTTTTTACTGCGTTTGGTCTGGCAAACTGTGTGTTTTTACTGGGAATGGTCGGTTTCTTCTGGCTGATCATGCAGGAACTGAAAATTCCACGCTGGGCTTCTTTCCTGGGCGTTTCTCTTCTTCTTTCTCCCAATTTTGTGACGGTTATCAACTCAAACGACCTTGGATACGCTTCCTGCCTTTTGACTTCCATGCAGTCATATTCCGGCAAGTTTGTGCTTGCTTTTTGCTTTCTCTGGCTGTGGCTGGTCTTCGCAAATCGTAAGAAATGGAAGGCCTATCATACGGGTGCGCTTGTGTTTTGCATTTTTGGCTGTTTTGTGACGGGGTTGTCCAGCGGCTATTTTCTGGCAGCCTACTTGTTGCTGCCAACCCTTGCCGTCAGCTTTGCACTCTGGCTCATGCGGGAAGACCACCGCTGGTTACTTGGCCCCCATACCGCCCTGACGCTTGGCAGCCTTGCTGCGGTTGCAGCAGGTAAACTGTTTGCCGAACATGTGATTGGATTTGTCAGCAAGGATTCCAGTATGGCGCTGATTCCCCTCAGCGAACTGGCCGATAACCTTTTGGCCGCGTTAGAGGGCTGGTTCTCTCTTTCAGCCGCGCTACCCCCTAACGATTGGACCACTGTTTTTTCTTCCAACGGCTTCCTTTATTTGTTGGGAAGTGTAGTGGCCATCATTTTGCTGGGTGCCCTGGGTATTAGCTGTTTACAGCTGCTGCGCAGTTTATGTCGCCCTTCTGCCAGGGACATGGCTTTTGTTTCTCCTGGCGCTGTTCTCCTAAGCATTACAGTTCTAACAAATCTGCTCATGTTGGGGTTGCTAAATACCCGTTATGGAAACAGTACCTACGAAGACCGCTATTTGATTATGGTATACTGTTTGTCCATGCTTTTACTGGCACATCTGTTGAAGGAAAGCGGTTTGCAGCGTTGGATTTTTCGCGCCGTGGCAGGTATCCTATTTCTATGCCTGACAGTTCGCACCGTAACCGCCGATATTGCTTACACCAATACCAAGATCAACATCCCTTTGATGGATGCGGTCACGGCCACAGTAGACACCCTCCCGTCTCCCGTTATCTTTACCTGTACAGAGACCGACCAATATATCCTCATGTTCCGAAATATGCGCTGTTATGATGTGGCGCATGTTTATAAGCCTATCAAAGCTGGACCTGATGATGCAGTGACATTGAATAAAAGATATCAAAGCGAGGCCGATGCCTCTGGTATTGCGTGGAAAAACGGATTCCACCACTGGGGCGATTACACTTACTATGATACAGCCGAAGAATACAGCGGCCCCATCGTTCTGATTGCCGAGCCCCTCTGTTTTGAGGCCCTTCCAACTTCTTTGCAGGAAGAATTTACCTTCTATTCTGCCTTAAACGACGATCTGGCCGTTTATACTTGCGCAATAAACGTGCTGGGTGTGTAACCGGCAGAAAAGAACAATCTACAAAAAAAGGAACCGTACACTTTTTGCTGATGTACGGTTCCTTTTGTTTTGTTTGATTACACATCCCGGAAACATATTTTCCGGCTTATGCGCGGTTTCCTCTTAAAATCAGTTTTTACTTTTTCGGCGTCAGGACCGCTTTGCCGCCCATGTAGGGCTGGAGGACTTTGGGGATGGTCACGCTGCCGTCGGGCTGGTAGTGGTTTTCGAGGAAGGCGATGAGCATGCGCGGCGGGGCGACGCAGGTGTTGTTGAGGGTGTGGGCCAGCTGCACCTTGCCGTTTTCGTCCTTGTAGCGGATGTGCAGGCGGCGGGCCTGGGCGTCGCCGAGGTTGGAGCAGCTGCACACCTCAAAGAACTTCTGCTGGCGCGGGCTCCAGGCTTCGATGTCGCAGCTCTTGACCTTGAGGTCGGCGAGGTCGCCGGTGCAGCAGTCGAGCTGGCGCACCGGGATCTCCAGGCTGCGGAACAGCTCGACCGAGTAGCTCCAGAGCTTGTTGTACCAGTCCATGCTCTCCTCGGGCTTGCAGACGACGATCATCTCCTGCTTTTCAAACTGGTGGATGCGGTAGACGCCGCGCTCCTCCAGGCCGTGCGCGCCCTTCTCCTTGCGGAAGCAGGGGGAGTAGCTGGTCAGGGTCAGCGGCAGCTTGGCGCCGTCCAGCATCTGGTCGATGAAGCGGCCGATCATGCTGTGTTCGCTCGTGCCGATGAGGTAGAGGTCCTCGCCCTCGATTTTGTACATCATGGCGTCCATTTCCGGGAAGGACATGACGCCCTGCACCACGTTGCCGTGGATCATGAACGGCGGGATGACATAGGTAAAGCCCTTGTCGATCATGAAATCGCGCGCATAGGCGAGCACGGCTTCATGCAGGCGGGCGATGTCGCCGAGCAGATAGTAAAAGCCGTTGCCGGACACGCGGCCCGCGGCGTCGAGGTCGATGCCGTCGAAGCTCTCCATGATGTCGACATGGTAGGGGATGGGGTAATCGGGCACGGTGCAGTCGCCGAAGCGCTGGACCTCGACATTGTGGCTGTCGTCGGGGCCGACGGGCACCGACGGGTCAACCATCTGCGGGATCTGGTACATGATCTCCTGGATCTTCGCCTGCAGTTCGGTCTCTTTGGCTTCGAGCTCCTTGAGGCGGTCGGCCTGCGCCGTGACCTGCGCCTTGACGGCCTCGGCCTCGGCGGCCTTGGACGGGTCCTTCTTGGCCTGGCCCATCAGCATGCCGATCTGCTTGGAGAGCTTGTTGCGGTTGGCGCGCAGCGCGTCCGCCTCGGCGATGGCCGCGCGGTTTTCGGCGTCGAGGGCGATGACCTCATCGACGAGCGGCAGTTTGCGGTCCTGGAATTTTTTGCGGATGTTTTCCTTGACCAGTTCGGGGTTTTCCCGCACAAAACGAATGTCGAGCATTGTGATGCACCTCGTGTGATAAATTAGGAATTAGGAATGAGGAATTAGGAATTTATGGGTGGGGAAGGTGGGGTATCAAATGGGAAGGTTTTGGGTTTTCATGCCGCGGAGTTCGCGTTTTTCCGGTTGGCCGCGCCGTTTGTTCCTGGCCGTAGGGGAGGGATTTACTGCGCCCGCAGGCGCGTTTCGGAGGCCAACCGCCGCGCAGCGGCGGCTCTTAGGCCGGAGATCCCTCCCGCGGGTGTTCGCGGCGGCGCGGGGTGCGGCGGGATGAGGGCATCCCGCCCTACGGTCATTTTATAGGTTCCGCATATACCGGGAAGTCCGCGTGTTTCCGGCGCGGGGTTCGCGGGAGGGGCATGCCCCTCCCCTACATGCCTTCCGGCAACGACCGGCCACACGGGAAGGCCGGATGCCCGCCCGGCGGAAAACCCATTGTAGGGGCGGATTCCATATCCGCCCGGGGCGTTCGCGGCGGCGCGGGGTTCCCGGGACGATGCGAGCATCGTCCCCTACAGGGGGTTGTTATAACGCGGAGGTTGTGGTTTTCCGGTTGGCCGCGGACCTGCCGTGGTTTGTAGGAGAGGGCCATGGCCCTCCCGCGGTTGTTCGCGGCGCCGCGGGGTGCGGCGGGATGAGGGCATCCCGCCCTACGGTCATTCCGTATGTACCGCATCAACCGGGAGCGCCGCGCGTTTCCGACGCGAGAAACCTGTGTAGGGGCGGATTCCACTGCGCCCGCAGGCGCGTTTCGGAGGCCAACCGGACCGTAGGTCCGGCTCTTAGGCCGTAGATATCCGCCCGGTTCGCGGCGGCGCGGGGTCCCGGCCCGCCGCCTTTACCCTTCCTGCCGGTACTGGCCCAGCAGGGCGGCGAATTGTTTGAGCTGTTCGTCGCAGTAGAAATCAATGCGCAGCGTGCCCTTGCCGTCCTTGTAATCGACATGCACCTCGCTGCCGGTCACTTCCTTCAGCGCGCCTTCGACCTCCGCGGCGAGCACCGGGCGGTTGAACGCATCCGGCGCGGGCTTCGGGGCTTTGGGCGGGCGGGTCAGGCGGCGGCACAGCGCCTCGGTCTGGCGCACGTTGAGCGTTTTGGCCGTGACCTGTTCGGCCGCGGCGCGCATCATCTGCTCGCTGGGCAGGCCCAAAATTGCTTTGGCGTGGCCGGTGCTGATGGCCCCGGTGCGCACCTGTTCGCGCACGTCTTCCGGCAGGCCGAGCAGGCGCAGCGTGTTGGTCAGCGCGCTGCGGCTCTTGCCCAGGCGCTGGGCGGCCTGCTCCTGCGTGAGGCCGTACTGGTCGATCAGGCGGCGGCAGCCCTCGGCAACCTCGATGGGGTCGAGGTCTTCGCGCTGCAGGTTTTCGATCAGCGCCAGGGCTGCGGCCTGCTCGTCGGTCACATCCTTGACGAGCACCGGCACCTCCTCCAGCCCGGCCATGCGCGCGGCGCGCCAGCGGCGCTCGCCCGCAATGATCGTGTACCCGGGCCCGGCTTTGCGCGGCCGCACCGCAATGGGCTGCAGCAGCCCGTTTTCGGCGATGCTCTGCGCCAGGGCGGCGAGAGCTTCCTCGTCAAAGTTTTTGCGCGGCTGGTCGGGGTCGGGTTCGATCTCCCGCAGCGGCAGGCTGGTGATATCGCCGGTTTCTTCCTCCGGCAGGTCGGCGAACAGGCTGTCCAGCCCGCGCCCCAACCCGCCAAGTTTGCGCTTTGCCATTCTTTCACCCACTTTCCGCTTTTCCGGTCTCAGCGTTCGTTGTTTGCCAAAAATTCCCGTGCCATCGCCATGTAGGCGTCGCTGCCCTTGCCGTTCGGCTCATAGAAGTTGATCGGCATGCCAAAGCTCGGCGCTTCGGACAGGCGGACGGTGCGGGGCACAACGGTGCGGTAGACCTTGTTGCCATAGTACTTTTTGACCTGCGCCACCACCTGCATGGTCAGGTTGAGCCGCCCGGCGTACATCGTGAACACAACGCCCTCGATATCCAGGTAGCGGTTGTACTTTTTGCGCACGGTCTTGAGCGTGTTCATCAGTTCGGACAATCCTTCCAGCGCGTAGTATTCGCACTGGATCGGGATGAGCACGGTATCGCAGGCGCACAGGCCGTTGATGGTCAGCAGGTCGAGCGAGGGCGGGCAGTCGATGAAGATATAGTCATACGCCGGCACGACCGGCGCCAGCACGCTGCGCAGGCGGTTTTCGCGCCGCGGCAGCTCGACAAGTTCAACCGCCGCCCCGGCCAGCTGCGTGTTGGAGGGCAGCAGGCTGACGTTGTACTTGGTCTTGACGATAGCCGCGCGCACGTCCTCGTCGTCGATCAGGCAGGTGTAAATGTCCGATTCCAGCTCGTGCTTGGCGACGCCATAGCCGGAGGTCGTGTTGCCCTGCGGGTCCAGGTCGACGACGAGCACTTTTTTGCCCAGCGCCGCCACACAGGCCGACAGGTTGACGCAGGTCGTCGTCTTGCCGACGCCGCCCTTCTGGTTTGCAATTGCGACCACTTTTGCCATGGCTGGTCCTCCTTTTGGCATTTTGGGCGGCAAAAATGCCGTCCGCATACGATTATACCACAGTTTGCCCCCAAACAAAAGGGGAGCGGAGAAATTTCGGGGGGGGTTAAAGAGCGCGGAATGTTCCACGGGGAACATTTTTCTTTAGAGTGAAGAGTTAAGAGTTTAGAGTTAAGATAAGGTGGGCGGCGGCCTGTGGCCGCCGCAAAATGGGGAGGTGCAGCCTTCCTCTGCCGGCATCTCAATTTTTTGAGCCGCCGCAGGCGGCGCTCCACCACATCTGAACTCTGAACTCTAAACTCTAAACTCTGCAGCCTTATACCCCGCCTTCCGCACCGTACCTCCCGCACACACAATGTTCCACGGGGAACATTCCGGCTTTCGACACGGCGCGCGGGGCGGGCGTGGTATGCTGGGGGCACACAGCAAAGGGGGACCACCATGGGCAAGGCAAAAGACAAGGCCGCGCGCGTGCAGATGCTGCCGGTGGAGCAGATCAAGGCTTCGCCGTACCAGGCGCGCACGACCTTTGACGATACCGAGATCGCGGCGCTGGCCGTCAGCATTTTGCAGAACGGCCTGCTGCAGCCGGTCAGCGTGCGGCGCACCGGCGTACATAAATACCAGCTCATTGCGGGGGAGCGGCGGCTGCGCGCCTGCCGCCTGGCCCGGCTCGAGCGCGTTCCGGCGCTTGTCGTCGATTATACAGACAGCGAATCCGCCGCGCTGGGGCTGCTGGAAAACCTGCAGCGCGCGCAGCTGGACCCGTTCGACACGGCGCGCGGCATCCGGGAGGTCATCCGCCTGTGGGGCTGCACCCAGGCAGAGGCCGCGCGCCGCCTGGGGCTGAGCCAGAGCGCGCTGGCCAACAAGCTGCGGCTGCTCAGCCTGACGCCCGCGCAGCAGCAGCTCTGCCTGGCCAACCGCCTGACCGAGCGCCACGCCCGCGCCGCACTGCGCCTGCCCGAAAACCGCCGCACGGCCGCGCTGGAAAAGATGGCGCGGGACGGGCTGAGCGTGCGCGAAGCCGACAAGCTCGTGGACGCGATGCTCGCTGCGCCCAAAAACGCGCCCAGCCCGGCGCGGCGCAGCGTTCCGATGGTGCGGGACGTGCGCTTTTTCGTCAACACGCTGCAGCATGCCGTCGACATGATGACGCAGAAGGGCATCGCCGCCACCGCCACCTGCGGCCGCCGCGACGGCTGCCTCGAGTATACGGTGCGCATCCCGGTGGGGGAGGACGGCGTGCCCGGCGCGTTTGCCGTCGTGCCCGCGCCGCTGCCCGCCGCCGCACCCGCCGCCCCGCGCAGCCCGAAGCTGCCCGGCGCGGGGGAAGGGTTGCAGGCGGGGGCGGGGTTGCAGACGCCGGTTGTGCAAAACGGCCCGGTTTTGCAGGCGGGGATAAATTCACAGGCGGGGGCAGGGTTGCAGGCAGGAGGAGCCCCCGCAGCCGCCTCGCACAGCCCGCAGTCGGATGCCGGGCAGGGGTTGCAGGCGGGGCAGGGGTTGCAAGCTCCGCCGGTTACGCAAAACGGCCCGGTTTTGCAGGCGGGGATAAATTCACAGGCAGGGGCAAGGTTGCAGGCAGGGGACATTTTGCAGCCCGGGATAAATTCACAGGCGGGGGCGGGGTTGCAGACCGGGGCCGTTTTGCAGGCGGGAGAGGTTCCCGCAGCCGCAGATACCACAGCCGCCGCCACGCCCGCCACCGCGGAAAATGTCCCGCCATCGGCCGATGTTACGCAGCCGGACACCCCCGCCCTCGCCACGCCGTAAGATTCGCGGTTTCCCGGTTGGCCGTAGCATTTTGCCGTTGGCCGTAGGGGCGGATTCCATATCCGCCCGCGGAGGTTCCCGCCGCCGCAGGGTTTGCGGGACGATGCAAGCATCGTCCCCTACAAAGGTTTATCATAACCCGGAGGTTGCGGTTTCCCGGTTGACCGTGGCCCGCCGTGGTTTGTAGGGGAGGGATTTATCCCTCCCGCAGGCGTTTGCGCCGCCGCAAGGTCCGGCGGGATGAGGGCATCCCGCCCTACGGTCGCCCGGGTGATCGAGGCCATTCCGGTTAGCCACAGCGTTTTGCCTCCCTTGTCAAAGGGAGGTGGCACGGCCGCAGGCCGTGACGGAGGGATTGTTTTACGGCCAGATGCCGTTTCAAAGAGGCGGCGTGACGGAGAAATTCTTCTCTCTTGAACTGCGGCTCCCGGGAACGTCTGTTTCTTTCTACGCAATCCCCCGATCTCCTCTTTCGCCCCCTTTGACAAGGGGGCCAAATCAACCCGTAAACGTCCCCGCCGCCGCAAGGTCCGGCGGGATGAGGGCATCCCGCCCTACATTCGCCCGGGTGGTTGCGGCCGCACCGGTTGGCCGGGCGTCCGCCATGGTTTGTAGGGGAGGGCCATGACCCTCCCGCGGGAGCTTGTTACGGTGCGGGGTCGCCGGGACGATGCGAGCATCGTCCCCTACAGAGGTTTGTTATAAAGCAAGGTTTGTGATTTTCCGGTTGGCCGTGGGCCCGCCGTGGTTTGTAGGGGAGGGATTTATCCCTCCCGCGGGGGTTTGCGCCGCCGCGGGGTCCGGCGGGATGAGGGCATCCCGCCCTACGGTCGTCCGGGTGGTCGAGGCCGCACCGGTTGGCCGCAGCATTTGCCTCCCTTGTCAAAGGGAGGTGGCACGGCCGCAGGCCGTGACGGAGGGATTGTCTTACGGCCAGATGCCGTTTAAAAGAAGCGGCGTGACGGAGAATTTCTTCTGTCTTGAACTGCGGCTCCCGGGAACGTCTGCTTCTTTCTACGCAATCCCCCGATCTCCGCTTTCGCCCCCTTTGACAAGGGGGCCAAATCAACCCGCAAACGTCCCCACCCCCGCAACGCCCTTTTTTGCGGCGGCCTGCGGCCGCCGCTCCACCTTATCTAAACTCTGAACTCTAAACTCTTAACTCTAAATTCTAAATTCTAAATTCTAAGCTCTAAACTCTAAACTCTTAATAAAAAACTCCCAAAAAAATCCCCCACCCCACCGCCGGCTGCATTCGCCGGGCGGCGGGGTGGGGGATTTCATCTTACTTTACATTTTTTAATCCGGCGTCTGCCTCTTTCCGGCCTCATTCCTCGCCGTTGTCGTCGTCGTTGGGCGCGGCGCTGTCGGCGGCGGCGTCGGCGGCCTCCTGGGCCTCCATGGCGGCCAGCTCCTCGGCCGTCGGCTCGGCGTCGCCTTCTTCCTCCGGCTTTTCGGTCACGGCGCCGTTGTCGCGGTCGACACGCGCCACCATCGCCACCTTGTCGTCGGCGGCCAGGCGCATCACGCGCACGCCGCCGCCGTAGCGGCTCTGGATGTTGATGTCGTCCGCATGCATGCGGATCAAGATGCCGTTCGCGCTGATGAGGATCAAATCGTCGGTATCATCCACGATCTTGACCGCGGCGACGTCGCCCTTGGCATAGTTGCGGATGCCCAGGCCGCCGCGCTTGGTCATGCGGTAATCGTCGATGCGGCTGCGGCGGCCCTTGCCGTCCTCGGTCACGGTCAGCAGCGTCGCGCCGGGGCGGCACACGCCGACGCCGACGACATAATCGCCCGGGCGCAGGCGGATGACCCGCACGCCGTGGCCGGTGCGGCCCATGGGCCGCGCGTCGTTCTCGCTGAAGTGGATGGCCGCGCCGTCATGCGTGGCGACGATCAGGTCGTCCCCGCCGCCGGTCAGGTGGCACCACACCAGGCTGTCGTCCTCGTTGAGCGCGATGGCGTTGAGGCCCGCTTTGCGGATGTTGCGGAACTGCGAGAGCTTGGTGCGCTTGATGAGCCCCTGCCGCGTGACCATGGTCAGGTAGCTGTTTTCCTCGTCGCTGTCGGCGGGCTGGCGCATCAAAATCGTGACCTTCTCGCCCTCCTGCAGCTGCAAAAGGTTCGCGATGTGGCTGCCCTTGGCCGTGCGGCTGCCCTCCGGCACCTGGTAGCCCTTGAGCCGGTAAACGCGCCCGCGGTCGGTCATGAACAGCATATAATCGTGGCTGGAACCGACAAACAGCTCCTCGGTAAAGTCGTCGTCCTTCTGGTTCATGCCCTGCACGCCGCGGCCGCCGCGGTTCTGCGCGGTGTAGGTGTCGGCCGCCGTGCGCTTGATGTACCCGGAATGGGTCAGCGTGAATACGCACTGCTCTTTCGGGATCAGGTCCTCGATGTCCACCTCGCCGGACACCGCCTCGATGGAGGTGCGGCGCTCGTCGCCGTACTTGTCCGCCAGGGCCTGCAGGTCGGTCTTGACGATCTCCATGCAGTGCTGCGGGTTGGCCAGGATGTCCTTATAGTTCTCGATGGCCGCGCGCAGCTGGCCGAGCTCCTCGTCGATCTTGAGGATCTCCAGCCCGGCCAGGCGGCCCAGCTGCAGTTTGACGATGGCGTCGGCCTGCGGGTCGTCGAAGCCGAAGCGCTCCATGATGGCGGCCTTGGCCTCCGAGAAGCCGCCCTTGCAGGCGCGGATGGTGGCGATGATCTCGTCCACAATATCCACGGCTTTGCGCAGGCCCTCCAGGATGTGCTCGCGGTCTTGCGCCTTTTTCAGCTCGAACGCCGTGCGGCGGCGGATGACCTCGCCCTGGAAGTCAAGATAACGCTGCATCATGGTTTTCAGGCTCATGATGCGCGGCACGCCGTCGTCCAGCGCCAGCATGATGACGCCGACGGTGTCCTGCAGCTGGGTGTAGCGGTACAGCTGGTTGAGCACGACCTGGGGGTTCGCGTCCTTTTTGATTTCGATGACGATCTTCATGCCGGTGCGGCTGGAGCTTTCGTCGTTTAAGTCCGAGATGCCCTCGATGCGCTTGTCCTTGACAAGGTCCGCGATGGATTCGATCAGGCGGGTCTTGTTGACCATGTAGGGGATCTCGGTGATGAGGATCTCAAACCGGCCGTTTTTCTTCTCGACGATCTCGGCGCGGCCGCGCAGCGTGATCTTGCCGCGCCCGGTCGCGTAGGCCGCGCGGATGCCGGAACGGCCCATGATGATGCCGCCGGTCGGGAAGTCGGGGCCCTTGATGTGCTCCATCAGGCCGGGCAGGTCGATGTCGGGGTCGTCGATCATCGCGCACAGCCCGCCCACGACCTCGCGCAGGTTGTGCGGCGGGATGTTGGTCGCCATGCCGACCGCGATGCCCTGGCTGCCGTTGACCAGCAGGTTGGGGAAGCGGCTGGGCAGCACATGGGGTTCCTTGGTCGTCTCGTCAAAGTTGGGGTCCCAGTCGATGGTGTCCTTCTCGATGTCGGTCAGCATCTCGCAGGCCATCTTGGACATGCGGGCCTCGGTGTAACGGTAGGCGGCCGGGGGGTCGCCGTCGATGGAGCCGAAGTTGCCCTGGCCGTCCACCAGCGGGTAACGCAGGCTGAAGTCCTGCGCCAGGCGCACCATCGCGTCGTACACGCTCGCGTCGCCGTGCGGGTGGAAGGAGCCCAGCACCGCGCCGACCGTATCGGCCGACTTGCGGTAGGGGTGGCTCGGGTCGTTGCCGCGGATGTGCATCGTGTACAAAATGCGCCGGTGCACGGGCTTGAGCCCGTCGCGCACATCCGGCAGCGCGCGCGCAACGATGACCGACATCGAGTAATCGAGAAACGCGGTCTCGATCTCCTTCTTCACATCGCGCACGATGACCTTGGTCCCGGACCCCGGCACCATAATGATATTTTCTTCCATACTTTACCACCTTTGCTTGAGAGGGGAAACAGAATCAAAATATTGGACCTTGCCGCGGGGCTTTACCGCGCCGCGGGGTCTCGGGAGGGGTATGCCCCTCCCCTACACCCGCTTTTTACCTCACAGGCCAAAATTCCGGCCTGCTGTCCGCCCTGGTTTGTAGGGGAGGGCCATGGCCCTCCCGCGGGACCTTGCCGCGCCGCAGGCTTCCCGGGCGGGATTCATCCCGCCCAGGCACCCCGACATTGTGTTCGATACACGTTATAAACCGCTTTCGTACTTTTCCATCCATCTCCGCGGGTTATCCTCTATATACCGGCAAATTTCGATAAAATCTTGCCTTCCGCGGATCACATGATCGTAATACGACCGCTGCCACACCGGGCGGCCTGTCGCCTTTGATACGGCGCCCTTGAATCCGCCAATCACCGTGTGCAGGCTGTAACTGTTGGGCGGGACATAAACAACCATATGCAAATGATCCGGCATAACGATTGCTTTATATACCCTCACCCCGGGGAAATGCTCCGGTATTTCTTTCACACATCGAACTGCTGTTTTTCCAACCGGCAATAACTTGATTTTTCCATTGATTTCTATTTTTGAAAATATATGTTCCCGCCCAACGGCCACCATCGTAACAAAATACCATCCATCCAGGTACATGGATGGTTTCAGGTGTGTTTTTTTGCGCTGGGGTAACTTTTTATTTTCCTCCATAGGCATCGTTTCCAATTTGTCTGTGTTTTTGATCCGGTTCGTAGGGGAGGGCCATGGCCCTCCCGCGGAACCTTGCCTCGCCGCGGGGTCTCGGGAGGGGCATGCCCCTCCCCTACACCCGCTTTTTACCTCACAGGCCAAAATTCCGGCCTGCTGTTTACCGCACGGTTCTATCCTTTACACATCCAAATTCGCGTACTTTGCGTTCTTTTCGATGAACTCGCGGCGGGGTTCGACCTGTTCGCCCATCAGGATGCTGAACGCCTCGTCGGCGCGTTCGGCGTCCTCGATGGTGATCTGCACGATCACGCGGTTGTCGGGGTTCATCGTCGTTTCCCACAGCTGGTCGGGGTTCATCTCGCCCAGGCCCTTGTAGCGGTTGATCTTCGCGCCCGGCATCTCGGCCGAAAGCACCTTCATCTCGTCGTCGTTGTACGCATATTTCACCGTACCGCCCTTCTGCAGCTTGAACAGCGGCGGCTGCGCAACATAGACATACCCGTTTTCGATCAGCGGCCGCATATAGCGGAAGAAGAAGGTCAGCATCAGCGTGCAGATGTGGGAGCCGTCGACGTCGGCATCGGCCATGATGAAGATTTTGTGGTAGCGCACCTTGGTGATGTCGAACTCATCCCCGATGCCGGTGCCCAGCGCCGTGATGACCGGCATCAGCTTGTCGTTGCCGTACACGCGGTCGGCGCGGGCTTTCTCCACGTTGAGCATCTTGCCCCACAAGGGCAGAATCGCCTGGATGTTCGAATCGCGCCCCTGCTTGGCAGAGCCTCCGGCCGAGTCGCCCTCCACGATGAACAGCTCGGTCTTGCTGGGGTCTTTTTCGTGGCAGTCGGCCAGCTTGCCGGGCATGCGGTTTGTCTCCAGCGCGCTTTTGCGGCGCACCAGGTCGCGCGCTTTCTGCGCCGCGGCGCGCGCGCGGGCGGCCTGGGTCGCTTTCTCCAAAATTGCCTTGGCGACGGCCGGGTTTTCCTCAAAATACTCGCTCAGCGCCTTGTACACAAGGCCGGAGACCAGCGTCTTGATGTAGGTGTTGCCCAGCTTGGCCTTGGTCTGGCCCTCGAACTGCGCTTCCTGCAATTTCACGCTGATGACCGCGATCAGACCCTCGCGCACGTCGGGGCCTTTGAGGTTGTCGTCCTTATCCTTCAAAATGCCTTTGGCGCGCGCGTACTCGTTGAACACGCGGGTCAAGCTCAGCTTGAAGCCCTCCTCGTGGGTGCCGCCCTCCGGCGTGTGGACGTTGTTGGCAAAGCTGAGCATCAGCTCGTTGAAGCTGTCGCAGTACTGCATCGCGATCTCGGCCACTGCGCCGTCCGCTTCGCCTTTCATATAGATGACCTGCGGGTGCAGCGCGCTCAAATCGCGGCGCTTCTGCAGGTAGGTGACGAATTCTTTGATGCCGCCTTCATAGCACATGGTATCGCGGCGGGGCTGGCCGTCGTTTTCGGCCAGCGTTTCGGCGCGCTCATCGGTCAGCGTGATGCGCACACCGGCGTTCAAAAACGCTTCTTCGCGCAGGCGTTTGAGCAGGACCTCATAGTCATAAACGGTCGTATCCACGAACATTTCCGGGTCCGGCTTGAAGGTGACGGTCGTGCCGGTCGAAGCGGCCGTGCCGATTTTTTTCAGCTCCCCGTCCGCCTTGCCGCGCATAAAGCGCTGCTCATACTCGGCGCCGTCGCGGCGCACCTGCACCACGAGCCATTCGGACAGCGCGTTGACCACGCTGGCGCCGACGCCGTGCAGGCCGCCCGAGACCTTGTAGCCGGAATCCTCGCCGCCGAACTTGCCGCCCGCATGCAGCACGGTGTACACGACGGTCACGGCCGGGATACCCATTTTGGGCTGGATATCAACCGGAATGCCACGGCCGTTGTCGGACACGCGGATGATGTTGCCCTCCTGAATCGTGACCTCGATGTGGGTGCAGTACCCGGCCAGCGCCTCGTCGATGGAGTTGTCGACGATCTCATACACCAGATGGTGCAGGCCGGAAGGCCCCGTCGAGCCGATATACATGCCGGGGCGCTTGCGCACGGCCTCCAGCCCCTCCAGCACCTGGATCTGCGCGCCGCCGTATTCGTGGTCGGTTGCGGTATCCTGGTTGGTGGCGGTGATGATCTCTTCTGCCATGAATGAACCTCCTCTATAGATGCGCGGAAAAAGCTTGAAATGTGCGATAATAAATTATAAATTAGGAATGAGAAATGAGGAATTAGGAATTATTTTGGGGCAGCCTCGCGGATTATTTTGGCGCGGCGGGCCGGTAAGGGCGCTGCTGTGTGATATGCTTTTTAAAAAGGCTTTGCAGCATTGTATGGCAAACGCGCTGCGGGCGGAAGTAAACGGCTTTTCCGGCCGTCTTTTTTTCTTGAACAGAACAGGCGCGGCGGGCTAAACCTCAAACCTTTCCGCCCGGCGCTTGAGCGCGGCGGTGGACAGCTGCGTGATGTACACGGCGCCGCCCGCGAAATCGGTGACGACAAAGCTCTGCGGCATCGCGCCGCTCACATCCACGACCGCGCCCTCGCGCTGCGCGCGGCGCAAAAAGGCGTCGGTGATCTTCTCCTTCTGCCCCGCGTCGGTCGCGGTGTCCAGGTCAAACACGCCGAGGATGTCCCGGCCGTTGACAATAAAATCCTGCCCCAAATGCACAAGCATGGGTGTACCTCTCTTCCTTTCAGCCTCCCGTGTCAAAGGAAAGCAGCAACCTCTTTGCCTCCCTTGTCAAAGGGAGGTGGCACGGCCGCAACCTCTTAGCCTCCCTTGTTAAAGGGAGGTGGCACGGCCGCAGGCCGTGACGGAGGGATTGTCTTGCGGCCAACTGCCGTTTAAAAGAAGCGGCGTGACGGAGGGATTGCTCTGTTTTGAAATGCCACTTCCGGGAACGGCTGCTGCTTTTTTAGGTAATCCCCCAGTCTGCGCAGACTTCCGGGAACGGCAGGCAACCGGAGGACAATCCCCCAGTCTGCGGGCTTTGCCCGCAGCCAGCCCCCTTTCACAAGGGGGCCTATTGGTGGCCGCAACCTCTTAGCCTCCCTTGTTAAAGGGAGGTGGCACGGCCGCAGGCCGTGACGGAGGGATTGTCTTACGGCCAACTGCCGTTTTAAAGAAGCGACGTGACGGAGGGATTGCTCTGTTTTGAAATGCCACTTCCGGGAACGGCTGCTGCTTTTTAGGCAATCCCCCAGCCTGCGCAGGCTTCCGGGAACGGCAGGCGACCACTACGCAATCCCCCAGTCTGCGGCTTGCGCCGCAGCCAGCCCCCTTTGACAAGGGGGCCTAGTGGTGGCCGCAACCTCTTAGCCCCGTTAATCGGGCCCCATTCTTATTTTGACCTGCTGCGCGATATATTCGCAGACACCGGCAAAATTCTTCCAAATCTCATTATTCGGGATGCGCACCACCTGCAAACCGTAGGCCTGCATTGCCTGTGTGCGCTGTGCATCGCCGGAAAATCCCTCTTCGGTGAAATGCTGGCCGCCGTCCACCTCAACGACCAGCCGGGCTTTGGCACAGTAAAAATCGGCGATGTAATGGCCAATGACCTTTTGCCTTACAAACCGTACCGGAAAATCGCGCAGAAAATCGTACCACAAATGTTTTTCTTCCCGCGTCATGTTCCGCCGCAGTTGTCGGGCATGGTGGACAAGCTCCGGGTTGTGCTTATATTTCATCAGCCCATCCCCCACTTTTCAACCGTAGGCAGTGCAATCCCCCAGCCTGCACAGGCTCCCGGGAACGGCAGGCGACCACTACGCAATCCCCCGATCTCCGCTCTCACCCCCCTTTGACAAGGGGGCCTATGGGAGCCGCAACCTCTCAGCCTCCCTTGTCAA